>Ga0210044_10001295_pt1 | contig 38077 bp, 32 predicted proteins | sample CryGey13umfilter_2_FD_183959 | JGI IMG/M metagenome (GOLD analysis project Ga0210044, IMG submission 183959) | Groundwater microbial communities from aquifer in Utah, USA - Crystal Geyser 4/9/14 3 um filter (SPAdes) (version 2) | ecosystem: Environmental > Aquatic > Deep subsurface >... | reverse complement strand
CGGTCGGGGTGCGGCCGGGGCCGGTTGCGGTGCCGGTTGCGGTGCAGCCGGTCGGGGTGCGGCCGGGGCCGGTTGCGGTGCGGCCGGTCGGGGTGCGGCCGGTTGCGGTGCGGCCGGTTGCGGTGCGGCTGCCCCATCATCGTCCGTATCGGCCGCAGGTTTTTTGCCGGCGCCAGCCGCGACCCGTCGAGCGATGGCGCTGGCCTGGGCCTGGCTCACCCGTCCGTGACGGACCCGGAGGACCTGCACCACCGGCGCCGCGCCGCGCGCCGTGAACCGGACGGTGACGGTCCAGGTCGGCCGACCTCGACGGACATACACCGCGAGGCTCCCGGACTGGACACCGGCCGCGAGCAGCGCCTGCCGGATCCGGGCGGCCGCCGTCGCCGCCCGTGGGCCGCGGGGGGTGACCCGCAGCGCGGCCTGCGCCGGGAGGACAGACAGCAGCAGCAGCGCTGCGGCCCCGAGGAGGTGACGTGCCACGGTGCGGTGACGATGCATGACGGGTGCCAGGAGCTGATGGGTGCAATGATACATGAAACCCGTGGCTGATGGGGCGAAAGGCCCCCGGATGGGGGATCCGTCCCCCGAGCTCGTGGCTGCTGGGCCAGATCACAACCGACCAACAACGGGCTAGCCGCCCAGTGCGCGCCACAGACCCAGCTGGAGCCGAACCGCTTGCACGTGGGTCGCGCTCGGACGGAAGCGCCGCAGGCGGTTGACCGTCGTGCGATCGATGCGGAGCAGCGACGCGATCTGCGTCGTGGTCAACCGTTTGCCGATGACCTCGATCACGGCGCGTCTCGCGCTGATCACTGCGGCGCTGCGGCCCTCGAGGGTCTCCGCCGGCCGGCAAAGTGTGGCCGCTGATGGCCCCACGATCCACTCCAGCGGCCCATCCGCCGGCTCGAGCCGTGATAGACCAAACAGCTCGACCAGCATCTCCTTCGTGACCCGGGGCAGGTGCTGCTTCACGTGGTCCCGGGTGTATCTGCCGTTCAGCCGTAGACCAAGGAGGTCCGGGAGATTGCTCCCCTCGAAGTAGGGATCGCATTCCCGGATCCGATGGTGGATCACCTGTCGCAGATCGTACGTCATCGAGTTCTGCAGGTGCCACTGGTTGTTGATGTCGTCCACGGTGGCCTTGACGAATCCGATCTCGAGGCGGAATCGATGACGGAATTGATGACTCAACGCCATCTCGACCCGTCGCGCCATGCCTCACGGGTGATGCATCACGGGGGCGAATGAATCATCTGAGCCCGTCATGCCTCGTGCGGAGCCGCATGCCAGGTAGGCTCGCTACTAGATGTTGTTGTGGATCGTCTGCTTGCCCAGACGGGCGCCGGCAGAGGGCAGAACGGTTTGGTTGGCTGCCTCGCCCATGGACGGCAACATGGCCACTCCGAGTCTCAGCAGAAACGTTCGCATGGCGAGCGCTGAGTGCCGATCATCACGCCCGGTGGGCGTTATTGCCCGGCAGATTCCTCAAGTCTCCGTGAGCCGTCCAACCTCACCCCGACAGCAGCGTCCGCGCCGCGCGCACGATGAACTCCGGGCGCAGGAACATCGACAGGTGGGTCAGGATGAAGCGTGGTCGCAGGTAGAACCGCAGGTAGACCCGGCGCTGCAGCCGCAGCAGGTAGTCCTCGGGGACGCCGTCCGGGACGTAGGCCAGCCGGCTGGGGTGAGCCGAGAACAGGTCCCAGTCCTGGCGCAGCGTGCCGGTCTGCTGCGCCATGCGGTGGGTCCGCGTGTTGGGGTAGGGGGTGAACAGGAAGAACGACAGTCCGTCGATGGGCAACGAGAGCACGAAGGCCACGGTGGCCTCGATCTCGGCCCGCGTCTCGGTGGGGAAGCCCACCACCGCGGAGCCGATGACCTGCAGCCCGTGGCGCTTGATCTGGCGGATCCGCTGCCGTACCACCTCCAGCGTGGTGCCCTTGCCCACCAGGTCCAGCAGCCGCTGGCTCCCGCTCTCGATTCCGACGTAGACGTAGCTGCAGCCCGCCCGGCGCATGGCCTCCAGCAGCTCGTCGGTGATGGTGTCGCAGCGCACGGAGCAGCCCCAGGCGAGCGACAGCCCCTGGCGCCGCAGCTCGTCGCAGATCGCGATCACCCGCTTGCGCGAGCAGCTGAAGTAGTCGTCCTCGAAGGTCACGGAGTCCACGCCGTGCTGCTCACGCAGGTGCTTCAGCTCCGCCACCACCCGGCGGGCGCTGTGGCCACGCCAGGTGCGGCCGAAGATCGCCTGGTCGCAGAAGGCGCAGCGCATGGGGCAGCCACGGCTGGTGATGACCGAGGCGGTGCGCCGCCCCACCCGCCGCGACATGGGCGGGGTGTAGACCTCGAGATCCCCCAGCAGGTGCCGCGCGGGGAACGGGAGCTGGTCGATGTCGCGCAGCGCCGGTCGCGGCCGCTCGCGCACCACACCGTCGCTGGTGCGGCGCAGCAGCCCGTACAGGCCGGCGAGGGACAGCCCGGCCCGCAGCCGTCCGGCGAGGCGCAGGAAGGTCAGCTCCCCCTCGCCGTAGACCCCCACGTCCAGGCACTCCTCCTCCTGCAGCACGGCCTCCATCATCGCGCTGAGGTGCGCGCCGCCCAGCACGACCGTGGCCCCGGGGCAGGCGCGGCGGGCGATGTGGGCCGCGTCCCGCGCGCCGTTGTACTGCACCGTGGTGGCCGAGATCCCCACCAGCCGGGGTTGCCTCGCGGCGAGGTGCCGCTCGAGGGCCGTGCGGTGGATGCCCCGGGCCGCGCAGTCCAGGATCTCCACGTCGAAGCCGCCGGCGCGCTCCAGCACGGCGGCGATGTAGCACAGCCCCAGCGGTGGGTTCCTGGGCGCGGAGGCCTCGAAGCGGCCGTAGATGTGGCCCCGTTCGGGCGGGGTGAGGAGGGTGATCTTCAGCGGTGCGGCGGACACGGCCCATACCATAGCAGCGAGGGGCGGGGCTCGCACCTTGGAGTTCGGCGAGGCGATGGTCAGAAATGGACCTGCAGCTCCCATGGCCGCTGCTCGGGCTCACGGGTCAGCAGCACCGTGGTGGTGACCGTCGCGCCCACCACCACCACACCGGCCAGGGTCCAGACCCACCAGCGGCGATACCAGGGCGTGGCCACCGCGCGCTTGGGTGGCGCCGTGTGCCGGGGCAGGGCCGCGCCCGGGACGCCCACCTGCTCCAGAGCATCGGAGACCTGGCGCGCGACCCACGGCGTGGTGGGACCCTGGGGCGGCCGCCTGTTCCAGGTTCGGGGCGGCGGGGCCGGACCGCGCGCCACCAGCGTCAGCTCGCTCGCGCCATCGGGCGTGCTCCACTCCGTGCCCCAGTCTGGCTCCCCGATTCCGCGCACGGTCAGACGGATCCATACCAGGCCGCTCGTGCCGGCGAGGCGACTCAGCAGCGCGAGCTCGCGCTCGTCAGGCGCCGCGGCGGGTGTCAGACCACGCCGCGCCTGCGCCAGCAACGCCGCCGTCCGTGGCGGGACCTGGCGCAGATCGGGCTTCAACGCGGGATCGATCTGCAGCGCCGCGCGAGCGGCCGCGAGGCCGCCATCCTCGTCGAACGGCTGGAGCATGCGGGCCTGCGCCATGATCAGCTGGGCCCGGGCCAGCAGCTCGGGGCTGTGGAATCGGCCGGCCGAGGCCTCCAGCGTGGCGATGGCTTGGTCCGCCGCGGCGATGGCCAGTCGACGCTCCATCTGCACCAGCGACTGCTCCGCCTGCTGGAGCGCCGCGCGGGCGCGGTTCACCGTGGTCTGCAGCCGTGGATGGCTCACCAGCCGGGCGCGCAGCTCCGCCGGACCGATGATCACCCAGCGTCGGGCCAGGGTCGGGGTGCGCGGCAGCTCCAGGGCCAGGGTCGTGTCCGGCGCATCGACGGCGATGATCCCCACCAGGTTCTTGACACGGGTCTCGCCCGATGCGCGGAGCGGGCCCGCCAGCACCAGGATCGCCACGAGCCCGGCCTGGCGCATGGCGTGGGGCATCATCGCGACGGGTCCAGCCGCTGCAGCAGGCGACGGATCACCTGTCGGTCCACCTCGGCCTCGCGCGCCATGCCCGAGATGTTGGTGCCGTGGTGCTGTTGCAGCCGGGTGGCGTAGGCGCGCTCGAACGCGTCGTTCAGCCGATCCCGCGCCGAGCGGAAGGGCAGCGCCAGCAGATCGGGCGACACACCGAGCCAGTCCCCCGCGACGGGGGGGTCGTCGTCCGGATCCTGGTGCGGTGCGTCTGGCAGCTCGAGCTCCGGTGGTCGCGTGAGGTCCTCGCCGTCGTCGGACAGCAGCACGGCGCGTTGCAGGGTGTTGCGCAGCTCGCGTACGTTGCCGGCCCAGCTGCGTCCGGTGAGGCGCTCCACCACTGGCAGAGTCAGCACCGTCTGGGGCTCGGCGCAGCCAGCCTCCCACAGGAAATGGCGCGCCAGGGGCAGGATATCCTCGGGCCGCTCACGCAGCGGAGGGACGACGATGCGCACCACCGCCAGACGGTAGTACAGATCCTTGCGGAACCGCTTCTGCCGCACCTCCTGCGCCAGGTCGCGGTTGGTGGCGGCGACGATGCGCACGTCCACGCGACGATCGAGATCGCCCCCCACCCGTCGCACGGTCGAGCGATCCACCACCCGCAGCAGCCTCGTCTGCAGCTCCAGAGGCAGCTCGCCCACCTCGTCGAGGAACACCGTTCCACCGCTGGCGCGCTCGAACACGCCCTTGCGCTCGCCCACGGCGCTGGTGAACGCACCGCGCTCGTGGCCGAACAGCTCGGACTCCACCAGCGTGGAGGACAGGGCGCCGCAGTCGACGACCATGAACAGACCGGAGCTCCGCGGGGAGTGGCGGTGGATCTCCTCGGCCACCAGCTCCTTGCCGCTGCCGGTCTCGCCCTCCAGCAGCACCGTCACGTCGCTGGGGGCGACGGTGGCCAGCAGGCCATACAGCGACTGCATCGGCGCCGAGCTGCCCACCAGCCGGCCGAAGGCGCCCTGCGGTGGCACCGCCTGGCGGCGAGGGGGCGATGACACGATGCGCAGCACGGAGCTGCCCAGCCGGATCGCGGTGTTGACGCCGAGGAGCGCCTCTCGAACCCGGGCGTCGGCCAGGAAGGTGCCGTTGGTGCTCCCCAGATCCAGCACGCGGTAGCCGCGGTCCTGAACCTGGATCTCGAGATGGTGGCGCGACACCAGCGGGTCAGTCAGGACCAGATCGTTGTCCGTGTCGGTGCCCACCCGTACGCGCTGCAGCTCCAGCGGGCAGTGCGCCCCGCCGTCGGGACCGCTCTCCACCTGCAGCAAGGCAGTGGCGAGCACCAGCTCGGGGTGCGCCTGTTCTCCATATATGACCTGGGTCGTGGTGGACTCGTCAGCGGAGGGCAAGTTACTTCTCGTTGTTCCAGATTCGACTACTATACCCCAGCGAGGAGTGATGTCGATCCATCGCGTGGCCAGGTACGAGGTGATCTCCCTGCTCGGCGCCGGAGGTATGGGCACCGTGTATCGCGCACGTCTCACCGGACCGGGCAAGGTGCGCAAGGAGGTGGCGCTCAAGCTGCTGCATCCACACCTGTGTCGTCAGCCGGACTTCGTCGACCTGTTCCTGGCGGAGATGCGGCTGGCGATGATGATGACCCACCGGAACATCGTGCACACCTTCGACGCCGGCGTGGATGGGGAGCGACACTACATGGTGATGGAGCTGGTGGACGGGTGCTCGCTGAGGGACCTGCAGCGGCAGATCCCGGCGGAGGCCCTGCTGCCCGTGTCGCATGCGCTGTTCATCGTGCGCGAGGTGGCGGCGGCGTTGCACCACGCCCATGGCCTCGATCTGGAGCTGACCAACCAGCTGGGGGGCGTGATCCACCAGGACGTGTGCCCCAACAACGTGCTGCTGTCGCGCCAGGGCGACGTGAAGCTGGCCGACTTCGGCGTGGCCCGGGCCGCCACGGTGCTCGACGGGCAGGAGCCCCAGGTGGTGCAGGGCAAGCTGCGCTACATGGCGCCGGAGCAGGCCCGCGGTCAACCTCAGGTGGCGAGCGACATCTTCGCCCTGGGGGCCCTGATGTACGAGCTGTTGCAGGGCGAGCCGCTGCGTCCGCCCGGGGTCACCCTGCGCCAGATCGAGGAGGGCGAGGACCTGAGCGGATCGACGCGCACGCCCACGGGCGTGCTCCACTCCGAGCTCCAGAGCGGATCCCCGACTCCGCGCGCGCCGTCCCGCCCGTCAGTGGCCGAACCTCTGGTGCAGCTGGTGCGGCGCTGCACCGATCCCACGCCCGCGGCGCGTCCAACGGCGGCGGAGGTGATGCAACGCCTCGACGACGCGCTCCAGCGCGAGACGGTGGTGGATCACCACTCGGCGCTGGGCCAGTTCGTCACCCGGCGGGTCAAACCGATGGGTTCGGGCGTGGATCACCGCGCTGACCGCATGGCGCGGCTGCTGCTCCAGTCGGGGACGCCGACCCACGAGGAGCTGCCGACGGCGCACCCACGCCGAAAGTGGATCCTGGTCGTGGCAGCTACGATGCTGATGTTGTCGGCGGTGGTGCTGTGGCTCGCCGCGCGCACAATCACGAAGCCAAGCTCGGCCACGAAGTGGAGCACACCCGTGGGTGTGCGCACCGAGCGCGGCCTCCCCGAAGAGCGGGGCCGCCGCCCTGGACCGACGCCGGCGCGTACGAGGACCGGGGTCGTCCCGCGCCCGCGCGATGCCGCCGTGCCGGTCCACCCACCGCGCGTCAGACCCGATGCGTCGCATCGCGCCCCGCGCCCCGCGCACCGGAGGTGGGGCTGGCTGGAGATCAACGCTGTCCCGTGGGCCACGGTGTATGTCGACGGTCGGCGGGTGGGCGACACGCCGCTGCAGGGCGTCCAGCTGCGGCCTGGCACACACCGCGTCCGGCTCGTCAACCCGGTGCTCCGGACCAGCCGCCAGTTCACGCTGCGCATTCGCGGTGGGGAACGAGTCCGGCGGGTGGTGGTGCTGCGCCCGAGATAGCGACGGCGCTCCTGGTGTGAGGTCGCACATCATGCGGGGAGCGCCCACCTCGTCGCCGCTTGATTTCAGCTGTGATTCCGGCGCTACCGCCTGGCCCACCTCTTGCTCTCCCGCGGACCAGGAGGCTCGAACCCACATGAACTGGAAGCTGCTGCTGATCCCCATCACCGCTCTGCTCGCCTGCGATCTGGTCCCGGAGCAGCGCCCCGACGACACCTACGCCGGCAACCTGCCCTTCACCTGGTCCACCGCGACGCCGGAGAGCCAGGGGCTGTCCAAGGCCAAGCTCGACGCGATGCAGAAGACCCTCGCCAGCCACAAGACCACCGGTCTGCTGATCCTGCGCAACGACCAGATCGTCTACGAGTGGTACGCGTCGGGCTGGTCGGCGAGCAAGACGCACTACACCGCCTCCATGGCCAAGGCCCTGGTGGGCGGGGTCTCCACGGCGCTGGCCCTGGGTGACGGCCGCATGGTGCTGACCGATCTGGCCTCGACGTACGTGCCGCAGTGGAAGACCGGTGTGCACGCCCCGATCCGCGTGTGGCAGCTGGGGACGCACACGGCGGGGATCGAGGACTCGAACCCCAAGGACACCCCGGGGTGGAAGAGCGACTTCTGGGCCCGCAAACCGCCCCCCGCCGATCCCTTCACCCTCTCGCGGGACAAGGCGCCGGTGATCGCGACGCCGGGGACAAAGCAGATCTACAGCAACCCGAGCCTGGCCATGCTGTCGTACGTCGTCACCGCGGCGCTCAAGGGGAGCGCGCAGCCCGACCTGCGCACGCTGCTCAAGCAGCGGGTGATGCAGCCCATCGGCGTGCCCGACGCCGAGTGGAACGTGGGGTACAACCAGACCTTCACCGTGGACGGGCTGCCCATGGTGCCCTGCTGGGGCGGCGGGAACTACACCGCGCGGGCCGCGGCGCGGGTCGGGCGGCTGATGCTGCGCCAGGGGAACTGGGACGGTCAGCAGCTGATCCCGGCGTCCGCGGTCAAGGCCGTCACCAGCGCCTATCCCCAGGCGCCGGTGGGCCCGTTCGCTCCTGGCATCGGCTGGTGGAGCAACGCCACCGGCTGGCTCTCGCTGCCCAAGGACACCTTTGCCGGCCTGGGCGCGGGACACCAGGTGCTGCTGGTGGTGCCCTCCCTGAACCTGATCGTGGTGCGCCACGGCGGGGATCTGGCGTCTGACTTCGACCAGGCCATCGAGGACTACCTGGCCAAGCCATTGGCCGGCGCCCTGGTCGCGCCCACGCCCACGCCGACGCCGACGCCCAATCCGACGCCGTCCGGGGACAACCTCTGGATCCAGGCCAACACCGGGACCCTCTCGGGCCAGATGACCTCCGGCGCGACCCACGCCGCGGGCTCGATCAGCGGCCAGCCGGTGTACCCCAACCTCGACAGCTACAACCACACCGGGACCATCACCGATGCCCACGCCGTGAGCTTCACCCTCGACGTGTCGCAGGACGGGACCTATTACCTGTGGGGCCGGCTGTACTACCCCGGCGCCACGGCGCAGCCGACGAACGACCCCAACTCGTTCTGGGTCCGGGTCAACAGCCAGCCGGCGCAGGTGCTGGGCAACCGCACCGACCGCGACAAGACCTGGCACTGGGATGGAAGCGGCGGGGCGCTGTCGCTCGGGTTTCTGGCCCGAGGTCAGCACCAGCTGCGGATCTACCACCGCGAGGCGCGCGAGAACGCGACGCAGAAGCTGTCGCCGCGGCTGGACCTGGTGCTCGTGACGCGCAACAAGAGCTACGTGCCCACCGACGCCGACGCCAAGGCGGGCCTGGTCCCCCCTGGCCCAACTCCGACACCCGCTCCGCCGCCTCCACCGGCGCCCCCACCGGCGAACGCCACGCACCTGTGGTTCACCGCCAACAGCGGGAGCTTCGCCGGCCAGATGACCTCCGGCACGAGCTACGCCGCGGGCTCCATCAGCGGCAAGCCGGTGTACCCCAACCTCGACACCTACAACCACACCGGCGCCATCACCGACGCCCACGCGGTCAGCTTCACGCTCAGCATCTCGCAGACCGCGACCTGGTACCTGTGGGGGCGGCTGTACTATCCGGGCGCCACGGCGCAGCCGACGAACGACCCCAACTCGTTCTGGGTCCGGGTCGACAGCCAGACGGCGAAGGTGCTGGGCAACCGCACCGACCGCGACAAGACCTGGCACTGGGACGGGAGCGGAGGGGCGCTGCTGTCCCTCGGGTCTTTGTCTCAGGGGACGCATCAGCTGCGGATCTACCACCGGGAGGCGCGGGAGAACGCGACGCAGAAGCTGTCGCCGCGGCTGGACCTGGTGCTGGTGACGCGGGACAAGGGTTACGTGCCCACCGACACCGACGCCAAGGCCGGCCTGTCCCAGTCTCCGCCATCACCACCACCGACGCCGTCGGGGTATCCCTACCCGGCGAGCTCCGTGATCACGGCCCTCACCTGGGCCCCGGCCTCCTCGGTCACGCGCCAGGCCGCCGGCGACAACTGGCCCCTCACCTGGGCCGATGACGACAGCCTGTACACGGCCTACGGCGACGGCAACGGCTTCGTGCCCCACGTCCCGACCAAGCTCAGCCTGGGGCTGGCCAAGGTGCAGGGCGCCGCCGGCTCCTTCACCGGTCAGAACATCCGCTCCACCTCGGGGGAGCAGGTCGGCGACGGGTCGGCGGGGAAGAAGGCCAGCGGCATGCTGATGGTGGGGGGCACGCTGTACATGATGGTGCGCAACGCCAGCGGCGGGAAGAGCAGCCAGCTGGCGTGGTCCACGGACCACGGCAAGAGCTGGACCTTCAGCGGCTGGCTCTTCACCCAGTTCGGCTACCTGACGTTCCTCAACTTCGGCAAGAACTACGCCTCGGCCCGCGACGGATACGTCTACCTCTACTCCCACGACAACCCGAGCGCCTACGATCCGGCGGACCGCATGGTGCTGCTCAGGGCGCCCAAGGGCAGCCTCAAGACGCAGTCGGCGTACCAGTACTTCGTCACGCTCGACGCCGCGGGGCAGCCCGTGTGGTCCAGCGACGTGAACCAGCGCGGCTCGGTGTTCACGCACAAGGGCAAGTGCCGCCGCTCGTCGGTGGTGTACAACCCGGCGCTCAAGCGCTACGTCTGGTGGCAGGGGATCTACGTCGCCGGCCAGGACCAGCGCCTGACGGGCGGCTTCGGCGTGTACGACGCTCCCGAGCCCTGGGGACCGTGGACCACGGTGTACTTCACCTCCAAGTGGGACATGGGCCCGGGGGAGACCGCCACCTTCCCCACCAAGTGGATCAGCAGCGACGGCAAGGCGATGTACCTCGTGTTCTCCGGGAACGACGCCTTCTCCGTGCGCAAGGCCACGCTGACGGTGAAGTGAGCGCTGCCGCTCACGGCAGCAGGGCCGCCATCAGCGGCCGGGCCAGGTAGTCCTCGATGGCCTGGTCGAAGTCAGACGCCAGATCCCCGCCGTGGCGCACCACGATCAGGTTCAGCGAGGGCACCACCAGCAGCACCTGATGTCCCGCGCCCAGGCCGGCGAAGGTGTCCCTGGGCAGCGAGAGCCAGCCGGTGGCGTTGCTCCACCAGCCGATGCCAGGAGCGAACGCGCCCGCCGGCGCCTGGGGATGGGCGCCGGTGACGGCCTGGACCGCGGACGCCGGGATCAGCTGCTGGCCGTCCCAGCTCCCCTGGCGCAGCATCAACCGCCCGACCCGCGCCGCAGCGCGCGCGGTGAAGTTGCCGCCGCCCCAGCAGGGCACCATGGGCAACCCGTCCAGGGTGAAGGTCTGGTTGTAGCCCACGTTCCACTCGGCGTCGGGCACGCCGATGGGCTGCATCACGCGCTGCTCGAGCAGCGTGCGCAGGTCGGGCTGCGGGCTCCCCTCGAGCGCCGCGGTGACGACGTACGACAGCATCGCCAGGCTCGGGTTGCTGTAGATCTGCTTCGTCCCCGGCGTGGCGATCACCGGCGCCTTGTCCCGCGCCAGCGTGAACGGATCGTCGGGTGGGGACTTGCGGGCCCAGAAGTCGCTCTTCCACCCCGGGGTGTCCTTGGGTTCCGAGTCCTCGATCCCCGCGGTGTGGGTCCCCAGCTGCCACACGCGGATCGGGGCGTGGACACCGGTCTTCCACTGCGGCACGTAAATCGAGGCCAGGTCGGTCAACGCCAGGCGGCCGTCGCCCAGGGCCAGCGCCGTGGAGACCCCGCCCACCAGGGCCTTGGCCATGGAGGCGGTGTAGTGTGTCTTGCTCGCCGACCAGCCCGACGCGTACCACTCGTGGACGATCTGGTCGTTGCGCAGGATCAGCAGGCCGGTGGTCTTGTGGCTGGCGAGGGTCTTCTGCATCGCATCGAGCCTGGCCCCGGACAGCCCCTGGCTCTCGGGGGTCGCCGTGCTCCAGACGAAGGGCGGGCCGGCGTCGGCGAACACGTCGGCGTCGGTGGTGGCGGTCTCGCTCTGCGCGCAGCTCGCGCCCACGATGGCCAGCCCGAGGCACAGAAACCTCACGGACCCAGCTCCCGGCGCGCCAGCTCGTCGGTGGGCACCACGCCTGGATCGTTGGTCAGCAGCATCAGATCCAGCCGGGGGGAGAGCGTCTTGGTCCCCTCCCGCGCCTCGCGGTTGATGATCCGCAGCTGGTGCTGGCCGGCGGACAGGTACCCCAGCGGGAGGCGCCGGCCGACATAGCCGTCCCAGTGCCAGGTGCGCTCGATGTCGATGCGGTTGCCCAGGATCAGCCACGGCCGGTCGTCCACCGCGACCCAGAACGAGTTCGGATCGTTCGTCGGGTGGGGCGTGGTGCCGGGGTAGTACAGCCGGGTCCACAGATACCAGGTCCAGTCGCCGGGCAGGCTCACCGTGAAGCTGCTGGCGTCGTCGTCGTTGATGTTGGCGTAGTGGTTGTACGCGTCGAGGTTGGGGTACAGCAGCAGGCCGGTGATGGAGTCCTCGGCGAACTTCTTCCCCAGCGCCATGTTCCCCGCCAGGGCGCCGCTGGCGGACACGATCCAGATCCGGGTCGGGTCGCACAGCGGACCGGGGGTCGGGTCACACCGCGGGGCCGTGGCCAGCGGGACCGTGATGTGCGCGCCGTCCCGCGCCGTCCCCTGGCCCGCGCCGGAGCAGGCCACGCAGTACTTGTCGTCGGTCTCACCCTGGTCCTCGTCGCACGAGGCCAGCACCGACAGCCCGAAGCGGGCGTCGGAGCCCCACGCCAGATCGCTGAACAGCGGCTGATCCACGGCGGACGCCGCGCGCTCGGTGACGATGCAGTCCCGGTCCCCGTCCTGCTGCACGGCATACAGCTGGTAGCGAGTGATGGTGCAGCCGGTCGTGGGCTTGCATCCGGCGCGGTCCAGGTCAGCGTGCAACACTCCGCCGCCCTCCGGCGTGCAGGCCAGCAGGATCAGGCCCCACAGAGGTGTGAACGTCGGGCGCATGGTGCGTTCATCGTAGCACCGGGACAGGGGGTCGAGCGAGAAGCGAGGTGTGCCAGGCTGCGCCAGCCGCGGCAGGTCGCCCGCCGCGTTGCCCTTGCCCCGACGTGGATCCGGCGAGTTGTTGGTTGGTCCGTTCCGTGCTAGGTGTTCCGTGCTTGGCTCGGGACAGGAGGATGGACATGATCAGGACTGTACTCACGATGCTCACTCTATTGCTGATGGGGGCGTGCTCCGATCGCGAATCAACGACGTTGGATGGTGCGGTTGACACGGCGACAGTCGACACGGCACCCGACAGCCACGTCGATAAGTGTCCCAAGGACAAACCCGTCGCGGGCCACGCGTGTCAGGTCCCAAAGACCCAGGACTGTGTCTACACGGAGACTGTGGAGTGTCACGACCTGGGTCCCTACTGCGAGCCCTACATCAAGACGCACTGTACCTGCCAGTCGAACCTCTGGTCGTGCATGACGGAAATCGACGCGGGTCCATAGACGCGGCGAACCTCAGTCGATGGCGAAGCCGTACCACGCGCCGTAGCCGCCGTCGTGCAGCGGATCGGCCAGACCCCGTTCGAGGGCGCCGATCTCCTCCCGAACCCACGCCGCGAGCTGGGCCCGCTCCAGCCGGATCAGGGGGTCGTCCGACGCGGCGTCGACGGCGGTGAAGGAAGCCAGCCCGTTCTCCCCGGGCATCTCGTGCTCGGCCACCTCGTGCCGGGCGCGGGCGGTCTTGAACGTGTCGAGGAAGACATTGCGCAGGATCCGCCGCAGCCAGGGCAGCACAGGCGAGTCGGGTCGGAAGCGATCGAAGGCCTTGAACGCCCGCACCAGCGCCTCCTGGGTCAGGTCGGCGGCCGGATCCGGGTCATGGCACAGCAACAGGGCGATGCCATACAGGTGCCTGTGGTGGGGCCCGGTGAGTCGGGTGAACTCGGCCACCGAGCTGTGGTCCTCCTTGCGCAACGATCGGTCGACTCCCTCGCTGTGCGCATCGTAGAAGAAGCGTCCCGCTACGACAAGCAGGGCTGGTCGAACGGCTGGTCCACAATGTGACCGACCAACCTCGCCATGCTATGGTCCGCGCGATGATCCACCCACGATTGCCATCACTCAGTGTCGTTCTCGTCTTCCTGGTGTGTCTCGGGTGCAAGGGGGAGGTGTCGGGCAAGCCCGCGCCGGCGAAGAAGCCAGCAGCCGGGCCGGTGAAGCCCCCGCCTCCACCCCCGCCGCGGGTCTTCGGCCCCCGGGACTTCGATTTGCGCGCCAACTTCCCGCTGGCTCATCTGTACCTGGGAGGCCTGGTGGTGGACGCCGGCTCGTACTCCGTGGTGCGCTACATCCGCGACGTGGAGAGCCGGTGGAAGCTGCAGGCCACCGAGGACGGGCGCCCCGTGGCTTTTCCTCCGGGCAAGCAGGCGCAGCTCTGGCTGCCGGTGGGACCCGAGCTGGCCGCCGTGCCCCTGGCGCTGGAGCTGCACCTCAAGCCCGTGGGCCCGCAGCAGCAGCTGACGATCTACGTTGACGAGCAGATGGTGGCGCAGCCCGTGTTGGCCGGCGCATGGCAGCGCGTGCGGGTCGACCTCCCGTCGCTCAAGCCGGGCTTCGCGCTGGTCCGGCTGGTGATGCGGCGCAGCCGGACCCACGCCGGGATCCGCACCGGCGCCGCGCTGCGCCTGCTGCGCATCGGACCGCGAAGCAGCGCGCCGCTGCCCGAGGACGAGCCCGCCCTGGCGCGCGCGTTGCCGCGTCCCGAGGGGGACGCGCTGGTGTTCCCCGACGGCGGCGGCCTGGACTACTACGTCACGCCGGTGAGCGGGCTGCGGCTGGTGGGCACGGCCAGCGCTCCGCTGGAGGTGCTGGGGCAGATCGACGGCCAGCCGCCGCGGCAGCTGGCGCGCGGAGCGGGGAAGCCCCGCTCGGGTGCGGAGCGGAGCGCGCAAGATGTGACTGCGCGGACCGACCAGCTCGCGCTGTCGCTGGACCCCTTCGCGGGCCAGGCGCTGCGGCTGATGCTGCGTGGCGCGAAGACGACGCGGCTCGTGGGCGCGGGCCTGGTCGCGGCGAAACCGGAGTCGACACCCCCCGTGATCAAGAAGCCGCGCCACGTCATCTTCTGGCTGGTGGACGCCCTGCGCGCCGACAAGCTCGACTTCTACGATCGGCGGGGCGGCGCCCGTCCACCGGTGAAGACCCCCAACATCAGCGCCATGGCCCGGGAGGGGACGGTGTTCGATCCGTTCTGGGTCACGAGCAACGAGTCCAAGGCCAGCCACGCCAGCTACTGGACCGGGACCTACCCCGCGGTGCACAACGTGATGACCCACGCGGCCAAGCTGCGCGACGAGCACGTGACGCTGGCCGAGGCGTTCAAGCAGGCGGGGTACAGCACCGGGGCCTTCGTCTCCAACGGCTTCATCAGCCGGCGCTGGAACTACGTGCAGGGGTTCGACGACGTGGTGAACTTCATCCGCGACAACAAGCCCAACGACGCCAGGGCCGTGGTGGACGCCGCGATCCCGTGGGTCAACAAGCACCGCCAGGGCCCGTTCTACCTGTTCCTCGGCACCAGTGACACCCACGTCTCGTACCGCGTACACAAGGAGTTCATCAAGGACTACGACCCGGGCCCCTACAACGGCCCCTACCGCCGCTACGCCAGCGGCAAGGCCATGGGCCGGATCAAGGAGGCGCGTCAGCCGCCGCCGCCCCGGGAGCGCCAGCGGATCGAGGCGATCTACGAGAACGAGGCGGCGTTCAACGACCACCACTTCGGCCGCCTGGTGGCGCACCTCAAGCGGCTCGGGGTTTACGATCAGACGATGTTCATCTTCAACTCCGATCACGGTGAGGAGTTCTGGGAGCATGGCTCCTGCGGCCACGGCCACTCCCTGCACCAGGAGCTGATCAGTGTGCCCTTCGTGCTGCGCTATCCGGGGGTGTTTCCCGCCGGCCGCGTGACCTCCGGCCACGACGGCGTCGATCTGATCCCCACCGTGCTGCAGCTGCTGGGCCAGACGTCGCGAGACGAGGTGCAGGGGGAGAGCCTGCTGCCGTTCGCCGCCAGCCAGGGGGCCACGACCTATCCCCGGGCGATGGTCGCCAGCGACGTGGCGGGCAGCTACGCGCTGCAGGTCGGGCCGGCCAAGGTCGTGATGCGCAGCCACATCGCCATCGACGTGTACGACGAGTCTGCCGACCCGGCGGAGAAACGAGACCTGTACCGCACGCACCTGGTGTTGACGCTGGCCGGGCTGGACCCCCTGGCGCTGTTCATCCGCCGCGCCAGGACCTGGCGCAAGACGGCGTGGGGCGTGCCCAACAACCTGACGCGGGGCTTCACCGAGCGCTGAACCCGGACCTACTGCGCCGCCGAGAGCAGGGCCGGGCTGTAGGCCGCACGCCACACCCGTCGATACGCGTCGGCCTCCCTGGCCCACGTCTCGTCGTCCCAGCCCAGATCGCCCTGCACTACCGCCTTGACCCGGTGGAGGATCGCGGCGCCGCCGTCCGGCAGCAGCAGCCCCAGCCGCGTGCGTCTCAGCATCAGGTCGTCGAGGTGGACCACCAGCTCGTTCCGCGCGGCCCAGCGCAGCTCGGCCCAGACGAAGCCGGTGCCCGCGATGCGCTCGAGCTCGGGGCCGGGAGCGAGCGCGATCACGCCGGCCGCGTCAGCGCCGTGGCGGCCGACGAGGCGCTCCAGCGCCGGGTCGTCGTGCTCCACCCAGTCCGGTTGCGGGTGCGACGGGGCGAGCTTCGTCAGCGGGATCCAGCGGCCCGCCGCCTTCAGCGCCTTCTCGGCCATCATCGCGAAGGTGGTGAGCTTGCCGCCGCCGATGGTCACCATGCGGTGGTCGGCGAGGATGGACTCCTCCCGCGACTCCCTGGAGGGGTCCTTCTTCCCGGTGCCGATCACCGGTCTCACCCCGGCCTGGGTCGCGATCACGTCCGCCTCGGTGAGGGCGGCGTCGGGGAACCAGTGGTTGATGGTCTCGAGCAGGTAGGCGCCCTCCGCGCCGGAGATCTGAGGCTCCCGGTCCAGCGGCGGCTCGTGGTCCAGGTCGGTGGTGCCCAGAAGCGTCGCTCCCTCCCACGGCAGGACGTACATGTTGCGACCGTCGGCGGGGCTGGTGATCCCCACCGCGCGGTCCAGCGGGAGGCGCTCCCGGGGGAAGATCAGGTGGCTGCCCCGCAGCTTCCTCAGCTTGGGCGGGTGACCGAGCTTGCCCCGCAGGTCGTCGGCCCAGGCCCCGGTGGCGTTGATCACCACCCGGGCCCGCACCTCGTGGGTCCGCCCGCCCTGGCGATCCTCGGCCACCACCCCCACCACGTCGCCGTCGTCGGCGCGGAGCAGCTCCGTCACCGCCATGTAGTTCAGCGCCGTTCCTCCCAGCCGCTGGCCCTCCTTGAGCACCCGCAGCACCAGGCGGGCGTCGTCGGTCAGCGCGTCGAGGTAGCTGAATCCGCCGCCCTGGCTCAGCAGGCCCGGGGCCAGCCTCGTGAACTCCGCCTGGCGGTGATACTTGCGGCTGCGTCGACCGGCCATCCTGTCGTAGAACGTCAGCACCATCCGCACCGCGAGGCGCATGGGCCAGCCCCCTTTGGGCGCGGCGAAGGCGAACCCCAGCGGGTTGACCAGACCCGGGTACTCACGCAGCAGTCGCTCACGCTGACGCACGGAGTGGAACGACGTCCTGAGCTGCCCCTGGGCGATGTAGCGCAGACCGCCATGGACCAGCTTGCCCGACCGGCTCGAGGTGCCCCAGGCGAAGTCCCGCTGCTCCAGGAGCAGGCACGTCAGCCCGTGGCGACATGCGAGGTGGAAGACCCCGGCGCCGGTGATGCCCCCACCGACGACGACGATGTCCCACTGTCGATCCAGATCTGTCAGCAGCGCGTGGCGGTCCATGGCTCTGGATCCAGCGCCGTGGCTCAGGTGGGTCGGTCCCAGAACGCCTGCAGCGACGACGAGCGCGACGGGCTGCCCAGCTTGCGCAATGCCTTGGCCTGGATCTGCCGGATGCGCTCGCGGGTGACCTTGAAGTCCTGGCCCACCTCCTCCAGCGTGTGATCCGAGATCTCGCCGATGCCGAAGCGCATGCGCAGCACCTTCTCCTCGCGGGGGGTGAGCGTGGCCAGCGCCCGGCGGGTCTTGGCCGCCAGGTCCAGGTCGTTCAGCACGTCGGAGGGGTCGGCGGTGTGGGCGTCCTCGATGAAGTCCGCGAGGCACGAGCCGTCGTCGTCGCCCACCGGGGTCTCGAGCGAGATCGTGTGTCGCGCGACCTTGAGCGCCGCGCGAACCCGATCCGACGGGAGCTCGAGTCGGTCGGCGATCTCCTCCGGCGTGGGCTCGCGTCCCAGCTCCTGCACCAGCACGACGCTGGCTCGCATGACCTTGTTGATCAGCTCGATCATGTGCACCGGGATGCGGATCGTCCGCGACTGATCGGCGATGGCGCGGGTGATGGCCTGCTTGATCCACCACGTGGCGTAGGTCGAGAACTTGAAGCCGCGTCGGTAGTCGAACTTGTCCACGGCGCGCATCAGCCCGAGGTTCCCCTCCTGGATCAGGTCCAGGAACGGCATGCCGCGGCTGGTGTACTTCTTGGCGATGCTCACCACCAGGCGCAGGTTGGCCTCCACCATCTCGGCCTTGGCCCGGTCCGCCATGCGCTGGCCCTCGGCCAGCTCACGGTGGGTCTTCTGCAGCTGCAGCGCGGTCTGGCACGTCACCGACTCGATGTGCTTGATCTCGTCCTGCGCCTGCCGGATCTGACGCTCCAGATCCGTCAGCACGTCCCACGACACCCCGAGCTTCTTCTCCAGCCGCTGCTGGGCGCGTCGGGTCGGTCTGGCGGTGCGCAGGGCCTGGCGCAGCTCCCGGGCGTTGGCTCCAACGCGGGTCTCGAGCTCGGCGATCTGCGCCGTGCAGCGTCGGGCCGCAGCGGCCAGGCTGTTGAACCGCTGGGCCATGCGCGTGACCACCCCACGATTCAGCCGCAGATCGGTGAACAGGCGGCCGATCTTCTCGGCGTTGCGCAGCTGCGTCTTCTGGTGGTTGGTGCGCGTGGAGCGGGAGAGCCCGCGTTCACGAAGCCTGGTCTGCAGCTGGCTGTTGCTGCGGTCCAGGGCGCGCGCCTTCTCGATCATCCGCACCACACGATCGGTGTGCCAGTGCTCGTCGAGCTCCTCCTCGTCGTCGAGATCCCGGATGACATCCTTGACCCGCATCGTCCCGCCGCGGAGCGCGGCGCAGATCCCCGACAGCTCCTGCATCGCCACCCGGGAGCCGAGCAGGATCTGCAGCACCCGCTGCTCGCCCTCGGCGAAGCGCTTGGCGATCTCCACCTCGCCCTCCCGCGTCAGCAGGGAGAGGGATCCCATCTGGCGCAGGTACAGCCGAACTGGGTCGACATCTCCCCCGTCCTCCTCCTGAGCGGGCGCAGGCCTGACGGCCTGAGGCCGGGTTGAGTGACGGGTGCGGCCGGTCTTGCGCTCTGCCCGGACGGCCTTGCCGGGGGGGATCTTGGTTGCCATGGGCCTGTTTGCTGCTCCTTCTGAAGGATCGGCTGTCCGGGACAGGTGCACTGCTATACCACAGCTTCCACGGCTAGGCTCGTTTTGCTTCGAGGCAGTCGGTGGCCCCGTCTTGCGCGCCTGGCCCCGCACTCGAGGTGCGGTATGATAGGGCATGCGTCAGGTTCGGATCCTGTTATTGCTGGCTCTTGCCGGTTGCAGCACGGGATGCAGTACGGGATATGGTACGGGGTTGCCGGACGGTCCCTCCCCCGAGGACCAGCGGGCGGACCAGACCGGTGGCGTCGACGGCGGGCGCGACCAGCTGCCCCCCATCACCACCATCCTGTGCAACGGGGACTGCCGGGACCTGGTGGTCAGCCGGCTGGTGCTCCCCACCGCGGCCACGTCCGCGACGTTGGGGCTGGACCTCGACGGGGACGGCAAGGTGGACAACGCGCTGGGGAGCATCCTCGGTACGCTGGCGACGGTCTCTCCCTCCACCAACACGCAGCACCAGCTGGACGAGTCGGTGTTTGGCGGCAGCGTGCTGCTGCTGCTGCGGATCCAGGCCAGCGACTTCGTCAACACGAGCCAGGCGGTGGCGCAGGTCTGGCGCGGCGCCGGTGAGAGCTGTTGCACCAACCCCGACGATCTGCCCCAGTGCAAGGCCCAGGCGCTGGCCGACTGTTTCGGCGGCAGCCACACGTTCCAGCTCCACCTCACCTCACCCTCCAGCGCGATCCTGGGCGGCACGATCAGTGCCGGCGCGGTGCGCCTGGGACCGTCGGCGCTGACGCTGACGCTTCAGCTGTCAGGAGCCTCGACGCTGGATCTCGCGCTGCGTTCGGTATACGTCATGGGCCAGCTGGGCAGCTCCGGCGTGTCCCATGGCGTGATCGCAGGGGTCGTGCCCCGGACAGAGATCGATGGCAAACTGATCCCGATGATGGCGACGATGCTGAATGACACTCTGACCGATCCGACGGCGTCTCAGAGCACCCGGGACACCATCCGCAATCTGTTCGACGCGAACCACGACGGCCTGGTGGATCTGACGGAGGTCCAGAGCAACGGACTGGTCAAGACCCTGCTGGCGGGAGACGTGGACGTGGACCACGACGGCTCCGCCGAGCTGTCCCTGGGCCTGGGCTTCGAGGCCGTGGCGGCGATCATCGGGAGTTGAGCATGAGGAGGCAATCATGAGGCACATCGCGCTGTGGACGACGGTGAGTATCGGGCTGTGGGCCGGCTGCGGCGATGATGGAGGCAATGTCTGCGATCCGTCGACCTGTGCCGGCTGCTGTGCCGCGGACGGCACCTGCGTCGCGGGTGACACGAGTCAGCAGTGTGGGACGGGTGGGGCCGTCTGCGCCGCCTGTTCGCCGGGCAGCTGCTCGGCGGGCAAGTGCATCACCTGCGACGCCACGAGCTGTCCCGCCGGCTGCTGTCTGGGAGACCAGTGCCTGTCGGGCAACGTCCCCACGGCCTGCGGCAAGAGCGGCGTGGCCTGCGTGGTGTGCCAGAACAACGACGCCTGCAGCGCAGGTGCGTGCAAGGCGCCCGGGGCCTGCGGCCCCACATCCTGCCCCGGTTGCTGCCAGGGAGACCAGTGCCTGGAAGGCACCACCGAGGCCGCCTGTGGCAAGGGCGGCGCGGCGTGCGTCGGGTGCCAGGTGCCGGCGCAGACCTGCGTCAACCAGGCGTGCAGCGGCTCCGGGCCGTGCAACGACGTGACCTGCGCCGACGGATGCTGTGACGCCCAGGGTCAGTGCATGCCGGGCAACACCAACGGGGCCTGCGGCACCGGCGGCGTCGCCTGCACCCTGTGTGCGGCGACCTCCCCCTGCACCAACAAGCAGTGCTCCGGCGTCGGCTGTGGTCCGGGCAGCTGCGCCGGCTGCTGTGACGGGGCGACCTGCGAGCCAGGCAACACCCTGACGGTCTGCGGCAAGGGCGGCATCGCGTGCCAGGTGTGCGCCACGTACCAGCTGTGCGGCAACCAGTGTGACCTCGATCCCGACTCCACCTGGGGTGTGACGGTGGTGGACGCCGAGATCCTCAAGCCCCCGCTGGGCAAGGACTGGGACCCCGGGTCCTTCCCCGGGTTCATCGAGCCCGACGTCTACGTCGAGGCCAAGAGCGGCACCCAGAGCGGAAAGACCGGCACCGAGGACAACACCCAGACCCCGTTCTGGAACAAGCAGGTCTTCGTGGCCAAGGCCAGCGAGCTGCAGCAGAGCCTGAACCTCAAGGTGGTGGACGAGGATCCGGTGCCGCCGGACCAGACCATCGGTCAGTGCACCGAGCCCATCGCCGCCGCCGAGCTCGTCGCCGGGGCGCGGACCGTGTCCAACTGTGGCGGCGCGGACGTGGTGAAGATCAACCTGACCTTCACGGCGCAGTAACGCCCGGCTTTCCCCGCTACGGCCCCACCACCCGCCGCGCCACGTCGCAGTAGGTCACCATCAGGATTAGCCCGATGAGGATCAGAAACCCCACCGTGTGCACCGTGTGCTCGAGCTTCTGGTTGATCGGGCGTCGCAGCAGGATCGAGGAGAAGAGGAACAGCAGCCGCCCGCCGTCCAGCGCCGGCACCGGCAGCAGGTTGAACAGGCCGAGGTACGCGCTGAGCATGGCGAGGAACAGCAGCGCCAGCGGGATGCTCTCCCGGAAGCTCTGGCTCAGCTGGTATACGATCTCCACCACGCCGCCCATCTGCTTCGCGTCGCTCACGTCGCCCTTGAACAGCTTTCCCAGCACCTGCCCCAGGGACGCCAGCGCCCGGCGTGACTCCTCGATCGGATAGTACAGCCCCGCCAGCACCGCGCGGCCGGGCTCCACGTCGGTGAAGCCCAGCTGGTACGCGAACTGGAACCCGAGGCGATAGCTCTCGCCATCCTTCTTCGCCGCCACCTCCATGGGAACCAGCTTGCCGTCGCGGCGGACCCGCAGCTGCATCGTGCGCCCCCGGCTGGACTGGATCCGTCCCACCAGCTCGTCGATGGTGGGGGTCGGCTTGCCGTCCACGGCCTCGATTCGGTCTCCTGGCTTCAGACCCACCGCCGCGGCGGGCGTGCCCTTGGCCACCTGCCCCACGGCGTGTTCCCGGCGCGGTGCGCCCCAGGCCAGGGTGATGGCGATCATCAACACCGAGGCGGTGAGGTAGTTGGTCAACGGCCCGGCGACGATGGTGCCGATGCGGGCCAGGGCGCTCTTGTTGGCGTAGGATCCGGGGTCGTCGGCCGCGATCTCCTCGTGGGGGTTCATGCCGACGATCTGCACGAAGCCTCCGAGCGGGATCAGGGCCAGCTGATACGCCGTGCGCCGGCCACGCCACCTGAGCAGCACCGGACCGAACCCCACGCTGAAGGTCTGCACCCGCATGCCGCTGAGGCGGGCGATCATCATGTGCCCCAGCTCGTGGACGATGATCAGGAAGCTCAGTCCAACGATGGCGAAGAGGTAAGCCATGGTGCGAGAGTATACCCGCAAATCTCCCCCATCCGTCGCGGTTTGTTGTACAGTCCCGACAACCGCTCACCCGAGGCGAGTTGCGCAAGAAGGAGACGAAACATGCTGCACCGCTACACGCTGGTCACATCCCTGTCCTGTCTACTGCTGGTGGTGGTGGGTTGTGGTCACGTGGGACGGCCGCAGGTGATCTATCTGTCGCGCCACGGGCAGACCGAGTGGAACCGCGTGGCGCGGATGCAGGGTGACCCGGACCTGGACGCCGTGGGCTACGTCAATCGCCTGTCCCTGTGGCAGCTGCTGCGGAACCGGCCGATCCACTCGATCTTCACCAGCGAACGACAGCGGACACGACGTACGGCGGAGCTGGTTGCGCGTCAGCACCAGCTCCCGATCCAGACCCGGGCGTCGCTGAACGAGATCAACCCCGGCGTGTTCGAGGGCATCTGCTTCAGCCAGCTGATGCCGCAGAAGGCAGGCAACTCGGAGCGGGCGTGCGAGGTGGAGTCCCGCGGCTCGCGTCCCGAGGCCACGCTGCGTCGGGCTCGACCGCTGTTCCGGCAGACCTGGGGCGACCGCATCGACGGCCGGTTTCCCCTGGGGCAGAGCTTCCGCGACGTCGTTCAGCAGACCGGGGCCTTCGTCGCCGAGCTGGAGCGCGGGCTTGGCACCCGCGAGATCCTGGTGGTGGGACACGGCGTGGTGAACCGCGCCCTGCTGCACCACCTGATGAAGTGGCCGCTGGAGACCGTGACCCGCCTGCGCCAGGAGAACGACCAGGTCTACCGGCTGGACCGGTCAGGGTTGTCGCTCTACACCCCCGGCGTGGGCTGGCGGCGGTGTCAGAGCACGGCTCCCCGCCCGGGGCAGCGCTACCTGGACTGTCATCCCCGACCGCGCACCACACCCCCGCCGCCCGTGATGCCAGCGCCCCCGCCGAAGACCGAGCCCGACGAGCCGCCCCCCGCGGCGTCGCAACCCGCGGTGTAGCTCGGGCGCGGTCAGAGCTCCAGGAGCAGCGCTCGCAGCCGCCGACCCACGACATCCCAGGTCAACCGACCGGCCGTGCGCTGGCCCGCCTCGGCCAGCCGCCGGCGTAGCGCCTTGTCGTCCAGCAGCCGGGCCAGGGCCATGGCCAGCGGGCCCACCGTCGCCGGCGGAACCAGCAGGCCGTTGTGATCGTGCTGGATCAACTCGTCCGCGCCACCGGTGCGCGTGGCGATCACCGGGAGGCCGGCGGCCATGGCCTCCAGCAGCACCACCGGGGCCGCGTCGAAGCGGCCGTCGGGCAGTACCACCGATGGGAGCACCAGCAGCTCCGCGGTGTCGAGCCACCCGTCGCGCTGTGTGGGACCCACCTCGCCGACGAAGCGGCTGGCCAGGGCCAGGCGGTGAGCCAGCTGCTGCAGCCGGCGGCGCTCGGGTCCGTCGCCCAGCACCACCAGCAGCACCTCCGGGCGACCGAGCCAGGCCAGGCCCCGGATCAGCCAGTCCAGCCCCTTCACCGGCACCAGCCGCCCGACGAACAGCACCACCCGGGTGCCGGGGGGGATGTCGTTTTTCGGCCGGGTCGAGGATTGCACCGGGGCCGGGGTGGTCCCCATGCGCTGCACGGCGGCCTGCTGCACCAGGCGTCGGGTTCCGGCATCCAGCGCCAGGGGCAACAGCCGCTCCCGTAGCGCTTCGCTGGTGAGCACCAGCCGGGTGCGAGGGCGGTCCAGCGCCCGCAGCAGCTGCCGGGCGACGGGGAGGCGGCACAGCAGGTGGACGTCGGACGAGTGCGCCACGGCGAGGTGCGGCAGCCGGGTGCTCCGGGCGGCCACCACACCGCAGGGCAGCAGCCAGTGGCTGATCACCGCGTCCCAGCGTCGGGCCAGGCGGTGGCAGGTGAGGGCCAGGCGGGCCGTGAACAGCGGCGCCTCGATCTTGGCCCGCAGGCTACGCAGGTTGTCAGGGGCTCCGGAGCCGAAGAGCAGGCGTCCAGCCGGGAGCGTCTCGACCCGCACCGCGCGGTGCTCGCTGGCGGCGGGTCGCGGCGCCAGCACTTGCACCTGGTGGCCGGCGTCCGCCAGCCAGCCGCAGAGCTCGGCGACGAAGCGCCCCGCCGGGTCGCCGGGGTGTCTGGGATAGGAGGTGCTGAGGACTCCCAGGCCCGGGACCGGGATCATGGAGGTGGGGCGGGCAGCAGATGCTCGGCGGAGCCCTCCAGCGCGCTGCCAGCGGGGAGCCGGGCGGGCTCCACCGGCAGCGGCAGCGGTGGATGAATCCACTGCTGCCACAGGCGTCGGCTCAGCGAGCGCAGCAGCACGAAGAGGATGGGGTAGACCACGGTCCATAGCCGGATGCCGGAGGGCTGCCCCTCGTACACCGGGCGCACCGCGACCTCTTCCACCCGGGCCTGCACCACTCTCAGCCGGGCCAGCAGATCGTTGGGGTAGCCATAACGGGCGAAGATCGTCCTCCCCCCGTCGATGGCGGTGAGGGTCCTCGCGCTGATTGCCGTGTATCCGCACTGCGAGTCGAACAGCCGCCAGTAGCCGCTGGTCAGGCGGGTCAGCAGGCTGAGCATGATGTTGCCCCACAGCCGGGCCCGGGGCATCACGCGCCACACGGCGGCGTGCCTGAAGCGGTTGCCCTTGACGTAGTCGGCGCGGCTCTCGACCAGCGGGTCCAGCACCCGGGGCAGGTCGTCGGGGTCCATCTGCCCGTCGCCGGCCATCACTGCCACCAGCTGAGCGCCCAGCCGCTGGGCCTCGGCGTAGCCGGTGGCGATGGCCGCCCCCACCCCGCGGTTGTGGGGGTGGCGTAGCCGAATCAGCCCCTCCCGCCGGGGAATCGCGGCGCCGGTGCCGTCGGTGCTGCCGTCGTTGACCACGATGATCCGGTCGACAAAGCCGGGGACCGACTGGACCGCTCCGGGCACCAGGGTCTCCACGTTGTAGGCCGGCATCACCACGGCCACACGATAGCCGCGATACACCTACTTCACCTCCAGCGTGATGGATTTGATCAGCACCGTGAGGCGGTCCTTCAGCTCGGAGCGCTTCATGTCCTTGGCCACCAGGTCGCGCGTGACCCTGTTCAGATCGTTCTCCAGCTGCTTGAGCGAGTCGGTCAGCTTGCGCGCCAGATCGGCGTTGCGCACCGACTTGCCCAGCAGCTTGAGGTTGTCCCGCACCTGGGACTGGCGGTCGGAGTAGGTGTCCTTGGCCCGTCGCAGCCGCTCCAGCTCGCGATCCAGCGTGCCGATCTGATCCTGCAGCGTCATCGCTTCCTTCAGCGGTCCGGTGATCTTCGGGTCGACGTCCGGGCCCTTGAGGTAGAACTCGATGGCCTCCTTCGCCAGCTGGGACGAGATGGCGACCCAGCGCCGCACGGGGGTCTCCTCCTTCACATCCACCTCGGTCTTGCCCTTCGCCCCCAGCTTGATCGGGACGAAGTAGTGCTCCTTCTCCACCAGCATGCCCTCGGTGGGATGGGTCAGCTTCCATCCCGTGCGGTGCTGGCGCTGGATGTACAGCGTGGCGCCCTCGCCGCTGCGGTTGAACATCGTGTACTTGTGGATCGAGACCTGCTTCACCTCGCACACGATCTGTCCGTTGTAGATCTTGAGCAGCCGGGCGCCCTCCTGCTCGGTGCGATCCTCGAGCGAGACCACGATGCGCCCATCCACCGAGTAGGGGATGAAGGTCGAGGTGTTGGTCTCCACCTGGCCGCCCACCGCCTCGCCGACGAAGTTGCCGTCCTTGTAGATCGCCACCGGGCCGCGCTCGATGATGTAGCCCGTGGTGTTGGTCAGCCGCACCGCGCGGTAGGGGCTGGTCTTGCCCGTGTCCATGCGGTACAGCAGCACGTCCTCGGCCGGGACCTTCTTGTTCAGGATCGAGACCAGCGCGCTCTGGCGGTCACGGATCGTCACCGGCTCCTCGATGTCGTAGCGGAACAGGCTGCCCACCCGCGTGCCCGAGACCAGGGCGCGGAAGCTCTTCTCCAGCAGCTCGTTGGACATCCGCGGGGGCGGTGCCGGGGCCGGGGCGTCGTCGGATCTCATGCTCGGGCTGGCGGCGGAGGGCCGTGGCATGGGGCGGCGGCGGGGGCGCTTGGCCTTGAAGCCGCTCCCCCGGCCGCCCCCCAGCAGGCCCGCCTTCTCGGCGGACTTCTTCGCCTCCGGCGCCTCCGGCTCCTCCGCGCGCTGTTCCGCGGCGGCCGACTCGTCGTCGGCCAGGGCCGCCCCATCCGTGGGCGGGGGCGGGGCCTCGGCCATCGCCTCCTGCTGCGGGGAGAGGTCGGGCCGGCGGATGTAGCGCGGGCTGTACAGATCGTAGGTGAAGGTCAACGGCGTGCCGGCGGTGAGCGACAGTCCCACCGCGTTCCAGTCCTCGCCGGAGACGTTGTCCACCACGGCCCAGCCCTGGAGCAGGCCGTCCTTCTTGTCCTTGGACACCACCACGCGGTAGGCCGGCTTCCAGGTCGGCATCTCCACCACGTAGCTCAGCAGCAGGTTGTGGGGGGTCTCGCCCGCCAGGTGCACCACCAGCTCCACCGGCTTCCAGCTACCCTGGTCCAGCGCCACGTCCAGCGCCTTGCGCAGCCCGAGCTCCAGCGTGCGGTTCTTGATCTGCATCTGAGACACCTTGGCCACGTCGAAGCTCTGCAGCGTCCCGTCGTCGCGCAGGATCGTCAGGTGCCAGCCCGCGGAGCTCTTGCCCTCCCCCTCGTCGGTCGCCAGGTTCTCCACGCCCACGATGCGTCCGCTGCCGGAGCTGCCGCTGGCGGAGACGCGGACGTTGGCGCCGCGAAACGCCTCGGCCACGGCGACCAGCCCGCCCCCGCGCCGCACCTGCGGCGGCAGGGCCGCCAGCCGGCGCAGGCGGGTCTTCTCCACCGGCAGCGCGATGTTGATCGCCCGGCCGCTGTTCAGATCCACCACCGTGAGGGACTTGAGCACGTCAGCGATCTGATCGGGCAGGATGCGCAGCTTGATCTCCTGCCCGCTCACCTTGCCCTGTCGCTCGAAGTAGCCGATGCCATTCTGGTACAGCACCGCCCGGGTCACCTTGAGGTCGTCTCGTGTTCGCTGCTGTCCGCCGAAGCATCCGGCGACGAAAATCGGGGCCATTAGCCCCAGCACGCGTGCGTGTCGCATGGGGTCTCCTGTGTCGCTTGTGGTGTTGCACCGGCAAGCTCGCCCGGGCGTTGCGTCTCCTCACGGGGTGGAGCTGAACCTAGAACGGGATGTCGTCGTCGCCCAGATCGGGCGGCGCATCACGATCACTGGGCGCCGGAGAACCACCCTCGCCGCCACCCTCGCTGCGTCCGCCGCCGCCGCGTCCGCCGCCGCCTCCTCCGCCGCCGCCGCCGAGGAACTGCACCTGCTCAGCCACCACCTCGGTGGTGTAGCGCTTGTTGCCGTCGCGGTCCTCCCACTGGCGCGTCTGGAGCCGGCCCTCGATATAGAGCTGCCGCCCCTTGGCCAGGTACTCCTTACAGTTCTCCCCCTGCTTGCCCCACACCACCACCCGGTGCCACTGGGTATCTTCCTGCTGAGCGCCGTTGCGGTCGGTCCATCGACGCGAGGTGGCCACCCTCAGATCGGCAACAGCGGTGCCAGAGCCGGTGTAGCGCAGCTCGGGATCCGCGCCCAGGTTGCCGATGAGAATCACCTTGTTGACGCCTGCCATGAATCCTCCTTGGTGAGGGGGGCACGATAGCGCAGGGCCAGGCTGCTGTCGACAGTCACGGTTCCCGTCTCCACACGAGGCGGGTCCTGCGGGACGCCGGTCAGCCCCCGCGCTGGATGTTGTAGGCCTTGAGCTTCTTGTGCAGGTTGGTGCGCTCGATCCCCAGAGCGGTGGCGGCGCGGGAGATGTTCCACTCGTACTCCTCCAGCCGCATCAGGATGAACTCCCGCTCCATCTCCTCCTTGAAGTCGCGCAGCGTGCGGTCGCCGTAGCGGTTGAGGTCGAAGTCAGGCTTCGCTGGTGAACCGAGAAACGGTGGCAGATCGTCGATACGGATCACGTCGTCGCTCATGATCACCACGCGCTCGATGATGTTCTTCAGCTCACGTACGTTGCCGGGCCAGGTGTACTGCGTGAGCCGCTGCATCACCGCTGGCTCGACGATCTTGACCTTGAAGCCGTTCTCCCGCGAGAACTCCCGCACGAAGTGCTGCACCATGTCTCCGATGTCCTCCCGATGCTCTCGCAGCGGAGGGGAGTGGATCGGGACCACGTTGAGACGGAAGTAGAGATCCTCGCGGAACGTTCCGGTCTCCACCGCGTTGGCCAGGTCCTTGTTCGTGGCGGCGATGACCCGGGCATCGACCTTGATCACCCGCTCGCCCCCGACCCGGGTCAGCTCGCCGGTCTGTAGCACCCGCAGCACCTTGGCCTGGGCCGACTGCGCCATGTCGCCGATCTCGTCGAGGAAGATCGTCCCCCCGTCCGCCACCTCGAACAGCCCGCGCTTTCGCGCGGTGGCCCCGGTGAAGGATCCCTTCTCGTGACCGAACAGCTCGCTCTCGATCAGCTCGGGGGCGATGGCGGCGCAGTTGACCTTGACGAACTCGCTGCCCGACAGCGGGCTGTTGTCGTGGATCGCCCGCGCGATGAGCTCCTTGCCGGTGCCGCTCTCGCCGGTGATCAGCACCCGCCCGCGGGTCGGTGCGACCTTGGCGATCTGATCGAACAGCGTCTGCATCGCCGGGCTCTTGCCGATCATCTCGAACCGACCCTTGACCTGCTGCCGCAGCTTGTCCACCTGCCGCGCCATGGCGCGCTGCTTCAGCGCGTTGCGCAGCGTGATCACCACGCGGTCACGGTCCAGCGGCTTCTCGAGGAAATCGAAGGCGCCCAGGCGAGTGGCCTGCACCGCGTCCGTCACCGTGCCGTGTCCCGAGATCACCACCACGGGCACCAGCGTCTCCCCCGGCTGTTCGGCCTGTATCCGGGACAGGGCATCCAGCCCGCTCATGCCGGGGAGCTTGAGGTCCAGCAGCAGGCAGTCGGCCCCCTGCTCCTCGAAGATCTTCAGCCCCTCCTCCGCCGTCGGGGCATCCAGCACGTCGTAGCTCTCGGACTCCAGCACCATGCGCAGGGTGCGGCGGATGTTCTTCTCGTCGTCGATCACCAGAATCGTCGCTGTGCCAGCCATGCGCGGAGCATAGGCCAGCGTCGTGGGAGGCACAAGGCTGCGAACGCGGGCCAGCGAGGGCGATCAGATTGGATTGGAGGAGGCTCGGGCGCTGATCAGGCGGCCATCGGGACGGGGCGGCTGATATCGTCGACGATACGGACCAGCTTCTCGCGGATCTTGAACTTGCGGCTGTAGACGGTGTTGACGGCGATGCCCATCTCCCGCGCCAGGTCCGCAGGGGCTCGCTCGTCGTGGTAACAGGACAGGACGAACTGCCGCTCCTCGGCGGTGAGCTGATCCAGCGCCCGACGCGCCAGGTCCACGCTCTCCTGCTCCTCGATCCCACTGTCGGGCCGGCTGAAGTCCACCAGCAGCTGGTCGCAGCACGACAGATCCTCGAGGTAAGCCGTCTCACCGCTGCGCAGGCGGAGCTGATCCACGGTGCAGTTCGAGGCCAGCAGTCCGAGCCAGCTCGCCAGCCGGTAGCCGCGCTTGGGGTCGTACAGGTGGAGCTTGCGCATGTCGTCCCGCAGCAGGGTGACCCAGACCTCGGCAACCATGTCCGCCAGATCGTCGGAGTTGAAGGTGGCGTTGTAGCGCCGGAGTACCCGAAGCACGCAGCCCACGATCAGGCCTTCGAAACGCTGGCAGAAGGTGGTCCAGGCCTTGCTATCACCCTTGAGCACCCGCCGCAGGAGCTGAAGGTCTTCTCGTTTCTGGGCTGGCGTCTGCTTGGATCCGCGAGTCAACATCCTGGGCCTCGTCTGGTTTGAAGTTCGAGAGCCATACGAGGGAGGGGGTGGGGAATGTTAAAAAAAAGCGGCCGTAATTTTCACGCATGGTTCCGGACTGTTGCAGGCTTGTGGATCGCGATGCCGCCTTGATCCGGCCTGATCCATCGCCTACCGTTACGCGGTGAGCCCCATCTCAAGCTTCGTCTTCGAGGCGACCCGCGCCTGCAACCTGTCTTGCGCCCACTGCTACAACATCTGGAAGGGGCCAGGTGCGGTGGGGCCGCTGGACCCAAAGCCGCTCTCCACGGCACAGACGCTGGATATGCTGGAGCAATTCTTCCAGCAGAGCGGCGCGACGCTGTGTACGCTCAGCGGCGGGGAGCCGCTTCTGAGGGCCGATCTGCCCGAGATTGTGAAGTTCATCGCCGACCGAGGCTCGTACGCCAACCTCGTGACCAACGGCACCCTGCTGGACGAAGCCATGCTGGACCGGCTCGGCTCGGGTAGTATCGCGATCTACGAGCTGCCCCTGCTGTGTGCCCACCGCGGGATCCACGACGCGATGAGCGGGCTCGAGGGGGCCTTCGACCGGGTCACCAACGCCATCGCCGAGCTCAAGCTGCGCGGGGAGACCGTGGTCGGGGTCTTCGTGGCGACCCGCACCAACCTACCTCATTTCGAGGAGACCCTGGAGCTCGGTGTGGCGCTGGGGCTCGACGGTCTGATGTTCAACCGATTCAACCCCGGGGGCGAGGGCCGGGCGCATCTCGATCTCCAGGCGAGCCCGGCCGAGCTGCAGGCCGCGCTGGACCTGGCCGAGGAGGGCGCCCAGCGCTACGACTTCCCCATCAGCTGTTCCATCGCTCTTCCGCCCTGCCTGATCGACACGGCCCGCTACCAGAGGCTGACCTTCGGCTTCTGTGCGGCGGGAACGGATCGGGCGTATTACACGCTGGACGCCGTGGGCCATGTTCGACCGTGCAACCACTCGGCCACGGTGCTGGGAAACCTGCGGCAACAGTCGTTCGAGGAGCTCTCGAGCAGCGCCAGCATGCGGGAGTTCGTGGCGGCCCGTCCCCGGGCCTGCAGCGGTTGCCACGTGGAGCACGAGTGCCTGGGTGGATGCAAGGCGGCGGCGGAGGTGTGCTGCGGCTCGCCGTGGGAGATGGATCCGTTTCTGGCGGCGTTCAGATCAGCTGTCCCAGGATCCGTTCCACCCCGCTGACGGCGTGGTCCAGCGCCGGCTGCGTTCCAACCTGGCTCCCCTGAGCGGCCAGATACAGCAGCGCTCGACCGACGCGCAGCGTCCGTACGCCCACGGACCGCCCGGTGTCGTGGGCAATGGTGAAACGGTCGCCCCCACCCGCCAGCACGCCCATGGTGGCCACGGTGCTCGCCAGGTGAGCGCGCGCTGGATCCCAGGTCGAGGCGGCCCACAGGTGACCGCTTTCGTCGGCCAGCACCATCGAATCGAGCTCGTATCGGCGCGAGACCTGCGACAGCTGCTGGTTCAGAGCCTCGGAGGCGTGGGGGCTTCGTCGTGCACGACGGTCCTTCGATCTTTGCATGAGAATGGAGGTACCACGTGGCCCGGCGTGGAGCAAAAAAGCGAACCGTGAGGAAGGAAGGTCCGGCTGTGACGTACGTCCAGCTAACTCACCCTCAGCGCGAGAATGAACGAAAGAGCCCCGAGGCCGACGCCCGTGACACTCCACAGCGACAGGCTGAGCACGAGCATCGCCGCTGCGCCCATGACGGACAGCAGGATCAAGGGCATGATCACCTTGCGGGCGCGAGCCCGTGTGAGTGGCAGCAGCAGCAGCACGAGTGCAATGGCCTGCAGCAGGGCGAGGAGCAGCAGGCCCGCGCCTCGCAGTCGCGCCAGGGTGGCCTCGGAGCGGTCGGCGCGCTGGGTACCGGCCGCGTGTTCCCGGGCCAGGGTGGTGTCGTCCACGATGTCGCCCGCGACCTGGGACAGGTCGTCGGCGTCGGTGCGCGCCTGCATCTCCGCATACCGGGCCGAGGCCAGGCCGGTCACTCCAAGCATCAGATGCGCGATGAAGGCCAGGAGCAGCGCAAGAGCGGCAAGTAGTCGCATCAACGCTCCGTGAGGTCCATCAAACACTCCCACACCCCGGGGTTGTGGGTCAAGTAGGTGGTGTTTTTCAGTTGCTTGTTGTTGTACAGGTGGTCTAGTCTGGGGCCCTTCCTGGGAGGAGGAGCGTATCTGGCAGTGGAGTGCTGCGACACACACGTGTGTCGGGAATCAGTTTCAGATTGTCGATGAGAAACGACACTTCAAAGAGGAGATGAGCAATGCGTATTGCTGGAGGAGTTCTGCTGCTGATCGCTGGCCTGTGGAGCCTGGTGGGTGGAGGCTGCTCCGTCTTCGTCGGCGGCGCGGCGAGCAAGGTCACGGGCGCCGCGGCCGAGATGTCGGCCAAGCTCGCGGCCGAGACGGGCGCCAAGATGGACCCCGAGGCCAAGAAGGCGCTCGAGGAGGCTTCGGCCAAGGCCAGCTCTATGGGATCGGGTGTGCTGATCGCGGGTATCGTGATCCTGGTGGGTGGAATTCTCTGCATCATCGCCGGCATCATGTTCTTCGTGAACAAGGGCAAGGCCTTCGGGTTCCTGGCCCCGGCGGTGGGTATCATCGGCGAGATCGTGTTCTTCGTGCTGGTTGCATTCAACATCCTGGGCCTGATCAAGGTGCTGATCCTGGCGTTCACGGCATTTGCCGCGACGAAGATCGGCGCCGACGCCTGAGCGCCAACCCGATCGCTGCCCTGCATCCACTCTGCCTCTGACCCACAAAGTGCTTGCCAATCCCACGCCGTTCCGCTAGTTATTTCCGGCGGTCGTTTCTGCAGAGGTAACCCATGGCGATTTCAAAGAACAACCCCGCGGTTCGTGATCACCAGCGTCTGGTCGTGTACTGCCCCCAGTGCAACGGTGAGATGAGCCTGATCAAGCGCGTCCCCGGTGGGATGCATTACGTGTGCGCCAAGGACGGCAACGCCATCCCGGCGGCTCGAGGCGTCTACAAGGATCTGCCTCACGACTGGGTTCGCAAGTAGTCGGGTGTTCTCGGGGTACAAGAAGCTCGCGCTGGCCACGGTCCTGTTCTGGGGCTGTGCGGCCGAGGACCCCAACACGCAGAAGTACGACCTGTTCACGACCTCGGATCTGACCATCCCCGATCTGCCCGCCGGGTGCTCGCAGTCGTCGGGCCTCTCGCTGCAGCTGGACAGCCATCCCGACCCGACCTGCAATCTGTTGCAGCCCTTTCGGGGAACCGCCAAGGGGGTCGATCGCGTGGTGGCCCGGGGAGGGGCCGGGGCGGCCCAGCCGGTGAAGGTTGGATCGGACGGACGGTTCTGCATCGAGGTGATGCTCACACCAGACAGCCTCAACACCATCACCTTCTCTCCCATCGATCAGCAGGGCTGTCCCGGAACGGATCTCGTGCGCACGATCCAGCACCACACCTGTGCCAGCCCCGACGCCGGTGGGAGCTTGACCAACGTGGCGCTGGGCAAGTCCGTGGTGACCGAGAGCCAGCCGAAGGGTCAGAACAGCTACCTCGTCGACGGCGATATCTCCACCGTGGTGGAGTACTCCGGCGGATGGGGCTGGACCGACGCCAACATCTGGGTCGGCATCGCGCTGGGGCAGCCCGTGCAGCTGCACAAGATCGTGGTGCGCTGGCGCGACAGCACGGGCTCGGGGTGCGACTTCGGCGCGAGCTACAAGATCGCGGTGAGCGCCTACAGCGACCCGGGCAAGATGGACCTGAACAGCGGGATGTGGTCGCTGTTACAGGATGTCTCGGCGGGAAACGGCGCCGAGGACAGCTTCGAGCTCGCCCCCAAGCCGCTGGCCCAGCACGTGGCGCTGCTGCTGAACCAGAACGGCTGCAGCGGGTGGTCCGAGACCTTCGCCCTGAGCGAGGTCGAGGTGTGGGCCGCGGATCCCGGTGCACCGCTGCCGCAGGATCGCTGCGGGAACTGACGCCGTCCCCCGGTCACTCAGTGGCTGGCGCGGGCGGCTAGCGCTGGATGATGCAGGGGGTCGCGCTGAAGCCCAGGCCCACGGAGTAGGCGTCGTCCTTGCCGTCACCGTCGCTGTCGATGTCAGGCACCAGGATGCTGGTCAATGCGCTCTGCTTCAACTCGTCGGCGGTAATCGTCTTGTCCTGGTCCAGATCGAACATCTGGGCGATGGCATCCTTGATCGACGGGTCGATCCCATAGGTTGGCTCGATCATTCGCGTCAGCGTGTTGGCCACGCTGGGGAGCAGCACGGTGTCCATCTCATTTTGGGACAAGGCGCCGGCCAGGATGCCGTTGGTCATCCCACCTGGCGTCACGGTGGCCCGCACCCGAGTTAGATATCGGTGCGAACGTCCACCGCGCTCATGCCCGCGACCACCTGCTCCGGGGCCATGTAGTACGGCGTCCCCATCAGCGCGTGTTCGCCGGTGAGCTGGCTCTCGTCGCCCAGGATCTTGGAGATGCCGAAGTCCAGCACCTTCACCAGCTCGCCCTCCTCCTCGCGGCAGATGAAGATGTTCGACGGCTTGAGGTCGCGGTGGATGATGCCCTGGCGGTGCGCGGCGTGCAGCGCGAGGGAGGCCTGCTCGAAGATCCGGGTGGCCTCGAGTAGCTCGAGGTGCGTGACGCTGTCCAGCCGCTGTTCGAGGTCCTCACCCTGCAGCAGCTCCATCACGATGTAGGGCACCCCCGACGGTGTGACGTTGAAGTCCACGACATCCACGATGTGCCGTGTGCCCAGCGCGCTGGTGATCTGTGCCTCGCGCTCGAAGCGGGCAACGGCCCCGGGGTCCGCGGACGCCCGACGGTGCAGAACCTTGACCGCAAACCGACGGGTCAGCCGGTTGTGGGTCGCGGCATACACGGCGCCCATTCCGCCCTCGCCGATCAGCTGTTCCAGGCGGTAGGTTCCGTGCAGCACCGAGCCAGTCAGTTGGTCGTACTCACTCACCAGGACAGCGCTCTGTAGCAGGATTGGACTATGGCTGAGTATAGCGTCGCATGGGAACGCACCACAACAGGCTGATGTTTGATGGACCGGGCGTCAGGCTTTGCATATCATCGGAGATGATGCAGGGAGCCGGTGCCGGTGCCTGAGGGACAGCTGGTTGGCAAGCAGGTGGGCAACTACGTCCTCACCGATCTCATCGGAGAGGGCGGGATGGGTGCCGTGTATCGCGCCGAGCATCCGCAGATCGGGCGCAAGGTGGCGGTGAAGGTGCTGGACGTGCGGCTCAGCGACCATCCCGAGATCTGCAAGCGCTTCCTGGCCGAGGCGCGGGCCATCGCCCGCATCGAACACGTCAACATCATCGACATCTACGACTTCGGGCGGACGCTCGACGGGCAGCTGTACTACGTGATGGAGCTGCTGAGCGGCACGGAGCTGAGCACGATCATGGAGCAGCATGGCGCCATGACGCCGGGTCAGGTCAAACCCTACCTGGAACAGGTGTGCGACGGGTTGCAGGCGGCTCACGACAACAACGTGATCCACAGAGATCTCAAGCCGGAGAACATCTTCGTCCTGGATGCCACGCGGTTCACGCTCAAGCTCATCGACTTCGGTATCGCCCGTCTGGATGATCCCGACTTCAAGGGTCCGCGCCTGACGGCCCGGGGGGTGGTGATGGGGACGCCGCTGACCATCTCCCCGGAGCAGGCCTCCGGGCGCTATGATCGCATCGGCCCCCAGACCGACCTCTACTCCCTGGGTGTGATCCTGTACTGGATGCTCTCCAGTCGACCGCCGTTCACCGATCCGGTTCCCGCGGTGATCCTGGCCAAGCACATCACCGAGGCGCCGCCGCCCATGGACCGGCACCTGGATCTGCCCCGCCCCATCGCGGAGCTGGTCCTTGACTGCCTGGCCAAGGACCCCGCGGAGCGGCCGGCGTCCGCGGCGGTCGTCTTCGAGCGGTTCAGTGAGGCGGTGGAGGAGTCGGCTCAGCCGTTCGCCATTCCCGCCGAGCGGCGGGTGCGGAAGCACACGGATCCGGCGCTGGCCCGGACCCTGCCGCTCCCCGGGATGGAGTCGTTCAACCCGATCGGTGAAGCGGAGCCGGAGGCGGTGGTCACCGTGGCGCCGCCCGCACCTGCGGCGCACGAGGCGCAGGTTCCCGAGCAGCACCACGAGCAGCCCGACGGGCAGGACGACGCGGACGACGCGGAAGTCCCGGCAGATCTGGAGCCGGTGCAAGACGAGGGCGGCGAGATGGGGGACCTGCTGGGGGCCATGACCGACGGCCTGGCCACGGCAGCCGACGAGGACGACGAGGACCTGGAGCACGAAGACGAGGCCCCCTCGCCGGTGGACCACGACGGGGACGCACCGGCTGCGTGGGCCTCGGAGCCGGCCGAGGACCCGCCGCTGGAAGCGGAGCAGGATGCTGCACCGGAGCTGTCAGAGTCGCAGCTGTCAGAGTCGCCGGTGGAGTTCGCGCCACCGGACGACATGTTTGAGGAGCCTGGCGCGTCGCAGGCCTTCCAGGGCGACGCGGTGTATGCCGAGGAGCCGCCGCTGGAGGAGCCGCTGGAGGAGCTGGGGCCGGGTCGTCGATGGCGATCTCGCATGTCCCTCGTGGGGGGCGTGCTGGCCGCCGTGGTGGCCCTCGCCGCCGTGCTGATCGGTATCGCCACCCTGTCCTCCAGGCCGGACCCCGAGCTGGCGAAGTCGGGCAGGCAAGCGGTTCCCGCCATCGAGCTCGATCCGCTTCCGCCCGACGACGACACCCTCCGGCGACAGCTGGGGCCGGCGGGCGCTGGTCTGACGGCGAGCTCCACCGCCGGGGCCGAGGCCGCCGCCCGGGGCAAGGCGCCCGCGCTGCGTCTGCTGGCGCAGCTGCTGGTGCGCTGGGGCAAGCGGGACCGGGCGCTGGTCCTGGCCCGGGAGGCGCTGCGGCTGGACCCCGGCAGCCCCGAGGGGCAGCGGGTGGTGGGCGAGGCCACGGCGGATCCCAGCGCGGCGATGGAGCACTACCGGCTGGGACTGAAGGCCGCGCCCCGAGACGGGTACCTGCTGTTTCGCATGGGAGAGGCGCAGCAGGCGCTGGGATGGCCGGACCGCGCCCTGACCGCCTACCGTCAGGCGCTTCAGGTCGATGGCGCGCTGGCGGCGGCCGTGCACCATCGCATGGGCCAGCTGCACGACCTAGACAAGCGCTCCTCGGCGGCCCTGCGCGAGTACCTCATGGCGGTGGAGGTCGATGCGACCTACGTGCCGGCGCGCGTCAGCCTGGGTTTCGCCTATGCCCGGATGGGTCGCGCCGAACCGGCGCTGGAGCAGCTGGATCGAGCGGCGGCGCTGGATCCAAACAACGTGATGGCGAGCTACTATCGCGGCGCCGTGCTGTACAACCTGAGGCGGCCCGAGGAGGCGATCCAGGCCTACCGCCGTGCGCTGCAGCTCCGGCCGGGTTATGCCGAGGCGCACTACTACATCGGTCAGATCTACGCCGACCTGGGGAAGAAGGACGAGGCGCAGAAGGCATATCACGCGGCGCTGAAGGCGAACCCCGACTTCCAGCCCGCGATCCTGGCGCTGTCCAGGCTCCACTGACAAGACGGGCTGGCGCCGGATCTCGTGAACGGGCTAGTAGCTCCGCACAGTGAAGATGATCGGTTGACTCGCGGATCAACGGAGGACCGGGAGGAGTTCGGGATCGACGAGGAGTTCGATGCTCCTCGCGGCGCGGGGGGTGCGGCGAATCCAGCCGTCTCGTTCGAGGGTCAGGA
>Ga0210044_10001290_pt1 | contig 38122 bp, 33 predicted proteins | sample CryGey13umfilter_2_FD_183959 | JGI IMG/M metagenome (GOLD analysis project Ga0210044, IMG submission 183959) | Groundwater microbial communities from aquifer in Utah, USA - Crystal Geyser 4/9/14 3 um filter (SPAdes) (version 2) | ecosystem: Environmental > Aquatic > Deep subsurface >... | reverse complement strand
CTCATCAATGAAAGACTCTGGGTACAACGCGTAGCTGGTGGCGGTCTCTTCGGTAATTTCACCAGCCTCTAGCAGACGCTTAATGTCTTGATCAAGCGTTTGCATACCATCACTAGCGCTGGTTTGGATAACAGATTTAATTTGAGCAATTTTATTTTCGCGAATCAAATTGGCTACGGCGTGTGAATTAACTAGTATTTCTCTAGCCGCTACCCTGCCTCCATTGACGCGAGGTAGCAACTGTTGAGAGATGACACCAATTAAATTCATTGAAAGTTGCAGGCGAATCTGTTCCTGTTGGTGTGGTGGAAAAATATCAACAATACGATCAACAGTTTGGGCGGCATTCAATGTATGCAAAGTCGCTAGCACTAAATGTCCGGTCTCGGCCACTGTTAGCGCCGCCGCTACCGTATCTAGGTCGCGCATTTCACCAAGCATAATAATGTTTGGATCCTGACGAACCACGTGCTTGAGCGCTTCAGGAAAGGATAAAAAGTCAGTATGCAACTGTCGCTGGCGAATCAACGACTGTTTAGGTGTAAAAATATATTCAATCGGATCTTCCAGTGTCACAATATGATCTGTCCGCAAAGAATTAATGTGGTCAACCATGGCTGCTAGGGAAGTAGACTTTCCGCAGCCGGTTGGGCCGGTCACTAGAATTAAGCCTTGTCTTTTATCCAACATTTTGTAGACGATCTCTGGAAAATATAATCCGTCCATCGTCGGCACCTGATCTGAGACGACGCGGGCCACCAAACCAGCATGGCCTTTTTCCCAATGGATGTTTACACGAAAACGAACACCATTACTTAGTGTGTAAGAAGTGTCTAGTTCGCGGTCCGCTAGAAATTCCTGTTGCTCCGGCTCAGACAGCATGGACAGGATCATCTCCCGAGTATTGTCCGGGCTTAAGATAGGATACTGAGCCTGATCTACCAATTGCCCATTAACTCTTAGCATGGGGTGACTCCCGGCCGCTAAATGTAAATCTGAGGCGCCTTGCTGGTACGCTAAAAGCAACAGGTCCTCAATTATTTTTTTGTTACTTCCTCCGGAGGCCGTCATATAGTCGAAGTATACCACGAATCACTGTATTTTTCAAGTGCTTTTTTGATGGGTAGAAGATAGCGGACTAACACCAACTGGATGCTGATTGGACGAGGGCGCATCTAGAGCCTCACCAGCGTCCACTGTTTCACCAATCTCAAGATCGATAACGATAACCTTGTCTACTGAGACACTAACTACTTGATCGCGACTAATAATGAAATCTGGCTCAACGTGCAACAAGTGAGAGACTAGTCGCTTCCTGCTAACATAATACCTTGCAACTTCATTGCCGAGCTCGTCCACCTCTATATTAACAACCTTGCCTAACACAACGCCGCGAAGGGTTTGCACTGATAAGCCAAGGACAGGGAAGCTGATCATAGATATTTTTATCAAAAACACCGCGTGAAGCGGTGTGAATGAGTTATGAGGTTTTACCCGACACTGGCTTTGCCTGAACGTCTATTGGAGCGCCCTTGCTGCCGTCGTCAGTGTTTTTATGTTCACGCATAAAGATGAGTTGCTGCACCCAAGTAAATGCCGTAGAGGACAACCAATACAAAGTAACACCGGCTGGGAACTGATATCCAAACACAACGGTGATGATTGGCATGAAATAAGTCATTTGTTTATTGAGAGCGGCGGCTGTGTTTTCATCCTTAGCTCCTTCTGTGGAAACTGCCGCTTTTTTAGCTAACAACATTTTAGCCTGGAGGAATTGAACTCCACCGGCCAGCAGCGCTAGAACTATATTCTTGGTGGCTGCTAGATCAACAAACCCAAATAAGGTGTGGTTAATTACGGCGTGCTCCATGGTGGCGCGCAGCGGTCCGTAAAAGTGCTCAAGCTGACCTGCTATTAAAATGCCTGTCTGCGGGTCAGTATCCAAGCCGCCATAAAAAACTTTAAACAGAGCGTAGAGTACTGGCAATTGGATCAGCATGGGCAAACAGGAAGATAGTGGATTTACCTTATTTTGCTTGTAAAACTGCATTATTTGCCTACCAAGCTCCTCTTTGTCTCCAGCATATTTCTTTTTAAGCTCTTCGATGTGGGGTTGAGCATCCTGAAGCGATTTTTGAGATCGTAGAGCTTTGAGAGATGGATAAAACAGGGCCAACTTGATGATTAGAGTCAACAAAATTATGGCAATACCTAGATCGTTGCCTGGAACAATTGTATAAATGTAAAAAAGCAGGTTAAGCAGCGGCTCGTAGAGAAAGGTGTTAAACAGTTCGGACATAGGAAATGATAGTAATTAATATGACTCATCAACTCCACCTGGAGTAAATGGGTTGCAGCGCAGAATTCGCCAAAATCCCTTTAAAAGACCCATTATGACACCACGCTTCTTTATCGAGCGTATCGTGTACTCAGAGCAACTTGGGTAATACCTGCAACCAACATAAGGATGTCTATTATACACCCTGTGATCCGGGGATAGTGTCTTTTGGTATAACCGAATTACTCCAATCAAAAATCGCCCCGGCAATGACTTGATGGTGGTGATTTTTACACCCACAGCCTGATCACTCATGTGTTTTTTGAAGTAGGCGAATTTTAGAAAGAGCGGAAACTAAGTCTTGCTTGATGGCGGCATGACTAGCCTCAGAGATGCCTGGTTGCGCTAAGGCGACAATATCATACCCCGATTGGAGTGAAAGGATCAACTCTTCAAAAACGTTCCTGATCTGCCTTTTTGTACGATTTCTTGCCACAGCTGACTTGATTATCTTGTTTGGCACAACTATACCAACTCTAGTCTGCAATAGTCCATTTGGCCTGGTTTTTAACCTAAAAAGAGCGGTCCTAAGAGTTTTTCCCTCTTTGTAGATCCGCTCAAAGTCGCGTGGGTGTCGTAATCGGTAATCTGCCGGCAACATACGCCGGTAAACTAGTTAGGCCGATAACTTCTTTCGCCCTCTAGCGCGACGGCTTCTTAACACATGCTTGCCAATACGCTGACGTGCACGAAAACCATGCTTTTTCTGGCGTCGACGGCTATTTGGTTGGTAGGTTCTTTTCATAGGAGATTTTCAGTCAAGCGGGGTACAGCATATCAGACCGTCTTATATTGTCAATGATTAGACGAGAAATGGATATCTTTTGCAAGAATGGACTCATCAACACTTCATACACAGCGTATACACACCTTGTTGACATCTTGTTCCATATCCACAGGATTTCATCAGGTGTGGATTGTGTTATTATTAGCCACACATTTGTTGAGGGTGGCGCTGCTTCACTCAACAGTCTGTATAATGCTTGTCTTCCGTATGACTCCAGAACAATTGTGGGATGCTACTCTCGGTGAACTCGAGTTAGAGCTGTCGAAGGCTAATTTTACGACCTGGTTTGAAGATACTTTTATCTTACGTCAGGCTGGTGAACAGCTAACCGTTGGCGTACCGAATGCTTTTACTAAAACGTGGCTGGAAAATAAGTACCACGACTCTATTATTAGAGCGCTTAGACGAATTAGCGATGACGGAGTTCGCCTGGTTGCCTACGAGGTATCAACCCGTAAAGAAGTAGTCTCTCCTGTAGTAGCTGAAGAGGCGCCTGTACAAGAGGTTGTCGCTCGTCCAACTCAGCAACCTATAGAACCGCAACAGCGCCAAACCGCAGCACAAAATGCAACCGATAAGCAGCTGGCTAACCAAATTGGATTTAACCCAGACGCGACCTTTGTTAACTTTATTGTTGGTAAAAAGAACGAGCTGGCGCACGCTGCCTGTGTAGCGGTCGCCGAACGACCAGGTGAGGTCTATAATCCTCTATTTATTTATGGAGGGGTTGGCCTTGGAAAAACTCATTTAATGCAGGCTGTTGGTCACTCTGTTTTAAAGCGTGACCCCAAAAAGAAAATTTTATATGTTACTTGCGAAACTTTTACCAACGAGTTTATTAAGTTGGTTGGAGAGGGCCGAGCTGATGAGTTTAAAGACAAGTATAGATCTGTAGATATTTTAATGGTTGATGATATTCAATTCCTAGCTGGAAAAGAAGGTACCCAAGAGGCCTTCTTTCACACTTTTAATCATCTCCACCAAAGAAACAAACAGATTATTTTAACTTCCGATCGGCCACCTAGAGCCATTCCAACGCTGGAAAATCGCTTAGTGTCTAGATTTGAGGGTGGTATGATTGTTGATGTCAGCCTACCTGACCTAGAAACCAGAATAGCTATTGTGGAGTTAAAAAGTAGACAAAAGCAGTTTCCAATTTCATCTGAGATCGCTCAGTTCATTGCCTCTAATGTCCAAAATTCTGTACGGGAACTTGAAGGAGCTTTAAATCGGGTTATTGGTTTTCATCAACTAAATAATGAGCAACCAAACCTTGAGTCTGTAAAAACACTACTGTCCTCTTTCACACAAGCACCAAAGCGAGGTGCTGTTACTACCAAGAAAATTTTAGCGACCGTGGCTCAATTCTATGAACTTGATCAAAAAGATCTAACTGGAAGCAGTCGCAAAAAAGAGTTGGTTGTTCCAAGGCAAATATCAATGTACTTAATGCGCGAAGAGGTTCATGCTTCCTATCCAAATATTGGACAGGAGCTTGGTGGTCGCGATCACACCACCGCCATGCATGCATGCCAGAAGATTAAGGGCTTGGTTGATGATGATGAAAGAATCCAGAACGAGATTAATATGATAAAACAACGACTATACAATTAGTTGTTGTCCACTGCTCTTTATAACTTGTGGATTAAGTCTCGAATGAGATTAATTATACACAGCACCTCTTCATTTCTTGTGGAAAGACCCGTGTACGGCGTGGAAAACTCCGTGGAAGAGTCTTTGCACAAGATGTGAATATCTAAAGTCGTCTTGTTGGGGCACTCATCATCCCCAGTCCATCCGGTGCCTATGCACATAGGTTGCCAGGATGTTGTCCCAGTTGAGAGGTGGTGAAAGTATGCTAAATCCGGGGGTGATATGTGTTATCCCCTCTGTCCACACCCCTTATTATTATTGTTATTAGTTATATATCTAAATATTTGTTAAGAACTAACACGCAGCGGATATGAAATTCTCATGCACACAAGAAAATCTGAACCGGGGGCTAGCACTGGTAACGCACATCACAGGTAAAAATGTGAATCTTCCGATTTTACACAACGTATTAGTTGAGGCTAAAGATAACGCTATTACTTTGTCAGCTACTAACCTTGAAATAGGAATTAGAGTTCGGCTACGTGGTAAGGTTGATGAGGCTGGTTCATTTACTGTGCCGGCTCAAGTCTTTGCTAGCTATGTTGGATTGGTGTCAGCCGAGAAGGTTGACGTGGAGAGAGCTGATGATGGTTTAAATATCCAGGCGGGTAATCAGAATACAAAAATTAAAGGTGAAGAAGCGACTGAGTTTCCGATGATTCCAGAGGTAGTTTTAGAGAATCCAATTTCAGTACCAGCTTCCGAGCTTAAAATGGCCTTAGCGCAAACTATTGTCGCAGTTTCGCATGATGACTCAAGACCAGAGCTAACTGGTGTGTACACGCAAATTGAGGACCATAGAGTAGTGTTTGCAGCTACAGACAGCTATCGACTAGCTGAGCGAGCTTTGCCAATAGCGGGAACGCATACCGAAAGACAGATTATTGTTCCGGGTATGGCTATGCAAGAATTGGTTCGGGTTTTACCTGACGACGCTGGAGTTGATGTGAGAATGTACTTTTCTGACAGTCAGGCACTGTTCATGACGGACGAGGTTGAAATTACAACTCGTTTAATCGAGGGGAATTACCCGGATTACCGCCAAATAATACCAATGGAAGAAAAGACGAAGGCGGTGGTGGATAGGTATGATTTAGTAAAAGCGGTAAAAGCAGCAAGTTTATTTTCTAAGTCTGGAATTCACGATGTAAATCTTCAGTTCTCGCCTGATAAGCAGGGGGTTACTTTGACAACTGTTAATAATCAAGTTGGTGAGAATGTTTCAAAAGTGAATGCTGAGATAGTTGGTGATAGTAATTCGATTATTTTTAATCATCGTTATTTACTGGATGGTGTACAACAAGTTTCAACCCCTCAAGTTGTTTTCTATGTGGTTGATGGTGTGAGTCCTGGTATTATTCGTCCACACGGTGGCGATACAGCCTCGCAGTACACGTATATCATCATGCCGATTAAACAATAGACTTATGGCTGGAGGGGCGTTTCAAAAGGTTGGTAACAACTTGTTTCATGACCGACTAAGTAAAATTGGAATAGGTAAACAAGTTCAAGCTGCGCAGTATGTTGAACTTGCTGTGACGGTGCTTAAAAGCTCTTTTGGTGAGGGAGCGTTGAAGCATGCGCGACCTCGAGCTATTAAGAATAGAGTTTTGCAAATTGAAATCGCTCACCCAGCTGTTGGTGAAGAGATTAGACGATTAGAAGAGACTATAATTTCGGAACTAAATAACAAGATTGGTCGACCAGAGATTGTTAGAATACAACTAGTGTTACCACAGGTTGGGCAAAACTTAAGAGAGGATGGATAGACTAATCCGTCTTTTATTTTTTACCTGTATAAGTGATACCCACTGAGTCTTGAGCGGTGTTTCCCTTGTCGTCTGCTATACGAACCGAGACTGTGTGACGTCCGGTGGTTAATGTGGTTGGGGAATAGTTCGAGACAGCACTGGTTTTTTCCGTAATACCAACAGCTTGAGAGTCTACAACCAACGTGTCTATCAAGTACTCAATTTTTGTTACTGAGCGGCCGGGCCCGGGGGTGATGGTGGCGTGAATTGAGAAATCTTTTTTAGAATACTCTTGACCATCTTTTAAGGTAGATATGGCTATCGTTGGTTGTTGTGATTTATCGCGCAAACTGCACTCTACCTTTGGGGTATCGTCGCTGAGATATTCATTTTTTCTTTCTTCTGCCCTTGTCCAATTAACCACCGCAGTTTCCCATGGTTCATACATTGGATCATTGCGGGGATTTTCTGGCGCTCCACCAGTTGGATTTTCTTTGCTCAAATAATGCAGTATGGTATGAGCTTCCTTGTATTCACGTTTACCAACGTAGTCTGCCGGGTAAGAGTCGCGACACTCTTCGGGGATTAGCTCATTGGTTAAGGTGTCGACTGGCAATTCTTTAGTTTCTTCTAGAGTGCCACCCAGTGCTGCGTTGGCCGCCGAGTATGACGGTGCGTTAAATGATTCGTCAGTTGTTCCATCTAGAATACTAGACATGTAGGCGTTCCAAATTGGGGCAGCAATAACTAGCCCAGCAGCGCCACGGCTCATTTCAGAATTATCATTGTTACCAGCCCAGACCCCCGTGGCAAAGGAAGGGGTGTAACCTAAGGTCCAAGCGTCTCGATAGTCGTTGGTTGTGCCTGTTTTAGCCGCGGTTTGTCGACCAGAAATATTTAAGGCCCCGAAGCCACCACGAGCACCTTGATCAGAGAGTACTGAGTTAAGAGTTCTAACGGCGCTTTGGTCAACAACTTGCACTGCGCTGTCTTCCCACTCGTATAGTGTTTTACCAGCATGGTCTTCTACCTTCAGGATGCTGGCCGGGCGTCTGTATTCACCTTCGCGAGCAAAGGTGGCAAAGGTGTTGGTGTGTTCCAGTAGACTAACTTCACCACCACCAAGCACAACGGCTAAGCCAAAGCGAGAGCGGTCGCCAAAGGAGCTGTAACCTAAGGATTGCGCAAGATCTAAAGCGTTTTCTACTCCAACTAAGTAGAGTAGTTTAACGGCTGGAATATTTAGTGATTGACCGAGTGAGGTTCTAAGGCTGACCGGACCACGTTGACCCAAGTCATAGTTTCTTGGGTGGTAGTTACCAGTCTCTGTGGGGAAGTCTGTTTCAACGTCGAAAAGTTTGGTATCTGGTGTGTAGCCTTTTACAAAAGCCGCCAGGTAGACTATAGGTTTAAATGATGAACCGGGTTGTCGTAGGCTGGTAGCAACATTGACATTACCATCGTAGGCCTCGTTAAAATAATCTCGTGAACCGACCATGGCGAGAATCTGACCGGTGTGGGCGTCAAACGAAACTAGTGCCGCATTTGAACCACCGTATTGTTCAATCTTTGAGATACCATCAGTGACGGCTGTTTCTGCTTTTTGTTGTTTATCCCAGTCGAGAGTGGTGATGACTTTTAAGCCGCCTTGACGAATGGTTGCCTGGCCAAAGTCATTTTCAAGCTGCTGTCGAACGTAAAATACAAAGTGAGGAGCTTCGATTTCAGTAATGTTTTCTTGAATAGCTACCTCTTCTTGCTTAGCTGCATCAGCCTCATCTTGAGTTATGTATCCTTGCTCGGCCATCTGATTAAGGGCGTAGTCACGCCTAGCTTTCAATCTTTCTGGATCATTTGGTAATGTCACTGGGCTCTGTGGAAGCGATGCGAGCGTTGCGGCTTCGGCCAAGGTAACATCGCTGGCATTTTTACCGAAATACTCTCGTGCGGCCACCTGGACACCTTCAATCACACCTCCGTAGTAGACCTCGTTCAAGTACATGTTCAATATTTCCCCCTTAGAATATTTTCTTTCGATCCTAACGGCTAGAATAACCTCTTTAATTTTTCGATCATATGTGCGCTCAGGAGTTAAAATAGCGTTTTTAACAAATTGCTGAGTTAGGGTTGAGGTGCCGCGGGCGCCGCCACCACCAAACACTCCTTTCACTGCAGCGCGGGCAAAGGATTGCCAGCGAAAGCCCTTGTGATTATAAAATTCACGGTCTTCAAGAGCAATGGTTGCCCACTCGATTTTGTCATCAATTTGATCAAGATTGACGTCTTCTCGCTTATTGTCACCAAGTTCATACAAGAGAGTTTCACCATCTCTAGCATATATCCTAGTGCTTTGATCAACGGTGCGATTTTCTAAGTCTGTGATGTCAGCTAAATCTTTTGAAACCCAAATGTATGCAGCGATGATAGTGATACATAAAAGAATTGCCCCAATGCTAGCTAGAATGAGTAGCCATTTCATCAACCTTTTCCACCTCGGCTTCAGTTTTTTCTGAGGCCTTTTATCAGTTTGAGGTGTTTTTTGATGCGAGTTGGTTGAGTGAGGAATGGAGGATTTTGAATGACTTTTGACTACCGAGTGAGTTGAGCTATTTCCGCCCTGACGTTCTCTTGCTCTTTCTTTTCTAATGGTAGACGCATTGCGAGCGTGACCCTCGTTAGTAGCTCTCTTTTTTTCAAGTTGGGGAATTGGCATAAGTTATTTGGTTCCGCGAACAACCAGCATAGCACCAAGAATTGGCGAGGTGCGAAGCAACTGGCTTTTCACAATGGGTGTCTTTTTTAGATCAGGATAGTAAAGTAATTCATGGGTTTTCTTTTTGGCTAAGGCAACCAACCCTGGCTCACGAGAAAGTCCCCCACCAATAACTAAAACATCAGGGTCGAGTGAGTAGAGAATGTTTGCAAAGCCCTCGGCAAGCAGTTCTGCGCCAACCTCAAAATCTTGTCGACGGTTAAAGGCTCCGCCGGCTGCCAGCTTTTCCCAAGATTTTTTCTGGCCGCGTGTGAGCATTTGACCAAACTCTCCGGCCAAATTATTTTTTCCGTGTTGGATAGTTTTATCTTGCACAATAGCGCCTCCAATGCCAGTGCCGAGAGTCACAGCAACGACACGACGATATCCTTTTCCAGCTCCGAAGATAGCTTCGCCAAGTCCGTAAACATTGGCGTCGTTTTCTAGAACAATTGGTACAGAAAATTCCTTAAATAACTTTGGAACCAGATTCAGCCCTTTAAAGTCAGTGATAAAATTTGGCCCAGCAAAGGCTATGCGATTGTTGACGTGGTCAACCTGTCCCGCCAGTCCAATGCCAACTCCGGCAATTTTGGTGTCAGATTTAAGGTCGTGTATCAGTCCCGCCACACTCTCCATAATGGCTTTATTTCCCTCTTTGGCACGACTAGGAATCTCTTTAGTTCGAATAATATCGCCTTTTTCAGTGATTAATCCGCCATAGGTTTTGGTGCCTCCAATATCGAGTCCGATATATGTTTTCATCTGATTTTGCTTGATGGCTTTAGTTTTTTCTGTCATGATGATACTCGAATTATGCCAAAAATAGCCAAAAAAGCAACCGCTACACCTGCGCAGTTTAAAGACCTCTCCGAATTACTAGTCGGGGTCGTTGATATTGTGCCCCAGGCTTTGTTTGAAAAAAAATTGCGAGCGGGAGAGCGTATGCGACTTTATTTGGGAGTTGACCCTACCGGGCCAGACATTCACATTGGGCACGCGGTGATTTTGAGAGCTATGCGTGTGCTACAAGATTTGGGCCACGAGGTGATTTTGCTGTTTGGCGATTTTACGGCACGTATTGGAGATCCGACCGGGAAAGATACGACCAGGCCTATTTTAACGCACGCCGAAATTCTGGAAAATGCGAAGGGTTATAAGCAACAAGCGGGAAAGATTTTAGATTTTTCCAAAAAAGCTAAAATTCCAGCTCGGATTGATTTTAATGCTAAGTGGCTAGACAAGTTAAAATTTCAAGACGTCATGGAGCTGTCTGCTCACTTTACGGTTCAGCAGATGTTGGAGAGAGACATGTTTGATCGTCGCTTGAAGGAAGGTCGTCCAATTTTTGTGCATGAATTTTTTTACCCGATCATGCAGGGTTACGATTCTGTGGCGATGGATGTTGACCTGGAGGTCGGTGGAACTGATCAGTTATTTAACATGCTGGCTGGTCGCACATTATTAAAGGCCATGAGCGATAAGGAAAAAGTTGTTATGACCTTTGACTTACTTGAAGGGACGGATGGTCGTAAAATGAGCAAGAGCTATGGCAATATAATTGGGGTAATGGATTCGCCAGCGGAAATGTACGGAAAGGTGATGTCATTGAGTGATAACCTGATCGCGCGTTATTTTCATTTGTGTACAGACAAGGACGTCGCTATGACACGAGCAATGGAAAAAAGACTGGCAACAGGGGAGCTTCATCCGCGTGATGCAAAAATGAAACTAGCAAAAGAAATTGTTACTTTGTATCACTCGGAAAAAGATGCCACAGAGGCTGAGCTTGAATTCACGAAGATATTTCAACAAAAGGAACAACCTACTGAGATAGCTGAATACGCCACAACTGCACGTAAGTTGTCATTGGTAGAAATTGTCGTTGAGGTTGGATTTGCAGCATCGAAATCAGATGCTCGTCGTAAAATTGAGCAAGGAGGCGTGCGTTTGAATGATAACAGGGAGACAGATGCCGGCGCGATCATCACTATTGAAGACGGTATGGTTCTTCAGGTTGGAAAACGGAATTTCGTTACACTTCGATTTAAGTAACAACCCGTCAAACAATCAGGTTGGAAAATATTAACGAGGCATTACGCTCTGCTCTTTGATTAAAGCGACATAGCGACCGTCGCTGGTTTGCACTGGAGCAGGGTCACACACCGCGGTATTTTCAGGAACAGAAATAATTCTTTCCTGTTGAGCCCACGTCACTGTATCTTTGGTGGAGCTGATGACAATTCCTCCGTCACCACATCCATAGATTTGAAGTTCATTTTCTAGTATTAGTGTTCCTGGAATGCCCGAGACTGGGATTGTGGTAGTCTCACCAAAGAAGTGATCAGAATCGCTTGTGATCATTTGTATGCTTGGCATTAATTCTTTAGGCTCCGCAAAAAACAAATGCCATTTATTATTGAAGTATATAATATCTGGATCTGTAGCGATGCCATTGTGTTCATAAATTGGTCCGTCAACAGTAAATTTTAAACCATCTGTTGATGTTGCAGAATAGAATGTGGATTTTTTATCTATTGAGCTTAGGTCATTAGAAAAATCAAAGTAATACAATCTAAGAGAGCCGTCGTTAAGTTGAATTATAGAAGGGTCTACCGGTGTTGTATTGCCTGCTCCAGTAAATTCAACATCAACCACTTGTGACCAAGTCGCGCCGTTGTTTGTGGAATAAATCATACCTATGCGCTCGTCGCCTGCTTGATGAAATGATTTTGCGTCTACAAAATATCCGACAAGGGTACCTATTGGAAGGTCGTTAACCGGCTGAGTTAAAACTGTAAGGTCTGGAACAGAGGCATGTTCAATTAGTGGTCGTCCCTCAAGTGTCCAGGTGACGCCGTTGTCACTTGTGGCTAGATGAATATTATGAGCCGCTGGGCCAAGAAGCGCTTCATTTGGCAGTACTTTGTTATCAGCTGCTGTCGGTGTTGTGGGTTGCGGAGGGCTTGCCAGTATAGCGTCAGCTTGCACCGCTGTTTGGTTGGGTGGTAGTGTTGTATTCTGACAACTGGTGCCAGCTAAGAAAAATATAATAGAAAGTAAGGCAATTTTTTTCATAAACTTATTTAAAGCTCTTGTCTTCAAGATAAAGCAATTCTATAGATTCATCCACTTTTAATATGCCTTTTGAACTAGAAGCCCCATTTTCTCCAAGTGGCGATCAGCCTAGCGCTATCGCTGGTTTGGTGAAGGCTATTAAAAAAGGTCAGGAAGATATGACGCTGCTTGGGGTAACTGGAAGTGGCAAAACCTTTACGATTGCTAATGTCATACAGGAGTTGCAACGTCCAACCTTAGTAATATCCCACAATAAAACCTTAGCAGCTCAGCTAGCTTCTGAGTTTAGAGAGTTTTTCCCCAAGGCTGCTGTGCAATACTTTGTATCTTATTACGATTACTATCAGCCAGAGGCCTATATGGCTAGGTCCGATACCTATATTGAAAAAGAGACAGACATTAATGAAGAAATTGAACGCCTCAGGCATGCAGCAACGCAATCTTTGTTGTCTAGACGTGATGTCATCATTGTCGCCTCCGTGTCTTGTATTTATGGCTTAGGATCACCAAAGGAGTATAAAGCTGCCGCCATTAATGTGCGCTTAGGAGGCGAGATGTCTCGGAAGCAACTGTTGATCAAACTAGTTGAAATGAACTTTAGTAGAAATGATCTAGATTTCCACCGGGGTACTTTTCGAGTCAGGGGTGATGTGGTGGAGGTTTTTCCAACAGCCCTAGAGCACACTGCCTATCGGTTTGATTTTTTTGGAGACGATCTTGAATCAATTAAAGAGGTGGACACGTTGACCGGTGAGATTATTAATGTCCCAGAGTCAGTTGATATTTATCCGGCTACTTTGTATTTGGCTCAGACAGATTTTTATGAGCAGGCCTTACAGAAAATCAGATCGGATTTAGAATCCAGATTGAGTCAATTTAGAAAAGCTGGAAAGGTAGTTGAGGCTCAGCGTCTTGAGCAGAGGACAAAGTTTGATTTAGAAATGATTGAAAACGCCGGATATGTAAATGGGATTGAAAATTATTCACGCTACTTTGATGGGCGTACTGAAGGCGAGCCGCCATTCACATTGATTGACTATTTTCCAGAAGATTTTTTGGTGGTAGTAGATGAGTCACATCAAACCATTCCCCAAATTGGTGCCATGTACGCTGGAGATCGAGCACGTAAGGAGTCGCTTGTAGAACACGGTTTTAGATTGCCAGCATCTTTTGATAACAGGCCGCTACAGTTTGCTGAATTTGAAAACAAGGTGAAACAAGTAGTTTATGTTTCAGCCACACCAGGTCCGTATGAGAAGAAAAATTCAACGGTAACAGTGGAGCAGTTGATACGACCAACTGGACTAACTGAGCCAAGCATCACCATTAGGCCAACTCAAGGTCAAATACCAGACTTGTTAAAAGAAGTTGAAAAATGTACGACTCGAGGTGAGCGGGTATTGGTAACAACTTTAACTAAAAGAATGGCGGAGGAGCTGGCTGACTATTTAAACGAAAACGGCGTAAAAGTTCAATATTTGCACTCGGATGTCGATACAATGGAGCGCCTGGAAATCTTGCGCGATCTTCGTCTAGGGGTTTTTGATGTATTGGTTGGAATAAACTTATTACGTGAAGGTTTGGATTTGCCGGAGGTGTCGTTAGTTGCCATCTTGGATGCTGACAAAGAAGGGTTTTTGAGATCAGAGACAGCGCTGGTTCAAACTATGGGCAGGGCGGCACGTCATTTGCATGGTCGAGTCATTTTATATGCTGATTCTATTACGGGCTCAATGCAGCGAGCGATGGATGAGGTTAATCGACGCAGAAAAGCACAGGAGGAATATAATCTGAAAAATAATATTACGCCCCAGCAGATTTTAAAACGGATTCGTGATGACAGATTGTCCGGTCAAAAACAAGAAGAATCGGAAACTTCTTTGTTGGACATAAAGATGATTAAGGAGCTGGATGAGCTTGAGTTTGAACACCTGCTGGCTAGCACCCGTGGTCAAATGGACTTGGCTTCACAAAATTTAGAGTTTGAGTTAGCTGCAAAATTGCGTGATCAGCTGGTTGCACTGGAAGCGGCCAGGCCGAAGTCGGTCTTAGGTAAACAGCGTGCGCAAACCAAAACCAAGCGCGGACGGCGCTAAAAAACCCCGCCGAGCGGGGTTTTTATGATCTGTTATCGACTGCCGTTGCGGCGACCTTTGGATTGTCCTCCAGAGCGTTTTGGGTTTTGAATATTTCTGCCAGTGGAGTGCTGATAGCCACCGCTGGTATGGTGAGCTCGTGGAATCGAATGTCCAGTGCTAGTACCAGTAGTGCGGATTGGCATGCTAGGAAAGATGTCGCGTGTGACTTGTGGCATGATATTCTTTGGCGCCCTGACTGATGGTTTTGGGTAGGTGTATGGTGGCGGAGGTGGCGGTGGATCGGTGTCATCGGGTGGCAGGTCAGTGATTTGTGGAGGATCAACTGGTTCTTTGGCGGGATCATTCAGTGGAGCGTAGTGTTCAAGGGCATGAATAATTTCTTGGCCCCCCTTGGGAACTTTGTAGAGCACATCCGCCCGCTGGGTGGTGATAGTAATGGAGGCTCGTCGGTGACTTGTGATAGTCTCATGAAAAGCTTTCAGAACATCTGGCCGAGTCTCTGTACCATTGTTACAGGCTCGTATTACCGGGAGCATCTTGGCAATTTTGTCATTTAGAGTTCGGCCTGGAAAGCTAATGCCAATCGCGTCGAGCGCGTCGAGAAAGTCAAACAAACTTCCTTCTTCGCCTAAACCTTCTGTGTGCAAGGAAATTTTTCCAGCATCAATGCCGGCTCCTGTAAGAGTGGTGAGGGTCACCTCGCCAGTGTGGTCGGCACGTTTTTCTGAGGCTGTGAGATTATTTTTTGAGTCTCCCTCAGGGCTGGCATAACCTTCAACCTCAACGCTCATGCTAACGATTAGGTCATTGGGAGATAGTCCTAGAGCGGTAAAATCTTTCAAGGTTAGATCGACACCGGCTTGGATAGCAGTTTCGGTGGGAGTTGAGCCTCCAACGGCAGTTGGGTTTTCTTGGTAGTACCTACCGATCCATTCCATTGGCACCTCTAATCTATCTTTAGTGACGAGGCCAGGCACCATAATTTCTTCAAATTCTACATCGCCACCCCGGATGCCAACTGCTTCAGGTTTTACTACAACCCTCACCTGTCCTGGATGGGCGGCGATGATATAGTCGGCCATATTTCCGGATTTTACTAAATCACGCACTTCGCCAACGGATAGGCGATGAGCAGCAACAGCTTCGTCGACTCCATTCTCACGTTCGAAACCACGCGGAACATATAAAGACAATTGTCCGGCCAGCATCATGGCTAGAGCAGTCGGTGCTGCTAGGGGGTGATTGCGGATTTCTTGAAGTATACCAGGTCCTTCCGGTGTTTCCTGAGCGAGGTTTTCGCTTGGTTCCGTTGGTTGCTCTGGTGATAGAGGTGACTTTAAATCAGGTCTAGGCAGTGGTCGTCTTTCACGCATGTTCATATGCTATCTAGAATAGTGATAAATAATAACGTCAGAGAATACTCTGTTTTTTGCAAAAAGTCAAGCCCTCGACGAATCATGAAAGGTCAGATAAACTGGTGTCGATGTCTAAAAACTACTCAACTGTACTGGCTTTTGGAACCTACGACTTACTTCATCCCGGTCATGAGTTTTTTTTGAAAGCCGCAAGTTCGTATGGCGATAGACTGGTGGTGATTATAGCACGCGACGAAAATGTTGAAAAAATTAAAGGTAGACAACCACGCCAACTAGAGGAAGAGCGAAGGGTGGTCATAGCGGCGTTGCCCTATGTGGCTGAGGCGAGATTGGGGTATAAAGAGTGGGGTAAGCATTTGGAGGTTTTGGCAGATATTAAACCACAGGTGGTTTGCCTTGGGTATGATCAGCGGGCGACCATTCCTGATGGCCCTTGGCAGATTGTTAGAATTGATTCGTTTCAACCTGATCGGTATAAAAGTTCGATTATTCGTTCACAGCAGGCAGGCCTTGCTAATTTAGAGGGCTCATGATATCGTCTACCGGCTCTCACAAAAAGCCTGCTTCAATCTCAGAATATAAGTAGGTAAATTGAATAGACTGATAATTTGAAATATGCCAAATACTTCTGCTGCTAGAAAAGATCTGCGCCAGACCGCTAAGCGTACCGTTCGAAACCTAGCTAAAAAAAGCAAAATTAGAGAACTTACCAAAGATGCTCAGAAGGCCATTGCTGAAGGCAGCAATGACGTAAAGGAGTTGGTTATCAAAGCCCAAAAGGCTCTCGATAAAGCAGGTAAGGCGAATGCTGTTCACCCAAACAAAGTAAGTCGACTAAAGAGTCGTTTACAGAAAGCAGCTGCTGCCAAAAAATAAAACACTACGCCCCTCGGGGCGTTTTTGTTATTTCGTGCAAGCTTCGATGACGAATGAATTAAGTAGCGCGCGCGCGTCAACAGACTGCGTTTTTAATGTTTCGTCTAGCTCAAGCAGTCTCCAGTAAAGTTGTAAGAGCTGTCTCTCATCAAAGTGCTCTGATTGCTTAAGAGCTTTTTCGATAACGTAAGGGTGAAGCTTAAGGTCTTTGCCGCCGGTCTTTTTAACCTTTGCTAAAATTCCTAACTGACGAGCAATCATGGTTATTAAATACTGCTCATTAGCACCAATTTCGAATTGTTGTTCTAGTAGGGAGGTAGCGCGAGCAGCATCACGAGCAGCTAAGGCGTCTGTAAAGTGGAAGATGTTTTCGTCTAGGGCGGCGTCAACCATTTCTATTGTAAGGACTTCAGTGATGGCAGGTGCTTGATGAGCAAGAATTTTTATTTCAGAAGCCAGTCGCCACAGGTCGTTACCAATGCAGGTAGCTAGGTATTTAGCAGCGGTTGGTTCAATAGTGGCTTGGTATTTCTTTGCCTGCTCACCAATAAATTGAAGCAACTGAGAATCCGAGAGCTCGTTGTATTCTTCAACGGTATCACTTTTTAGTAGATGTTTAAAAAGAGCGTTGTCTTTGCGTGGTGGTTTATTACCTTCGATTACGAGGATGGTGTCGACGTCGATTCCAGGCAGCTCTGTTAACACAGCTTGCTGGTCATCAGCTTTTAGGTCCCATAGGTCACGAAGCACGATAAACCGTTTCGTGGAAAAGAGACCAAAGGATTTACTGTGACGACGAAACTCGTCAATGGAAAAATCAGCTGCCGTTATCTTAGCAACGCTAAGACCAGCCGAGTCAAATTTTTTTTGAAAGGCTTGTTCAAGAGTATTTAATCTTTCGTGTTTGCGAAAGCTATCTGATCCGTGGAGAAAAATAACCATAGGTCAGTATCTTTACATAGTCCGACGTGGGTTGCAACTATGGCGTATGCAGCACTACTATTTACTAGTTTTTGGAGGCCTGCCAGGTTGCATCAAAGGAAGTGTTCATGGCGTCTCTGATTTCAGGGCGCTTGATTTCAATGGCGATAGTGCCACTTCCCTTTGCCCAATGGAAAAAGATAATTGAATCTGGATAAATGTTAATCTGCATGGGTGACTCAACAGCGTTATCAAGGAACCGCACAGAGGTCATTGACAGGTCAGTGTCGCCGGCAGCTTTCATCTCATGGAGTATTGAATCACGATCTGGTTCGTAACCGATGAGCTTCAAATGAACTCCGCGTTGCACGCGTTCAGTATTATATTTTTCAAACCAAGGAATCGTGTCATTGCGAACGTCTATTCCATATGCACCCCAAAGCACTCTGTATTCATCTCCTGCCTTCAACTCACGCATCTTTCTATAGAATAAATCTTGAGCATTTTTCAATCCCCGGGTGATGCGGGTGTCCTGATTCCAGAGATAGTCAAAGTACTTTTTGTAGTCGTTGAATATCTGTTTATTTTCTATAACGAAGGCGACTGGTTCTGGGTCAGCTTCCCAAGTAATGCTGGCAACAGTTTCGCCAAACATGAAGATTACAGTGGGAGAGCACACTTCTTCAGGTAGCCACTTAAATTCAAAATATTTGTCTTCATGTCTTTCTCCTTCTCTAACGTAATCTAAGCCAGTCAGTCTTGATTTTGCCTTGATGTCTACCAGGTCGTGCCACCACACTTTTCGTTCGAGTCTTAGCTTGTTGTACTCAAGCCACTGTACCGGCATCGCTCGTTCCATGCCAGCATTGCCACCAATGAACCAGTTTTCCTTATAGTCTAATGACTTAAGCATAAACTCGTAGACACTATCCACGCCTCGGTAGGTTCTGGCATCTTGTTGCCATAGCATATTAAAATACTCCTTAAACCCATCCGCGAAGGACTGCTTCTTGATTATCATGGTGGTGGCTGGGTCTACAAAGTCGGTTAGAGCGACTTTGTCACCGAAGACATTCAGAGTTAGCGGAGTAAAAAATTGCTTTGGAAGGTATTTTATTTCAGCTTGAGGATTTGGATTTTGTGATTTGTGCCCATCTTGAAAGAGGATTCGTTCTTCAATCGGAGAGTTTTTTACCTTTTTAAAATACTCTTGCAGGGTGTCAGGAACAGTTTTTTTGAAACATATCTGTATTGGGGTAGATTCCGTAGACAGTTTCTCCACCAATTCCAGCTGCGAGCATTTCACTTAGTACGGCCTTGGGGCCGGCAGCACCTTCGTAGGTCACAACCTCTGGCTTTGCTGCTGTGTGTTTTGTTTGTAGAGTTTTAACAGCCTCTTCAAGAAGAGTGCGGCGCGAGTCAAACTGTTCAATGAGCCGTTTGGGGTCAGTTGCTTGAAAAACTGAAACATTATTTTTTTTCGAGGAGGAGGCGAGGTGCTTTCCTTCCAGGCTTTTTAGTGATTCGTACACAATGTGGCGATGAAGGCCCGTGGCCTTAATGAGTTTACCGGCTGTGTTTTGACCTGATTCAACTAGAGCTAGATAGACTATTGATTCATTCTGTCCGAACCCAAGGTCATGGAGTAGTTCGGTTAGTTGAGAGTTTTTCATGAGTCAGTAAGGAAATGATAGTTTTTTTTGGCTTATATTAGCGGATGATTGATACGATGAGAGGAAGAATAGTGAGTTTTCTAGGTGAAAAGGAGTCACTTTTCTTGTGTCATCATGATGTTGTTGACACGCCTTGTCAAGGTGTTACGATCGCTTGCCCCTCGCTGATGAGGGGTAAAACTGGAGGTAGTGATGAAGAAGGTTCTGTTGCTGACGCTCGGTCTCGGATTGGGCTGGCCGGTCGTCGCTAGGGCTCAGGACAGCAGTGCGGACGACGGACTGATGTTGGAGAACATCCAGCTGCGCCTCGGGTTACACGGGGCCTACCAGCTGGGTGACGGCCAGCGCCGTCCGGTGCAGCTGACGACGCACTTGATCGTGCCGAATGCTGCTAGCTGGTCTTCGCCGTGGCTCTACGGTGGAGTGCGGTTCACGCTTACGGAGCGGTGGTCACAGGACTCGGAGCCGGCACTCTTGCAGCGCTGGTCCATGGAGGTTCTTGGTGGCGTTGGAACCGAGCCGGACTCCAACACCCCGGCCGTGTCGGTTCGGGTGCAGGGCAGCTCGTCGCGCTTCTACCTGTGGGGCGATCTGGAGTACTGGCCGCTTCTGGACAACACCGTGTACGGCTTCCTGGTGGCTCAGGCCAAGGTTGGGTCGGTGCAGCTTGGGGTGGAGAGCGAGAACAGGATGCCGCTGTCTGCGCTTGAAGATCGCTACGTGTCGGTTGGTCCGAGCGTGTGGGTTCCGGTCGGGGACCACGTGCTGCTGGCTACGACTACCTACTTCACGTGGGAAGGAGGCGTGTTTCAACGCTTCTATTTTCACCTGATGTTCTAACTATGAGTCGAACTGCCTTCCTGGCGGTCCGGCTCATCTTTTTTAAAAAAAGAGACCGCTTCCTCCATGCGGTCAAAATACTATCTTCAGGTGGGTGGTCGAGAAGTCTGACCGAGCACCAGACTGAGACCTTGGTTGCGGGCCAGGCTTGTCATGAAGACGCCAGCTTGCAGGTACCGCCAGAAGTCACCTGAGGCTGGATCGTTCCTGGGCTGGTGCGGAGTGTTGATGCCAGAGGGTGTGCCGATGGCTCCGGGTGTCATGATCCCAGGTCTCGCGTGAGCTGGTTGGACGGCGCTGCGCATCCCGCGAAGGTCTACTTCTGAGATGAGCTCAGCTTCGAGACAAAGCCGGCAGAGCTGCGCCATCATCTTGTACCAGATCTCTTCTTGGGGAGCGCCGCGTCCCATGTCGCCCCTCGTGAGGTCGTGGTAGCAGCGCTGTAGGAACAGCTCGAGGGCGCGCCTGCTGGGCAGCTCCCGGTAGTCTGATTCCATGCGTGCGGAGATGGCTCCAGTGCGCACGGCGTCTCTGTACTCTTGCGACTGCAAGAGTCTTGGCATGATGCTCGAGATCGGGTCCCGCATGGTTCACCTCCTTCTAGTGACAGGTGGTGTTGCCACCGTAGCAGCCGTTTAATTTTTTGTAAACTAAATTATTCAAGAGGCTTCATTTCTCCCCAGTTGGTTCCGGCAGCTAGATTAACTACCAAGGGAACGTCCAGCTTGTAAATTGATTCCATAATTTTTTTAATTTTTGCAGCCTCTTTTTCTATTGAGCTTTTGTTGACCTCTAAAACCAATTCATCGTGGACCTGGAGAAGGATAAGGGCGTCTATTTTTTTATCGTCGATAGCGTTTTGGACGTGGATCATGGCAAGCTTCATTAAGTCGGCGGCAGTGCCTTGGACAGGCATGTTGACAGCAGCGCGTTCGGCGGCGGCAGAGAGCATTCGGTTTGAAGAGGCCAAGTCTGGTATTTGCCGTTTACGGCCAAATAATGTTTCAGCGTAGAGATGTTTGTGCGCAAAGACCTTAACTTCCTCGATGTAGGCGGCAATGCCACTGTGGACTGAAAAATATTTATCTAAAAAGGCGCGGGCTTCATCTCTAGAAACACCACTGTCTCGCATAATTCCTTGGACCCCCATGCCGTAGAGGATGCCAAAGTTAATGGCTTTAGACTGGCTGCGCATGGCTTTGGTGACTTGTTCTGGGGTGATGTCATTGAGTTCTGCTGCTGTCCGAATATGAATATCTTCACCTTCTTGAAAGGCTTTCATCATTAACTTATCTTTGGCTAGGTGAGCCACTACGCGAAGTTCAATTTGAGAATAGTCTAGAGACAGTAGTAGTTTTCCTTTTGGTGCCACAAAGGCGCGGCGAATTTTCCGGCCCAACTCTGTCCGGATAGGAATGTTTTGCAGGTTAGGATCAGAGGAAGCCAGGCGACCAGTAGCGGCCACGGTTTGACTATAGGTGGTGTGAACGCGTCCGGTTTTTGGATTTACTAGCAAAGGCAAGGTGTCAACATAGGTTGAGGTCAGTTTTGAAAGCTCACGATGCTCCTCGATTATTTCAATTAATGGATGGGTGCCGCGCAGTTTTTGTAATTCTGGCGCAGCAGTAGAGTAGCCAGTTTTAGTTTTTTTGATTTTATCAGTTGGTAGTTGCAGTTTTTCAAACAAAATTTCTTTGAGCTGAACACTGGAGGCTAGATTAAAATCAGTTCCAGCAGCTGTCCGCGCTTCGCTCTCTAGAGTTTTAATTCGGAGGTGTAATTCTTTCGACATGCTTGCTAAGAAATTTACATCAAGTTCGACGCCGGCTATTTCCATTTGCACCAAAATTTGAATGAGGGGGATTTCCATGTCTTGCAGAAGGTCGGTGAGCCCTTTTTCTTCTAAACGTTGTTTCATGGTTTGATAGAGCCGCCAGGAAAAATCAGCATCCTCACAGGCGTACCAGGAGGCCTTTTCGACGGGGACATCGGCCATGGTTATTTGGTCTTTACCTTTACCGATTAGGTCTTCAATGGGCTGCATCTCATGGCCGTACTCAACAAAGGCCAGATTATCTAAGCCGTGCCCTCGTCCACCCGCGTTGATTAAAAATGAGGCGATCATGGTGTCAAAAGCTACGCCCCGCACCTGAACCCCAGCTGTACTAAGAACCTTAATGTCGAACTTTAGATTGTGACCAGTTTTTTTTATTGAAGCGTCTTCTAGAATTATCTTGATAGACTCAGGCACGGATTTACCACAGGCTAAGTAGTAGCCCTCGGATTCTTTCCAGGAAAAAGAAATTCCGACTAAGTCATCTTGTAGTGGATTCAATCCCGTTGTCTCAGTGTCAAAAGCAAAGACCTTTTGTTTTTTTAGCTCTGCGGCAAGAGATTTAATCTCAGCATCAGTTTGAATACAGGTGTAGGAAAAGCGCTTGTCATTGAGACGAGCTGCCTCCGCCTGTTCAGCCTGCTCAGCTGGAGCAAAGAGGCCTTCATTGATTTCAAAGCCAGGTAAAGAATTTAATTGAGGAAGCAGTGATTTGAATTCGTATTGTTGAAAAAGCTTGGTGATACGTGACCGATTGTAGGATCCAATTTCCGCGTCTTCTAGAGTAAACTGAATAGGAGCATCTTTGGCTATGGTAGCGAGCTCTTTTGAAAGAACTGCCTCAGCTTGGTGTCCAGCTAAGGCTTTGTGATTTCGTCCAGTGATTTCATCGAGATGAGCATATACTCCATCGATATCACCGTATTTTTGTAGGAGATCGGTGGCGCCTTTTTCTCCAATGCCCTTAACTCCAGGAATGTTGTCTGAGCTATCGCCGCGCAAGCCTTTATAGTCGATGATTTGTTCAGGAGTTAAGCCATGTTTTGTTTTTACCATAACCGGGTCGTAGATCAGGGTTTCTTTCATTCCCTTAATGAGCTTCATGACTCTGGTGTCTTCATCGACAAGTTGTAGGATGTCATGATCTCCAGTCAGAATAATTGTTTCGATATCTTTATTATCGAACTGAGCGCAAATTGTTCCAATAAGATCATCTGCTTCGTATTCTGGAACAGCATAAGTTGGAAAATCAAAGGCCTCCGTCATTTTTTTGACAATTGGAAATTGGCTGATCAACTCCTCTGGAGTAGGTGCCCGATTGGCCTTGTAAGCTGGGAAAATTTTATGACGGAAAGTTTTTCCTTTGCTGTCGTAGGCGATGGCAACGTGGGTTGGCTTGATATCTTTAAGAGCCTTGATCAGGATGAGTAAAAAGCCGTAGACGGCATTAAGAGGCTCACCCTTAGCATTGTTAAGTGGAGGGAGGGCGTGAAAAGCTCGGTGAATAAGAGCGTGCGCGTCGATGATTAGGAGTTTTTGCTTATATTTCTTCATGTCGCTATTGTAGCAAAGCTGTGGGTGAGACGATAGCGTAGGCTACATGATATAATTCTATAGGCTGCTCAGAACCAAGGCGTCCTGCCTGAGGAGTTGACAGTGCTTCGCATCGAGCAAATTGCCAAACCAAATCAGCCTCACAACCGTCATCACATCGGAGCCAGATCTCGGTGGAAGGCCAAGGCACAGAGTCCCAAGGTGACTCTGCCTGAGTGCTACCATGAGGGGTGGCACGCGCTGTTCGGGAACATGACGCCCTACGAAGCTACCCTGTTCGTGGAGGTCGTCATGAACGAACGCACTCGCCTGGGTTGGGATAAGGAGCGCCTCCTGTCCGTGCGGTGTTCGATCATCCGCTGCACCGAGGACTTGCGTCAGCGCAGACGGATCGATCCGTTGGAGCAACGGCCGGTCAAGCGCGACGCTCCGATTCGATTCGACCACGTTCCCGGTTGGTGGAGGGAGCTGCATGAATTTCTGTTCGGCGACCTGAGATCTGTCGCAGAAATTCAAGCCTTCATCACTGAGCTGATGTTGCCGAACGCCAAGTTCGACGTGGCGCGCATCGTGGCGTTGCAGGAGGAGGTCAAGAGGAGGCACGGCCTGAGGGTCGTCTAGGCTGTACCATATGGGCAGCTTCTTTTTTTAGGGAGCGTGGCTATATTGACGGAGATTTTTTTATGTGTGAAGATGGCTCCGCCTTCTTGGAGGATGGTATGAGTGAGAGTGTCGCGGCCGCAGCTGCCGCGCCTGCTCTTTGCAGGGAGCAGAGCTGTGTCCTGGAGACTTGCCACGAACAGAGCGCCTACTGCGCTGCGCACAACGAGTGGATCTCGGCGCAGGAACGGCTGAGCAAAGCAGCGTTTCTGTGGTGGATCGGTTGCGGGATCGTGGGCGTACTGATCTCGCTGGTCAGCGGCTCTCTGGTCTGGGCGCTGATCCTGCCGTTTGTCGTGGCAGTTGCTGTGTTGGTGGTTGTGTACATTCGCCTGGAGCGGATGTTCCGTCGCCTCCCCGGCTCGCGGCGGGCGTGAACAATTGAGTTCCCCCGCTGTCTTTTTTTAAATTAGAATTGGTGCGGTGCTGTTTGATAAATTGACCAAGGGTGATGGCGAATAGTCCAAGGATCACTAAAATCATCAGTCCGTACTGAGGGGGTTCTTTGGTGGTTTGTAGTCCGGTGCTGACAGTGGATCCACCACTGGCTTGAGCTGGGCTGATCCAGTTCTCTTCATTAACAGTTTGTATCAGGTCGCCATTTCCGCGTGGTAGAACACGATACTCGCCATTACTTTCAGAAACAATACCCTGCACGCTCAGTCCGGTGCCTTCAGTGAGTATGGTGCTATCAATCTGAGCGCCCTCTTTAAACTGTAGTGCTGTAGAGTCGTTAATCATTCCACCTGTGCTATTTACAGTAGTAAGTGCACCTTCAAGGTGTATTAACATGCCTTCTAGGTCCTCAGTTATTTCGAAGACGTCTCGGCTAACCAGTTTTTCGTCGCTGGCAACCACTTGAATATCTTGTGCTGACTCAGTTTTAATTCTGGTTTCGCCTCGAGAGGTAGATTTGATTCCCGAGACGGTTAGGCGGTCTCCAGTTTTTAGTTCCGGAAAATCTTTTTTATAGGAATAAACCTGTATGCCGGCAGTATCATCCTGAATGTAAAAGTACTGAGAACCAAAAACGCTTGGCAAGACAGTTACAACCCCCTCAACAGTGGCTGTTGTATTGTCATCGAGCGCTCGAAAAAGATCGATGGATAAAAGATCGGTGTCTGCCTGCTGATCTGTGTTGGGGTCAGCTTGAGCGGTCTCGTTTTCAGTTGCGGTGAATATATTGACCTGTCCGGGGGTTGGCTCGAACGTCCATTGCCAGTCTGAGTTGGAGCGAGCCCAGGCCCAGCCACTCTCGGCCGATTCATAAGTGGTGCCGTGAACAATTGAGCCATATGGATCAATCAGATAAACGGTGTCCCCGGTATTGTTTAGGTTAATTTTACTGTCACCAATTTCAACTGTGAGTATTTCGTTGGCGACAAGAGTTGTATTTTCGAAGGTGTAGTAGGTGTTGGTATCTGTTAGCTGCCACCCGGCTAGGTTAAGTGACCCGCTACCCTCGTTAACAAGCTCGATCCATTCGTCGGTCGTATCTAGTCCTTCTGGGTCCGGTAGTAGCTCGTTGATGAAAATCTGGTCGCTAGTTTGGTAGGGTGTTTCGGTATCAGGTAATGTAGTGCTCGCATTTGTGGTGTCATCACTGATGCTGTTATTTTGGGAAATGTTTTTTTCTCGTGGTGTGATTCGATCGGTCCACTGCCACTCATTTTCAATAAGAGCCCAAGAGCTTGCGCTGGAGGCTTCTTCGTAGGTCGTGTCGTCAACTAGTGTGCCGTTTGGCTGAGATAGAGTTACGCTATCGCCAGAATTGTTTAGGTATATCCGTGACGAGGTATGTGTGACTATAGTGTAAGCGCCTGGGCTAATGCTTGTTTCACCAATTGATGATTCGATGGCGTACTGTTTGCCGGAAGAGTCACCAAGTATCCAGCCAGTTAGGTCAATGGTGTCATTGCCGGTATTGTGCAGTTCAATAAATTCTTCTTCTCCAGTAGGTGGAGCTGGGTATACCTCAGAGAGGACAATATCCGTTGAATAGATGGTGGTGTTAGTTTCGGTTTCGCAAGCGATGGTTGGTGAGGCAAGGAGGGCGATTAGGGCAACGATAGTTAGATAGTAACGCATGAATTTACTTGATTAGGCCCGCGCAAATAAAAACTCTCCGCCGAAAGGCGGAGAGAAGTGTCCATTGATTTGATTATATCAGGAGCGTAAAGTGTGTCAAACTACGCAGCTTTTCCGACGGGCGTGCCGGCTTTGGCTAGTTCATCGCGGAAGTGGAGTAGGCGTTCTTTGGCTTGATCAATGGCCATTTGGTTAGTCATCATGGCAGCTTGCCACTCGGCCTTGCTCATTTCGGATTCAGATGAGCGACTGAACCAGCCAGGTTTTTCCGCTTTTAACTTTGAACGTTTGGCTAGGTGCCTGGTGTGCTGACTTACCCAGTAGTGGTATTTTCCTTCGTCAGTAAATTCAGATATATCAACTTCAGTTTCTTGGTCTGCTGCTGCAAGACGGTCTGCGATTTTATTAAATTCCGCGGCCTGCATTTCTTGAGCGACGTCGGCTTTATGAGTAGCAACCACTCGGCCCAAAAGTTCTGGTCTGTTAGCTCGAGCTGGCTGCTGCTTAATTGCAGTCTCTAAGCGACCGCGCTCCTCTTGTCGTCCGGCTGGTGTTTCAAGATTTCCTGGAACTAAGCTGACGGGGGCCTGTACAACTAAAGCGTGGTCTTTTTCGCGACGTTTTATTACTCCGCTCAAAATATCTATTTTTCTTTTAAGGTTAGATCGCTTAAAAAAGTTCCATGAGCTGGTGGCGTCATAGGAGTCCTGCAAGCCTCTGAGTTCCTGGAGTTGACGATGATGAGTCTCAGATAGTTTTAACTGGTCATTGGTTATAGCACCTGGATTGGCATCAGGTGTAGGGGGCAGTGGAGGTTCGGTTGGCCTGACCGCGGTCGCCGGAATAGTATTTGGCAGGGGTACTGGTGCAGGATCGGCCCGATTTACTTCAGTTTCAGGATCACCAAGAACAGGAGGTAGCGGTTCTAATTCAGCTCGAGAGTCCCCGGTGACTGGTTTAGCGCGCATGGTCTCAGTGCCAATGATTGGGACTGACGGAGCTTTAACGGTAAGTGATACGGTGTCAGGTGATTTTTTGCCAGCATATTCTGGTTCTACAATTGTGTTGCCATTTTTGTCTACAGTGGTTAGAGGATTTCCTTCCGCAAAACAGAAATCAACGCCTAAGCCAAAGGTGTTTCCGCATTTACTACAAAGCTTATGATCAGGTTGGGGAGGCCCTTCATCAATATCTGTATCTGGAGCAAATGTCGGCTTAATTGACTCAACCACTCCTAGCTTGGGACCAGGTAGGGGTGTGGGTGTTCGCTCGGGCAGACTAGATGGAGCCGTTGGGTCGGCTGCTTCTGGAATCAGAATTACAGGGGGCCAATTTACAGTGGAGTCGCCGGATCCAGGTACTAATTCGAAGGTGCCAAGATCTGGCTTAGAAAGCCGATAGTCAGCTACCCAAATTTCGTTAGAATTGTCAGTCTGCTCTATTTCTACGGAAATTAAACCGTCCTTCATATGACTGAGGTGGTCTCTAATATCGTTAGCCACTTGCCAACTTTCGACTGATTGCTCAAGTTCTAGCGGCTGTGGCCGGGGTGGGTTTTCGTGCGGCGCTCGTCGCGCGGCAGCTGAGCGTGGTTCCATAATGTTGTAATTGTACACTAAAAAGTGTTTTTTGTCAACCCTGTTTAGGTAAAATAAACAACGCCATGTGTTAGGCGTTGTTTATTTTTTATTTAGTACGCTCTGGCAAAAATAGCTCTTTGCTTGGCTGGTTGGTCACAAAGTATGCAATTTGTGGCCGGAGTGTTTTGTTCGAAAGGAATACAACGAATCGTGGCCTTGGTCTCATCTTTTATTTGGTCCTCACACTTAGCTTCCCCACACCAAGACAATGAGAAGAATCCGCCCGCTTCAATTTTTTCTTTGAACTCGTTGTAATTTTCTAGTACGAATGTACGGGAGGTTAATCGCTCTTGGGCGTTGTTATAAAGCGTAGCTTGAATGTCAACTAGAGCTTGGCTGATGCTATCAGCAATACTATCAATACTGACTTGTTGTTTGTCGTCGGCTGTGCGACTAACCAGAGTGACAGAATGGTTTTCTAAATCACGTGGGCCAATTTCAATTCGAACTGGCACGCCCTTCTTTTCCCATTCGTAACTTTTTTCTCCGAATGTAAAATGATCTCTGTCATCAATGTGGACGCGAATACCATTCTGCGCACACTCAGATTTGATCAGGTCAACATGCGTGAAGACTTCGCTATTATCTTTACCTTCTTTGATAATCGGAATGATGACAACTTGAGTTGGCGCTAGGGCTGGTGGAACAATCAAGCCACGATCATCTGAGTGGGACATGATTAGAGCTCCCATTAACCTGGTGCTAACTCCCCAGCTCGTGAGCCAGGCGTATTGTTCCTTACTCTCTTGATCAAGAAAAGTGATGTTAAAAGCCTTTGAAAACCCCTGGCCTAGTTCGTGAGAGGTTCCAGATTGTAGAGCTTTACCATCCTGCATCATGGCTTCAATCGTGAAGGTTTTGTTGGCCCCAGCAAATCTTTCTGAAGGTGATTTTTCGCCAGCGATGACTGGCATGGCCATAACTTCTTCGGCAAAGACCCGGTATACTTCTAACATCTTAGCAGTTTCTTCGGCAGCCTCATCTTGAGTGGCGTGAGCTGTGTGACCTTCTTGCCAGAGGAACTCTGAAGTACGTAGAAAAATACGGGTACGCATTTCCCAACGCATAACATTAGCCCATTGGTTAATCAGCATCGGTAAGTCACGGTATGAACTAATCCAACGAGAGAAGGAGTCGTGAATAATTGTTTCAGAGGTTGGCCTGATGACATACTCTTCTTCAAGTTTGGCGTCTGGGTCGACAATGACACCACCTTCTGGACTAGCCTTTAGTCGATGATGGGTGACTACGGCACATTCTTTGGCAAAGCCTTCTACATGATCGGCTTCACGACTAAGAAAAGACTTGGGAATCAAGAGTGGAAAATAGGCATTTTGGTGTCCGGTCTCTTTAATTTTATCGTCAAGAATTCTTTGGATTCGCTCCCAGATTGAAAAACCGTATGGTTTAATTATCATAGCTCCGCGAACAGGGGAGTTTTCGGCCATGTCGGCGGCGCGGATAACATCTAGGTACCATTGCGAATAGTCTTCATCTCGCGTGGTGATCGCTTTGTCTTTGTGGGGGTTTTTGTTGTTGCTCATGGTAGATAGACTACTGTGTTGTTTAGGAATGTGCAAACTAAGGGCGGGGGGTATATTTTCCGGCGACGATCCACTTATACGTAGTCATCTCGGCTGGCCCCATTGGTCCCCTGGCATGTATTTTTTGTGTTGAGTTACCTATCTCAGAACCAAGGCCGAACATAGAGCCGTCAGAAAAACGTGTGGAGGCGTTGGTGTAGACTACCGCAGCATCTACGAGAGTCTGAAAAAGGTTGGTATTAGTTTTTGATTCTGTAAGGATAGCCTCAGAGTGTTTTGAGGAGTAGGTGTTGATGTGTTCGATCGCTTGTTCTATGTTGCCAACTATTTTTACAGACATGCTTTGACTTAAGAATTCGCGACCAAAGTCAGTTGTCTTGGCTTTTTTGAGCAACTTGCTTGGGTAGCATGTTTTTAGAATAGCGTAGCTGCCTGAGTCGGCATATATCTCCACATGTTTTGTTTGCAGTAGCTCAGCCACTTGAGGGAGGAATTTTTTAGCGATCTTTTTATGTATAAGGAGTGTGTCTAGCGCATTGCAAACACTTGGTCGCTGGGTTTTGGCGTTGAACACAACGACGGCAGATTTTTTTAGATTGGCTGTGGCGTCTACGAAGGTATGGCAAACTCCGGCGCCGGTTTCAATCACAGGAACCGTTGCGGTTGTCCGAACGAAGTTAATGAGCCTCTGGCTGCCGCGTGGAATGACAAGGTCGAGATAGCCGTCTGCAGTAATGAGATCAGTAACGAGCGCGCGATTGGTTGGATCAACCATCTGGACGGCGTCTTTGGTGATGCCGGCTTTTGTGAGCGCAGCGTGAATCACTTTCATTAGTGCGGTATAGCTATACTTGGCCTCTTTCCCTCCTTTTAAGATGACAGCGTTGCCTGATTTCAAGCAAATGCCAGTCACATCTGTCGTGACATTTGGTCGTGATTCATAAACAATACCAATAACTCCAAGTGGCACACGTTGTCGATAGAGCTTTAATCCATGACGTGTGCGGTGGTTGTAGGTTTTTCCAATTGGATCTGGAAGATCTACAAGTCCTTCAATCTCTTGTGCCATGCCTTCAATACGCTCTACTGAGAGCAGCAGGCGGTCACGCATAGGATCATTGAGGTCGAGGGCAGCAGCATCTTTTGAATTTGCTCTTAAAATAGACGTTGCTTGTTCGCGAAGTTCAGTGGCAAGATACTTCAAGGCTCGCTGACGCGTGGCATGTGATAATACATTTACCGACTTGGCAGCGATCTTGGCACGTTTGAGTTGTGGAAGAAGTTTGTTCATAGGGAAATATGCTGATCACTATATCATGCGATTTTTTATAAAAAAAGGGGCAGCGCAGATCTTCAACCGATGCGGATGTCGGCGAGCTCTACGCTGCGTCTGCGGTGATGAAGCTCACCTGCCGCAGATTATCCGCTCTCATTCTGCCAAGGCGCAGACGATGCAGACCTTCGCGCCAGTCATAGAGCACGTTGTCGCAGATGTGTCGCGGAGTCAGGGGCACGTAGAGGAGTGCCTCAGTCGTACGCACCTGGAGATTGATGCTGTCCACCCGCTCCGTCCAGGTGATCTCACACGGAATGAGCTTGGACAGCTCTCCGAGGGTGATGAGTCCAGCCTGGTCCTCGAAGAGAACGCAGCGGTCATCGCCTACCAGGAGCCGCTCGATGAGCGCCAGTGCCTGGTCGGGATCACGGGAAGGCGGGAATGTGATCTGAAGGGTCACGCGGTGCAGCGTGCCACCAGCCGGCGTTTTCATGTTCGCTCCGATTCAGGTTGCTACTTTGAGGGGGATGAGACCCTAAAAATAGTGGCCTTGTTTTACCGCAGTCTTTATCATTCGTCAATTCGTTTATACTTGATAAAAAAAGACCCGCGCGGCTGCCTCTGGGGGAGAGGCAGTGTTGCGGGGTTGCGGTGAGCGTTGGTCCTAGAGGACCGCGTGCTCACCGTCGGTGAAGCTCCGGTCCGGGGCGAACCGGTCCAGGAAGACGAAGGCGCCTTCGCAGGGTTCCGGAAGCCGCACCGCAGGCCTGGTTGCTGTCCCCAGTGTTGATCGGGACGATGTGCACGTGGAAGGGTGCGACGGAGGCGGGCCAGCAGATGCCGGCGTCGTCGCGGTTCTGATCCACGACGGCCTGCAGCAGCCGGGTGACCCCGATGCCGTAGCAGCCCATCCAGATGACCTGGTCTTTACCATTGGCGTCGGTGTAGGTCGCACCCATCGGCTCGGAGTAGATGGTTCCGAGCTGGAAGATGTGACCGACCTCGACTCCATGGCTCTCGTGCAGGTGGCCCTTGTTGCAGTTCGGGCAGCCGTGTCCCTCGACCGCCGTGTGGAGATCTCGGAACTCGCTGGGCAGGGGCAGGTCCTCGGTGCCGAAGTTGACGTCGAGCGCGTGGTAGTCCGTGCGGTTGAGGCCGCAGAGGAAGTTGACCATGTCCTCGACAGACTTGTCGAACAGGATGCGACGGACATTCTCGAGCCCCAAGGGACCCGCGAAGCCGACCTCCGCACCCGTCGCGGCGATGACGACCGAAGCCGCCGCCGCTACGACGCTGTCGACGTTCAGGGCGTTGCGCACCTTGACCAGGTTGATCTCCAGGTCTCCTCGGATGCAGACCGCCACCTCGAAGGGGTCGGTCTCGGCGTTGCAGGTGAGGATGATGGTCTTGACCATGTGTCGTGCCGTGACGCCATCTTCACCGAACAGCGCTTCGAGCTCCTCCACGGTCTTGGTGCCGGGGGTGTGCTCGTTGCGCCGCGTGCGTCGATCCGCGTCGTACCCCTGCCGCGGCCACCGGCTGGTGGCGCGCTCGACGTTGGCGCCGTAGTCGCAGGAGTCGCAGGTGAGGAGGACATCCTCGCCTACGTCCGAGAGCGCCATGAACTCGGCGCTGCCGGAGCCGCCGATTGCGCCGCTGTCGGCCTGGACAGAGATGAGTCGGTGGAGGCCGACCTTGGCGAAGATCCGCCAGTACATCGCGCGGTACATGTCGAAGCTGCGACGCATGCCTTCTTCATCCACATCGAAGGAGTAGGCGTCGCTCATGTTGAACTCGCGGCCGCGCAGGAGCCCGCCGTGTGGGCGGGTCTCGTCGCGGTACTTCCAGCCGATCTGGTGGAAGTGCAGGCCGTCTTCGTCCAAGTCGCGCCAGGAGGAAACCTCCGAAGCGGCGAGCCAGGTAACGACCTCCTCCGCCGTGGGGGCCAGCCCGTAGCGCTGACCGCTGCTGCTGGTGGTCTGGAACATCGTGCCGGAACGCACGTACTTGTCCCAGCGACCCGTCTGCTCCCAGAGCTCAGCGGGCTGGATGATCGGCATCTGGATGTTGAGAACGTCGTCGTGCTCCATCTCGGCGAAGATGATCGCCTCGATCTTGCGGAGCACGCGCCAGCCCAGGTGGGTCAGCACGAAGACGCCGGCAGTCACCTGCCGGATGTAGCCAGCGCGCACCAGAAGGGCATGCGCGCCGGAGAGACCTTCTGCTACTTCACGCCGGGTCCTGGGGATGATCTTCTTCATCCGCATGGGACACCTCCTTTCATTGAATCGGCGGGTTACGCCATGGGTTGTTGGGAACACACTTCTTGCAGATCCTGAAGGATACGAAAAAAGCGAGTAGCAGCACCTTATCTGATACTTTGAGTAATGTCTACCCCAGCTGTTTAGACTAAAAAATTTGCGAAAGCTCTTTAGCCCGGAGGTAAGCAGCTTTAATCCCTTTGTACACTCGTAAGCCAATCCTTTCCGAGCGGAATACTTTTAGCGCTGCGTCAGTGGTGCCTTTTTTTGAGGTGACTTTTTTACGAAGGGTGACGGCATCATCCTCGCTTTGGTCTAAAAGAAGAGCAGATCCACGAAGGGTTTGTTTTACCAGTAGGGTGGATTGTTCTTTGGTAAGGCCAAGCTTTTGGCCCGCGTCTATGAGGTATTCAGAGAAAGCAAAAACATAGGCCGGTCCAGATCCAGAAATGGCTGTGGCGACATTTATTAAATCTTCCTTTTTTACCTCAAGTTGTTTTCCAAAAGAGGCGAAGATTTTTCTGACGTCATTTTTTTGTTTTACTGATACTTGATTTGTGGCTATCCAGACAGTCATGCCCTCCTGTAGCTGGGCCGGTGTATTTGGCATGGACCTAACAGTGCGCGAATGTTTTGTGTGTTTCTTTAGAGTAGATAGAGATACCCCTGCCATTATTGAAATTAGGAGTGATTGTTTTGTGATTGATTTTCCCAGTAGCTCAAGAACGACTTGAGAGTCTTGTGGCTTAACAGCTACGATAATTGTATTAGCCTCGGCAACAATACTAATGTCGCTACTAACATTGATCTTTAAACGTCGGTGCAGGTCTTTTAGTCGAGGGAGGTGCAGGTCTACTATGGTTATTTCACTCGGCTTATAGGTTTGTGCGGAGATAAGTGACGACGTCATGGTTTCTCCCATAACTCCACCTCCAATAATTACAATGTTATTGCTCATATAAGGATAATATCATCAGCGTGGACGATTTCCACGCCATAAGGTTTTTCTATTGTGGTGGTTAATTCAAGCAACTGTTGACTGTTTTGCTTGACGAGGCCAATGGCAATTGTTTCATTGGCGTGATCAATTATTTCGACAGAGTCACCTTCATCAAATGACCCATAGACTTTTTTTACTCCTACAGCCAAGAGGCTTTTTCTTTTTAAGACCGCCTGACTAGCGCCTTCATCTAATTGAATGGTTCCGTCAGACCCCTTAGCCGACATTAGCCAGCGTTCCCGGTTAGTAAGTTCTACACCGCGGTGAGTGCGGGGAAGGCAAACTGTACCGAATGGTGTACCCTCTAATATTTTTGAGATACGCTCCGGAAAATTTCCGTTGATAATATGAGTAGTGATGCCGGAGGCGGTGGCGAGACGGGCAGCTTGGAGTTTACCCAGCATACCTCCGCGACTGATACTGGAACCCTTGCCACTGGTAACCTGTAATAACTCCGCATTAACGTTGGCTATCTCAGTGAATAATTCAGCCCCGGCTTCTTTCGGGTTGGCTGAATAGACGCCATCAACGTCGGTTAGTAAAAATAGGCGACTGGCATTTAGGGTGATAGACAGAATGGCAGCTAGGTGGTCGTTGTCTGGGAAGTCATTTTTACCCTTAATCGTAGTGGCATCGTTTTCGTTGACGATTGGAACAATGCCAGCCTGGATAAGGTCAGCAAAGGTTTCTTGTAAGGAAAGGTATCTTTTTCTGTTTACAACATCTTCACGAGACAGCAACAATAAAGCAGTTTTCATGTGCGGCGGTGTGAAAGAGGCTAGCTTCGTGGTTAGGACTAGTTGACCGCGAGCGGCCCTGGCTTGATTTGATTGAAGATCCGTCTCTCGCTTGCCAGTTCCGACAGCTCCTGAGACGACTAAAATGACAGGTTGCCCCGACTGTGAAATTTCGTGGGCGGTTGTTAGTAGTTGCTGGATAGCAGAACAGGGTATGTCTTGGTCACTGCCGGCCAGACATTCTAAAATAATCTGCGAGCCAATTTTTACAATGATTGGAGCTTTCATCTGAGGTGTATATATGTGCCGAAGGAGAGACTCGAACTCTCACGGGACTAGCCCACTTGGTCCTAAGCCAAGCGTGTATACCAATTTCACCACTTCGGCGTGAAGTCTGCGTAATATAGCAACACTTGGTTTCTTTATCAAGACTGGACGGAATGGCCCTATCTTATATAGACTATATATATGAAAGGAGGAGATTATATGAATTCTGATAAAATTAGGGATCGGGTGGACGCTAAGTATCGTCGAGAGTTGTCGCGCTCAGAGCTTGTGGCCGATAGTCATCTAACGAACCAACAGATTCATCGGTGCCATGCTTACAGTCTATTTATAGCAGCCGCCATAATGATAGCCACTATAGGTTTTGCTTATTGGTTTTTTTCGGTTTATGTATTCTCCTTAACACTTATAGTAGCTGCCATAATTATAGTAGCTTTTTTTAAGTTACTGTTAAGTTTTTTGCCACACAAAAGTCCTTTTGACGGTTGTTAGCCTGTTTAAGAAAATAGTGGGATTAAATTTTCAACTGATTCTACAATATAGTCGGGTTGATATTCTGACGAAATTAAATCTTCTCGAGTGGTTTTGCCAGAGAGTACAAGCACACTAACCATGCCATTGTCGTAGGCCATTTTCATATCGATGTCCAAATTATCACCAATGATGGCCATTTGATTGGTTGGTAGATCAACTAGGTCCCTAATGTGATCAAGCATGAGCTGACTTGGTTTACCGGTAACGACTGGAGTAAGGCCGGTAGTGGCTGTAAGGAAGCCAATGGTGCCACCGACGTCTGGCAGCAGACCCTCTGGCGTCACGGTGTGAGTATCTGTATTGGTTGCTATAAAGGAGGCGCCACGTCTAAGTAAAACATCGGCAACTGTTAAATCGGCGTAGGATAGTTCGTAGTCTAGAGAAACCAACACTGCTTGCGCCTTTTCGTGGGTCACAGAAATACCGTGTCGTTCGTACTCGCTGCGTTGCTCGTTGGTTCCAATCACGTAAACGGTAGTTAGATCATGTTTTTTAAGATACGAAATGGCCGTGGTGTTGGCTGTGACAACCTGATCTTCAGCCAGCCTAAAGCCTAGGGAATTAAGTTGCTTGGCTAGTGTTTCAGCGGAGACGTTAGTGGTGTTAGAGAGGATAAAGTAGGGAGTTCCTTTTCGTTTAAGGGCACGTACGAACTCTGGCGCGCTGGGCACGGCCTCTCTGCCAATTTTTAAAGTACCACCGACATCAAGTAGAATAGCGCCGCAATCTTGGAGGGTTTTTGGTCTAGGCTTCATGACAGCAGCTTACCGGTTTCTCCACATGTGATCAACACTAGGCAGCTGAACTGAGCTGTTCTATAATGTCCGAACTGTTCTTCATAGTTAAACTATCAATCCTCGGAAGTCAGGGTGCGAATCCCTGCGCTGACCCGCAACTGTAATGCCGTTCTTAAGTGGACGGATAAGCCAGGTCCAGTGGATTGATTGATATGCGCCCAGCGTGGCGCTTCCTCGAGGATAGGAAAGGTGTTGTTTTTATAGCTCCCCATCCGGGGTGTTTTTTATTGGGTTAATTGCACCGTCTGGATTTGTTTCACTTGCGTAGTGAAACAGGTCGAGGCGGTGACAATTTGTCACTGACCTGACTGGAGCAACCCATTCACCCTGGAGGAGCCATGCGGCTTCATCTGTTCTCTGGGGCCCCTGTGGCCCCCGCTGGCCCCACCCGTCGTCGTCTACTGACGGGACTCGCGCTCACGCCCTTGGCCATCATGGTCCCGGGCTGCGCCAACCGGCTGGACTACTGCCAGGTCACTTGGTACGCCGGCCCCAACGAGGCGTGCTTCGAGCACGACTTCCTGCCCGGTGACGCTGTGATGAGCGGCCTGGCGGAGGCTGGTGAGCACGAGGTCATCGTGCGGAACCGGCTGGCTGCTGACGTGCTCACGCCCGAGCAGCAGGCGGTGATCTTCGACCTCCTGCTGATGGAGGTGGACGGCGAGCTGGTGTCCTTCGACCAGCGCGGCGGCTACCACTTCATCGGCGGCGAAGAGGTCGTCTTCCGGCTGATGGACTTCGAGTTCATCGTCGATGTCGACGCTGCCAGTGGCGAGGGGCTCGACCAGCTCGAGCTCTTCGACGACTCGGTCGTGATCAGCGCCGAGGCGGACTCGGTGCCGAACCGGAGCGATCCGAACGACCTCGGCTACGAGCTGGGCTTCGTGGTGATCCGCGGCGGTGCGGTGCATGAGCCTGGTCCCGAGGAGTTCATCGTCGATGTCGATGGCATCGAGCGCTTTCAGGTCAGCCCCGGTGACCGTCTCGTCTACCTCTCGCTGCGGTACTTGCCAGCGGCTGCGTAGGTCCCAGTTCGGGACGTGCGTACCCTCCTGCGTTCCACAAGGAACAACGGAGGCTCTTTTTTTATTGTTGCAAACTTAGTTTGATGTGCTAGGATCGCTCATACGAAGAGGGCTGAAGCCTCTCTTTGTTCTCTGGAACCAGGCTTTACGGCCTACCAACCGAGCCAACAGGCTCATTCAAAAGAGGAGTATCAGCCATGCTGGTCGAACATTACCGTCAGAATCCCGGTGCCACAGCGCGGTTGTTGATGGCGATCTCGTCGCCGATGCAGCTGCGCAACTTCACCGGAGGTCAGTGGACCGGGGCCGTCTCCGGAGCAACCTTCGACACGCCCGATCCGCACACGGGGAACCTGCTCTTCCGGGTGCCGCGGTCGCAGGGTGAAGATGTCGGGGTGGGGCTCGAGAGCCTCACTTCGGCCTGGCCCTACCGTGAGACCACGCGGGAGATCAGCCCGGAGCGGTGGTCGCAGGTGCTGATGAAGTGGGCCGACCTGATCGAGACCAACTGGGAGCCCATGGTCGCGGTCATGCAGGACACCTTCCCGATCGAGCGGTCGGAGTGTGACGCTGAGCTCGCGCTCACCGTTCGCTTCATGCGCTCGATGACCGGCAACGCCATTCGCTGGCTCAAGGAGGGCAGCGTGGTGCAGGGCACCGGCGGGCAGACGGCAACCACCGTCTGGCAGCCGCGTGGCCTGTGCGGCCTGATCACCCCGTTCAACTTCACGGTGGAGATCCCG
>Ga0210044_10001289_pt1 | contig 38134 bp, 43 predicted proteins | sample CryGey13umfilter_2_FD_183959 | JGI IMG/M metagenome (GOLD analysis project Ga0210044, IMG submission 183959) | Groundwater microbial communities from aquifer in Utah, USA - Crystal Geyser 4/9/14 3 um filter (SPAdes) (version 2) | ecosystem: Environmental > Aquatic > Deep subsurface >... | reverse complement strand
CATCTTTAATGGCTTGCATAAAGCGTCCACTGTCCGCTACCCAAGAAGCATCTTCCAGTTGGAAGAATTGTCCAAAGCGTTTAACTACTTTACCCACACAGTGATAGGTAACAGTGCGGAAAAACCATTTTTGACCAATAAGGTCATCAAGGCAATCAAGCTCTTTCAACTTGTAGTCATCACCTAACTGTTCTTTGATTTTGTTTAATATTTCCTCTGAGATTTCAATTGTGGGCGACATAAGATATTTGTTAGTTAGTTATCTAAGAATTAGGTTTTGTTTTTAATCAGCTCGATTAACTTTTGATATTCGGCTATCTCACTCTCCGCCCATTTGATTACCGCTTCAGGGTCATCCTTTAGAGTTTTATAGAGATTGAAAGCTTCTGATTTAGGCATAGGTATAGATTTAATTGAAGGGGCGGATTTGTGGCTCCGCCCAGGCCACTTGAAGTATCCAAGCAAAGTTGATATTTCAAGTCATTACGCGGATTTCGTGTCGGTCTGCCCAGAGGATGAGGAGAGGCGAACCGCAGCGAGTAGGTTGAAAGTCCTTCTCTTGTCCGTACCCACCGTACCGAAGAAAATGGCCAGTCAGAATCCCGTAGCGAGGCACTGACCCGAAACGCTTCTTGTTGTGCACGAAGTCAAAGTGCAAGAAAGTAATGGATAAGAGCTCATGGACATGGGCGTGGGCGACAATCTCGGCCGTAGTGTTCTTGGCCACGCGCATCAAACAGTTGATTTTCCCGCCGATGGTGGTTGCCCCGGAGGAGCCATGGGTCACATAGAGCGTGTAGGTCTGCTTCCCGACCTTCATGATGAAGTGTTTATTCGGGCCCAAATAAGGAATTTGAAGCAAACGGCACATGTTCTTGGTTGGATTGTGGCCAATGTCCTTGTAGCCGCGTGCCTCATGGTTCCCAGCAATGCTTCCAAGAAGCAGACCAGGCTTGACGAGTGGGATAAAGAACTCGACTGCCCGGTCAATCTGGTCGTCAATCGTTCCGTATTGCTCATAGACGCCAGCCCCGACCGAGTTTCTAGTCGCACACTCAACAATGTCCCCCATCAAAATGACGTAAATATTCTTTTCGAGACACAGATCGATGTTGTGCTTCAAAAGCACCTCATCACACTGCGGCGAACCGATGTGGGCATCACCGATGAGCATTACCTGAGCTCTCGGCCCCGAGCCGTTGTCCTTATTGATGTCCAAGGAAACGATACGGGTCGTGCCGTGCTTGGGTTTACCATCGCGCAATGCCAAGGCTTCTTCCTTCTTAGCCATTTGACTCTCCCTTTTTTTACTTCCCCCACCTCCCCTAAGAATAGCTAAATGCCATTCTTTTTAGGAAGGCGACCTTGACTTAGCAGTCTTGAGTCGCTAATAGATTGTATCCCCGAAGGGGGATGGGGGAATTAAATTATTTTCCAACCTTCACTTTTATAGAACTTCGACCTTTGTTTTCCTTGATAGTGCAATATTCTATTCCCAGTGTCCACTAAATCAATTATTTTCGGTTGCTTCTTGCCAGTCAGGATACGGCGAATGCGCCCGGCCGATTGCTTGGTCAAAACTTCACTCCGTAGATCGCCAGCAAGGATGAGAGTATCCAAGCGAGGTATGTCGATACCAGTGCCAAGTAAACTAAAAGTGCCAAGAAGGACAGTAAAGTCAGTTTCCCCAGAACGGAGGCCCAAAAGTTTTTCGGCTCGATTTTTTCGAGTATCTTTGGAGTTAAGCGTGAAGACATTTTTGATTTTTGAAGCGAGAAGTTTCTCCTTAATAATTTCATAATGGGCAATTCTTTTAGTTAGGATTAAAACCTTACGCCCAGAACTAATTTCCGCTTTCACTTTTTCAACGATAAGTCTATTCCTTTCCTCACTCTTGGTTTGTGCCTCGATGATTTCGTAGTATTCAACCCCGTCATATTTTTCCGGGTATTCAACGATTTCAACTTTTGGGGAGTGTTGTTCAAGTTCCCGAGAGACGATAATATTCCCGAAATAAAATCCGATTGCTTTTCCTTGACCGTCTGACCTGTCTGCGGTGGCAGTGAGTCCGTAGAAGTAAGTTGGAGTGAAATATTCAAAAACGGTTTGTGCCTGCTTAGAGATAAACTTGTGACACTCATCAACAATGATTGTGCCGAAGTCGTCAGGCTGGAGGCCTCGATTGACGGCTTTCTTAAGACTCTGAATAGTAGCCACAGTAACATCTTTGACCTCAAAGTTTTTCCCTTGAATGACACCCGGAGGAGTGCCGAAGTAATTTTGTACTTCTTCATAGAATAGATTTAAAATGTCTAAGGTTGGAACGACAATCAAGGTTTTTTGTCCGAGGAGTTCGGCGACTCGAAGTCCGATAATAGTTTTTCCAAATCCCGTCCCAAGTCGTACAATTCCGGTGTAATTTTTAACAATTTCCTCCGGAATTCCAACCTGATACGGACGTAGCGAAATCGTAGACTGAATTCCCGCAGGCGTTTTAGTCCGCGCATCAATGATTTGTAATGGAGTAAAGTTTGCCCGACAATAAATTTTAATTCGTTCTTCAAGTCCTCGTCCGACAATGAGTTTATTTTCTTTTTCAACATAATATTTAAACACTGGGGACAAGGCGTATTTTGCCTTCGGATTCTTCCTGACTGCCCGCCAATAGGCCGGGTTATCCAAAGTTAAAGCCGACTTAATATCATCGGCTGCTTTTTTTGTCAGTTGACTTAAGATTATCCTTCCGCTTATCTCCATGATCATAAAGGTGAACTACCCCATCTTCATCCTCAAAAACCGAAACATAAAGTTGCTTGACGATTTTCCAACACTCATTACACAAAATATGTTTGGCAGCCATATTATAAAGTTAACTCTTTTGCGTTGAACTTCCCCTCCTTAATCCCACTTACGGCGTCTTTAATCTCATCAAAGGCAATTTTGACATACTCATAATCAGCTTTGAAAAGTTTCAGTTCATAAAACTCTGGAGCGGTTTCGGACACCGTTAGGTGGTATGAAGGGGTCTCAAAAGACTGCCCGAGAAGTGTTTTATACATGGCAAATTGCCGGTAATAACCCATATCAAGACAATGATAATGCCATTTATTTGGGTTTTTAACATGCGTAGCTCCAGAAACCTTCAAATCAATTAAGATGTCGGGATCAATCACCAAATCGGGTTTACCACAAATCAATAAACCATCCAAAAACCCCTCCAAAATTAACTGTTTTTTCACCCCCTTTTTTCCCATTAGGGACTGCCAAAACGGATGTTTGGAAACAAATTCTGCAATCGCTTGGCCGCGTTCCCAGATAGTTTCACTAACTACTTTCTCCAACTGGTGTTCGGTCAGCTTTTTTGATTTCTTACCCCGCTTCAATCGCGTCTTCCCTTCAGTTAATAATTCATCAACTAAAGTCCCGAGTTTCATGGCGTCGGTAACTTTGGTGGTAATAGAAAGATTTATGTACCTAGCTTTGTAATATTCTGGATTGAAAATATAATCATTAATTTGTGAGACCGAAAGATGCGGACGCTTCTTACTAAAATAGTTACGCTTATTTAGTTTGAACCCCGCCATATTTAAGTGATGTCTAAATAACAAACGAGGCAGGTTCCAAAAGCATCCAACCGTTCATGCGGGCAACAGGAACCTTTAATCATTTTGCCTAAAACCTCATAGGCTTCAGGCTCTATTTCTTTAAGAACCGACAAGTATTCGAAATAAAAAGACATAGAGAAGTTCTAATTACATGTACATGCTCCACCAATCAAGGGTTGCTGTTAAACCGCACTACAGGAGATGATCTAACCCGCAGGTTTTGGAGTTAATAGCGGACGTCTTGATCAGTAGAGTATGCAGACGATGCATAAATCTCGTCAGCACACCTCACTTTACCTAAAAGGGCTGTCCCTCAGAACTCTCCGGCTTCATGAGTTTCTCTAAAATTGAGTCATTAAACTCCTCTGACTTAAAACCGGTCAGAATTTTAGCGGCAAAACCTTTGTCGCCTTTGCGTTCTTCGGTAAATTTAAAACCAATCATCTGGCCAACTTTACAGTTATCCAAACCAGCAATGATGGTGACGATTTGCCCGTTCTTTTCAACCGGCATGCGGCCATAAACATCGATGAGACCTCCGCCTTGAACTTCCACGCGTTCTCCGCCTTTATAAGCCGGATACATTTCCCCATCCGGGACTTGAATAGTGTAAACGGTTTGTTTAGTTCCCGGTTTCATGTCGTTATCGCGAAGGGAGGTAGTGACCAACCATCCTCGGCATTTATCCCCAACTTTCTCTAATTTGAAATAGGGATTAGAAGGGATGTTGGCGACATTAGCTGAGGAGAAAAAGTCTTCGGACATAATTTTAAGTTGTTAATTGTTTTTTTGACTTAGCTCTTCATGCATTTTGGTACGCACCCAAGCCGAGAAAGAAATGTGCAAGGGAAGTAACCGTTTACGCATTTCAATATATTCGTCAGTAGGCAAGCGAACCGCTGTAGTACACAGTGGTGACACCTTATTCATATAGTATTATCATTTGATTATCTTTCTGATAATCTATATATAACACATATATATCTAACTGTCAAGTGACTTATCCTCATGTTCTTGACGCTCGAGTAATTGCCTTTTACCAATCGATTCAAAAGTACGAAACAATTCAGATTCTTCAAGGGGAGGAGTCACATAGAAATCGTTCCACGATTTTACAAGCGGCCATGCAACCGCTCCCCAATCTTTAGGTGGTAAATGGTGGAGGAGTTTACCGATCAATGAAGCGGCATTCATGTTTCTTTCCCCCTCCTCGGTTGAATTAATTATATGCTCCCAGCGCTCAGAATTCAAGGAGGTAGAACGCTTCATTTCGAAATACGGAATCAAAGTTGTAGGAAAATCTTTGATTGGAAAAGTGGGTGGCAGAAGCCAGTGGTAATTCTTCCCGGAAACTTGGGATGGCGGGGCCACGACATAACCACCCTCGGAACGCAAATCGAGCTTGAGCTTATTCATCTCTATTCCCGCGGCATTACGCAGGCCGGAGTACTTGAAATAAACATGGTATCCCTTAGGGGTTTTAACGGTGGGGGTTTGAAAATTTAAGGCAAAATCTTCCGCTTGCTTTCCCGAAGTATCAATGTCGAGGACAGTAAGGTTTGAGAGGCGACCGGTAATAATGGCTAAGTTAGCTTGTTGGTTCTGAAAAAAGTAATCAAGCACCCGTGAGAGCTCAGAACGAACGGATTGCAAGTCTTTCCACTTAGTTAAAGTCGGCAGCTTCGTCCCGGGCTTCAAGGGCATGATTTGCCAACCGAGATTGTAGTAGTTTTCAATCAAAGTTAGATCCATAAAATTAGAAGGGTATCATTTTAGATGAATCGGCGTAATTAGGGACGGAGCGGGGATAACAGTTTTTGAAGCGGCCGTCATGGAAAGCACGGGTTTTAAGTTCCGGGATATTATCGAGGAGTTGCTTGAAAAAGTTCATTGAGTTCAACGGCGTCTTACCATTTTCTTTAGACCAATCTTTATAGGCATTGTATAGGGTTTCATTCCTAGTCCAGAGATCCTGATTTTCCTCACGGTGCTTTTCAGTAAGAATGTAATTGTCCTCGAAAAACTGGATTGCAGCCAAAGAAGTGTAGAGGAAGGAATGTTCGCCATCCTTGCAATCTTTCGGCAAGACAAAACGTTCGCCATTATCGTAGAAGCGCCGCATACCTTGAAGCGCCTTATAAATTATCCCCGGCAATTCGGCCTTTAATTTGTTTAAGAGATGGATATCTCGTCGCTCCGGCGGTATGGGATTTTTGAATTCAACGAAAATTAATTTCCGCAACAATCCATCATCGACCATTTTGAATTTTGGCAATTGATTGCTGGCGAAGAGGAATTTGGTAAATGGCTCAAAGTCAAAGGGTTGTGAAAATTTCTTCTCAGCTTGAATGGTCCGGTGATCAATCAAGGCTTTAAGTTTGTCGCTTTTGATGTACTCACTTTCATCCTCATCTTTGATATTCACCCGCTTCCCCAACAACCCGGCCACAGAAAAGCTGGAATTCGTCAATGATTGCAGGGAAACTCCGGAATAAAATTGTTTGCCGATTAAAATCTTAATGAGTTCCAGGAGTTGCGACTTGCCCGCAGCCGCCGCTCCGTAGATAAAAAAGGTGAAACCCGCGGGGCTGGGAGAAAGATAGAAGCCAAGCATTTCATAGAGTAGATTTTTCATTTCTTCATTTCCCGGGAAAGCACACTCAAGGAAGTAATCGAAAACAGGGGTTGGTTGTTCGACTTTAGGGAAAGGAATTGGCAAGTAATGGAAAGCCAGAAGTTCGGGGGAGTGAGGAAAGGTTTCCAAGGTAGTTAGGTCAAGAACACAGTCCTCAAAGGCCGTATATGGAGTCAACTCCGGCTTGTCGTAGACATTCTCAATGGTTTTGGTTAGGAAATATTTCAATTCGGAAACCGTATTGGATTGAATGTTAATTTGGGGATAGTTGTTGATGAGATATTTAGTCAGTAGGCGCGCCATGGCACCAGTTTTGATGTTACTGTCATCAATGATCTGCCAATATTTCTGGTTATAAAAATAAAATGTTTGTTCGTTTTCATGAAATAAAAATTCCCTTTCAGGCATGAAAGGCTGGCCTTTAAAAACTTGCGGCGTCTCAAAAAAGGACATTCCAATCTCTTGGATTTTGGGTTGCTTCTCCGCCATAATAAATCACCGGCAAGGGGCTTGTCGTTTCGCATTTGGATGTCTCCCAAAATTGAATTCCCTTTCCGGTGTTTTACTAGCTCCGACAAGCAGGTTGAAAGTAGAGAAACTATACGCCCAAAAATTAATTTTGTCTATTGTAAAAACTGTGGACAAAAAACAAAATTACAAAACAGCAACACAGCAACACCATCCGTGATAAAATGTTTTTATGTTGATCGCGGATTTAAAAAACTCCGGACCGTGGCGGAGTGAGGCTGAGCTACAGGGTAAATTTACGCGCTATCTCAGGACTCCGGAAGGCGATGCGTGGTTTTCATCGCTCGATTGCGGCAGCGGCGCTTGGTTTGAACTAAAATTGATTAAGCACGGCAACCGTTTGCCTTACTCTTGTGTTGCCGACCATCAAGTCGCGGCCCTTCGCCACGCCAAACACGGCCTACTATCTCACAAGGTATCGGACTCGGCCCTTGGGTTGAAGCCCGCTGACTGCGTAGTGGTGAGCCGCGGGGGTGGTTTTTTAGTGGTGGGGGCTAACGAAGCGCGGAACATCACTATTATTGATATAGATCGATTGCTGGCCATAAGGGGGGAGAAGGTACGCGGGTCTTGGGAATGGAAGGAGTTGGAAGAAAAGGAGGCTGTGAGCCGATAGGAGGCGATTTTAGGGGTTTATAATGTTCGGGAGGCCATTATTGACTCCTGGACATTTAGAAGCCAAAACAACGCATTATAATGCGTTGTTTTGGCATTGATTTAGGTATTGATTTTTAGGACACTAAAGGCCGCAAGAATTGCTATACCATAGGCCAACGAAGTAGCAACCCACAAGAAGGAATAAAAGAGTGACGACGCAGCATTTTGGCTATTGAGACGGTTCGGGTTGCAAGCCCGATAGCCCTGTGAGTATTTAGTAGGCATATTGATTGGGGGAGTTAGAGTTTTATTGTTTCTAAGACACTAAAGGCTTCGTCAATTTCTTGCTTCCCGAAGTTAAGAGCCAGTAAGGTCTCAAATAATTCTTCGAGTTGTTTTTGAAGTTTAGACATAAAGTTTTAGGTTAATTTTAGAATCAGGACGGACATTTATGTCCGTGCCGTTTTTTGTAGTTAGTGAATAACCGTTGTAGTTAGATGAGACTTCTACGCCATCAATAATTCCGGCAACATCGGGGCACGTATTGAGCCATTGACCGTCTTTAAGTTTGAACAGTTTGGCGTCAGTAAGTATCGCCGGAGTCGCCAAGAGCGCGTCCGGTGTTCTCGGTTAGCATTTGATAGATAGTGTTTTGAATATCCATAGGGTTAGAGTTCTAGGACTTAACTGGCCCGATAAATTCGGGCGCAATGATGGTTTAGGTAAATTAGAGCGAGTAAAGGAGCCAAGTCAACCAAGGGGATTAAGGTTTTTGGTCTGTTGGCCAAAAGAGCATTTTTGGCGCAGGCACTGGATTTTGAGGTCTTAGACCCCTTGGTTTGAGTGAGCATATGATAGGGGGCAAGTTTTGAGTTTTGGACTTGCCCGCTAAGCATCTGCCCCCGAACGTTTCCATTAGGGGAGGTTTGAAGTGAGTTTGCGAGTGACAACAGTCTTCGTCCGTAAGATCTTGTTAACCGGTTTTTTAAAATGTTGAAGAACTTTGACAACTTCGCCGGTGCGGGTATCAATGACGACAGAACCGTCTGAGTAAAGAGCTGGTCGCATAGTTTTTTCTCCTTCTGGTATAAATATATCATAGTGTCATAATCTTGTCAAGAGTATACACAGACCGCAACAATTATGCTGTGGATAACTACCAAAAAAAACTGACCATAAGAAGATAATTTGGCTAGGTTGAGCAAAATGCGACAGGCGCGACAGGTGAAAAAAAGACCTGTCGCGCTTTTTTTGGCTAGGTTGAGCAAAATGCGACAGGCGCGACAGGCGCGACGCTGTTTTTCTAATTGGATATAAATTATAAAAGAGAGAAAAGGTTATAGGTAAAATTTTATTTATTAGGATTATCAAAAATGGTGTCGCGCCTGTCGCGCCTGTCGCATTTTGCTAAAATTAGCAAAATAATCCGCGACAGTCGACAGAGTGATATGTCGCGCGCATAATTATATAAGAGTGCAATACATTTTATGGTTGGAATTTGAACAAGTTTGACTGGTGTCCGTGATGTCCTATTGGTTAAAAGGCGCGCGAAATTTTTTTATGGTATGATTAAGTTATATGGGAAGAGGACCAATGCAAAAAAACGATCGACTCGTTCGCGCTGTGGAGATAACGGCGGAGAAAATAAAAAAAGGGGAGATGATAAACAAGCGGGAGATAGCACTCGAAGCAGGTTATTCCCCTTTGGTTGCAAAAAGCCCGGGGGAGAACGTTTTTAACCGTGTGACTTTCCAGGCGATGTTGCGAGAAAAGTTGCCGATGAAAATGCTGATGGATAAGCATAAAGCAATGTTGGAATGTGGGAATGATAAGGTGGAGGCGATAATTTTGAAGCTCGGTTACTCTCTTTATGGTGTTTTGGATCAAGAGAAGCGTGTCGAACATCAGCATTCCGGCGAGCTTTCTGTGTCTTGGGGCGAGCAACCGAAAATGCTAGATATTAACGCGCAGCAGGTGCAAAACGGTGATTTTTCTCCGTTCGATTCCGCTTAACTTAGCCAAAAAAATGCTATGCGTCGTCTAATATACATTGTGCGACGCATAAAAATTGCTTTATCCCCAGCTAAAAAAATGGCTTTGTTGTGTAAAAAACATCAAACGGCGCGAGTATACAGGTTAGAAAACACCCACGCCGTTAGTTTGATCGAAGGGGGGAACGTCCCGATTGTGATTTGTTCCACTGGAAAATTATTCGCCTGGTACCTGTATGCTCACAACCCCACATTGCTAGCCCCTTCTCTCTTTAGCCACTCAGCCACTCAGCCACTCAGCCACTCAGCCACTCCTCCCGTTTTACCGCCTAACCGCCAAACCTCATTAATCACAAATTATTTTCTCTATGTCCGAATACGAATTTCAACCGGCTTCTGAAGAAACCAAGGCTTTGTATAAAAAGTTCGCTGCTGTGATTTGTCCTGTCTGTGGCCGGTCTTGTTCCGCCGCCGCCGGCCTCGCCGCCCACATGCGAGGAACTCACAAACTCAGTTTGCGCCAGTGGAAAGAGGAACACGCCTCGCCCATTCAACGCGCAGTGGATAGGATTGCTGAGGCCAATGATTTTGAAGCGAAGATGTCACATTTGGATGGGAATCATCGTTTTGGTAATCAAAGTGACGATGATTTTGAAGGGGGTGCCCCGGAATACCCCCATGCCGATTTCCCCAATCGCTTGCTTCCCCCAAAAAGATGGTTAAACAAACATTATCCGGCCATGAGTTTGCCTGAGGGGGAGAAGGTGTGTCCGTTGTGTGAGGAGGAGAGTTATAAACCGAAGGAGTTGGAGCCGAAAATGTGTAAACTTTGCCGACGATTCCATGCCTAATATCAATACTTCACAATTACAGCCTGCCACAGCTCAATCTTCTCCTGATTCCACGCCGGAGAAGCCGAAGCAGCATATTCGGATTCCCTATACTCCGCGTGAGCAGCAGTTGTTGGTGCATCAAGATCCCACGCGGTTTAAGGTTATTGTGGCGCATCGCCGTTTTGGGAAGACGACTCTGGCAATTAATCACTTGATTAAATTTGCCATTGAGAAACCTGGGCGTTATTGGTATGTGGCGCCGACTTATCGGCAGGCGAAGACTATCGCTTTTGATTTGATGCAGCGGTTTCTGCCGTCCCAATTGGTGAAGAAGAAAAATGAAAATGAATTGACGTTTCGGCTTATTAATGGTTCGGAAATCGCCTTGAAGGGGTCGGAAAATGAGGACTCCCTGCGCGGTGTTGGTTTGCATGGTTTGGTTTTGGACGAATATGAAATGATGGATAGGAAGGTTTGGGAGGCGGTTTTACAACCAACCCTGAATGACTACAAAGGGTGGGCGATTTTCCTTGGAACTCCCCTTGGCCGCAACCATTTTTTTGAATTGTACAACCGCAATTTGCCCGATTGGCGCAGTTATCATTTTTCGGCGGAGGATACGGGGATTTACTCCAAGTTGATGATCGACCGGGCGCGGACGGAGTTGCCCGAGGAGACGTTCCGACAAGAATATTTGGCGGAATTTTTGGATGGTGAGGGGACGGTTTTCCGTCACTTGCGCGAGGTGACGCGGGAGAAGGAGCAGTGTTTTGAGGATCCGCAATTTTCCAAGTCGTATCAGATTGGGGCGGACTTGGCACGTCTGCAAGACTTCTCTGTTTTTATGATTATCGACCAAAACATGAAGGTGGTGTACTTCGAGCGTTTTCAAAAGTTGGATTGGGAGTACCAGAAATTAAAATTGATTGCCTTGTCGGAACGCTACAACCACGCGCGGATTGTTTTGGATGCGACCGGCGTCGGCGATCCCTTGGCGAATGATTTAACCCGCATGGGAATGAATGTGATGCCGTACAAAATTTCTTCTTCGCAATCAAAGAAGGAATTGATTGAAAATTTAAAGTTGAGGATTGAGCAAAAACAAGTTATAATACCTAATGAGCCGATCCTTTTGAAAGAGTTGGAGGCCTACACTTATAAAATGACGGATTCCGGACGAATTATTTTCACTGCTCCTTCCGGTTACCATGATGATTGTGTCATCTCCTTGGCTCTTGCTGTTTGGAATTTGCAACCAATTTATGGCCATCAGCGTTCTGACCAGTTTGCTGATTATGACGATGAATACTAAACACCTTTAGATATGAAATTGTTCGATGAGGCCCTGACTTTCGTTAAGGCCGAGAAGGAGTCAATCGAAGATGCTACTCAGGATTTGCGCGAAGCTCTGCGGCGCGCTCGTCGTAATTATGAGTGCAAGTATGATAACCCAATTGATAAAGCGACGGGGAAACGGAAGATTTTTGTACCGTTAACCAGGCAGGAAGTCGACACGATTGCTCCGCGTTTCGAATTATTGCCTGAGGCGATTTCGGTTAAAACCAACGAACCAGGACTTGAGCGTAAAGCATTGCTTTGGGAGGAGTTGCTAAAATTCCAGTTTGAGAAAATTGACTGGCGGACCAGGATTAAAGCGATGATGGCCCAGTGGGTAAATGAGGGTACTTCTGTAATTGAGATGGTGTGGGATGAGGACAAGCCGGATTTCGTTTTTCATGATTTGAAGGATGTTTTTATTTTCCCCAAAGAACCTTCGCTTGCTGAAGCGTCAGCCTTCGCAATTCGCAAGCGCGTGATGTTGTCTGATTTTAAAAATAATGATCGTTATGAAAATAAGGATGAGGTTAATGGTGAGGAGACTGTCGATGATACACAGCAAAACGGCGGGACAGGCACGCTTGAGTATGAAATTGGCCGTTCGTCTTATAAGACAGAGTTGGAATATGTTGAACTTTACGAGCGTCACGGCTATTTCCCGAAAGAATTCCTTACTGGGGAAGAAGAAGTTGAGGAAGGTAGTGATGAAATGATTGATGGTGTTATCACCGTAGCGTGGATTGATGGGACCGCAAAGGTGGTGGAGATTTCTGACAAATCCCAACGTTACCGTTTTGTAGAGTCTTGGTACCAAAAGCGCCCCTACCTCTGGTACGGCTTGGGAGTCGGCTTGGCACTTCGCGATTATCAATTTATGTACAATAAATTGGTGAATCGCCGAGATGATAATGAAGATGTTTTGCACCGCGGCATGTTCTTAAAACGAAGGGGCATGAACATCGATGCGCGCCAGCGCGTGACTGGTTCGGGTATCTGGATTGACGTGGATAATCCAGCGGAAGTGACTCAGCTGCGGACGATTGATATTACGCAAAGCTCCTACGTTGGGGAAAATAATCTGTTGGGGGCAGTTCAGCGTTTGAACGGTACTACTGAGCTTATTCGCGGCGGCGGTTCGGCTAATTCGGCTTCCGAGGCGGCTATTCGCGATCGAAATGCCGGGAATCGTTTGGCTGATCCGCAAGCCTACCTCAATCGCATGTTTAAACTTTGTGTTGAAGCGGTGATGGAAATGGATAAAAAGTTTTTATCTAAATCCCAGGTCGTTAAGTTGACTGGGCGCGACGAGGAGTTGGCTGTTTTTGATGACTTCAAGCTGAAGGAAGTTAACAAAGCGCGCGCTGAGGAAGGATTGCCCCCGGTTTCTCAGGAAGAATTCCAAGTGGCGATGAAGAAATTTGGCAACGAGCGTTTCATTAAATTTCCCTCAATTAAATTCCTAAAGGGCGACTTTAATGTTACTATCGACTCGGATGCCTCGCTGATTAAGAGCAAGGCTGGACTTGCCCAGACGATTTTGGAGGGTATGAAGATTGCGGCGCAAATTCCTTCTGTCCCCGAGACGATTGATTTTGCTGACTTGTTTGAAAAATGGCTGAACTTGCAAGGTCTCAAGACTAAACGCCGCCCGTCAATGATGGCGCCTCCGGGTGCTGGATCGGCAAGTGGCGGAGTTTCAGGTCAGGTTTCGCAACCTAACCCAGCGATGGAAAATTCAGATGCGATTAAGGATATGCTTACGCAGGCGGGGGCGCCTCGTTCTGAACAAATACAATAAGTATGCGCGATGACGATCACAATTTGCATGAGATGACCGAGGAAGACTTGTTGAGCCAGGTGAAGGAGGGGGAATTAATGAAAGATTTGATAGGCAGTCCGGTTGGTGACGAGCTCGTAAAATTTTTAAAACAAACCTATGCGGACTATGTCTCCGCTGCTGTGCGCGAATCTCAGAGGTACCATTCTGCTTGTATGGCCATCGAGCAGATAATGAACTTCTTAGGGCAGCGTATTTCAGCGGGTGAAGCCGCAGAGAAGTTGTTGGTCGACCTTGCTGCCGGCAAAGTCGATGAGGATTATTAAATAAGTTCATTGTATTATGGTAGACGAAGAGACTTCGGGATCCGTGTCTGATGAGGAATCGACGGCGGGCAATCCCGAGGAAACAGAGTCAGGTTCCGAAGAACAAGATCCCGAGGAGGGGAAATCAAAGTTCGTAGGCGACCAACGGTTTAAGACTCCGGATGATTTGTATAAATCATATCGTGAGCTCGAATCGAAACTTGGAGATGTTGAAGACCTCCAAGAAAAGGCTTCGCTTGCTGATGAATTCGTTGAGGCGTTGAGCGCTGAAAAGAACATCACTAAAGCCGAAGCCCGTGCTTTACTTAGGGAACAGTCCAGAAAGACCTTAGATAAACATGCTCCTGTCCTGCAGGAACGTCGCGGAAGCGATGAAGTTAAGGAGTTACGGTTACTTGTCGATAAGCGCGATTTGCTTGACGAAGTGCCGGAAGCCCGCGAGGTGATCGACCAAATAGTCGCCCTGGCGAAGGCTACTGGAAAAACAGTTCGTGAAGTTTACAACCGCGACTTTAAAACAATTGTAGATCGGCTCTCTGCGTCAAATATGGAAAACCCTGAAAAGAAAGCAGCAACTTATAAACCGAGCTATCGGGATGGCTCATCTCCCACAGAAGAACCTCCTAAAAATCGTGATTACGAAAAAGCTGTTAAATCTTTTTCTTCCGAACATGATCCAGTACGGAGGCGAGCTGCGATTCAAGATGCTCTCCATGCCAAGCTCTTTAAGAAATAATTTCTATGGCCGTTGATAATTATCAACGAACATATAGCGATACAGCTTCTCGTAAGGAATCTGTATTAGCCGAAATTGAAATGCTCTCCGCTTTGGAAGATGGTCTCTTGTCCTCCTTGCCGAAGTCGAGTGCTATCAACACTGTTCACTCCACCTTGACCGATACCCTTCGCACTGTTGCTTCCAAGGCTGTTGCTGAAGGCGCTGACGCTTCGTTAGTTGCGACCACGACTCCGAGTCGTGTCACTAACTTAACGCAGATTGTTTCCATCCCCTTTGGTGTTTCCGGCACGCAAAATGCCGTGGATCATTTTGGTTTCGATCGTGCGTTTTCGCGTGAAGCGATGAAAGCGATGGAAGACTGGAAGAATGCTACTGAATTTGATCTTGTCCGTTCTACCCTGGTTTCCGGAGCTTCCGGCACGGTAACTAAAATGGCCGGTATTATTGCTGGTATTACCACCAACGCTACCGCCATGGCTTCCGGAACTATTTTCTCTGAGACCATCATGAATGGCCTCTTCCAGCTTTGCTGGGAAAATGGCAACGGCGAAGTCGCGACCGATATTTATGTCGGTGCTAAGATGAAACGCAAAATTTCCGGCTTTGCAGGTCGCACGGGCACCAGCATTGATGTTGGTACTGCTGAAGCCGTTAATGCTGTTGATGTTTACGTTTCTGACTTCGGTGTCCATCGTGTGCACTTGCACCGCTTCGTGTTTGTTTCCGGCACTGATGCTACGCAGCGCTTCTTGGCTTTGCGTCCTGAAAAGTGGGCAATTGCTTACTTGCGTCAGCCGAAACTCGAACCCTTGGCGAAGGTTGGTGACTCGGAACGCGCGCAAGTTATTGGTGAACTTACTCTTGAAAACAAGAATGAGAAGACCAACATCTACGCGAACGGTTTCCACCTTACATCGTAGTTTTTATCTGAGGTTATCTTCGGATAACCTCAGAATTAAACCTGCGATCTTTATGACCGACAAAGATTATCAGCAGTACAAATTGATTATTGCCCGCTTTAAAGAACACTACCCAGATGAATGGGCCACTTGGGAGAAGTTGATTCGGGAAAAGCGGTCGGAATTAAACAATGATTTTGGGGCGATGAAGGGAGAGGCTTTTAGATTTTCGGCCAACATTCCTGCACGCCTCGATTTTATTTTACGCGCCTTTACTCAAGGGGAGATGCACCGCGAGGATTATTTGAGTAAAGATTTTTTTGAGATGTTTCCAATATTTAAAGTCGCAAAAAAATTATGAGTCCAAAATTATCTGTCGCGATGATCGTTAAAAATGAGGAAGCGCATTTAGCCAAAACATTAGATTCGTTAAGCGGTATTTATGACGAGTTAATAATTGTTGATACTGGCTCGATAGATAGGACTAAAGAAATCGCCAAAGAGTTCGGAGCAAAAACTTATGATTTGAAACTAGAGCCTTTTAATTTTGGAGAGGCTCGTAATTTTTCTTTTAGTAAATGTACGGGCGAATGGATACTTTGGCTCGACGCTGATGATTTGTTGATTAGCCCTGAGGGGGTTTTGGATTTAATTGATAATGATAAGGGGATTATCGATGGTTATTGGGTGACTTATAATTATGCTTTTAATGAGCACGGACTCTGTACCACCAGACATCTTAAAGAACGACTATTAAAAAATAATGGAGCGTTTAAGTGGCAGGGTGTTTTGCACGAAGCAATCATTAATATTCGAGAGGTTGATATCCGGGTGACTGATAAATTTGAAATCAACCACGACAAAACTGATGATGGAAATGAAAAGTCAGCTCATCGAAACTACGACATTATTACCAGTTGGATCGAGAAGGAGGGGATAGAGAAAACTGATCCGCGAAACTTATTATCTTTAGGTAATGCGTGTTTGGGACTAACTCGTTATGAGGATGCGATTGAAAGTTTTTCTGAATTTGTCGGCCGTTCAGGATGGGACGAAGAGATTTATGTGGCTTTGAATCGTATCTCTTATTGTTATCGGATGTTGGGAAATTTAGACAAGGCGTTAGAATACGGATTTCAAACCTTATCCATTGATCCGCAAATTAAGGACGCTTACCTTTCTCTCGGACAAACATACCTGATGATGGAAAAATTTCATAAAGCCGAGCACTGGTTTAAGCTATCTTTTATAAAAGGTGTTTCCAAGAAAGCTGTCGTTTATAATCCCGCTGAGTATGAGTTTAACCCCTGGTGGTTCTTGGGGCACACCTATGCCAACCTAGCGGCGGCTGGAGAAGGGGATGTGTATGTTGACAAGGCATATGAATGTTTTCAGAAATGTCAGGAGATAATGCCTGGCGATAAAAATGTTGAAAAAAGTTTGGAGATTTTTGGCGACATGATAGAGGAACGAAAAATGGCTGAGTCTTTTTTGTCCATCGGTGCTTTAATAAAAACTGAGGGGGGAGAGGAATCGTTGAAGGAGTTTATTAAATTAATCCCTAAAAAGATTCAAGGTAACCCTTCAATAATTAAAATGCGTTCCAGTGTTACGGCGAAGAAGGAGTCGACCGGAAAGGATGTAGTAATTTTTTGTGGAAACTGTGTCGAGGATTGGAATCCGGATTCGCTACTCTCCGGCATTGGCGGGTCGGAGGAGGCGGTAATCCATATGGCACGGGAACTGAGGAACTTAGGGTGGAATGTTGAAGTCTACAATTCTGTTCCCGAAGAGAAAGATTATGAGGGGGTAATTTACAAACCCTGGTGGGCGTTTAATCCTGACGACGCAATTGATGTTTTTATCGGTTGGCGGCAACCGCGGTTGTTTAAAATCGTTCAGTTGAAGGCGAAGGTTAAATATCTTTGGATGCACGATGCAATTTCGGACGCGGAATTTACTCCTGAAATATTAAGTAAATTGGACAAGGTAATCGTGCTTTCTAAGTTTCATCGTTCTTTATTTCCATCTATTCCCGAAGAAAAAATTCTCTATTCAGCTAACGGTCTTCACTGGCCTGATATGGATCAGAGGGTTGAAAGAGTCCCATGGAAACTTATTAATACTTCGGCCCCTGAACGCGGGATTAAAACTCTTTTAGAGCTGTGGCCAGAGATAAGGAAAAGTTATCCCCAAGCGGAGCTGTACTGGTATTATGGTTGGCAAACTTACGACGCTGCTCATTCTAATAATCCTGAGCGCATGGCGTATAAAGCCAGTATCAAGGAGCTTTTGAAGCAGGAAGGGGTACATGAAGGCGGGAGAATTGGTCATAAAGAGATAGCAAAAGAGACAGCTTCTTCCGATCTCTGGGTTTATCCAACCGAGTTCCCTGAGATCTCTTGCATCTCAGCGATGAAAGCGCAGGCTCTAGGGGCAATTCCAGTTTGTACCACCTTTGGTGCGTTGGACGAGACGGTCCGAAATGGTGTAAAATTAGACTATAGGGATTTTTATTCTAACAAAAAAGCTCAGGAGGAATTTATCTCTTCTCTCGCCGATGCCCGTTTAATGTCTCGGGACAAAATTAGAGAGGATGCCAAGGTTTTTTCCTGGGAAAACGTAGCCTCAAAATGGCAAGAAAATTTTAATAAGTTTTTAAACTAATATGATTACTAAGTTAGATCTTCGAGCTAAAACCTCTACCCCCTCTGCGGTGGCTGACGGTCAGGAAGTTGATTTGTACATTGACGAGTACGGACGTCAGCATGTTTATGCTGACGGTTCATTCACCCTTTCCGCTGGTGACATTGAAATTGGAGCAGTTGAAATTAAAAACGCAACTGATGATACGCGAGCTACTGTTGGAGCTAACGGACTTTATGTTGATGTTCAAGCTTCGGCTCTCCCGACTGGAGCAGCGACTGAAGCCGGCAACTTGGCAACGATTGCTGGAGATACAACCTCGCTCGACACGAAAATTACAGCTTGTAATACGACCGGCCTTGCTACGGAAGCCGGCAACTTGGCAACGATTGCTGGAGATACAACCTCGCTCGACACGAAAATTACAGCTTGTAATACGACCGGCCTTGCTACGGAAGCCGGCAACTTGGCAACGATTGCTGGAGATACAACCTCGCTCGACACGAAAATTACAGCTTGTAATACGACCGGCCTTGCTACGGAAGCCGGCAACTTGGCAACGATTGCTGGAGATACAACCTCGCTCGACACGAAAATTACAGCTTGTAATACGACCGGCCTTGCTACGGAAGCCGGCAACTTGGCAACGATTGCTGGAGATACAACCTCGCTCGACACGAAAATTACAGCTTGTAATACGACCGGCCTTGCTACGGAAGCCGGCAACTTGGCAACGATTGCTGGAGATACAACCTCGCTCGACACGAAAATTACAGCTTGTAATACGACCGGCCTTGCTACGGAAGCCGGCAACTTAGCGACGATTGCCGGGGACACGACCTCGATTGATGGAAAGATTACAGCCTGCAACACAGGAGCAGTAGTTGTTTCCTCCGGTGCGATTACTGAAACGAATTCAAGTGCAATTTCGACCGCTGTGGCTATTCCAACTGGAATTGGTCACGGCGTCACGACAGTAACGACTGCCGGCACTGACGTGGTTTTAGCTAGTTCGACGGCTTGTAAGAAAGTTATTATTCAAGCTCAAACTGATAACACGGGTTTGATTGCTATCGGAGCTTCGGGTGTCGATGCAACTGAAGCAACTGGAACGGGTGTGCTCTTAGCCGCCGGTGAAGCCGTGGAACTTGAAATCACCAACCTAGCTACGGCTTATATCGATTCGACAGTAAACGGTGATGGCGTTCGTTACACTTATCTGACTTAGTTATGGCAGATAGCAAGAAAATACTTATCGGAATGCCAAATGGCAGCGGTCAAGTTCCAGTCGAGATGGTTCAGTCTTTACTGCAACTGCATAAACCGTTCCCTTGTGCTTTCTTGCCTGTTGTTCGTCAAAGGGTTGATAAATGCCGAAATGGAATTGCGATGGAAGCGTTAAAGGGCGGATTTGATTATGTCTTTATGGTTGATGACGATAATCCTGTTCCGCCTGAAACACTTGCCCAATTCATTGAGGACGATAAGGACATAGTGATTGCCCCGATTTTAGCCAGAAACCCCGATCCCGATGGAAACTACTCGCTTTGCGCCTTCTACTCGGAGAAGAAAAAAATCAAAAAGAATTATCTTAGAATTTATAAGAACATTGTTTCCTTCAAAGACGAAGGGCCTTTGCACAAAATTGATGCAGGTGGAACCGGCTGTATGCTGATTAAACGGAAGGTGTTGGAGGCGATGAATAAAAAACATCAGGACTTAATGTTTGAGTTTGGCGATGTCACTGTTGACGGCCAACGGCGGACAATGAGCGAGGACGCTGAGTTTTGCGAGCGAGCCGTTGATCTCGGCTTTGAAATTTGGTTGGACGAACGCATTAAGCCAATTCACTTCACGCAAATGAAGGCGATTAAATGGAATCCGTATGGCAACCTATGATGTAACAACTGCCGCCACTAGCTTGGAGTTTGATACCGTTAATGGATCTTACAATTCATCGGTCAATATTGACACCAATCATTTTGTTAACTCATTTATTGGGGCAACTGCAAATAATTCTGTTTTACAAGTTTTTGCAGTGAATACTTCGACTTGGGCGGTTACTACTGTTGGAACAGCTTTAGTCGGTATTCAGACGACAAATAGTTTGAAATTAGGTCTTGCACAAATTGATTCAAATCATTTTATTTCAAATTGGTGTAATACTAACAGTGCAAGAGCGCAGGTCTTTGAAGTAAATACAACCACTTGGGCAGTTACTACATCAAATTCATCTTTTGTTTATGATACGACAACTGTTACCCATGAACCAGAGGTAAATGCAATAGTTGGAGTTGATGCCAACCATTTTTTGAGTATGTTCGGTGGCGGTCCTAGCTCAGAGCTCGATGTGATTATTCTTGCAGTCAACACTTCAACTTGGGCAGTCACTACTTCAGGTTCATTGTTGACTATTGAAACTACCCTAAATTCTCCACATAGTTCCTGTGTTCAAATTGATAGTAACCACATTCTTGCTGTCTGGGCACTTTCAGGGACAGGTTTGCAAACGCAAGTTATGGTTGTTAATACTTCAACTTGGGCGATTTCTACTGCACAGGCAAAATTTCAAATTGGAGCGGTAGGTTCCGGTGGTGGTGGTAATTCAGTTGAAATGATTGATTCAAATCATGCTGTTATATTTTATCAAGGAGCTGCTGGTGATGGTTTTGTTCAAGTCGTTACGATAAATACATCAACTTGGGCGATTTCTACTGCTTCAAGTGCATTAGAATTTGATACCGTCAATGGATATAGACATTCTTGTCAGCAAATAGACGATAATCATTTTATAAATTTCTTCTCTGGAAATAGTTTCTACGGGTATGTTCAGGTTTTCACAATAGATACTTCAACTTGGGCTATTACAACAACAACTGCTTCCCTTGAGTTTGATACTACTCAAGCTACAGATTTAAGCTCAGTAAAAATAGATGCAGGACATTATGTATGTTTCTGGACTGATGTTAATTCTGACGGTTTCGTCCAGACCTTTACGGTTGAATTAACTCCTCCCTCTACTCCAGGAGGAAAATCAATTTTTGTGAATCATAAAAATTCGATTCTGATAATTTGATATGTCTTCGAGGATAACAAACGAAGTCCTCTGTGAGCGGATTGAGAGTTTGCACGCTTTAGTCAAACTTCAGTTTGAAACTAATACTGAGGCTCATCTTCAGGTCAATGCTCACTTGAAACAGCTTAACGGCCAAGTGATTAAAAATAGCAGATGGCGCGTAGCAGGACAGGCGGTGATAGGATTTTTGGTATTAGCAATCCCTATTTATCTAGGTTTTATAAAATAATTTTATGCCAAATAAAATTATTTCCTTGGATGGTAAACGATTCGGTAGATTGTTAGTTAAGAAAAGAGTAAAAAATAAAGGGGAAAAATTGTATTGGCTCTGCTTGTGTGAATGCGGAAAGGAAAAAGTAATCCGTGGAAGCAGTCTAAAGGGCTCCAACGGGACTAGAAGTTGCGGTTGCTTGGCAAAAGAACTAGCTTCTAAAAGGAACTCGACCCACAGGATGACTAGCACGGCATTCTATAAAAACTGGAGAAATATGATTTCTCGTTGCACAAATAAAAATTATCCTCAATATAAATATTACGGCGGTCGGGGAATTACAGTCTGTAAAAGATGGTTGAAATTTGAGAATTTTAGGAATGATATGTATCAAAGTTATTTATTCCATAAGAAAAACAACAAGACAACTAGCATAGATCGAATTGAAAATGAGAAAAATTACTCGCCAGCAAATTGTTGTTGGGCTACTACTCAACAACAAGCCAATAATAAGAGTAATAATCGTTTAATAACTTATAAAAATAGAACTCAGACCATTTCCCAATGGGCAAGACAGCTAAACATCAGTTATAAGTTAATCTGGGACAGGTTAAACAGTGGTTGGTCGGTTGAAAAAAGTTTAACTTCTTAATTGTTTCTTATGAACTACGGCCTTCTACCAAACCCAATAGACAAGCGAGATTTGTGGTTAGATGAATTACCGGTTGCCGGATCATCGGTTGAAGTGCCTAGTCAATTCATAATTCCAAACCTAAGGTTTGAGAATCAGGGGGGTTGGCCGTTCTGTGCGGCGTTTTCTGGGACAAAGTTGATTGAGACCAAAAGCGAGTTTGAAGACGAATACAGCCAAGCGGATTTATTCTTTAAGTCCGGTGGCAATAAGAAAGGGACATATTTCAGGGCAATTCTTGAGGCGGCGAGAACGAAAGGATTGGTCGATTATGAAGAATTGCCAATGCCTAGCGATTTATACGATTTGGCCGAATGGGAAGATTTGAAGCTTCGCTCTGACCAGTTGGTCGGTAAATGGAAAATTCCAGGTTATGCCAGGGTCGCTAATAACAGCGAAGAAACACAATCGGCAGTGGTTCAATACGGGGCTTTGCTGGTTGGGGTTGATGCAACCCGTGGCTACTTTGAATATCGTGCGAAACGGAATCAGGTTAGGGATAACCACGCTGTGTTACTGGTCGGCTGGGACGAAGGCAGTTGGATTGTTTTTGACAGTTTGGAGCGCGAGTTAGGTTTTAACGGGTATCATCACCTGGATGCAAGCTACGAATTTTACAACGCTTGGTGCATACTTGATTTACCGCCGGATTGGCGTAAGAAAAAAGAAGAAACCCAACAAAATGAGTTTCAATATTGCCTTGACCATTATGGTAAGCCTAGGAATTTGAGCAAGGAAAAAGAAGTGGCAAACGAATTGGAGCGCGAGTTTAAGAAATTTAACAACCAGAGTGTGTGGGAAGCGGCCGGAAAGTTTTGGACAGTCTATGTCAATGCCATTTCATACGATTCGTACAATTCCCACTATTATAAACCGTGGCCGATTTGGAAACCTGGGGACGTTATAAATGATTGTTTTAATTGGAGGCGCACTGGAAAGCATTTATTCGACTTCAATTTTGAACGCACTAATCCTGAAAGTTTAATTAATCGTTAAAAATCTAAATTTATGAAAGCCGAATTATTCAGTACCTTAATGCACGTCTTAGAGCTCTTGGTCGTCGTCCTCGTCGCATGGTTTTTAATTTCAGTCTTTAAGATTGAGGCAGAAAGTGTTAAAATAGTAGTAGGTTTAGTCTTAGCAGCCCTAGCCAAATTCGCCCGGGTTTCTGAGTTAAGCCCTGTCCCTGATTTTGTTAATAAGTAAAAAAAAGACTATGGAAGAAGAAGTCTTGGAACCTGTCGACGAACCGACTGTTGACAGTCCTCTCGAAGAGTCCGAAGTTGTTGGTGAACCGGAAGAATAATTTAAGGGGGAATTTCCCCCTTCCTCTTAATCCACCAATTTAATGAGTCTCTGACACCATTCGCTTAGCTGGCATAGGCTTTTAGGGAGTTACTTCAAGATTGGTGGATTAAGAGGAAGTTTAAAAAATATGACTGTACAACAAATTTTCGATAAAGTCCGTTTCATTGCCAACTTAGATACCGGTGATGTTAGTGATACTCAACTATATCGTCTGTTAAATGACTCTATCTCAGAGCAGGTGAAGATGGTTTCCGGTCTTCGTCAGGACTTCATGTTGAAACCGGGGACAGCGATCAATCTGGTTTCGGGCTCCAATGCTTACACCTTGGCATCAAACATTCTTCAATTGAAGAAGGTCACGTTAAGTTATGATGGCTCAAATTCTTATGTTGCTTATCGTAAAGATTTGAATGAGATATCCAATTTAAATGCCGAGACTGAATCTCAATCTGCACCTAAATATACTTTCATTAATCAACCGGACAATTCAGCCAGTATTATTCAACTGCATCCGACTCCGGACGCTAGTGTAACGAGTGGTTTGAGTTACTGGTATATTGCTCGCCCAGCTGCTCTTGCAACCACCACGCAAATCCCTGTTACTCCAGATGAGTTGCATCCTAACCTAGTGCAGATAATGGTTCGGGACTTGAAACAGCGTGATGGCGATGCTACTGGCATGCGTCTAGCTGAGACGGAAATTCAAAAGATGAATGAGGAATATAAACTCGGTTTGGGTCAGCGTAACATCGATTCTTGGGACGGATTTTATGCTTCTGAATTTTCTGAATAACTATGCCTACTTGGTTGACAAAACGCCTCTACGGGGGAACAGCAGAGGGCAAGCAGCTCGACCGAGAGGCGACTTTTACTTTTGCACAGAATTTGAATTTTCGGCGTCAGCATGATGCGATTACTTTGAACCAGAAGCTGACCAAAGATTCGGCCACCGCGATTGATGCTTTACCTCACTGGATCCGTGATCTCCAGGGGATAAAGTACGCTTATCTTCAAAACGGGAAAATCTTCGAGCGAAAAGCTGCGGCGTCCTGGGTAAGCGTTAAGTCAGTCACCGCCTCTAGCGGTCAGGGGTTAGGTGTCGACGCTTCGTATTTATACTATGTTAATGCGTCTTACCTGGGGCGTTTTCCCGTCGGCGGAACTTGGGGAACAGAAAATGTTGATAACTGGCAGGCGATAACGGCTTCGTCTTGGAATCCTGTTCACCTTTTCTCTAAAGTTAATCTTCTCTGTGTCGGGTCTCAAGGCAACATGGCTGTTTATGATTATGCTTCAGCCGGCTATTCCGGGACGCGTTTAGTAATGCCTTCAGGTTGGATAATCCGAGATTTTGAAGAATGGGGGGATTATCTCGCCATTTCTTGTTGGACGGGATCATCAATTAGAAACTCATCGAAGGGTAAACTCGTCCTTTGGGATGGTTTATCTACAAGGTTCAATGCAGTCATCGATTCTCAAGCAGGTAATCTTCTCTTGTGCCAAACTGATAAGAATATTCTTAATGTTTTTGCTGGAGTGATTGGGAACATTTACCAGCTGACTAATGGTGAACTTTATCAACGGCGCAAGATTCCGTTTATTAATGAGGATAAGGATGAAAACATTGACATTTACCCCGGGGCAAAAACTATTTGGCAGGGCATTCCGCACTTTGGAATTGCTGGTGCGGCTACAGCAGCTTCTTTGACTCGTGGTGTCTATTCTTTTGGCGGTGATCGGGCTAACCTTCCTCACGCCATGAATATGGAGTACACGATTTCGACCGACGCTACTGATTCGGATGTCAAGATCGGTGCTCTCCATACGGCGGCGGACAATGAAATGTACATTGGTTGGGGTGATGGTGCGACTTACGGAATTGATAAGGTTGATTCTTCAGCAAAATTTGCTACCGGATATGTTGAGTCTCTGGATTTCCATGGTTCAATTACCCAAGAGGGTTTCAAAAAGGTTTTGTCCAAAGCGCATATTGTGCACTCGGCTCTAATCTCTGGGCAATCTTTAGTGGTAAAAGTTAAACGGGATGATAGCGCTTCTTGGGCAACTGTTATGACTTCAAGCACTGCTGGCGAGGTTTCAAAAGTAGTTACCCAGCTTGCTGATGGCACACCGATTCCAGTTGGGCGCTTTTTTAAAGCGCGGATTGAAATTAACTCAGTGAATGGAGTGGCACCAGAATTTACTTCTTTGAAATTTTCTTACGATACCAAACCCACTACCTAATTATGGCCGGCGAAATGGTTACGCCAATTGAAACCATTAATGATCAGGCGGCACAACAACCGGCTTCCTTTGATTCTGATTCCCAAGAGACTAAGGTGGAGACCTTATCTGACTACGCTTTGCCTGAATCGAATAATGCCTTGTCTTCTCGTTCTACAGCGTATGATGTCGTTAATGTATCGCCGGAGGGTGCGATGACGGCTGGAGCCCAGGTCTACGGTGACGATGGAGTTTTTATAGGAAATGACGATGGAGTATTTAAGATGAGTATCATCTCTTCCTCCGGCTCCTTGAAGTACGATGGAGTAAATTTGACAATCAACGATTTGTCTTTAAATTTTCAAGATGTTTTTGGAGACGGGTCAGATGGTGACGTCACAATTTCAGGAAGCACTTCTCTCACGAGAGACATGTACTATGACAATTTGACGGTTGAAGCAGCAGGTAATTTAAATCCCAACGGTTTTAGAATTTTTGTCAAGGGGACTTTGACTAATGAAGGCACAATTGCTCGAAACGGAAACGCTGGTGGAAATGGCGGAAATGCCGGACCAATCTATTCCGGTACAGGCGGAACGGCCGGGGCAGCCTTAGCAAGCGGTTCGGTGCAAGGGAGTATCGCTGGAAAAGCTGGAACAGCTGGAGGTGGTGGGGCAGGAACAATGGGAGATAGTGTTGCTAAATCCCTTGGAGCAGATGGGGTAGCGGGGGGGTTTGGAAACGACCCGGGAAACCCTGCTCCCCAAGGTGGCGCTGCGGGAAGTAAAACCGGGACGATTTATAATTCCATCTCAAATTTTACTGCGGCTTATTTAATGTATGATTTCTATCCAACTCCGGACTATTTACGTTCTTCCGCTGGTTCCGGTAGTGGAGCAGGCGGGAAAGGCTGGGGAGGCCGAGGTGGTGGTGGAGGAGGGAGTGGAAGCCCAGGAGGAATTATTTTTCTTGCGGCAAAGAATGTAGTGAATAACGGAACGATCTCTTTAATCGGCGGAAATGGCGGTAATGGAGGTGATGGTGCAGTCGATGGAACTTATCCCCCTAATGAATTTGCTGGCGGAGGCGGAGGCGGAGGTGGAGGAAGTGGCGGAGTTTTGGTTTACATCAATTCTGCTTCATCCGGAAGCGGGACGATTTCGGTGGCTGGTGGAACCGGCGGGACCGGAGGCACGGGATATTTGAAAAATTCTTCTAATCCCCCTACTCCGAATTATTACGGTGGTGACGGAGAAGATGGGAACAGTGGAACATTAATTCAATTACAAGTTTAATTTGGCTCTATGGCTTTCGATATTAATAAGTATATTTCTAGTGGTTTTACTGAAGGATTTGACAAAACCGCTGCCGGAGTTAAGGAAGCAGCGGAGTCGATTATCTCCAACAAAGATGTTTTTCATTCCCTCGGAAACGCGACCCCAGTTAATTGGGCACAAACTGCCCTATCTGCTCTCCAGGATGCCGGGGCAACTCGAATCAGGGACGGCCAAGTGACCACTATCGGTGAATTTGGGTCAGCTCAAGGATCTAGCGCTCTCGATTGGTTGATGGGCACTCCCCAATCTACTTTAAGAGCCGGCGTCCTTTCGCGTTATGCTAACACCCAGCAGACCATGGCCGAAAAAATTGCCAATGAGCAGTCGAACATTGCAAACGTTTTAGCTATTCCAGCTAGTGCCTCGCCGGCGGAACGTGCCGCACTTGAAGCCAAGGCTGCTCAGATGCAGGCCGCAATTGATCCAACTCAGCAACAAGCAACGGCTCTAGGCATCAAAGTCCCAGGGTTGGTTCAAGATGCCAGTGGGAATTTCATCCCGGCTAATGAAGTGTCAAAATTTATTCCAGGCGGTCCTACACCAACTCCGACCCCGGTTGACAACATGATTGATGGAAGTTTATTCCTGACTCAGAATCAACAAGCCGAAGTTGGCGGTGTCCCTAATCTCTCCATTGGTAAGCCGTCTCCGATTTTCCAGGATGGAAATGACCTCTATTATATCCCCCAAGGTACCAATCAACCGCAGAAGATTCTAAATCCTGAGCAACTAAAGCAATTGGCGGCACAAGGTCTAATTGAAGTCAACCAACCTCGGCTTGGTTTAGCTCAAGCGGGATCGTTTCTAGCTCAGGCGCAAGCTCAACCCCAAGGCGGAGTGACCGGCGGGGGTACAGCAACCGGAGGAGGCACAGCAATCGCTGGTGGAATCAGCAGTCTTCTGGGCGGTGAGTCGCCGACAACCCAATTGGCGAACCTCATGCTTTCACAGTTACAACCGTTTAATCAAGCCATTTTGGGGGCACAATCGCAGTTGTTGTCTTATAACCCCACTAATCTTGCAAATTTTAGAACTCAGCTCGAGGCTAAATCCGGCATTGATGACATCATGGACCAGTTATCAACTGTTGATAAACAACTAGCTGATCTGTTGGCGGTTCAGCGTCGAGTGCCTGCAACAACTCTTCAGGCTGCTCAGGGGACTGAAATTACTCAAGGTATCTTAGATCGCCAGCGGACTATCGAACTGCAAAAACTCGCGGATGCCGCCGCCCCAATAACTGATTTGAAGAACGTTTTAGAAGTTGATTTGGAACGCCGCTCCAAACTAATTGACCAGGCTGTTTCAATTCAACGGGATTCGGATGCCTTTAAATTCCAGCAACTTGGAAATGCCTTAGATTTTGCAGTTCAGAACCACAATATGGCTCAGGACCAGGCAGAGTTGTTATTCAATTCGGCTCTTCAGGATTTTGAAAATCGTCTTAATGCCCAAGAGGCGGCTCGTAAGGAGGCGAAAGCCGATGCTCGACAGCAGTTTGAAGACATGCAGTATTACTACAAGTTATTGGGGTTTGCCGTTAACCCAATTACCGGGGAAGCGATTGCTATTCCGTCCTCAAGCAGCAGCTCGGGAGGAGTAAGCGATAAGTCATCCTCCTTAATTCAAAATGTCTTAAAAGGATATCCGATCTCCCAAATTTCAGCAGGTGATCGCTCTGAGGTTTTCTCAGTTATTGCTGAATTATCAAAACAATGGGAATCAATCCGCCCTGCTCTACAACAGCGATATGCCGAATTAGGAGGGAATAACGCCTTTATTGAAAAAGATGGCATGTTCTATGACCCTCAAACCGGTGCGGAATTAATCCCGCGAGAAGTTGCCGAAACCCTCTACAATGCTAATAAGGCTTATTATGAGTTTCTTTCTCAACGTGGAGCAACTGGGGCAGACTTGCAGCAATATCAAATTGAATCCGGTAATGATCTCAACTGGACTCTTTAAAATAAAACTATGGCACTATTAGATTTTATTTCTAAAACCCAGAGTTTTCTAGAGCAGGCCCGGGAAAAAACCACTAGGGCAATTTCTGATTTCACTAAATATCTTGCCCCGAAACTTTCAGTCGGAAAGAAAGAAATTGAAGCGAAACAATATATAGAAAAAGGTGGCACTTTAGAATTATCTACCCCAGTTCCATCAATCAAATTGAACAATCCAATTCAAGATCTGTTAATGGCTGGGGGGAAAGAAGTCATTTTAAAGCCGTTTTCTCGGGCGGTTCAAAGTATTGTCCTTGAAACCGCTTATGCTAAGAATCGGGGGGTGACTGAAATTCCAGCTTCTCCTTTTACAAAAAGCCTATTCGGCACGGGGATAACAGGTGAAAAGGATGGACAGGTTTTTAATTTCTCTGAACAAATAAAGCGAGCTGAGGAAGGACAAGGGTTTGCGGGGGATGCAGTAAAGCTAATGAATAAATTCGGTATCTCCTCTAAGATTTCCGCCCCGGCAATTGTTTTAGGTATTTCTGCCCTAGATTTATTTCCTGAAAATCCGTTTAAGGTTGCTAAAGTGGTTAAGGAAACTAAGTTTGCCTTGCGAGCCGGTGAGATTTTAGGCGAGGCAGCTCAAGATATTGTTCGGGCTATTTCAAGAGGTGAGGATTTAAGTAAGTTTCCTGAACAAGAAATATTTAAAGTTAAAGCCCTTATTGAGGAGGCAATTAAACTTGAGAATCTTACTGATGTTGCCCGCCAGTCCGATGATCTTGAAGTTTTCTTGAAGCGTATAGATACGTTGGCAAATGATTTGCCGGATGCTAAGAAATTAGTTGAAGAAATTAAAACCGGAAAGACTTCGTTTAAAGGTTTGGAAGATTTTTTTGAAGAGGCAAGCAAGATTGATATTTCAGAAGTGGACACTTTAGCTAAGAAAGCCGTTCTCGAAGAAACTTCTTTTGCTAAAGCAATTGAAAGTTTGAAAGCATCAAAGAAATTATTGCCAATTACTGAAGATGGGGCAAAGATTTTCGACAACCTTGTTGACGCTTTTAAGTCTGAACTCCAAGCAATTCGAGGAACAACGGTTACTGGGAAGGAAGTCGAGGAGGCAATGAAATTAGTTAAGCCTGTCAAGCAGGTTGTTTCACGCGAAGCATCAATAGACTCAATGGCTCGGGTCAATAAATTAAGGCAGAATATTGCAGCCGCTATCAAGAGTGGTGATCCAACTGAAGAAATTCTTCAGGATTTCTTAATCTTATCTTCTCAACGAGCAGACATAGGACGGAGTCTACAAAATTTATCTCGCAGTATTGAAAGTCTACCTGAAGCTGATGAAACTATTTTCCGTGCAATTGATGATTTAATGAAGAAATTTGAAGGGAACACTGAAAAATTGAATACTATTATTGCCGAAGCTAAGAAATTGGATTGGACAAATAAGAAACAAGTCACTGAATTTTATCGCAGGCATAACCCCGCTGAATTGAAAGATATCTTAGATGAGGCCCGCTATATTAATTTACTTTCCAACCCACAAACCCACCAATTAAACTTGGCCACCAACCTCGCTCAGGCCGTGGCTCTTAAACCGGTAACTAGATTTGTTAACGGAACAGTAGACTTTTTTGCTTCAGCCTTGAAGGGAAAGGATAGAGAGGTTTATGTCGCTGAAGTCCCGGCTTATTTCAGGGGTATGTTCTCGGCGACCGGCGATGCTTTTTCTCAGGCGGCAGAAGTAATGGCAGGGAATAGATTCACAGGTCGTCCGGATTTAAAGTTTTTACCGACCAACTCAAAGCTGACCAAACCTTTCATTTTCGTTTTGAATGCCCTGGAGGCAGGAGATGTCTTTTTTCGCACCTTGATCCGAGAGGGTGGAGTTGCTTCTCTTACTACCCGCGCGACGAAGCAGGGGAAGAAAATTAATCCACAGGAAATACTTCTGCAAGCTGAAAGGGATGCTGCCTACTGGATTTTTCGTGCCCCGACTGACGCTAGAAATGCTAAAGGACAAGGCGAACTCTTGAGCTTGATCGATGATTTTACTGATAAAATTCAAAATCTCAGGAACAGTAAGCGGGCGGGCAAAATTGTTTCTTGGTTTATTCCTTTCATTGCGACGCCGATGAACATTTTAAAGCAAGGGATTGAATTCTCCCCCCTCGGTTTTATGACCATGTTCGGAGCAACGAAGAAGACTGAGCAATTTTCCAAAGCATTGATCGGTTCGACAGTCTTCGCCGGCGCCGGATGGGTTGCTTTTACAGGTGATGCCACTTGGTCTGCACCGTCTTCTAAGAAAGAACGGCAGGCTTTTTATGCCGAAAAACAAGAATACTCTATAAAAATTGGCGACAAATGGTACCAGTATGCTCGCCTCGGCCCGCTGGCCTACCCAATTGCTATGGCGGCGGCACTAAAATATTATAGTCAAGATGACAAATATGTCCGAAATGAACCCGCTTGGAGGCAGGTTGGCATGTTCATTGGTTCAATTTCCGAGTTCTTTTCCTCCCAATCTTACATGGAAGGTTTGCAATCTTTAGTTGAAGTAATGCAAGGTACTTTTTATGGACGGCCAACAAACGTTCTGGAGAAACTTTTTGAACTCGGTGGACGCCAATTAGTCCCGTTGGGGTCGCTTCTCGGTGCAGTCACCAGGACAATCGACCCGATTTTCCGCGACGCTAATACCCCAGTGGAGAAAATCATCAGTGGAATTCCGTTTTTATCTACCTACGTCACACCACATACTGATCCCCGAGGGGAAGAAAGCCGACGGCCGGATGTACTTTGGAACGTCTTGTCCCCAATCAAGATAAAAACGGAAGATGCGCGCTTCCAGCCAAATTTGCTGAAAGCCCGTGGTGCGAAAGCGGCCTATGAAGATTTGATTAGAATGCCGAAAAAAGAAGCTAATCAATTGTTGACAATGATTAGAAAAGAGGACCCCAAGTTCGCTTTTCAGATCTCTGATGTTAAGAGAAAATATGCCTTAGGATTTACTCAAGAAGATTTCGCATTAGAAAAACTTCAAATTAAGAACGGCGAGCGTGCCCAATCAATGGCTAGAATGCTAAAGAAAATTAAAACCAAGGAAGAAAAAAACGCCGCCCTTGACCGATGGCGCAAAGGCGGATTAATGACAGCTCAAGTTTCTCAGCAAGTCAGGCAGTTATACGAAGCGAGAAAGTAAATCAGCAAGAAAAATTACCACGAATCCGGCGACTATACAGAAGTAAATTAAGTTACCGGATTTTTTTTGTTCGTTAGTTTCCAGAAGTCCGGTAATAAAAAGGTCCTTCGCAAAGTTTTCTTGCGATTCACCGGGCGATTCAATCGCCTCGTAGGTTCCATTTTTATAGCGTTTAATCATATCAAGTGAACTCTGGAAACTGTGAATTATTTCGTTCTAAATATAACCCGTGGTTTTTTTCCGAGAGGGAACGGATTTTTTCACTGTTATAAAGGGCTTTGAAAGTTGATTGTCCCTTATGCAATACTCGTACATCGCGGCAAGATTTAATTAACCAGCCATCCTGCTTGGCTCTCAAGTAATATTCCGTATCTTCATAATAACCCTCAGCATAGACTTCAGGTAAAAAACCGAGGACATTCACCATGCTCTTACTTACCGCCCAGCACGGTCCCACTAATTGACTGGTAAATGCAGTCTCCCCAGCGTTCTTTAAATCGGGAATTACCAGCCCCGTATTAAAGCACATATCGAAAACTTTGTCAAGCTCTCCCTGCCAATTCGGTGTGACTAAAGTAGCATCAGAGTTGATTATCAGAATTCTATCTCCCATTGCTTTTTTCAGGCCGGCATTCACGGCGCGAGCGTAACCTATTGGTTTAGGGAATTTTATGACCTTGGTTCTCCGATCGGCTTCAACCAAGTCCGAACCGTTCTCGACGACGATCAATTCGAATTTATTCTTTCGCCTGTTTAACGATTCCAAACATTCAATGAACATCGCAGTCAATTCATCGTTAATCAGGCAAACCGGTATTATTACTGACCACGGCATAAAGCAAAGATGCTTTTAAACCTATTTAAATAGGTGTGATATTTTTGAGCGTGAGTGAAAATCTCAGATCGAAGTTTCTCCATCTCCTCTTGATGTTCAATTAAATATCTTATTTTCTCCAAACATTCCAAGACATCTGGCCAATTAAATGTTGGGACCATAGGGAATTGGTCTCTGATGCCCGGATAATTTGCTGAAAGCATGAGTCCACCAACACAGGCCCCGTACCATAGACGAGCGGAGGAGTAATTCTTTTTATCATTTAGGTGGGATAGATTCAAAGCTACCTTAGCATTACGATAAATTAAATGTTGGGTGTCATAACAATCCTTTAAATTCATCCCTTGGGGAAACACCTGAAAGTTCAGTCCCCCCGCTTGGCAAGCATCTTTAATCGTATTTAGAAATTGAGTGCGTTTAGAATGAATTGGATTTTTCTCAAGGTTACCGACAAACAAAACATCAATGTTTGAATACCTCTCATCAATCGGTGGTAACTCGTCCATTAGCAATCCCGCTTGAGGTAAAAAATAGCAAGGAATGCCTAGGGTTTCTTCGTAGTAGGGTATCTGTTCCGAATTGGTAAGAAGCATGAAATCAAGATTCCCCGTTTGCTTTTTCTTGGCGACATTACAATTTTCCAAATCACCAGTCCCTATTGCCGCATAATCACAATACCACCAGATCTGTTTGGCTTTGGGGCAATTCGCCCTTAATTGGTCAATCATATCAGTGTTGAACGAATCGGATAGGCCGTGCAAAATAATGTCCGGCTGAAACGCTGTACACTCACCGACAATATGCTCTAAAGAATCATCGCGGGAATCGAGGATGATGTGAGGGATGTCCATTTTTTTTAACGCTTGCATCTGTCCCTTCCAAGAGTGGGCAAAGGCCGCAAATTTATAACCTCCAATTAAGGCAATTTTTGGAGTCTTATCCATAAGCATGGTTCTTCTTTTTCATGATAAGTCTTTCCGGAAGAATGGTCGATTATAGTAAGGTTTAAATTGGAAACTATCGCCTCCCAGTACTCTAACCAATAACCCCATTTATGGAACTGCCATGGATCTCGTTGGTTTCCGTAAATGTTTAGGACACGCCCGACAATTTCATAGGCCGGGGAATTAAAATTGACATGCAATTTTTTTATCTCTTCATTTGTCAATTGTGAAAACTCGTAGCAAGTCCGTTTAATATCTGGAGTTTCAATCTCGATAATCCCTCCGGGCTTAAGCAAACTAGACCAATGAGCTAGAGCCTTTAATCCTTCTTCCCTCGTTAAATGCTCCAGAAGGTGCTCGGCCACTATCTCATCAACACCTCCCTCTTGGTAGGGTAGGTTTAAAACATCGGCTACTAAATCCGGTTGGCTAGTCGGGTCAATATCTACATTTATATACCCCGCCTTATGGTCGCCACCGCAACCTAAGTTTAATTTCATAGGATTTTTTTCTTATATAATTCTCGGGAGAATTTTACCATTTCCTGCCGGTTAAATTTGTCGTGGCAATCATCGTTGGCTGCTTCTGCCGAAACTCCCCCGTAATGGTGGACAAAAACATTCTTATTAATTCTTAAGTGCCAATTACTTTTTGCTATCCGTCTAGTAAATTCTGAATCCTCACCGTAGAAAATAAAGTCCTCGTCAAATTTGCCTACTTCCTCCCAAACCTTCTTTCGGTATAATAGACAAAAACCGGAAAGGCATCCGGCGGTTATTTCCCCGAGTGGATTAAACTTGAAATCATAGACTTCTTGGGTGTCTTTTGTATATCGATTATAAGGTATTTCTATTCTGGCTTCCGTCACTCCAACAACATTTGAACAAGGCATTACAGCCCCACATTCAGGATTATTGTCTAGAGTCGATTCAAGTTTTTCCAGCCAATTGGGGGTGACTACAGTGTCAGAATTCAACAAACAAATATATTCTTTGTTAGATTCCTCTGTCAGTTTATTCCAAAGTTTAGATAATGGGATATTGTCTACTCGATTGTCCCATAATGTAAGTTGAAAATCTTTAGTGCATTCAATAACACTCTTTAAACACCGTGCCTCATACTCAGGTTGTTTATAAGTGACAACAATAATTTCAGTTTTCATAATATACAACCTCAACTCCAGGGTGGCCGGGGAAATTAATTTTGTTATTATCCAAACCTTTAAACCATTTGCTTGTGCCGAAATTTAAAATCCCCCGTTGGCCATCAATAAAAGGCTCAATCATCTCCTCAATCCATTCAGTCCTCGCGTTCCTTACAACCAAATGGGGATAGATGTAATCCATAACTGTCATTTAATTTCAATAATTGTTTGGCAAGAACAAATTCATCCCTTAAAATCCGGGCATTCGGGATAACACAATGGCCGCCGATTTCTCCCGCGGTTGCTTTAAGAATAGGTCTGACAAATTGAAACAGATTCATCTTTGAATATCCTTCATTGTAAGTTTTATTCCATTCAGAATAAACTTTATCGAAAGACAAATTATATTTTTGACACAACTTTTCAACCTCCTTGGCAAAAATAATACACAACCCATAATAAGTTGTGGATAAAATCTTTGCCAGTTCAGTTATCCTTGGATCATCGAAAGTTTTAACTTTCAATCCTACTTGTTCCAGTTCTTTTCGCGCAAGATTCCTGGCAACTTTGGAATGAGAGGCAACATATTTGACAAAAGTTTTCAATGATTTCTCTAGCTCCTGGTGTCTTCCCCGAATCGGAGAATGGACAACAAATTCATCTATTTTGTTACATGTTCCACAAGGAACTGTCGAGTGAATAACGACGAACGATGGCTTAAAGAATTTGATATAGCGTTTAACTTCCTTAACAAAAGATTGGGAGTACGGAAAACAAATATGAAGAGATTCACCTTCCAATGGAAGTAAATCGTCTTCACGATCAAAGACTACAGTTGAAAATTTATTGCTCAGAACTTTGTTTAACGCTTTTCCGACGTCTCCGTTTCCGATAATAACCGGCATAGTTGTTGAAGAATTAAATAACATCTTAAACAATGAACCCTATCGGTAAGTAGTTTATCACATTCTTTTAATTTCCCCTGACACCTTTTGCATTTCATAAAATAATTGGGACTGTTTCTAGGCCAGTCCCAAGCCTCTACATTTCGTCCATGTGAAGCGTCTCGAAATGGGCGTTGCATTTCGGACAAAGGGTATGACTCCACCGTGAGTTTTCTTGCAGGCACCTTTTTGGATCGCCAAGGCAACCACGGCATGAGCGCACCTCTTTGCTTGATTTGCAACCAATGAGTAAAGGAGCCGGTGAGGGGTGAAGATGAACAAACCAGTTACACACCACTAGGGTATTCAGGGATTTCATTGTTCCTCCTGTACCGCCATCTGATAGCCACAGACACGGCACTTGAAGATACGCCAACTGCCCTGTCTTTTCAACTTTTTCATCTTGCCGTGAGCTTTGGGACAAGTCCCGATAAAGTCCTTGCAGACTTTCTCCTCTTTCGGCTTGCACCACCAAGAATGAAAGCAATTGAAAGGACACTTTCCTATCTTCATCGCTTCCCCCTAAAACCTCCGGTAATGATGGCAATAGCGAGTAAGGTGAAGAAGAAAATGACGATGGCTGAACCCATCATTGTTTTACCTCCTTCCGCCTTATCAACCGCTGGTACTCCGCCTTCAAGGGGTCTTCCTTCTCGACGAAGTGCTGTTTGCCGCAGACAATGCAGGTCAATGGCTTAAAGAGCTTGCCGCCATCGCGCTGTGCCACCCCTTCAGTGTGAAGTGTCTGACGCTGACATTTTTCACAGTGGGTTTTCCTCATCGGGCTGTCTCCTTTTCTCGACAAGTTTGGCAAGTCGATGAAACTACTCCTTGATGACCCGAGACCTTGGGACAGTTCGGGTCGAAGATGTAGTCGCAGATGTCGCAGAAGCCCCGATACTGGAGCTTGCGCATCAGAAACAAGATACAGCCGAGTGAAGTGTTGCCACACTTTTTGCAACGCCTGAGATACCCTTCATCATGTCGAGGCAGTCTTTTTCTCCTTGGTGACATCCTCTCCTCCCTTCTTGCTATCATTATAGCATTTTTGGGAGCAGATGTTAAAAAAATCTTCTGGCAGATAGCAGGTGTCCTTCTTGTCGCAGCGCTCGCAGTAGCGAAGCACGGAATAGATACCGGCATCTTCAGTGATACAGCCAGCCAGACCCGAGCACTTAGAGCACTTTAGGAGCTTGATAATGAGCGGCATAGTTTTCCCCCGAGCGTTGGAATTTGATGTCCCTTGGCAAGAGCGAGCAAAGGGTTAACTCCGTACACCCGTCGCCACACTTCTTCCTTTCGATTGTGACACTCCCATCTTGGCTGTCCGTGTACTTAATGACACAGAACTCGCGCTTCCCGTCTTTGTAGAAAAAAGAGCGTTCGATTGACATCTTAACCTCCCTCCTACCACCTCGGATGTGGTGCGTCGATAAAGAGCTTGACCGTCTCTTTACATCCGAGAGGGTGGGAGAAGGGTTAACTTGCCTATTTCCAGCGGTCGGGTTCTTCACAACGGACAGGTATAAAACCCACCATAACAAACCTTTCCAAAATCCGGCTCTGCCAGACAATCACTGGAAGCAAGCGACTAACCACCTCACATGGACTTAGGTGGAGGAGAATTCATACCAGCTCTGGCTGATAAATTTTCCACCCAAGCCCGTGTGAAGGGGTTAATCCCACAGGGGGCAAGGTCTGCACCGACCTGTCTTCTGCCCCCTGGCCACTGGGATAGTTAGACGCTATCTCCACCGTCTTATGGCAGTCTGCCTGTGGAAGCTCGTGCCAGCCCAATCCTTGCGGTGCTGCAATGGTTGGGGAATTGAGTTAATTATGTAGACCCAGATCTAGACCCAGACCTAGACCCAGACCTAGACCAAGACCCAGACCAAGACCCAGACCTAGACCAATACCCAGACCTAGACCAAGACCAAATCCCAGACCTAGACCTAGACCTAGACCTAGACCAAGACCCAGACTTAGACTTAGACCAAGACCCAGACCTAGATCTAGACCTAGACCCAGACCAAGACCCAGACCAAGACTTAGACTTAGACCAAGACCTAGACCTAGACCTAGACCCGATTTCTAGGATAACTATATTCATAATCTAACTTTGGTTTTTTGGTAGTTTATGTTTCCAAGGAAATGCGTCCACAATAGTTTCAATGTTCAATAGCATATCGCCGACTGGTTCAACTTCATTTAGTTCTCCATCTTTAATGGCTTGCATAAAGCGTCCACTGTCCGCTACCCAAGAAGCATCTTCCAGTTGGAAGAATTGTCCAAAGCGTTTAACTACTTTACCCACACAGTGATAGGTAACAGTGCGGAAAAACCA
>Ga0210044_10001288_pt1 | contig 38135 bp, 28 predicted proteins | sample CryGey13umfilter_2_FD_183959 | JGI IMG/M metagenome (GOLD analysis project Ga0210044, IMG submission 183959) | Groundwater microbial communities from aquifer in Utah, USA - Crystal Geyser 4/9/14 3 um filter (SPAdes) (version 2) | ecosystem: Environmental > Aquatic > Deep subsurface >... | reverse complement strand
GCATATCTTTCAAGTGACGTATCAAACGATACCATCTCACCAGGAGTGAATGGTATACCATTTTCAGGAAGAGTGCCAACTCGAATTTTTGGCCCTTGCAGATCTTGTAATATAGCTGTGGGTATACCAAGTTCTTCACTTACTGAACGTACATGTTGCATGAGGAGCAAATGATTTTCATGTGTCCCATGAGAAAAATTGAGGCGGACAACATTCATCCCCGCTTCGAGCATCTTTGTAATTGTTTCTTGTGACTCAGATGCTGGCCCGAGTGTACACACAATTTTAGTTCGTTTTGTCATAACCATATACCTAATTTGAAGAAAATTGCTCTATGAGTGATCGTACGGAATCTGCATCAAAACTTGTATTTCCTCCAAGCCCAATGATTGATTGATATTGATCCCACACACCACCGAGTAGTGGTGGCAGATAAATAATACCCAAAATAATAGGAATAAGAAATATCAACACTCGAACATATCCCATGGTAGACATCCATCGCAACGTTTTCTGAATCTTCTTATTTTGATTATACACTGCCTCGGACCAAGCAATATTTTTTTTCATCAAGTCGACGATCTCTTCTTGCGAGGAGGTACTTGTTGATTCTTCTACTAGTTCAGGTAATTGTTTTTTCATATACGTAAAATGCTATAAATTGCCTGTATGTTTTTTTCTTCTTTTGGTAAGAGTTTTTAGTTCATGTTGAAATGTTTCTGCATCTTCAAAAGCTCGATAAATTGAGGCAAACCGAATATATGCCACTGTATCAAACTTTTTCAAATGCTTCATTACAATTTCCCCAATCTGCTCACTGGTAATTTCTTTGTACTTTGTATTTTGTTCAGACCAAGTCTTTGCTGCCTTTTTTTGAATATCTCGTTCGATTTCATTGATCATACTTCTTAATGCTTCCTGCGTGTATGGCCTTTTGGTGAGAGAGTGAATAAGTCCTCGTTCCAATTTATTTCTATCATATGCTTCTCGAGATCCTTTTTGCTTGACAACAATAAGATCAAGGAGTTCTGTCTCTTCTAGTGTTGAAAATCTATAATGACATTTGGTACATTCACGACGACGCCGAATAGACATCCCTGCCTCAGCAATACGTGAATCGATAACTTTTGTCTCCTTTGAACGGCATACAGGACAATGCATAGTAAATATATACTAGCATGATGCGCTAAAAAAGGGTAGTAGATAATTGCTCAAAGTATGTACTATATCATACGTCATGTGTGCATATAAAAAACGTCCGAATTACATCGAACGTTCCTTATTACTAAATTAGTAATTACATCTTACTTTGCTACATGCCCATTTTCTTTCGAATAAATGCTGGAATTTCAAGATCTTCTTCTTCACTTTGGTCTGCACTCTTTTGTGGAATTAATGAAGTCGCTGTTCGTGTAGGTATTGTATTACCAGCACTTACAGGCTTTGACGTAAAATTATTTCTCACAGGAGGTATTGATTCTTTTTCGTGTTCAGTCTCCTCTTCATGAACGCTCATTTTTCTTTTTGAAAACAAATTATTGCTATACATTGGTTTTTTGAGTGGAAATGGTGCATGCAACTCTTCTAAATCGTCTTCAGCATCAAAATCCTTGCCGCGAGATGGACGAACAGCTTCTTCAAATCCCGTCGCAATCACGGTAACACGAACGTCTTCTCCCATTGTTTCATCAACAATAGCACCAAAAATCACACGTACATCATCATCAGCAGAGTTGGTAATAATCTTTGCAGCTTCTGCGACTTCTTGCATCCCGAGCGATGTGCCACCAGTAATAGTAAAAAGAATACCACGCGCACCATCGATAGACACTTCAAGAAGTGGACTCGAGATTGCGGCCTGCGCGGCTTCTACTGCTCGTGTATCTCCACTCCCAATACCAATTCCCATGAGCGCAGATCCACGATCTTTCATAATAGATTTCACATCTGCAAAATCTACATTAATAAGACCTGGAACAGTAATCAATTCTGAGATCCCCTGTACACCTTGTCTGAGCACATCATCGACAATTTTGAATGCATCGAGAAGTGATGTTTTTTTATCAATAATTTGCAGTACACGATCGTTTGGAATAGTAATAATCGTATCGACGTGCCGAGCCAGTTCACGATATGCTTTGTCCGCAATAGCTTTTCGTTGAGGCCCTTCAAAAGAAAATGGTTTTGTTACAACACCGACAGTCAACGCCCCCATCTCTCTCGCAATTTCTGCAATCACAGGACTTGCACCTGATCCTGTTCCACCACCAAGACCACAGGTGATAAAGACCATATCTGTTTCTTTGAGTGCTTCTCGAATTTCGTTTTGTGATTCTTCGGCACTACGCTGTCCAACTTCAGGATTCATCCCAGCCCCAAGACCGCGTGTTACTGTTTTTCCTATATGCAATTTGTGTGGCGCACTATTATGATGAAGCGCCTGTACATCCGTATTCATCACTATAAAATCAACGCCGCGGATATCTGCCTTGACCATGCGATCGATAGCAGAACCACCGGATCCACCGACACCGATTACTTTAATTTTTGCAATTGTTTCTACTTCTGGTTTTACTTGTGGCATACGCTTTGAACAATTTTTTTACTCAGTTGACATAAAATCTCCTCTTACCCATAGTCTATACTGCATCAAAAAACGTGTCAAGGAACTGAGCTGTTATTGGTAAATTGTAAAAGGTAAAGGATGACCAGGTGTTGTTGGAATGCTAAGATGCAGTACATTTATCATAGTACTTTTACTTCCTACTTTTACAAAAAAACACCTCTCACAAAGATGCTTTTTGTTTAGTATTTATTGATTATCCCATTAGGGAATAAGCGTCTTCCAAAACCCTTGAATTTTTTCTATAGCCTTCCCAGCTCCTTGCAATGGAGATGGTCCACTCCTCATGTTTTGTGATGCCATTGATGCACCCCATTCTACGAGCCCAATAGCTGGACTAAAAGCAAGACTGTTTACTTTATCGCTAATGCTATCTACATCAATCGGATAACCAATGGATGCAGGAAGACCAAGCTCATCTTTTGCAAGATCCACAATACCAGAAATATTTGCTCCACCACCGGTAAAAATAATACCCGCTGGAAGTAACTGACTTCTATGGACAGAACGTAATTCTTCGTCTATTTTTTCAAAAATTTCACTCATGCGCGCCTCTATGATCTCAGCAATATAATGCAATTTTATTACTTCAGATTCTTTTTGTCCAAGCCCTGCGAGATCAATACTATCTTTTCGTGGGACATCTGCTGCACGGGCATGACCAAATTCCCTCTTGACTCTGTCGGCAACATCAATAGATGTTCTGAGACCTATTGCTATATCATTGGTAACGTGTTCAGACCCCAGAGGAAGCGTAGCGGTGTGTACCACTTCCCCACCCTCAAACACAGCAAGGCTCGTTGTTGGTCCACCAATATTTACAACCACCACGCCTAGCTCTTTTTGTTTTTCTGTGGCAACTATTTGCGCACTTGCGAGTATAGAAAGAACAACGTCATCAATATCAATACTTGTTCTGTATACAGCTTTGGTAATATGTTTGAGATGTGCGGCACTGGTATAAATAATCTGTGCGTCTACTTCGAGTCGAATACCAGTCATACCAACAGGATCTTTGATACCTGTTTGTCCATCTACAGAAAAACTGCTAGGCAATACGTGGAGCATTTCAAAATTGAGAGGAGGGGCAATGGTCCGAGCTGCTTCGACCACCCGATCTACATCTTCATCAGAAATTTCACCATCTGGTTTTGCAACAGCGACAACGCCTTTGTTTCGTTGAGATTGTGATTCTGAGCTCGATATACCTATCCAAGCATGTCCAACTGAGATACCTGTGAGACGCTCAATCTGCTCCAAGGCATGCGAGAGCGACGATACTGTTTCATCGATACTAACAACATTTCCCTTATGTATTCCTTCTGAAGGTACTTCCACCGCACCAATAATCTGCACACGCTCTCCTCGATTGCTTGAGGGATACACTTGACCCATGGCAACCCGAATAGCCGTCGATCCTATATCGATACCTGTAATGACTTGCGGTTTTTTTGAAGATAAACGTGCCATAGATAATTCCTTCTGGGTATATAGTGTACCACTAGTTGCCAAAGACCTCAATGATGTGTGGTATAAATATCATAAGTCCAATAATGAATGCACCAAAAGAAGCTATCAACACCGTACCTGCCATAATATCTTTTACCACACGGACATGTTGATGAAGTCGAGGCTTTACGATATCAGTAAACTTTTCTATAGCACTATTGATGAGTTCAAGAATCAAGATAAGCATGATCAAAAGTAATATCAACAACCGTTCACCATCAGAAAGAGGTAGATACCATGCAAAGATACCAACCAAAAGCGTAGCAATAGTCTGCAGGCGAAAATTTTGTTCATTGCGAAACACATACCAGATACCTCGGCATGCGTGACTCATACTCACAAAGAATTGCTTGATATACATAGTTATTTTTTTTTGAGTGCTGTTACCAACAATTGTTCCTGGACGGTAAACATTTTTTTTGCATCACTTTTTTTTTCGTGATCATATCCTTCTAGGTGAAGTACACCATGAATGAGCATCCGAAAAAATTCTTCTTTGTATGACGTTCCAAATCGTTTTGCTTGCTTTGTAATATATTCGGGACACAAAAAGAGATCTCCGCTATCTGTTTGGTCTTCGGTATCAAAAAGGGCTTCAGTAGGAAATGACAATACATCAGTGGGTCGATCAATACCTCGGAATACCCTATTGAGAGTTTGTATTTTTTGCTTTCCAATACAATGTACACTTACCTCGTTATTTTTTTTTCCTACATGTAGTAAGGTGTCTTGAACAACAGCCAAAATCTTTTGCTTTGACACCCCAATATGTTTGATTGTCTGATACACATTGCATGGCATACCAATAGTTACGCGTCTTAAGAAGAAACTGGTACGAGTGCTTCTTCTGTTGTGGATGGAGTTGTCACGACAGAATCTCCCTGCCCAGGAGGTGTAGGAAGTGCTTGTTGGTTTGGAAGTTCTATAGTATTTGCCGTTGGTCTAAAACTTTCAACCATCATACGCATGACCGTTCGGTATGGCACTGCCCCAGTAATACCTGGATGATAGATAAGAACGGTAACATGTGTTGAAGCCATAACATAGGCAACAAGTCCATCACGTCTCAAGAATACCTGTTCTTTGAATCTATTCGTTATGGTCTGAATATCTTGAAATGTTTCTCCTTCAATATTTGCAGCAAACCATTCCTGAAATGACTGGCCCTGCAATCTGTCAAACACTCTAAACTCAACAAAATCACCGCTCAACGTACTCGCAAGTACTTGTCTTTCTTCAGTATCGACCGTACCTATTTGCCATTGCTGTGGATAATAGAGACGGTATTGCCAAGTCGGACTTATATACTCTGATACAACTCCTGAATCTATCAATTTTACCGGAGCAAAGCCACTTGCATTATAAAGATTGATAATTTCTTGTCCATCATAATATCCATCCTTATCAGTATCCCACTCATCAGGATTTGTATTAAAGAGAAGTTCTTCTTCATTGGTAAGCTGATCTGCGTCGGTATCTTCACTATTTATGAGAAGAATTCTGGGAAAAGAAACAGGATCAATTGCTTTGATAGCTGCAATATCTTCAGTCGTCGTCGCGTCAAGCGTCGACGTTGTAATGACTGGGATTTCTAGAGGTTCAGCTATTTGTATTTGTACATTTTGCTCAGGCGGTTTTTGTACTTGTATTATTGGGGGAATTGCCAGTTTTTTTGCTTCATTGATATAGTACCACGATGCGACAGCAGTAACAGCAATCAGCACAAGCGCGCTACCTATCCATATCAATATTTTTTTGTGAGCCGACATCCACTGCGTTTGTATGTGTTGATGTAGACCACTCTTTGATACATATTTTTTCTTTTGTGTACCTTTATTTGTATCTTTTTGATCTATTCCTTCATTGTGATAAATGACAGGATCATTGCCACCATAAAAAACATCCGGTATCGTATGCATCTGCACACCAAGATCTCGTAGTTCATTTTTTTTCTTGTTTTTCTTTTTAAATCCAAACATATAACGTATGCGCAACAAACTCAAATCATCAAGAAGGCAAATCTCACGCAAAATTATGATGCTTCGCCTGTAGGAGGTTCAAATATTTTCCCTGGGCCTGTTGGACTATATCCGTTTTTGATTTCTTCTCCATCTTTGAATCCATCACCGTCTGAATCTGGATTGAGTGGATCTGTCTTCCAAATAATTACTTCATCACCATCACTCAGATCATCTCCATCAGTATCCCAATGTGCAGGATCCGTACCGAGCCCACGCTCACGTTCATCATCAAGACCATCGGCATCAGCATCGGGAGATTCTCCAAAAAGAATATCATCCGTGTTTTCCGGTGGACGATTGATAGTACTGGTAGTTGCTAAGGTATCACTCGTATCAGTGGGCAGTGTTGCACCAGAAGTATCAATGGTATCAAACGGACTTACAGATGTGGGTTCCTGAACGTCAATGGACGGTAATGCATTACTACGAGAAGAACCAGCAATGAACTGATTGTAAATAAACAAACCACCTCCACCAAGCACCAAAAGAACAACTACAACAACAATAATGGTAATAATTCCTTTACTGACTTTTGGATCTTTTAACGTATACATCTCCGGTACATCGGTAGGCATCGTGTGCGTCATCATTTTTCCAGGTGGCGCTGGCTGCAGCGGTGGCAAAGGCTGACCCGAAGAAACAGGCACTTCTTCTCTCAATGGATATGGTGCAGATGCTACATCTGGTGCAAAAGAAGACATGGGTGTGCTATGTACCACAGGTGCGTCACGCATTTCATCCATATGTTTTGGCTGCAACATCCCAGCAGAAAGAGCAGTCTTCCCAACAGGCATATCAGCTTCCTGTGACACTGGTGCTGTACTCTGTAGAAAAGAAGCGGATGTATCATCTACAACTTCGCCTGGCACAGCAGCAAAAATATCCTCAGGTTCCCCGATAGGTAAATTCGGAGGAACACTACCTCCTTGGACTGGAATGTCGTCAAACATACAACATGCGTTAGCAAATAGAAAAATTATGCACCAAGTGGGTTATACCCATTTGCGATCTCGGTAAGATCTGAAAATCCATCGCCGTCAGTATCTTCTTTTGTTGGGTCTGTGTTTGTTTTTTCAATTTCCTGTACATCTGAAATGCCATCTCCATCTGTATCTATTCTCTTATCGCTTGTTCCATATTCTTCTTCTTGTACAGCTGTCAATCCATCGCCATCTTGATCATCTTCATCAATCGGTGGCGCGACTCGCTCTGCCAGACCAACGCGCTGCGGTGTCGATGTTGCCACCGGTGGCACCACGGTCTCGATGCCTGTATTTCTCATAAAAAAGAAAAACCATGTACCAGCGCCAAGCAGCGCCAGAATCAATACACCAATGAGTACGTCACGTATTCGGTTAGACATAGTATATCATGATTATTGTGAACAATCGACCTGCGTGGTATACATATTATTCTGCAATTCGCAGTCATCGGTCTCAAGTGATTCTACCGGCACTATGGCAAAGTCGGTTCCTTCGATATCTGTCGCTGCCTCGAGCTCACTCGTAAGCAATCTATCTTGTGGAATAAGATTAAACACATGCCACCATGTCGCCGTCGCGTTACTGGAAGTATTTGCTGATGTTTTTATGGTATATGAGAATGTTGGTGCATATATACTATTGAATGTCTGTCCTGCATGATAGGTATATACATCCACAGTAATGTTTTTATTTTTCCATGGGGCTATGGGACCACTTTCGTTTCGCACAACATAGGCGAGGGGTTCTTCATTATAGACGAGAGGTTCTTCATTCTTTATATGAATGGCATCGAGGTCAATTGTTGTGGCTTGGACAAACGTATTTTCCAGACCTGTTTCAGGATGAACATACATACCATTTTCGTACGGCGTACATTGAGCTGGAATCGTAGCATTCCCCTGTTGTGTGGCTTCTTTACATATATTCCCGCCAGCAGCGTCAGAAAATCCTTTCAAAAATGGCGCTGTGAATCCACGGCTATACATACTCCCTCTCATGTTTGCGCCATCATTTTCTTCTGCCCGACTCCAGCGTATCACCACTCGAATTGAACCTTGTGGCACACTTGGAGAGGTCACATATTCGTTTGTTACTGATGTTGTTTGTCCAGAAACATTGTAAGCAAATTTGTCTGCTCCCTGTTCGGTTGCGGTGTTTGCAAATGTAACAAAATATCCATCTCCGGCACAATCTCCGCCTGCACACTCGGTAGAACATACATTTTGAGTAGCAATAGTAGCAATAGGATCAGATATAGCATCACCAGTTTTCAACCCAACTTGTACCATGGCACCTCGCACATCTGCCCCAAATAATCCGACTCCCACAGAACGTATGTTCTTGACACCGGCAGTCGTAACATATCGATTCAAGTAAGCACGGAAGAAAGTATCTGCAACAAATGTATTATTTTTGCCAAGCATAGGATTGACTATCGACAATTTTGCAGAAGCTCCAGTATCACTCAATCCACAATTGAAACAACTTTTGTTAAAGGCGCTACAACTATTTGTACACGATATTGAGCCGTATTCAAATCCTTCACAACTTTCCACGGCACTGGTGCCATCACTCTGCCGGACAAGAATGGTACCGTCTGAACGTTGCTCGCATGATTCGTATACGTCAAATTCTTTTTGATCCAGCACTTCATTACCACAATAGGCTTGTGCATCCACGGTTTCTATGCGACACGTATTTGAACAATATGCGCATGATTGTCCATATCCTAAATTGGTACACTCATCTACTGACTTCGTATTTGAATCCACGGGATCACACTGCTCTCCACTATCGAGTACACCATTGCCACACGCAGGACTTATCGGTGTAGTTTGTTGTGGCGGCTGTTCGATACTAGGGGCAACATCAAGGAGAGGACAAGATGCTTGATACGTGTGCGTTCTATCTGTAAGATTGAGGACAGTCGACGAGGAAGATTGACAAACAAAGTTTGGGGCATAACTACGATATTCAAGATCTTCCAAAACAGTATATGACGGAGTAAACATATCCATCGTTGAGGATAATACATTTGTGGGATTATCTATATTGATAAATAAATCTACACTCCCGTATTTACGAGCAGTGCCACAGTCACGATCTGTAGTACATGAATACACTTGTACATTTCCATCTTGATTTTGATCAGAAAATAAAAGATGATAATAATCTATACAAAGAGGAGTGGTTCCACGTGGTCCAGGCATACAAATAGTATCCTTAAACTCACAGACAGCATTTGGTATTGGTTCTAAAATATTTTTTTGATTTTCCAAAGAACCAAACGTATGATATGGACACATATTTTGTCCCACAACACATTCTTGAGAATTTTCTGGATACGGCGATGAACACATACTTTTCTCCAATTGACAACTTGTGGTACACCCATCGCCTTCTACAGAATTTCCATCATCACACTCTTCACCATGTGACGTGTCTACAACACCATCTCCACAGTATGAACCAAAGTTCGTACAATCAGCAGAACATGATAATGTTTTTTCAACGTTATATTCACCCACTCCTGCAATACCTCTATCACAAATTTCTCCGTCAGAGCTATTCACAGTACCATCACCACAATACGAACCTACACTCTGGCAATCCCAACTACACGCATTGTCTGCATTGGTAGCATACATGCTATACCCATCTATACTCCAATCACATGCCTCATACCCAACATCAACACGCTCATTTCCACAGTAATCAGCAAATAAACCAGAGCATTGGGTATTACACTGTCCATATTGCCCGTTCAGTCCTCCATCATCACACGTTTCACCCGGATCAACACGTCCATTTCCACAGTCTGCGTTGCCTTCACAAGCACCCAGATCCCACTGACAACTATTGTTGCATGTCTGCGTTGCAAATTGATTTACAGCGCATTGGGCTAAACCATTTTCGGGGATTGCACCAATACATTGCTGAGACAGCAACCTGTCATCAGATACACATGCCGTACTTATGACATGCTTCGTAAAATAGTCACGGAATTCATTAGACGCCGAAAACGTTGAAGAAGGATTATCGTATGCTCCTATATCTATCGTATTGAACACACTAACGTACTGTGCACTAATGAGTTCATTACAATCTTCATCCTGTTTACAACTAAACAATGTATATGGATGTTGATCAGACGCACGATCATCCACCACTATCCTATTTGCACTCACATCGTCTGTCAAAACACAATATTTTCCTGTTGGACTATTTACATAAATGACCTTCTTTACAAGTTGTTCATCATTTCCTTTACCATTAAAATTATAGGTATACGCACAATCTGTGTCGTATAAACATTGTATATCACTTTGACGACTACATGCTCCATATGCTTGAACAACGGTTCCTTGTGTACCAAGAACTGCTTTGCCAGGAGGATCACATTGTTCTCCAGGCCCCACTACACCGTCACCACATGACGATGCAGTGAATGTATAGGTTTGCCCTGGTTGACATTCCCGTGCGGTAGTAAAGGCAGCAGTATCAGTAATAAATGATGGAGAGAAAAATTGTTCAATTTGCGCCTCACTCTTGAAAAATTCAAATGGCATATGGAGGGTATATTTGCCTGTATCTTTATTATAACTATATTCATAGACACTTTCTTGCTGTGGGCAAACAAAGGTCGATGAAGCTCCGTCCCAACATGTTTGTGCATCAGCTGGACCACAGCCTGACCACACGTTGATCGGGTCACGTGGGAGATTTGCACCAACACTACTTCCAAACAATCCCCACGATGACCATACTGATGCAACGTAATTTGGTCTGAACGTCCCGTTATCCAAAGTAGGATATGGACCATTTCCAAGCGCAGACTGAATCGTTTCAACATCACGAAGACGTTCAACATCACGAAACAGTTGTGTTTTTTCTGCAGAGCAACCTGCTGAAACATAGGTCTGAATTTCTTCTGGAATACCGCCAACACAGTTCACATCAGCATCACAATCTGCTGTGGTAACACACTGGGCTTCAGTTCCTTCGCAGACACCTATTTGCCCCTGCTGAATCGTTGTGGTTTGTGGTCCAAGCAAACAATCAAAATTGGTAGTACATTCATGTTCAAAATCAGGCGTTTTTCCATCATATCCTAAACAATATCTATAATCAGTAAGATTGATATTAAATTCAAGCGTATCAAGAATTTGCTGGAACACATCGCGTGTGGACGCTTGCGCCGCCTGACTAATAGTAAAGAGATAAATATTGCTATATACCTGTGTTACATTCCCATGAGCATCCTTTACCACATTGAACGCATTGATATAATAATTGTCCTGATCTGCTATTGCATCATACCCACTGACCAAAGGATCATCCATCGTAATAGTAACTTTTTGTGGAATCGGTGCATTTGGAAATTTGTCAGCAAACCATGAAGCTACACTCAATCTCTGAGGATTTGCAAATACTTGAATACCAAGTGCATCAGTATTTGTATCACTCACAAATAATGAACGCTGTAATACATCAGAAGATGTAAGAACAATATCATTACTTTGTATGAAGGGAAGATCATCGTTTGTATTTCCACTCACACCAGCATCAGCACAATAGCTGAATGTATAGTTGAATGTTTCATCAACGTAGGGTGCCCATTCGCCAGTATCACTTCTTGCTGGCCATGGATGTTCACAAAACATAGACGTAAGTGCAACTTGTCCTTCAAATCTATTTCCAAGCTGATTGCCTGTTGTACTCACATCAGCAGTTACAATGGCTTGTGCCAGTGCAGTCACAGTCCCTTCTACATTGGTAGACCCCATCTTGATAAACTGACTTGTGGCATCAGTTTCTTCTACCGGAATATTAAAAATTGTACTTGCTTGTGGTTGCCACTCCCATCGCCAACTATAGGCAGGTGTCGATACAATTTGTTGTCCTTGCTTTGAAATCGCAGCAACACCAAAGTCTGCTGATGTATTCGGCGCGCTAAACAAGTAGCTGGAAGGATCTACCGCAACATGATCGATCTTACAAATTTCAGTCCCAACTTCAAACGCCCATGCGTCAGACGTCATGGTTTCAGTTTTATGTTTGATACCAACACCATGTATATCTCGAATACCCTCCTTACCACCACGAAGGAGTACAGCATATGCAGTATCTGACGTTTGACTTCCTAAGAGCTGTGGAACATAGAGTGGTATTGTTGTTGCAGGAGTGTCAAGATCTGTCGTAAGTGAGCCTTCGCTACACCACGTACGCATATCATTCACGTGCAAATTGCCAGCTAACACTCGCTGTACTATGCTCTGAAAAAATTGCTTGATACCATACCAGATGTTGGACCAAAATCCATGACCACCAGCATCAGCACTGCCATCGGCAAAACCAAGAGAAGCCATCACTTCACTCGTCACATCAGCACCACCACGTTCTGCACAGTTGACTTCGCTTTCATATCCGCGCGCAATAATAGCATTATCGGCAACAGTGCTTGGATCAACCTCAGCATCAAATGTTACTTCAATATATGTATTGCGACAAATAGGTGCATCGCTTCCACCAAATCCTTCATTTTCTGCAGGATATTGGTCATCACGGAACGATCGCTGGTAACAACATGAATTGGTTGCAACACCAAGTCCATTTGCAGCTATACTTTCTCCCATTGGGAGTACACAATCATTATAAAAGCCATTCTGTGGTGCCTCGTATTCTGTAAAACCACATTGCAGCGTATAGTTTGCAATCCCGGTGACATTATTTTCAGAAGGAATCGAAGACCTGATTTCTGTTGTTTGCTTTCCTTCTACAGTTTGTCCTTCACCAATTGCTGTTACCAATTGTAATGCACCTTGTGCTGTTGAAGATGCTATGCCTGGAATTTCACATGCAGCATATTCACCAAGACCAACCACACTGTCACCACATACAGAGGGTGTACTATAAAAAAGTGATGAACCGCCAAGCAAACAAGAAGAGGTACATCCTTCATCAGTCGCAGGATCACATATTTTTCCTTCACTATCGCATGTGTTTTCCCATGTACAGGTATTCGAACAATGTGCAGGCAACACACCATTTACAGCCTCACATTGTTCCCCACTTTCTTTTTCGCCATTACCACACACTGCTTTTGCAGTACCACAAACATCATCAAACCCTGGCAAAGAGCCATATGAATCCTTGTTCTTTGTACACCAATCTTTCAAAATCGGCGTTCCCTGATGGAGACACGAAGTATTACATCCAAGTGCAGAAAGATTTGGTGTAGGATTGGTAGAAGAAAAAGGAATACCAATATCACACGCTTCCTCGAGACCTACAAAACCATCACCACAATACCCACTGGTATTTGGATTGAAGTTTGATGAGGAACCTTTTTTCAAACACTCATTGGTACAATATGGTGCTAACAAAATTTCCAGAGAACCTGTACGGATGGTTGCCATAGGATCACATGCTTCACCTCCTGTAGCAATAGTAGTATCAAGCAAATGTTCTTGTGGATTATTTACTTTTGGATCAGTACCACAAGTTGTTTGTCCGGAAACAAGTCCTGGCCTCAGACAAGAAAGTGAACACGTAAGTCCAAGAATTTCCCCTGTACCAGCAATATCACAATCTTCTCCAGCATCCACAATACCATTGCCACATATGGGGGTAGTACGATCAGTAAACGAAATATCACTTCCACTAGGCACACACGCCTCAGTACAAAAGCTTGCACTACCTGTAAGTGATGCAGCGAATTTTGTAGTAGAGGCAACAACAGGAACGGTTGACATCCAATTGTATGTATACTTCGTTCGAGAAAGTTCCTGTCCACGTGGATTACATTCATTTGGTGCTCCTCGTGGTGTTGCTGTGAATTTTGTTTTTTGTCCAATATACATTGCAATAAACGGATGTGGTTTTACTATAATATTATCAACGCCACACAAGGTATTGTCCGCTTTTGTACGGAAGATCCATGAGAATGGTGTAAGAGATTGTCCATCTTGTGCAATCAATGCAACACCACCCACAGATTTGATATTATCCGTCAACGATACTTTGTAATAGGTATTTGATTCAAGCGGTGACGTAGGTTTTGGAGAAAGGGTCACCTCGAGTTTACTCGTACTATCGATAGTAAATTTATTTGTTACATCTGAAAGATTGACACAATTTGGGTCAGCACACTGATAGACAAGCACTCCCCCATTGTCATATGTCACAGGATCCATGTGACGACTAAATGTTGCCTTCACAACAGCATTCGGACACGACTCAGAACAATTTGGTTCAAATGAAACCACATGCGGTGGTCCGATGTTGATAAACAATGTGGATGTATTCGCCTCAAGACCCTGAGGGAAAGCCTCTTGAAGTGCAGGTTTTTCTGCAAAATCAGTAGACGCACTGAATGTCACACCATCTGCAGCTTCCTGCCTTGCAGCAGCCGTTGCTCTTGTATCTTTATAATCACCTGAAGCATCAGCTGAAATAGTTGCTTTGTCAGTTCGGTTAGAAGACCAATTCCACCCAAGCCCATCGGCATTCAACAGAGTACAGGCTCTATCAGCTTTTCCTTTCAAATAATAATAAAATGGTAAATCTACATTATAGATGTCATGCAATGGTCCAATTTGTGTGACTGTTTTTTCTCTTGGGGTGATATATGCACTATCAAGACTACACAGACCAGTACCAGTTTGAAAATCATACGAAAATGCGATTTCAGCATCATTGTAGACAGCATCAATAGGTACTCGTGCTTCGTCTATACGCAACGCAGTGCTCGTCGAATTTCCTCCACCAACATCTTGATTTGGTGTTTTTATTCCTGTTGTGAGAAGCACACGATACCATGTATTTGGTAAAAAATTGGGGCTTGAAAGATCACTAGCTTTTTTGATAACTATAATACTTCCTGCATCTCCTGGTTGGACATTCAAATCCAAACTTGACACCTTATCTGCTTCTGTATAGGTACAGTCAATATCTCCTGTCGTCGATCCACACGTATAGAGTAGGACAGTATTTTCCGTCACGGTTGTAGGATCAATGGTCATACTGACAGCTACCTGTGCAGTCGCATTGATACACATCTCCTCTGACTCTGCCCATTCGGACGAAGGAACTGGAGACGCTTCGACACTTTTTCCTTTGTACACACCATCATCTTCACACTGGACAAGAACATAAGGAACTGTAGGTGGAATCCCGGTGGTAAATCGCCATACATATCCAGAACTTCTGACATCTCCTTCACAAATAGTCTTCCATGAACCAGTATCAGGTCCCTCTGTACAACATTGTAGTGCAGTATCTCCAGGAACACTTCCTTGAATACGACAATCCGTAACAAAATAATTGATACTGTTTCCTCTACTGCCATTTGCAGTAATAGCAATCGGCCAACGCCCAAGAGGCATCGTAGGATGGAGGCTTGCTTCCCTAAATCCGACACTTGATGTGATAGTTTTTTTGTCAGTACTGACTCCCCATCTAGCATCACTTGAATTATCACCCCAAGCTATCCAACTGTCACTATCCAAATTACTTACATCAGTTGAATTCGTAATATCTCCAGCACCATTCCAAAAATATAAATTTGTAGAACCACGTGCAAAGTTTTTTCCACTAAAGACGAGTCCTGGATGCTCATCTGGTAGAATAGCAGGTCCTTGATTTGGATTAAGCTGACAAATACTTGGTTTTGCCTCACCGCTTTGCACTGAAATCAGGTCAATTGTTCCATCGGAAGACAATCCATTATCTGCACGCTCTACGGTGACGTAGTATGTTCCAAGACCACTAAAAGCATCTGGAATATCTATAATAATTTGTGTATCTGTCCACGTATTTTGACATGGGGCTGGTGGAACTGTGAGTTCGATACACGTATCAGCATCATTATTATGAGAACAAGTCGCACCAGCATTTGGAGAAATATATACATAGCCTGCTTGTCCAAAATGTGCACCAAAAATTGTGACAAAACTACCAGGCGTTGGATCTGAGGGGTCGATGTCCGTAATAAGTGGTTTTACGTCAGAAAGATCTGGGCGTGATACACGAAATGGTACACCATTGCTTTCAACTCCATTTTTCTCAACATGAACAAGTGGATTTCCTGGTGCAACAGCAAGAGGAACGTTTGTGTTGATAACAGTGTCTTCCCACCCAAAGACACTGGCAGCAAATGGCGTGTCTGTACCGATATCAAAGGTAATGTTGTCGCTATCTCCACGCGTACCAAATTTTCTTCCCATTGCACGAATACGTATTCCCGGTGGCCCAGCAGTTACACCATCAAGGAGACCTTCCTGATCACCATCCACGACAACAGCACATAATCCAGGTCGGGTAGTATTGGTAAAACGAAAGAGGCCATCTGGATGCAACACACCATCTCCGTCAGTATATACAGGCTTTGGACCAAAGTCATCATTGGTAGCGTCTGATAAATGAGATGTACTATTGGTAATACGTATAGCAGACGACGTCACAGTGCCTGCAAAATCTGCATTCCTAGGAACTTCTGCAATGACATACGTATTGTTCCATGCATTTCCTGTGAGAACACCACTACATTCGACAATATTAGCAGGAAGCCAGCCTTCCTCATCCGATCCAAATTCCACAGCACCTTCTTCGTTACCAAAATAATATCCTCGAATAGTAACCCAGTTTCCTGGTGCCCCATCCATAGGATCTACATCGGTAATTTTTGGTTGAACAACACATTGTCCTTCTACGCACAGCCCGCTTGAACATTGGTAATCTTCGATACAGATAGTATCACTTCCACACGCTCCTCCAATATCGATATCTGTCTCGCCAAGCTCTTCATCCAGGACTTCGTTAAAACAATGACTGCCCACCAACACAAACATGCCCGTCTGAACCGCAGACACATGGTGATCGATATCCCACGTGATAAAGGTATATCGATATTGCTTTGGATGATTGGCATATCGAACAATGCCTGAAGAGAAAAATAATTCTTTGCTAAATAAATACGCCTTATCAGAAAACGTGCCTGATGATGGACCACGAAAGAAATCCACAGGAGTTTCAGAACCATCGGTTGCTTCAAGATGAAATTGCGTATAGCCAACACCATTGTCGTCGTCTGTAGTACCGACAAAGGTATAAGTCTCACCAGCAGGAAGACGTGGTTCAAGATCTGTAAAAGGACTGTTTGTTTCTGGATTAATGATACCCACACCTTGCCAAGTTGGATCACCGACATCATTTGCTTCTGTAGGCGTCTCAAAAGATGACTCTTGCATACCGTCAAATGACGTACAAGCAGTAGCACCAAAAGAAATACCTTCACCGTCTGTTGCAACAACCGTATCATTGATACTCACATGGTATTCACCAAGAGGTACACATTCTGTCCCATCAACATAGTTTACCTCACTACATTCAGCAGAGACAGTATTGCCAAGAGACATCACTGCTTCGATGACTTTTTTGTCTGTGCCAGGAACAACACGATACGTGAAATTTCTTGATACATCGATGGTATTTTTCAAAATAGTAAATACTTCAGCCGCAGGTGTTCCAACAGACTTTGTAAAGACTGCACGAATAACAATATTATTCACACCAGAAATAGACTGATTTGGAGTAATACTCTGCGCAACAAATATATCAGCACATGGATCCTGAAAATTACATGACACTACGTCAGTACAACCCAGTGGTGAATTTGTATCACCAATCTCTCCCCCACCAGCGGCTTGATTGAATCGTGTAATGATAAATTGAACAATAGCAAACGAGAACAAGATAATAGTAAGCCCTATTACCCCATTTCGCAAAATCATTTTGGCTTGGGATATTTTGTCTTCATTGCCACCAGCAGTCATGTATACATAGCCACCATACAACACAATAATGACAGCAATAAGACCGAGGAAGCCAAGAATAGCACGGATGACCTTCACGACCGTGACTTGCAAAGGTTGGCTACTCAGTCCAAGACCCTGATCCTGTACATTTTGTACCCCAAAATCAGCAGCTTGCGCAAATACTACGTGAGGAACAAGAAAAACCAGGAGCGATAGCAACAGAGTTCCGATAAATATCCTTTTGTATATAGTATGATGTTGAAACATGGTATTACGCATATATTATTCTTGTTCTTTACCAAATTGTGTTGGACTTATCGTATCATGTTGTAACAATTCAAGACACGTGTCTGTATCCGGTTGAGCTTTGTCTATACCAGTACCAATACTGACACAGCCAGTATCAGTACTACTCGTCACTTGAAAACCTGATGGCACACATGACGAAATACTTTTTATACTTCCATCATCATAGTAGGTAATCTCGCATGAAGGTGTACTGATACCTGTCTGAGGACCGCTTGCTATAGGTCCGCGCCCAGGATACATACAAAATTGATTCATCGCCTTTACCGATCCAGGAATACTTGGAAAATACCAATGATCAATGCCATACATCCCAAATGGTCTTGCAGGATGAAACAAACTCAACGTAGTTTTTGTAACTCCTGCAACATCACTATCAAATGATCGCTGATAATATCCCAACCCAACACCTGAATCTGGATATTCCACAAGCGATGCGCTATTTGACGACATCATTTCTTTGCTAAAATGTATATCAACAGGAATAAACGGCGCAACACCAGGTTGATCAATACCTGGAGATACTTGTTCTATATATGGGGCTTCACTGTCAATTCTATTTTCCACCGTAAAAAACCACCAGTAATTGTCTGGAAACTGTTCACTTGGTTCATTAGTTTTTAATTGACTAATAGGTGGTTTATGTTTCCACGAACCATCTGCTGCAGATGACAACACAAAATCATGTGCACCAGGTGCAACGCTCTGTCTTGCTCCAACATATTCTGGCGCACTATCCATAGCATTAGCAGCGAGATCTTCTACACCATCAAAAAGACCTGCAGATACAAAACTATCGCCATCAGGAACATCAAGAGAGGCCGTACGAGCAAGTACAGAATATGTCACGGTACATGCCTTATCCGCAGGATCACACAGTGTAGGCAAACAATAAATTGTTTCTCCACAACTATTGATACCACAAGCCTCATTTGAAACAAATTCAACCGTACGATACCCGTTGGTAATTGTCCACGCGCCATCGACAGTCGTTCGTATTCTTTTGTTTGCAATGAAAGCATTGCTACGTGCTCCGGCCATATCAAAAACAAAAATATTTTGACTTGGATATTTTACAAATACTCTGCCATTACTATGGGTAAAAGACGGAACTTCGTTAATTGAAGTAAGTGTTCCTTCACTCTCTGGATACGAAAATAACAATGAAGGATTGAGTGAATCTTCAGTAAGACTGAATACCTTCAGTGCACGAACTTGTCCGACAAACAATTGTTCATTGATCACAAACAATGATTTCGCACTAGAGCCATTTATACCAAAGGCACTGTTGTTCAAATTTACTTGGCTAAAATGTATCTCTGTTTCAGGATGCGAAATATCTGCAATTTTAAGTGCAGAGGACTCTGTAATATATACAGCATCCCTATATACGGCTATATCTTGTGGCTGAAGACCTGGCGTTGTAGTCGCTACAATAACAGGTTGACTAAGATTACTCATATCAACAATACCAAACATACCATTCAAAGATCTCTTTATGAAGTATACGGCATTGTCCTGAATGGCAATGTGAGTAATAAACCCATTCTCTGTTGTAACAACGGTACTGATGATATCACCAAACCTTCCTGAACCAGCATCCATATCAATAATACGAATTTCTTTTCCATCAGCAACAACTGCATAATTTTCCAAAAATTCTAGTTCCTGAGGATACTCTAATTTGCCACTAAGGCTATCGATCTTCTCGCCTGTATCAGTATCAAATATAACAATATCTTTACCAACGATCATATACAGTTTTCCATCGTGCAATTTGAGTGAATGGATTACCTGTTGAGTTGTAAAAAATGTTGATACATTGGTAGGATCATTCAAATCAATTTTTTTTGCGCTTGTACTATCTGCTACATAGAGATATCTATCGTCAGTCGCCATAGCAAGCGCTGTCCCTACATAGGGAGCAATCTCACTAAATGTAAATGGAGGTAACGTTTCTTCAGTAGCAGAGATGATTTCCTCTGAAGGACGCATATCTACAATAATATTGTGAAAACTTGAAGTTTCGCCAAGTACTCCCTGTACCATCATAGGGTCAACTGGCTCATTGAACGTAATTTTGAGTACTCTATTCTTTTCTACACTTTCTCCAGGATTTGGGGAGACATCAACAACATACGGAGGACTCAAATCTACTTCGGTATTTGTTTCAAATTCCCAAATATAGCTGTCGTCACGGCGTGCGGCAAAAACAGAAGCACCATCGGTATTTAATACATCATTGGTAATCGTCACACGATGCCACTGATCAGATTCTTCATTTCCAAGCAATTCTTGTGGCTTGAATACAAACGTGTGCACTTCACCATTGGCATCGTATGAGGCCTGTGCTGTTGCAGCGATAGCATCACCTTCAGTTGTACCATTTTTATCGTCTAGTCTATTGACGGCAATCACATTCGTTTTCAAGGTATCGCATACTCGTGTCGTTCCAGTGTCGATACAGTCACCAAATATTCCTGACCCATTTGCATCATCAATAAGACTCTTTGGGTCAATACTTTCAGTAAAGGTAACAACTATCTTCGTATTTCTATATACGTCTGCCTGATTTGGCTCAGGATAATGGTCTTTGATAACACTTCCAAGAGAACCAACACTTATAAATACTTGTTGACCAGGTATTTGCTGTTGACCAGGAGGAATAGAACCACTTACACCACCAAGAATATTGATAGCAAACTGAACAATGATAAACGAAAATAAAATAATCGCAGTCCCAATCACTGCATTTTTGATAATCGTTTTTCCTTGTTCTACTTTTTCCTCATTCCCTGCCGACGTCATGATCGTATATCCTGCATAGATAATCATGACGACAAGTATGAGACCGAGAAACCCAAGCAGAATACGAATGACGCGAAGCATGATCACCACGATAGAATCTCCTGACAGTGCAATCTGTCCACCGACTTGTGCAACGCCAAAATCACCTTGTGCATGTACAGCAGATGGCGCAAAAGAAAACAGAACAAGAGCTACAAAAAACACAAGAAGTGCTACCAAAAACGGAGCACTCTTCGTATGTCTGCAATACAATGATTTGAATATATGTCTCATGAGATGAGAGCAATAAGATTTATTTCATTATAGCAAAATATTGTATTTATCACAAAGCATTTGTGTGACATGTTATGTGGATATAAAAAAATCCTTCACATAATGAAAGATTTTTTTATAATTGTATAGAAATATCTTACTGCAAGAGCTTTATAACGACAGTTTTAACTCGAGTTCCATCCGCTTGTCCTTGCACTTTTTTCATGACAGCTCCCATGGCCTTGCCTATATCTTGTGGCGTAGTTACCCCTATTTCACTGAGTGTCTCAGCAACAATCTTTTCAAGTGCTTCATCTGCAAGTTGCTCTGGAAGATATGTCTCGAGAATCCCAATATCTGCCATATTCTGTGCAACAAGATCGTCTCTTCCGCCAGCCTGAAAATCAATAATAGCATCTTTGAGTTGTTTTACTTGTGCAGCAACACTCGCCAGAGCATCATCGTCAGTAAAAGCTTCACCTTTCTCGATCATAGTATTTTTTATAGCTGCAATAGCATTGCGTAATACACGCACGTGCTCGCTGTTTTTTGCCTTCATGGCAACAACCATATCAGCATGAATGTTTTCTTGAAATGTCATACTTTTCTATTTTTAGAATAAATATATATCACACCCAGCTTAGCAAATACAAAAGAAAAAAGCCACATATGTGGCTTTTTTCTATGCGACGCGAGATATGTCTGCATCGATTGGAAGTTTTCCTGTTTTTTTCAAGTAGTTGAATTTTGATACTTTCTTGGCAATCTTCAGCGTATGTTTCTTTTGAACATTCTTACTCTTTGTAGGAATGTAAAATTGTATTTTTCGTGCTTGTAAAATACTGCCAGAATTTCGCCATGATTGCTTCGTGCGACGCATGAAAGCTTCAAAAGACTCTCCTTTTTTTCGTTTTACTTCGCTCATGTGTGTATTCACCTCCTCAGGTGATTAAAATATAACAAGAGTACACTACAGGATTGTGACAATTTTGTCAAGAGGGTTTTCTTTCTGATTGTTACTTCAACAACTTCATCACTTCTCGCACAATCTTGCCTTGATCAATAATTTCTTGAATCCCTGACTCCATATCGCGGATGATAATAGTACCATCCTGTACTTCTTTTTGTCCCAGAATCAACGTATGTGTCACACCAATTTCGTTTGCTTGTTCGAGCTGAGACTTGAGTGATGATTTACCAAGATTGTGATACGTAATAATATTTTCCTGTCGCAGGTCTTCGATCAGTCGAAGCGTATGCTGTCGTGCCTGATCACCAAGCTGTGCAAAATACACAGGTGATTTTTTTGGTGCATGACGAAGTGCTTTTGGATTGTTTCGAAGATCTTTCAGTGCGAGCACCACCCTATCAAGGCCAATCGCAAATCCTGCCGCAGGTGTCTGAGGGCCGCCAAGCTGCTCGATAAGACGATCATATCGTCCTCCCCCACCAAGTGCTGTTTGACTTCCTTCTTCTGTATCTGAACGAAACAATTCAAATACCGTGTCTGTGTAGTAGTCGAGACCACGTACTAGTGTTGCGTCGAGAATATAGGGGATATTCAAGTGATCCAGATATTCGAGAACACGCATGAAGAATTTCTTTGATTCTTCGCTGAGCCAGTCGATAATCTGTGGCGCTTCTTCGATGACTTCCTTATCCTGTGGATCTTTTGAATCAAGAATACGTAATGGATTTTTTGCAATGCGCTTTTTTGAAAGTTCTGACAAATAACTCCGCTTTGAGCGCAGGTACGCTGTAAGTTCAATCACATAGTTTGCTCTATCTTCTGGCGAACCAATACTGTTCACACGAACGGTTGTTTCTAAACCTAGATCTTTCAAAAAGTTGTATGCAACAGTAATCAGCTCAGCATCAACAGCTGCATCGCGCGTCCCCATGGTCTCACAATCAAATTGACGAAACTCTCGATAGCGTCCTGCTTGAGGACGATCATGACGAAAAAGGGATCCGCTCGTCCAAACCTTGATAGGCTGTGGATCACTTTGCATACCATGCGTGATGTATGCACGTGCAAATCCTGCGGTAAACTCAGGACGAAGACCAATTTCAGATCCATCTTTGTCACCAAACACGTACATTTCTTTATCTACAACATCAGTCCCCTTTCCGATGGAACGAGTAAAAAGTTTTGCATCTTCAAGCACAGGTACCTCCATATATTGAAAATTGTACGCCTCTGCCATTTGTTCTGATGCTCGATAGACACTACGCCAAAACTTTGCATCTTTTGGATGCAAATCTCTCATACCTCTGAGCGGTTGTATTTGTGGTATTTTTTCTTTTTTTGATTTTTTTTCTCCGTTGTATGGTGCCGCAATCTTTGCAGGAGCAGATGGTTTCACAGGAACATTCTTTTCTACTTTCTTTGGTACCACAGTTTTTTTTCCACTTGCGACAGATTTTGAAACAGGTTTCTTTTTTGCTACAGGTTTCGTTTTTGTTGTTTTTGATTGCACCACTTTTTTCTTTGCTATTGGTTTTTTCATCACAAGTTTTTTTATTTTTTTTACTACACCTTTTTTTCCGCCCGAGGCGGATCCGCCTCGGGCGGACTTTTTTGTTGAAGATATTTTTCGTTGTGGCATATAAGAAGATAATAACGAATAGGCGTCAGTCTAACAAAATACATTACAAGTTATATTTAGGAAGATGACTGTTGCCAAAATAACTCACACGCGTCAATGGCCACCCACGCAAAAGTGTACGTCCTTGAATAGAATCTTTACTAATAGGACCAAAACGTCTGGTATCATAGCTCGCTCCTCGATTGTCGCCAAACACTGCGTATTGATCATCTCCTAGAGTAAAGGCAACATCTCCATCTGTTTTGATACCATTGAGATACGGTTCATCAAGCACTGTGCAGGCTACCTGACAAATAGTTACGTTACCATTCTCAACACGAACACGTTCTCCTGGAAGACCAATAACCCGTTTGAGATAAAAATCTTCCGGAGAGGTTGGCGAACGAAAGACAATAACTTCTCCACGTTTTGGGTCGCGAAGACGATAACTGAGCTCATCAACAATGAGATATTCATTTTCGTAAAATGTCGGCGACATCGATTCACCCTTCACATAAAATGGTTTGAAGAGGAAATATCGCACGACCACAATGGTAATTGCTGCCAATACAACAATCTTTACCAATTCCAAAAAGAAAAGGCCAATCTTTCCAAGCAACGTTGTTTCAGTGTGTATGTCTTCTATCCCTTCCTGCTCTTCGGGCAATGTAGGAGATGGTGTGTCTTCCATAGAGTATGAAGATTGCAAATAACAAGAACAGTATACCAAAAAAAAAGAAAAATGCAAGATACAAAAGCAGTCTTTCAAGAAGACTGCTTTTTGTGACCATACGTGGATTCGAACCACGGACCTCTACAATGTCAATGTAGCGCTCTAACCATCTGAGCTATATGGTCAAATATTTAATGAGTGGGCGATCCAGGAATCGAACCTGGGACCTCTACATTATCAGTGTAGCGCTCTAACCATCTGAGCTAATCGCCCTCGAAAAATCATTTGGAAAACGTGAGTCAGAGTATATAAGATTTTATTGATTTCGTCAAGGGGTTTTCCGAACGTTGTGATAAAAAAACTCCTCGCCGTAGCGAGGAGTTTTATATCTGTGTCTAGATGGTAAACCCATCGACAGCACTTGTATCGATTTCTTCATCTTCAGCACTCACTGCTGGAGCATATGCAGCTACAGGAGCAGCTACAGGTGCTGAAGCTGGAGTAGCACTGCGATATGCAGGACCACGGCCACCTTCTGGTTCATTGATCTTCAAATTAACGCGAGCGTTATTCTTTGCACCAACGATCTTCAGAAGTGTTCGGACTGATCGGGCTGTTTGTCCTTGGCGACCAATGACGTATGCCATATCGCTAGGATCGACGTCGAGAGTGATGAGAACACCACGCTCATCTACAGTACGTTCCGCCTTCACTTTGTCAGGATTGTTGACAATAGCTTTGACGACGTACTCCACAAAAGATTGATCTTGTTCCATAAAATTCGTTTCAGAATATATATTTGTGAAGAACTGTCGACATTTCCCGAGCATTTCGGGCCAGTTCTTTCGTGAAATAAGTATATACAGATGGGTGTATTTTGTCAATATGATTTGTATTTCTTACATAAGACACATCCGAGGGAGGCTTCATCGATTCTCGATGAAGCCTCCCTCTCCCCCAAATCAACCCAGTCCGTGGTTCAGGTCGCCATGTGGCCGAACATCCGACGAACCGGCCATGTTCCGATCTTGTAGAGTCCGAAGAAGATGCCAACGACTGGCCCCAGGGAAACACAACAGGCTGTCATGAAAGTGATAAAGAACAGTCCGACTGTGAGCCAGCACAAGCTCCACACGATCCCGAGCGGCCAGATCACGGCCATGACACGACAGGTGTCCTCTGGAAACGGTTCACGTAGACAGTACATCAACTCGTACTGGTAGTTGAGCTTCTGTTGCCAGTCGTCACGCTTGTTGATGTACTGTTCGGTGTAGGCATCCCAGCCGACTCCAGGAAAGAGCAGAAGGAAGGTCAGGCGACGCCACCAGGGCCCCAGGCTTCCCCACGAATGATGATGCACGTACCAGTAGCCGTAGCCGATGACGTAACCGAACGCGAAATACATCGCCAGGCCCACGAGGCCTAACGGAATGATCAACTCCCAGTACATGTCGTACCTCCAGGTCCGGGATGAACACAAAAAGTATACTCATCCATCATGATAAAAGCAATTGTAATTTACAAAAAGACACACCACACGGTGTGTCTTTTTTTATTTCAAACGTATTATTCTGCTTTCTTTTCCTCAGTTTCTTCCGCAGAGGTCTCTTCTGCAACAGGTGCAACTTCTTCCGCTGGAGTTTCTTCAACAACAGGCGCTTCTGCAGCAGCTTTTGCTTCGGCTTCTACAGCTTCCTTTGCTGCAAGTGCTTCAACAGCTGCAGCTTCCTTTGCCGCCTTTACTGCTTCAGCTGCTTTTTGTTTTGCTTCTTCTACACTTGCTTTCTTTGCATCAATCTTTCCCTTACGTTTATTTGAAATACTAACAGCTTTCTTTTTGTCCGCAGTCAAAATTCCTTCACGAACAAACAAATTGTGAACAGCTTCTGATGCTGTTGTACCTAGTTCAAGCCAGTACTTGATACGATCTGTATTGAGTGATACAATTTTTGGATTTGCAACGGGGTTGTAGTTCCCGAGGATTTCGAGTGCATGCCCCTGTGTATCGCGAGCGTTTTCCGAAAGTACCAAACGATAGCTTGGTGACTTCTTTCTACCAACGCGCTGAAGACGAATAGTCAACATAATCAAGTCAATTAACAATATAAGTAAATCAATCAAGACACAATAAGCAATAGTATCTATGACATATTGTGCAGTGATATGAGAGGTATCTTCTGGTTTCCCAGAGGTATTTCGTGATGGTGGCGAGTATACCTGGACGAAGCGTATATGTCAATAGCAAGAACGAGGAGAAGATACGAGCACAAGTTCTTCTCTTCTCGACGATGACGAACTTGCCTTCACCTCTCCTTTATTACTCAGATACAGCAATTTGATCAATTAAAACATTTCCAATAATGTATTCCTTTTTCAAAAGTACTTCACCACACGCCAAAAAAGTCATCTGTGCATATTAGACAGATTACTGAGAGACATTGTCTACATCTCCCAATTTTACTGACAACAGTCGACTCATACCATCATTTCCCATCGTGACACCGTAGAGCGCATCTGCAGCATGCATACTGACACGATTGTGTGTGATGAGAATAAATTGTGATGCAGTAGCGAGCTCTTGCAAAATATTGGTAAATCGAAGTGTGTTTGCTTCATCGAGCGCCGCTTCGACTTCATCGAGAAAGACAAATGGTGATGGATTGGTACGAAGAATCGCACACACGAGCGCAATTGACACCATAGTTCGTTCTCCTCCAGAGAGTGATTGAATGTTTTTAATTTTCTTTCCCGGAGGATTTGCTTTGACATCAATCCCCTGCAAAATTTCTTTGCCACGCTTTTTCCGCCGACTCTTTGCGTCATCTTCTTCATCAAGAAGATCATCTTCAACAAGAAGTTCTTCTTCACCGGTTTCATCTAAGGCGGATCCACCTTGGGCGGATTCCTCCCCGTATATTTCAATAAGATCTGCTTCTCCACCTTCAAACAGTGTAACAAAATACCGTTTGAATTCTGCTTTGATTTGCTTGAATGCTTTCTTTCGTTTTTTTCTCATCATTTCATCCAGCTCTGCAATCAATGTTTCAAGATCCTTTGCTGTTTTGGTCATGTCATCGAGCTGCATTGACAGATCACCATGTCGAGCTTTTGTTTCTTCGTATTCATCCACCACTTCCTGATCAATGCCACCGATAAGAGAAAGTTTGTATTTCAACTTATCTATTTCTACTTGCACACCTTCCAGCTTGTCGATAGTCAAGGAAGACTCCACACGATTGATTACCTCTGCGAGTGACAGATGCAATTCATGATAAATTTCTTCTTCGAGGTCTTCCATCTTTGTTTCAAGTTTTGCGATCTCAACTTGGAGTATGTTACGTTGTTCAGAAATTGCGTTGAGTGACGTTTGCATACCTTGCATTTCATCTTGCAGTGCAAACACTCGTTTTCGTTTTTTTTCTTCTTCTTCGTTGAACGCATCGATTTTTTTCTGTGCCTGCGACAAATTATTTTCTGCACCACCAAGTGTTGTATCAATAGTATCACGTTCTTTTTGAAGCGTTTTCATTGCTTGATTATAGTCTCCTTCACTCATGGATGACAAAGAAAGCTCTTGCTCAAAACCTGCTTTTTCTTTATCTATTTCATGCTTTTGTGATTCGAGAAGTTCACGCTTATTGGTACGTTTTCCTATGTCTGTATCGATTGTGCGAAGCGCTTCGTCTGCTTGCTTGTGCGTGGCGGTAACATCTGTCAGCTTGTTATCAATAGCCAATAATTCTTCTTTGATAGCTTCTTCATTGTGTTGTGATCCATACATGGATTCCTGAGAAAAACTAAGTCCTGTACTTTTTTGTTTTCTGAATCCACCTTTCATACTACCGCTCTTTTCGAGAATATCTCCGTCAAGCGTGACCATGCGCACGCGGCCAACACCAATCTCACGCGCGGTTTCGATATCATCGACAATCAAGGTGTCGCCAAGTGCATAAGAAAAAATATCTTCAAACTTTTCATCATACGTCACAATATCCAACGCGAGACCCACAACGCCTTTTTTACCAAGTAAGGCTTCGATATCTTGTGAGATATGTCTACCACGAATTTTTGTCAGTGGAAGAAATGTTGCATATCCAAGACGACTCTCTCGCAAATATCGGATACAACTCTCTGCCACGCGTTCATCTTCTACCACAATCGATGTGAGATGCGCTCCCGCAGCAATGTCGAGTGCAAGCTGATACTCTACTGGGACACGAGCAAGCTGCGCTACAGCACCGAGTACTCCACCAAAACGACGACGCTCTGACAAAATCGCTTCCACAGCACGAAGACCTGTGTATTGAAATACCGATGTTTGTGTTTCTGCTTCTCGAAGGAGTCGTTCAAGTTCTTGTTTTTTTCGATGCAACCCTTGCATATCGAGCGTGACCTCCTGCATCTTTTTGATAGCAACCATTCGTTTTGTTTCAAAATCTTCTTCTTCTTTTTGGATGCGCATGATGTCCTCAGAAAGAGACGTTACTTTTTCTTCCACTTCATCACGCTTTCGCTCTAGCCACCCAATGTTTTGCTTCCCTGCTTGGCTATACGCTGTTTGCATACGACCAGAGAGAATTGCACGTTCACGTTCGAGTGCATGTTTATTATTCTGTGCATCATTGTACGCACGTTGCAATTCTGCAAACACTTCTTCTCGCGATGCCCCTTGTGCAAGAGCTGCAAGTTCTATTTGAATCGAACTGAGTGAACCACTCAATGCGTCATATGTTTTTTGAATGGATAGCAACTCACTTCGTCCTTTTTCAAGTGACATACTGTAATGTCCACCTAACGTGAGATAATATCCTTCCTGCAATTCTCGAAGTGCGAGTTCTACTTCTTTTCGCTGCTCAAGTTTTTTTACTTGTCGAGACAACAACTTTAACCGAGGTGTAATTTCATGCAAAAGCAATGATGCTTGATCAATATATTCTTTACTTTTGCGAAGTTTGAGAAATGATTGATGTCGTTTAATTTGAAATTCTTTGATTCCAGCAGCTTCATCAAAAAAAGCTTTTCTTTCTAAAGGAGATTGAAGCAGCATACGATCAATCGTTCCCTGCCCAATGACACTATATGATCCGTGGGCAAATTGTGCTTTTGCAAGTAAAATCTGCAAATCAATAAGTCGAACAGCAGCACCATTGATCAAGTATTCACTATCTCCAGATCGATACAGATTTCGAGTGATGACAAGATCTTCGTAATCGATAGGTGCTTTGTGATCGCTATTGTCAAAGTTCAAACTCACACTTGCAACACTCATAGGTCCTTTTGTGGCAGATCCAGCAAAAATAACATCGGCAGTCTTTTTGCCACGCAGTTGTTTTACACTCTGCTCACCGAGCACCCAACGAATTGCATCTGAGATATTACTCTTTCCGCTCCCATTTGGCCCTACTATTGCCGTGATACTCTGCCTATCTTTGTAGGGCGGCAAAAAATCTACCGTTGTCTTATCAGCAAAGGATTTAAAGCCGTGGAGTTCTATTGATTTGAGGTACATGGAGGAAAATAATCAGTATTCCAGAATCAGAAACCAGTCTATTATAGCAAATATGGTATATGATACCATGGAGATAACTTCTCTCACAAGGTAACTAGCCACCTATAATTACAATCTTAACATTGTTTTTTAATTTTTTATCCTCTACAACACCAAAAATAATTCTAGCATGCTCATCTAAATGATCTTGTATTTTTTCTCCGATAGTCTGTATTTCCTCTAAAAGCATATCTTTCCCAACATGAATGACATATAACGCTTTTTTTATTTTTGATAATTTTATATCTAAAATGGAATCTGTAAACATGTTTTCTGTAAGAGAAGCAATCTCTTTTTTTGATCCTTCAACACTACTAAAATAAAGCATACCAACATCCTGCACCGTTGTTTTCAAATCTGAAAAATCAACATTTATAATCCCAAATTGCATAACAAGATCGGCAAGAAGCTGCATCATGTGAACTATTACCCTGTCTACCTGCTGTAATCCTTCATTTGCCGATTCTCCTTTTGCCAAAATTTTATCACTATTGATGCATAATACTCCATCTACGACTTTTTCCAGTATCTCTTTTCCTTCTTCTTTATATACCTTCTTTTTCTTGCCCTCAAAGAGAAATGGTGTAGCACTCACATAAAACACAAGAGTGTCAGTCTGTTTTGCGATCTCTGCGATATCGGCAGACTGCCGTACATTTATTGGGTTGGATATATTCCCAAGTATAAACATTATATCTGTTTCAGAAGACACTTTCTTGATCTCATTTGATTTACCACACAGAGCATCCACTTTTTCATGAGGAAGTGCCTCTGCAAGCAAATAATTTTCTGGTAATTCTATTTGTTCCCGTATATCTTTTCCATATCGCAAGGATTTTTGCGTACCAATAGACACCAAACGTATCCCTTTTTCTTCCAAGGAAACAAGTCTATTTAGAATATTTGTTCCCCTCCCCCCAATAGAAACGACAGTCGTATTGAGAGAAAATTTTTTTTTAGATGTCATATTATTTTATATTAGTTGATGTAGAGAAATTATATAAAAGTAACCAATTATTATAATCGTTCATGTTTGATTCATAGTCAAAATCTGAAACGACCCAATATCCTTCAAGTCTATTTTCACCGCTAACATAGTCAATACCGGGAATAGAAAAAAATTTACTCATTAAAGTATTTCTATATCTACCACCTTTTTCTATTCTATACTCAACTGCCACCATATATACAAATAGTTTTTTATCAGGTAAAGGATATGAGAATGTCATTGTTACCCTGTTCCCTTCTTGAACTAGACTAGATAGCTCTAAATTTTTTGAAGACTCAAAAGCATCTATTAATGGAGAAAACAAATGAAATTTCTCGCTGTATTCGTCTCCATCTTTATTTGATAAATTAAGTTTGGCGTATGTTTCTGTTATATCTTCTAAAGATATAGGTACCAATTGCCTATTCTCAATAATATTTACTATGACATCCTTATCCGATACAGATAGTATATCTTTGTATTTCCCTTCCCCTATATAGGGATTACCCAATAAAAGAGAGTACGCAAAGTATCTACCCAAAGTAATAGCATCAGTTTCATTTGACTCCGTTGGTATATATTTGGTTTGATTATAAAAAGTCACTATGAGTAAAAAAATACAAGAAACTAGAAGGTATATTATTTTATTGACTCTCATACAATTTTTTGCATATGATATATGCACTATAGTAGTTATTATTTTTATAATAACATGAAAAAAAAACTTAAACAACAAAAAAATGGCTCTATTTAGAGTAATTTTTGTGTTCAAAGCAATATTTCATATTCTTACCTTGACACTTTTTCTAAAATAGTGTAGATTCATATGCTTGTCTTTCTTCGCTCACATATTATAGTAAAGAGGCCCAGTGACGAGTTCCAAGTCCCTAGGCCCAGATATATATGCCAAAACGGGTAGCCACCCACATTTTCAAGGCCATCCAGGCAGCAAGAAAGATTCTCCTTGTGTCTCACAAAAATCCAGACGGAGACACCCTGGGATCGCTCGCTGCAATGATGCAATACCTTCGCCATATCGAAAAACCACATGTGGCATTTTGTGCTACCGATATTTCTCCGTCACTGATGTTTTTGCCACACATCGACTATGTGACGCATACACCGACCGTGTGGGATGATAAAGATATTGATCTCGTGATTGTATTTGATTCATCCAGTCCAGACTATGCTGGGGTAGAACACTTGCTCCCGATTATGAAAGAACGTGGTGCACAGATCGCAAATATTGATCATCACAATACCAATCTTCAATACGGAGATTTCAACCTCGTCCTGCCAAAAGCAAGCTCTACCACTGAAATAGTGCATGATTTTTTTGCGCACAATAAAGTAACAATCACACCAGCAATGGCAACATGTCTCCTCACAGGGATCATTACCGATACAGGAAACTTTACCAATGCAGCGACCACAAAACACTCGATGAATATTGCAAGTAAACTGATTGAAAAAGGCGGCAACATGGCACTCATTCAAGGATGGGTCCTGAAAGATAAGACTATCAATGGACTCAAACTCTGGGGCACCGTACTCAGCCGCATGGCACATCATGAAAAACTCGATATTGTCTACACGTATGTCACAAAAGAAGATATAGCAAAACACGGCGTGACCGAACACGAAGTCGAAGGCATTGCAAACTTTATGAATAATATAAAGGATGGACGTGCTGGCATGATATTGAAAGAAACAGAAGACGGCAATTTCAAAGGAAGCTTTCGTACGACGCATGACCATGTCGATGTATCAGCATTTGCAAAACTCTTTGGTGGCGGTGGACACAAAAAAGCAGCAGGCTTTTCTGTAGAAGGACCACTTGAACATGCTATCGAACATATTTTTGAAAAAATTCGTCTTTTTGAAAACGGAGAACTTGCACTTGCTGAGGTATAGCGTTCATTGACATGGCGTACACTCACGCATATACTATAGGCATATGTATACATTACCTGTCACAATTTCAAAATTAAAAAGAAAACTGCATATAGAGGTAGATGCAGACAAGTTTGAACGCCTTGCCGCAATTTTTGGGTTATTCAACAAAAATTTTCTTCAGAGTGTTGATAACGCCGAAGAAGAATATTCATCAGGAGATGTAGAACAGATTTCTTCTCTCAAAGACCTTGCATCATAATCAAAACACATAGGAGGGGTATGACTATTTTGATCACAAAAGAATTCAAAAAACGATATAAAAAATTACAACGAACGATTCAAGCTAAAGCAGAAAAGCAAGAACAGCTTTTCCGTGCCAATCCGTTTCATCCATCACTTCATACAGAAAAATTGAAACCTCGACATAATGAAATTTGGAGTATACGTATTGATAAAAAGTATAGAATCATTTTTCGTTTTGTTGATGGGGAGACTATTTTGTTTTTGACAGTAGGATCTCACGATTGGATATATAATTTTACATAAAAAAACAGCTTGCAAGCTGTTTTTTTATATTATATGTTTTCGTCTTTTTCAAAATCTGCAAAGACTCATCAGTTTCGATATCATCGAAAAAACACACGCGACCCTGCAACACGATACCGAAGCATCGTGGCAGAGTCGCTACAAGAGAACATGCGCGAGGCGCTAGTAGAGGTAGCGTACCACCTCGAACGTCTCGATTACGCCTGGTTGTGGCGCAATCGGGATGAACTTCGACGTGTGAACGCCTCCGCCCAGCCCATCGAATTGGAAGACGTAGTCTTCCGTGTCCATGGTGAGGAAGGCCCCACCGTAGACGCCACCGTCTCCGGTCACGCCGAGAACCTCGATCTCGAAGATCAGTCCGGCGTAGACCTCCACGGAGATCTCGCCGGAAAACTCGTACTCGAAGAGCGCGATGTCCGGGTCGACGGGATCCCAGACCTGCTGGGCGAAGCCGGCCTCGTTGACCACGGTCAACCGACAAGTCGAGATACACTCGACCCACGCCAAGGGCGGGGTGGTGGTCTCGACGGTCGGCACCGTCTCGTCGACCTGCGCGGGGCAGGGGGCGACGGTGTCGGTGTCGTCGACGCAGGCGACGAAGGTGAGGGCGAGGGCAAGGGTGGCGGTGAAGATCGAACGCATCGGTTTTCTCCCAGTGATGCGGATGAACGCAGCGCTTGGACCTATTCCAAACACAACGTATTCACCGCACCACACACATGTTCTCTTGCATTGTAAATAGCATGTCAAAATAGGTACTTATGTCCTATTTTGAACGGGAGAATATAGCATAAAACACAACTTTTGTCAAGTGTATAACTAAAAAAATTGCCTTATGTTAATATTAAAATCATTTCCCTCCCCTTACGAAGGGGAGGGTTAGGGTGGGGTTATCGCATTACCACTTTTCTTACTTCTATGGAACCTCCCCTGCCCCCTCCTTCGTAAGGAGGGGAACGTTCTGGAATGATTATCACTCTATTGACAAGACTGACAACTCTACATTATGCTATACTATATAAATAATGTTTGTTGTTTATTGCTAATTGTTTATTGACTCTATGAATTCTCAATACCTCATTCCAACAGTTATCGAAAAAACGTCTCACGGTGAACGTGCATACGATATTTATTCTCGCCTTCTCACGGATCGCATTGTCTTTCTTGGTAGTGAGATAGATGATGGCGTTGCCAATACCGTTATTGCACAACTCCTCTTCCTTGCAAATCAAGATGCTGAAAAAGATATCAAGCTTTATATCAACTCCCCTGGTGGTTCTGTGACTGCAGGCATGGCAATTTATGACACCATGCAGTTCGTAAAACCGAACGTTTCAACAATTTGTATTGGTATGGCTGCAAGTATGGGATCAGTCCTCCTCGCAGCAGGAGAAAAAGGAAAACGCTTTGTCCTCCCAAATAGTGAAGTCATGATCCACCAAGTCCTCGGTGGCACACAAGGACAAGCAAGTGATATTCAGATTCATGCAGAACGTATTATCAAAATGAAAAAACATTTGAATGAAATTCTTGCAAAGCATAGCGGACAGACATTTGAAAAGGTAGAAAAGGACGCAGATAGAGATTACTTCATGTCAGCAGAAGAGGCAGTGACGTATGGACTTGCTGATAAAGTTATCAGTTAGTACGAATCACGTAACACGTAACAATCTTACTATGAACGGCTAGATACATTGCAACGGAAGATTGCGCTTTGCTAAGATTACATCGTAAAAAGAAGGACATGCATGATATGTATGCCCTTCTTTGCATGTAACATAATCTTCTAATCTTTTTCACCAAAGGTGAAATAAAGTCTTAACGAAGCGTAATCTTGCTCCGCAAGTTTTATTACATCTAAAGCACGTTGGTTAAGTGTTACGTGTTACGTGATTCGTACTATATGAATAACACAAATACGCTATATATCGCACCAACAGTCAGTACAAGCAAGAGGAGTGCTCCGATGAGCGCAATATGATGCAGTTTGTATTTTCCAGGATCAAGATCACCCATTTTTTTTGCTCGCCAATAGATAAGCAAAACTAACAACATCTCAAGACTCCCAAAGACACCGCCGACAATGTTAATCGCTTCTATAAATTGTCTGAGCCCAAGTAATACAACGGTTAACGGAATACCCAGAGCAATAAGTGCGGCAACACTGGTTGGGAGCTTATAGTCCCATGACAAGGAATCTTTGAGCGCAACACCATTGAGAAGAAAACTCGTCGCCATCGCAAAAAACGCAAAGGCATTGCCAAAAAGAAACATGACACGCCCGAGTTGATTGCCAAGCCCAATCGTTGCGATCTGTGTAGTATCTGCTCCGGTAACGCCAACAGCAACGAATGAAAATAACAGATACAGTGCCATAACAACAAGTCCACCGATGATGATTGCTTTTTTGAACGTGCCATTGTCATGACGAAGTACACTATACATCTCTGGAACAGCCGTTGTCCCATGAAAAGAAAATAACACGACACCGTATGGCAAAAACAAAAATGCAAGATTGGTCGTATATAGATGCACGACATCGATATGAGGGACGCTAAAACTCGTAATCAACAGGACAACTGTCAAAATACCAATAGTCAACAAAAGCTCTGCAGTCTTGAGAGTCCTTATACCAAACACAACAAGGAGAGCAGCAAAGACAAAGAAGATCAGACTCCAATGAAATGCACTACCACCAAAAAGTGCAGCAAGCGTTACCCCTTCTCCAATCAAATAGATAACGAGAGCACCAAAAAGCATGCCATACATCATAACAGTCATGATATCTCCACCTGTTTTTCCAAGATATTTTTTGGCAAATCCAACAAGCTGAAACGATCCGTTTGTTCTGACGGCTACTTCCCCGAGCATGAGATTGAGTCCAATCATCAGCATACCTATGCCAATAATATACAGTGCCCCAATCAACACACCAGACTTTGCCACCGCATATGGGAGCCCAAGAACTCCAGCGCCTATGGTCCCGCTGAGCATGAGTGCAATCCCTTCAAATAATGTGATACGAGATCGAAAAATGCCTTGATGCATTGTGAGATCACTGAGTGACTCTGGTTTTTTTTTACGAAAAAACATGCTAGATAGCAACAAGAGTAATAAGGAGAAGGATTAAACCAAGTGTTTGTACGGTGACATGATGATGCTGATATCGAATCTCCCAAAAAATGTTCGTGAAAAGCGCGATCGTAAAAAATCCAATAAAAAAGAAAAATATATCATTCGTCACGTTGAACAAATTTGTTATGGAGGAAAGTAAGGATTTTGATGCAGTATATTGTTCTACAGGCGTGAGCGTGACCTTTGGCAAATGCTGCCAACGGAGTGCATAGCTCATGACTTCTCCCTGTTCATTTGTCATACGCAACTCCGGCACTAACACTGCTGCAAAATATTCTGATATAGATTCATCCATTTCAATAGATCCTGAGAGCACACCATAGCTACCATCAGTTTCTGTCAGCGGGATAGCAGTGTTCCCAATCAATACTGAAGCTGAACGAAATGGAACATTGATACTTGCAAATGCAGCAATACGAAAATGAGTATCATCGATTTCCTCATATCGTACAAATGATCTATCAAAATCTATCGAAGACAACTCTTGAGATGTTTGTTCTACGAGTGGTGATGTCTGCTCCGCCGTTACAAGAATACTTTCTTCTGGATCTTCTGAAACAATTGCTTCTTCCAATACCTCAGTATCTTCTTTTGTACCGAGAACATCACCAAAGGTGGTGCTTGAAACGACGATGATTGTTTCTTCACTGACAACAGGTGTCACCTCTGCGGTTTCAACTTGTGAAAGAATAGGTTTTTCTGCAACTACGTCTATCTCACTACCAGACTTCTCTGTCCCAAAGTGCTGTGCCACGTATACAACAGGTACACCATCATACATTCCACCAGCAAGCCCGATACCTGTTTCTGCATACTCTGGATCTATAAGATTTGCCAAATGTGTTGGACTATTCACCCACGCATTCACAAGAGCGCGCGGATCAGAAAATCCTATTGCAAGATTTTCTCCTGCTACACTATACGAATAACCAGCCTCATTGAGCCACGATGCCAGTGATCGTCCATCTGGTCCTGTGTGCGCAAAGTATGAAGCACTCGCCATATCTGTTGCTTTGTGTTGCGAAGATGCATACAAACGCTGTTCTAGTGTCAGTGGCACGATGCCATTTGTAAGACGAACTTCATTTGTCAAGGTAAACAATCTTGCCTGTTGATCCGCAAGCACATCTGGAATCACATATACCTCCACAGGAACAAGCAATACAAAAACAACTACAATTGCTTTCATAGTGAGAAAGAGTCCACTATACAAGACCGCCCGCTTTGTATGTAATATATGCGGGTGATAATTGTTGTCTCTGTGTGGTATGAAAAAATGCTTGAGTGATGCCATACAAGAATACATATAGTATAGCAATGAATTACCCCGCAGCAAGCTGACGGGGTCTCATCACTTACATAAGTAGTTTAAGCTGCTTTTCACGATGTATCTCTTGATACGTTTTTCCTTGGTTTTTTACGTAATTCTTTATTACGGT
>Ga0210044_10001287_pt1 | contig 38152 bp, 15 predicted proteins | sample CryGey13umfilter_2_FD_183959 | JGI IMG/M metagenome (GOLD analysis project Ga0210044, IMG submission 183959) | Groundwater microbial communities from aquifer in Utah, USA - Crystal Geyser 4/9/14 3 um filter (SPAdes) (version 2) | ecosystem: Environmental > Aquatic > Deep subsurface >... | reverse complement strand
GTGACAACGAATACAGAGCTGATCGTTCCGCCGTCCATCGTGGGTGCCCACGAAATCGGCGCGCGCCAGTTCCGCACAACTGAGCGGCTCGAATCGAGCAAGAATGGTCTGGGTGGCTCATCAAGAGGCGACCGCCCGCCGCCGCAGCGAGACCTTCCGCCCAAGTGGATTGAGAATATGGTTAGGACACGCCTTTTCGTTCTCTTCATCCTCGCGACCTTGTTGGTGCCCTTCGAAGCGTCGGCCCTGGTTTCGGGGGACCCTCCGCAGAGCTACCAGCAGTTCCGTCTCAACGGAGACGCGGTGGTGACGGGCAACTCGCTGATGATCGACGGCTGCCCGGCGGTCAACACGATGTTGCTGACGCAGTCGAGCGGAGACATCGCTGGCATCCCCATGGATGCGACGGTGAAGGGCGCCTATCTGTTCTGGTCGGCCTCGAATCCGACGCCGGACAACTCGGCGACCTTCGGGCTGCCCAACGGCACGCAGGTCAACGTGACCGCGGCCAACGCTTGCCACTCGGTCTCGCACCTTGGCGGCGCCTATGGCTGTCGGGCGGATGTGACCAGCACTGTGGTCGCCAACCGCACGACCAGCAGCGGTTTCAACGGCGTCTACACTGTTGGCGGCGTGCAGGGTCAGGTCGGGACGGTCGACAACACCTGCCAGTGCATCGACGTTTGGTGTCAGGCCAAGTTCGCGGGCTGGTCCATCGTCATCGTCTACGAGAGCGCCTCGGACAACACACAGCGCGACATCTTCCTCTACGATGGCTTCCGCGCCATAGACGAAGAGCAGACCACAGCCGGACGCGACTCCTTCACCATCAGCGGTTTCAACGTGGGTTCCCCGCCGGACGCGAAGCTCTCGTTCTTCGCCCTCGAAGGCGACCGCCAGCTCGGAATTCCGCCTCAGGACATCGCCTTTGGCTCCTCCGCCTGCCCCGATGGCAGCTGCGTCGACTCTGTCGAGTACAACGGATCGCCGCTCTCCAACTCCTTCAACGCCCCCGGAAACGTCTACAACGGCACGGTACCCGGTGGCTTTGCGGTGGGCGTCGATCTGGACACCTACGACATCTCCACCCTCGTGAGCACGGGCGACAGCTCGGCCACCATCTCTATTGTCAGCGGCGACGGCACCTTCAACAACAGCCCCTTCGACACTCACGGCTGGGGTGAGTACCTCATCGTCAATTGGCTGCTGATGCGGATCAATCGTCTGGCACCCAACTTCGCCGCGGACAAGACCCGTCTCGACGTGGTGCCCAGTGAGGTCGCCCCGGGCGGCACGGTCTTCTTCACGCTCACGCTCACCAACCAGGGGTCCATGACCGCCACCAACGTGGTGGTGAGAGATGTTCTGCCCGCGGGGCTCGAGTACGTGCCTGGCACGACCCGCGTCGACGGCGTTCTCAAGCCCGATGTGGGCGGCACCTCGCCGCTCTTCGCGGGTCTGAACTTGGGCTCCGTCCCCTACTTCGGGGACAACGATCGTCGCATCACCTACGAGGTGCGCGTCATCGCGTCGACGCCGCCCGGCACGATCATCGTGGACAGCGCGACCATCAACGCCACGGAGCTCGAGTCCCCCGTCGAGACCAACTCCGTCACCATCACCGTAGTCGGCGCCAACCTCAACACGCCGACCAAGATCGACAAAGACCTCAACGGCGGCAACGCCACCCCTGGAGACATCGTCGAATACGAGGTCTTCATCTCGAAGAGCGGGACGCTGGCGGTCGGCGGGCTGAGCTTCAAGGACACCATCTCGCCCTACGTCCAGCTCATCGAGCTGCCGACGGGCGTCGGCGACAACAGCAACTCCAGCCTCACCGGAGGCAGCAACGGGACCGGCTACATCGAGGTCAACGACATCTCCATTGGCGACAACCAGACGGGCGTCTACCTGCGCTATAAGGTGCGCATCCTGACCAGCGCCGAGATCGTCGCCAAGGGCGTCGATCCAGCAAACGTCAACGGGCTCAGCATCACGAATCAGGGCTCCGTCAATGCGGCCTTCCTGCCGGGCGCCAAGGTCACCGACGATCCCGCCCTGCCTGGCGCCAACGATCCCACTACCTTCCAGCTGCGCACCGGCGTCGACTTCACCGGCGCCACCACCAACAAGGCGGCGGTGGACGTCAACGGCGGACTGCTGCAGCCCGGCGACGTGATCGAGTTCACGCTGACCTTCAGGAACAACGGCGCCGAGTCCGGAACCATCAACATTCTCGACAACATCCCGGCGTTCATCGAGAGCGTCTCGGTGGTCACGCCGCGACCCGAGGTGGCCTTCGTGCCCCCCACCGCTGGCGCCAACGGGACAGGGCTGCTCATCGTCTCGAACCTCATTGTGGGGCCTGCCGCTCAGGTCGTCGTCCGCTTCCGAGGCACCGTCGCGGCCGCTGCTCCCAACGGTACGACCATCACCAACGTGGCGCAGATGAGTGTCACCGAGGATCCAGGCCAGAACCGCAACCTCTCGACCACGCCGCTCACCGTGTCCAACGCGCCCGACCTCTCGAACACCACCAAGACCGTCGTCAACATGACCGCGCCTGGCGGGTTCCAACCCGGCGAGACGGTTCGCTACACCATCGCCATCCGCAACGACGGGACACTGACCGCCACAAGTGTGGTCGTCACCGACGTGGTCGACACGGCGCTCACTGGGGTGGTCGTCGAAGACGGCGGCGTCTTCGACGCTGGCAGCGGCGCCATCTCTTGGACCCTCGGAACCATCGCGGCCGGCGCGGTGACCAGCGTGCACTTCCGCGCTGTGATCGGCCCAATCGCCAACATCAACGTGTCCAACCAAGCCATCGTGCTCACCGACGGCGGACTCGCCTTCCTCTCCGACGACCCCGCGGTGCCAGGCGATGACAACCCGACCGTCTTCCGCGTCACCGCTCAGCCCGACCTCTCCAACCTCACGAAGGCCTTCAGCGACGAGAATGGCGGCACCATCAAGCCAGGCGACACCATGCTCTACACCCTGACCTTCTCGAACACGGGCCGCACTCCGGCGACCAACACGGTCCTCTCGGACGTCGTCGATGCAGCTTTCGCCTCGGTGACGCCCCTCGATGGTGGCGTCTACACCGCTGGCACCCGGACCGTCACCTGGAATGTTGGGGCCGTCCCCATCAACACCTCGAAGACTCTGCGCTTCCGCGCGACGCTGGCCAGCACACTGGCGCCGTCGACCGTGGTGCGAAACCAAGGGTCGATCCTCTCCACAGAGCTCATCGCCCCAGTGCTCTCCGACGACCCCAACACCCTCGCCGTCGACGACCCCACGAGCTTCACGGTCATCAGCGCCGCAAACCTCTCCACGAGCACCAAGACCGCCAGCGACATCAACGGCGGCAACGTGCAGCCGGGCGACCAGATCTTGTACACGCTCACCCTCAACAACACGGGTGACGCCCCAGCCACCAACGTCGTTCTGACCGATGTCGTCGACCTCAATCTGGTGAACATCGCGGTCCAAGACGGCGGCTTCTTCAACAGCGGCAACCGGACCATCACGTGGTCCATCCCGGCGACCCTCACTCCCGGGACGCCAGTGACCGTTCACTTCCAGGCCCAGGTCGCGCCCGGGTTGTCGTCGGGCACCGTGATCTCCAATCAGGGGGCCATCGCCGGCACCGGGGTTCCTGCAAACACCGTCACCGACGACCCGTCCACGCCTGCGCCCTCCGATCCCACGCGGCTCACCATCGTCTCGCAGCCCGACTTCGTGAACTCCACCAAAGCCGTGGCGAACCTCTCTGGCGCCACGGTGTTCGTGCCAGGCGACCGCGTGCGCTACACGCTGGTCGTGCAGAACAGCGGCTCGGCCGATGCCACCTTGGTCTCCGTCGTCGACCCCGTCCCGGCCCAGCTGAGCAATGTGACCGCAGCCAACGGCGGCGCGGTCAGTGGCGGCTCTGTGCGTTGGACCCTGCCTCTGCTGCGAGCCGGCGAGCAGACGACGTTGACCTTCGAAGGCCAGATTGTGACGCCCATCGCCGATGGGACCGTCGTGCAGAACCAGGCCAACATCACCAGCCCTCAGAGCCTGACTCCGACGCCCACGGACGATCCGTCGACGCCCGCGTTGGACGACCCCACCAACTTCACCGTGACGAGCAAGCCCAACTTCGACGGCGCCAGCAAGGTCTTCACCGACGTCAATGCCGGCAGCATCGAAGCGGGCGACGTGATCGAGTACACCATCGCCTTCACCAACGAGGGCAGCGACTCGGGCCGCAACATGGTCGTCAGCGACCAGGTCGACCCCAACTTGACCAACGTCGTGCCCCAAAACGGCGGCGTCTACGACGCCACGACGCGCACCATCGTGTGGAGCTTCGGCACCGACCCGCGGCTGCTCAACGTCGCGCCGGGTTCGACCATCGAGCTGCGCTTCCGGGCCACCATCGTGGCCACCATCGCCAACCTGACACGCATCAACAACCAAGCGCAGTTGCGCTCACTCGAGGTGACGACGCCCGTCCTGACCGACGATCCCACGACCCCGACGGTCGACGACCCGACCGGATTCTTCGTCATCTCCGCGGCCAACCTGACCGACGCCACCAAGACCGTCGCCGGAGTTGGGGCTGGGAGCTACCGGCCAGGCGACACGGTCACCTACACCATCACGTTCTCGAACACGGGCAGCGACGCAGCCAGCGGCGTCACTGTGACCGACGTCGTGGCCAACACCTTGACCAACGTCGTGCCCCAGAACCTCGGGACGTTCAACGCGACGAACCGCACGATCACCTGGAACGTCGGAGCGGTCGCCATCGGCGAGACGATTAACGTCCGCTTCACGGCACAGATTGTCGACGCCCTGCCCAACGGCACCACCATCGCCAATCAGGCCCAGCTCAACAGTCCTGGCTTCGGCAGCGCGGTTCCCACCGACGACCCAGCCACCCCCGCGGTCGACGATCCGACGGTGCTCACCGTCACCTCGGCCCCGCGCTTCACCACCTCCACCAAGACCGCGACGGACGTCGATGGCGACGGTTTTTACGAGCCCGGCGACCAAGTCCGCTACACCATCTCCGTGCGCAACGACGGCGACGCTCCTGGCACCTCGGTCACCCTCACCGACACCGTCGACACCACGCGCCTCACCAACATCACGGTGCAGGAAGGCGGCACCTTGAGCGGCAGCACGCTCACCTGGACCTTGCCTTCCCTAGCGGCCGGGAGCCAATTCGACGTCCACTTCATTGGGCAGATCGGGGCGACCGTGGGCAACGGCGTGGCCATCGCCAACCAGAGCACCATCCAGGACGCAGGCGGCAACACGGCGGTCACCGACGATCCGACCACCCCCACGGCCGACGATCCCACCATCATCCGAGTCACGGCCTCGCCGCGCATCTCGGTGCACAGCAAGGCCGTCTTGGATCTGAACGGCGGCCAGGTGTTGGGCGGCGACTCGCTGCGCTACACCATCACCGTCACCAACGCCGGCAGCCAGGCCGCGACGTCCATGGTCATCGTCGATCCACTCGACGCGACCCTCTTCAACGTCAGCGTAACCGACCCGCGCGCCACCGTCTCCGCGGCCGAAATCACCTGGACCATCGGGACCCTCCCGGCGGGCACCACCGAGACCTTGGTGTTCACGGCGGAGATCCCGCCGGGCACCGTCGACGGCACCCGCATCAGCAACCAAGCCCGAATCATTGGCGACGGCGGCATCAACTTCGTGACCGACGATCCGGCGACGACCGCAGTCGACGACACGACCGTCGTGGTCGTCAACGCCCAGCCCGACCTCTCCACCACCACGAAGACCGTGCGCAACCTCACCGGTGGCGCGCTGAACAAGCCCGGCGACACCCTCGAATACACCATCACCGTGACCAACACGGGCTTCGCCAACGCGGCGGTGACCGTCGAGGACGACATCTCGACGCGGCTCACCAACGTCGCGCTGCAGAACGGCGGCACCCTGACCGGCAATCGGGGCAAATGGACCCCGACGACCACGCCTTCGTTGGCCGCCCTCGCGCCCGGAGCCTTCGTAAACCTCGTCTACACCGCCCAAATCGGCGCCGCGGTCCCCAACGGCACCGTCATCCCCAACCAAGCCATCCTCAGCATCGCCGCCGGCACCACCTGGCTCTCCGACGACCCAGGCACGACCGCGCTCGACGACCCGACCAACCTCACCGTGCGCTTCCCGGCCCTGGCCAGCTTCACCAAGACCGTGGTCGACGTCGACGGCGGCCAAGTCAAGCCCGGCGACCAGCTGCGCTACACGCTGGTCATCACCGCGGCCAACCAAGAGGCCGTCAGCCAGCTCGTCGTCACCGACGCCATCGACCCGAACCTCACCGTCGAGACCGTCCTCAACGGCGGCGTCGTCGACGCCACGGGCGCCATCATCTGGAACGCAGGCACGACCCCCGCTTTGGGAACGTTGGCGGCGGGCGGCTCCATCACTCTCGAGTTTCTTGCCCGTGTCGGCGCGGCGGTGCCCAACAACACCGTCATCCGCAATCAGGCCAAGGTGCAGGCGGCCGACGGCGTCAGCCTGGACAGCAACGTCGCGACCATCACCGTCAACGCCATCAACGGACCAGACTTCAACAACACCACCAAGACCTACACCGATCTGAACGGCGGCACCCCAACACCTGGCGACATCATCGAGTACACCCTCTCGTTCACCAACGAGGGCGGCGAGGCTTCGACTGACGCCATGGCGTTCGACTCCGTGCCGCTGCAAACGACCTACGTGCCCGGGACCACCACCCTCAACGGCGGCGTGGTGGGCGACAACGGAAACGGGCTCTCGGCCCTGGTCGGCGGCCTGCGCCTGAGCTCCGCGGGAGCCGCCCCCGGCACCGTCCGCGTCGGCGACACCGTTCGCGTCAGTTTCCGCGTCCAGGTCAACGGCAACGCCACAGGTTTGGTCCGCAATCAAGCCCGCGCCAACGCTGGCGGAATGAGCTGGCTCAGCGACGATCCCAACACCGCCGCCCCCGACGACGAGACCGTCTTCTTCGTGGGCAGCGGGCCCGGCTTGGGCGTGCCCAACAAGAGCGTGACCATCAACGACGACAACGGCAACGGCCAGGCCGACATCGGCGAGGACCTCGTCTACACCGTCTCGGTCACCAACGTCAGCAGCCAGGTCGTCACCGGGGTTTACCTCAGCGACGCCATCCCTGCTGGCACCGACTACGTCGTCGGTTTTCTCTCCCTCAATGGACGTCCGTTGACCGAGGCCGACGACGCCGACGAAGGCCGCGTCTCGGTGACCCTCATCGAGGTCGCCGTCGGCGCCATGGCGCCCGGTGAGACGGCCACCGTGTCGTTCCACCTCGAGGCCTTCGAAGAGGGCGTCGTGGTCAACGCGGCCAAGGTCGAGGCCATCAGCGTGTCCTCTCAGGCCAGCAACCCCGTGACGACCATTATCGGCGCGGGGAGCCAGGTCTACCGTGTGCGCAAGGCGCAGCCCGTCGACCTCAACGGCGGTCTGCCGCTGTTGGGTGAGGACCTGCGCTACGTCATCGAGGTCGAGAACCTCGGGAACCAAGCGCTGCTCGGCGTCACGGTCGACGACGCCTTCCCTGTCGGCCTGAGCAAGCCCCGCGTCGAGCTGACTCCTTCTGGGGCCGCCGTCGAGTTCACGCCCGGTGGTCTGACGGTGTCCGGGTTCGACGTGGCGGTGGGCGCGACGGCCACCATTCAGTTCCTCGCCACCCTCGACCCGACGACGGCTCGCGACGGCTTGGAGCTCTGCAACGGCGCCACGGCCCTGGTCGGCACCCAGCTCGAGTCCAGCGACTTCACGTCCTGCGTGACGCCTGGCCGCACGCCTGGCGTGGTGCAGATGGGCGGCCTGGTCGTGCACGACAGAAACGACGACCAAGTCCTCCAAGACAGCGACAAGCGGCTGCCCAACTACCGCGTCGAGGCGGTCGACCGCATCACGCCCAGCCTGGTGCTGGCGTCGGCGACGACCGACAAGAACGGCGAGTTCGCCCTCAACGTGCCCGTCGGTGAGTACTACCTGCGTTACTACTCCGAGCGCGGCGTCCAGATGGGCCGTTACCCTGCCGACGGCTATCTCACCGCCACTGAAGGAACCCTGCCGCTCGACGCCACGATCTTCGTCGACCCGCAAGGCATCGTGTTCAACTCCCAGACGGCCGCGCCGCTGACCGGGGTGCAGCTCTTCGCCTACTATGACGACGACGATCCTTACCGCGCCGGTGAGCTCGTCGCTCCCGAAGGCCTCTCTCCCGAGGGCCTGAACCAACAAGGTCAGCTCACCAGCGCCGACGGTTTTTATCAGTTCTTCTTCGACCCCACCGAGCGCGGCGCTCGCCCCGTCGACGCCCAGCGCGCCTATCGGCTGGAGATCAAGCTGACGAACTCCCAGTCCTGGCAGTTCCCGTCGGTCTTGTTGCCGCCTCGCTCCGACCTGCTCGAGGTCGGGCGCACACCGATTCTGGTCGTGCCCAACGACCTGCCCGACCTCAACGCCGAGCAGCTCTACTACCTGCGCTTCCTGCTCTCCGGTGAGTCGGACGCCGAAGGCGCCCAGAACAACCACATCCCGCTGGATCCCATCCAGAGCTTGATCTCCCTCGACAAGCGCGTCGACAAGCCGACGGCTTCCATCGGCGACGTGCTGACCTACAAGGTCACCGTCCAAAACCGCTCCGACCGCGACATCATCTTCGACCCGGCCGGCGACGCGACCGCCGCTTTCAACGGCGTCTTCATTCAGGATGAGCTGCCCTCGGCCGCAACCCTACGCTACGCGCCGGACTCCGCCCGCGCCAAGCTCATCAAGGACGACAAGGTCACGGACCTCGAGGTCGCTCTCGACAAGGGCGGCGCCACGACGGGCGAGTCGATCCTGCGCTTCGGGCACCCCTTCGGGAACGACGTCGTCGGACTGGACCTGCCCGCAGGCGGCCGCCTCGAGCTGACGTATAACACCATCGTCGGCATCAAGGCCCAACCCAACACGACCTACACCAACATCGCGACCGCCTTCGGCACGGGCAACGTGCGTCTGACCGACAGCGACACCGCCGATGTGCGGGTCGTCGCCGATCCGATCTTCGACCAGGGCGTGATCTTCGGCAAGGTCTTTTGCGACCCCAACGCCAATGGCTACCAAGACGCCGGCGAGGAAGGCGTCTACCACGCCAAGCTCATGCTCGACACTGGCTACTGGGCCGCCACCGACGAGTACGGCAAGTACCACTTCCACGACATCGATCCGGGCAGCCACCTCATCAAGCTGGACACGACGAGCTTGCCTCTCGGTGGCACCCTGACGACGGCCGAGTCGCGCGTCTTCTACATGACCCGCGGTCTGCCGACGAAGACCAACTTCGGCGTCGAGTGCCCCGTCGCCAACATCGTCGACGACGTCGACGTGCTCGTCGGCGACGCCACGGCGCGCAAGGTCGCGGACGAGTTTGCGGCCCGCTTCATCAACGTCAAGGGCGACCTGAACCTCTGGACTACCGAGGTCGCCGGCACCAGCTTCGACCTCATGCGGCCCAGCGCTTACGTCAGCCTTGGCGAAGCGACCCCGGCGCCGCCTGCCGAGGGTGTGGTGGTGCAGCTCGAGGGCGGCGCCTTTGCGCAGCCGCTCGTCTTCACCTTGGGCATGAGCAAGGGCCCCGCGCCCTCGCGCTGGAAGCTGTCCGTCGCCCGCAAGACGGAGCTCGCTGAGACCACTCCTGGCGAGCTCGTCCGCGAGTTCGAAGGCGACGGCCTGCCGCCGGCCACCTTGGAGTGGAACGGTACGTCCAGCTCCGGCAGCACCTTGGCCGTCGACGGCGGTCAGAACTACGAGTTCTGGCTCGACGTGATTGGGGGCGACGACGAGTTCGGTCGCTCGGCACGAGGGATCTTCTTGGTCGCCGGGGTCGACGAGAGCGTCATCGAAGAGGTGACCATCGACTCCCTCGGCGGCGCGCTGTTCGACAAGAACAATAAGCCGACGAAGACGCTCAAGTCCGCCTTGACCCTGCAATCCATGCTGCTGTCACTGCCTCCGAAGGACGCCAAGGTCATCGTCGAGGTGCACGTCGACGACGAGCTGGCGCCCTATGAGGCATTCGATTTGACCGACCAGCAGGCCAAGAGCTTGCGCAACTACCTCAAGGCCCGCGGGCTGATGGGCGACGAAGGTGAGGTCGTGGCCAAGGGCTCCGATGTGCCCTTCCTGCCCAATTTGGACGAGGAGAGCCGCCAACAGAACCGACGCGTGGTGATCAAGCAGGTGGGGACGGGCAAATCGAGCGGCGCCGACAAGGTCGGGACCGTCGAGCGAGTGAAGTCCCGCGCCATCATCAACGACTACTCGGTACCGTTCACCGACGGCGACTTCGACGTCCTCGTGCCCAGGCCCGTCGATGGGCTCTTGGTCGTCGACATCCAAGACGCCTCCGGCGCTCGCGCCATCAAGGCCGTCGAAGTGAAGCCCGCGCCAAACGACCAGGGCGTACAGGTCGACCCCTTCGACCGCACCTTCGACCAGGGCGACACGAAGCTCCCGTTGGTTCCTGCCAGCTTCGTCCCAGGTCAGGCGTACTTGACCATCGCTCAGGCGCCGGCGCCGCTGACGCTGCACGATGTGGCGCTCCAGATGGAGCAGAAGAGCTTCACGGCCGCGGCCGGGGCCCTCTCGCCCAACGCCAAGTTCGACTTCGTGCTGCCCGCCGGGCTGCCAGTGCGGGCTTGGAGCCTCGAGGTGCGTTACCAGTCCAGCGGCGAGCTGGTCTATCGCGTGTCCGACGACGGCGAGGTTCCGCCGATGCTGCGCTGGAGCGGCGCGACCAAAGACGGCGTGCTCCTCAGCGGCATCTACGAGGCCCAGCTGACCGTCATGGGCGCCGGCGCTTCGCGCGCCGTCAGCCCGCCGACCGCCTTCGCCGTCAACGACCCGAAGGGGACGCCGCTCGAGGTGCCGGCCCCCTCGGCGCAGGCGCCTTCGTTGCACATCAACGGGCGCGAGATCCTGCTCGCCGTCGACGGTCGGTTCCAGTTCAACGTCGAGGGCTTCACCGGTGAGGCCTTCCTGGCCGACCTGCGGCTCGCCGACGGCAGCCGAATCCTCGAGGTTTTTGAGATTCCGGCGGGTTACGAGCGCAACAAGGCGCCCGAGCTCCCGGCTGTCGACGTGACGCCAGCCATCACTCCGACCGACGTCGCGCCGACCGACGGTGCGCCGACCGACGGTGCGCCGACCGACGGCGCCACGGTAACGCCCACCGACCCCCCTCCGACCGACGTCGCGCCGACCGATGGCGCCACGGAGCCGACCGAGAAGCCGCTCGTCGATCCCTTCGAGGAGCCTCTGGTCGACCCGTTCGAGCAAGACAGCGGCGACCAGATCGACGGCTCACTCCTGGCCCCGACGGGGCGCCAATTGGCTGTGCTCTCCCGTCCCGTCTCCCCCGACAGCGTGCGACGCTCGAGCTCGGCCATCCGTGCGGTCGCGCCCGAAGAACTCTCGGTCACCGACGACGAAGGCTTCCGGCCGTTGCGCGGCCACCGCATTGGCCTCGGCAACGACACGCGAGTGCCGCGGGTGCGGGTCCTGTTGGCGCAGGAAGTCGATCCTTTCGAGACCACGCCCATGGAAGTGGTCCTGCCCGCCGCCGACGGCGCGACCGAAGCGGTCGATGGCGTCGAGGGCACAATCCCTGGACCCGACGGTGAGGTCGGCGCGGACGCGACGCGCGCGACGGTGCCGGATTCTGACGTCGAGTCGCGCGTCGCAGGAACCATGAGCAAGGCCGAGCTCGACAACCTCGCCAAGTTCGGCGCGTCCCCGCTCAACCAAGCCTTCACTGCCGAAGGCATCATCGACCTCGAGGCGCTCAAGCGGGCCGCCCGCGCCGCGAACCTCAAGGTCGCCTTGCCGTTGGCCGACATGAAGCTGCCCAACGACGAGCTCGTGGTCAACGGCGTCACCGACCCGGCGAACCAGCTGGCCGTCAACGGCAAGACCGTCGAGGTCAAGGAGAACGGCTCGTTCGAGACCGTCGTGAAGTTGCCCGACGGGCCGTCCACCTTGGTCATCGAGACCCTCGATCCCGACGGCAACCAAGGCCGCATCGAGTGGCCTGTCCAGGTCGAGCCGACGCGCTACTTCCTCATGGCCTTCGCCGACAGCGCGGTGGCCAACACCGCCGCGAACCTGGCCGGCACCAACGACCACAACTCCACCACGGTGGGCAGCGGCGTCATGCTCTACGGCCAGGCGCGCCTCTACTTCAGGGGCCACATGAAGGGCTCCGAGCTGGGCACCGAGTTCTTCGAGGCCTTCGACTCCACCGTCCACATCGACACCGGCAAGAAGGCCGAGTTCGAAGAGATGTTCTCGACCCTCATCCAGCCCGAAGAATACTACCCCGTCTACGGCGACGCGGCCGAGGAGAACCACGAGGTCAACGCCCGCGGCAAGCTCTACCTCGTCCTCGACGCCGATGAGTCGCACCTGAAGGTCGCCAACTTCCGCGCCGACATGAAGGGCATCCAGTTCTTCGACTACGCGCGGGCCTTCTACGGCCTCGACGTCGAGTTCGACAAGACCTTGGCCGAGAACTACGACACCGACGCCCGCATCTTCGTTGCTGGCGACAGCTTCCTGGGCGATGGCTCGCCCAAGCTGCGCCACACCTACAACTACCTGCGCGGCACGGGGGGCTCGCTCTACTACCTCGAGCACGACCACATCGTCGAAGGCAGCGAGCAGCTCTTCTTGGTGGTCAAGGACCGCATCACCGGCGCCGTGCTGAGCCGCGTGCCCCAGACCAACAACGTCGACTACACCCTGCGCTACGCCGAGGGTCGCATCCTCTTCAAGAGCCCCGTCTCCTCCGTGGCGGACGACTCCATGATGACCGGCGGCGAGCTCGACACCCGCAGTACGATGGACGGAAACCCAGTCTTCATCGAGGTCGGCTACGAGTACGAGGCCGACGACGACGCCGGCAGCACCACTTGGGGCGGCCAGCTGCGCGAGACCTTCTACGACCAAGTCGAGGTCGGCGTCGGCTACGTCGAAGAGGGCCGCGGCGGCGCCTTGGCCGGCAACGACTACCAGCTCTTCGGCGCCGATCTGGCCTACCGTTATTCGCCCGAGACCTTCGCCGAGGTCGAGTACGCCCGCAGCCGCTCCTTCGACACTCTGGCCGTCCTCAGCGAAGACGGCGGTTTGAGCTTCGACAAGGTGCAACGCCGCGACGGCGTCGACGACATCGGCAACGCCTATCACGTCGCTGGACGTGTGGAGTTGGCCGACCTCACCGAGACCGAGCGCGCGCGTCTGGCGCATCTGAGCGCCTTCTACGACGACGCCGACGAGGGCTTCTACTCCAACCGCAACGCGCTCGAGCGCGGCAGCCAGAAGTTCGGCGGCGAAGTGGCCTGGGACGTCGACGCCTCCAACGTCGTCGGCTACCGCAACGACTCGGTCCTGAGCCGCGTCGACGACCTCGTCGACCCCAACCCCGACGCGCTCAAGACCATGGCGCGCTACGTCAACCGCCTTTACTACGACTACACCTCGCCCGTTCACAGCGCCGGCGCCGAGTACAACTACTCCTTCGCCGACGACTACTTCGCCGAGGACGGCTACGGCATGCACACCGCGGCCGTGAAGTATCGCTACACCGGGATCGACAAGCTCTCCCTCGGCATCAGCCAGGAAGGGGTCTTGTCCGCCGACGATCGACGGCTGGTTCGACAGACCAGCGACCGCCTCACCACCGGCTTTACGGCCGCTTGGCAGATCTTCGACGAGCTCGCCCTCGAGGCCACTGAGAAGGTGCGCTGGAACGGCGAGAATTCTACGAGATTGGGCCTGCGCAGCCAGGTCGCCGAGGGCACCAGCACCTATGTGCAGCAACGCATCGGCACCCGCGAGGGCGGCACGCGGATGACCACCTCCACCGTGGTCGGCGGCGAGCAGCGCTTCGGAGACGGGGGCTCCGGGCGGGCGTTCGGCGAGTACCAGCTCGAGGGCGGCGTCAGTGCTCAGCGCAACCGAGCCATCGCCGGTTTGGGCAAGCGGTGGGAGCTGGGCAAGGGCGTGAACATCGACACGGCCTACGAGCGCACCCAGATCTTCGGCAAGGGCTCCTACGGCGACTCGTCGCGCGACGTGGTCTCGTTGGGCTTCGAGCTGACCCGCTACAAGAGCGTCAAGGCGTCGTCACGCTTCGAGTTCCGCTACGACCAGGGCGACCCCATGACGCCGCAGTTCAACCCCTGCCTGACCAACGGCATTCTGGACACCCCAGAGTTCTGTCAGGACCTGCAGAAAGGCGGCTTCGACAAGTACCAGCTCGTGACGCTGAACACGATCGACTGGAAGTGGAACGAGAACCTGACCATGCTCATCCGCTACAACATCGCCATGACCCAGAACCTGACCCTCGACACCCTCGAGCAAATCGACCAGGAGCTGAGCTTCGGCATGGCGCTGCGGCCCGTGGACTACGACGTGGTCAACGCGCTCATGAAGTACACCTACCTAGACAGCCAGCGCCCCTTGGCGTTGGAGGCCTACACCTACGATCGCACGCAGAAACACATCATCAGCTTGGTGCCGGTCTTCGAGCTCCCTTGGGACCTGCAGCTCGTCAACAAGCTGGCCTGGAAGCACGTCATCACCGACTTCAGCACCCTGGGTGAGGAAGAGAGCCACGGCATCGTGACAGACACGCTGATGTACATCCTGCGGCTGAACTACCACCTCTGGCACATGACCGAGGAGCTGACCCTCGACCTGGCCAGCGAGTACCGCCTGCTGCAGCAATTCGACCCGCGCTCGTTCGAGCACGGCGTGCTGCTCGAGGCCGACGTCGTGCTCATGGACCACGTCCGCATGGGCGTGGGCTACAACTTCACGTCGTTCACCGACAACGAGTACGCGCCTGAAGGCGAAGACTCACATGGGTGGTTCTTCAGGGTGCAGGGGACTTATTAGTCCACCGTCCGATGGAACAAGACAGGAGCGCCCTTCGGGTGCTCCTGTCTTGGTTTCGGGGGGTTGTGGTCGGGTCGGGTTCGATTTCAACGCAAGGACGCAGAGAGCGGCCGAGGCGCAAGGGGGTTTCTTGGTTTCTTGGGGACTTCGCCGTGGGCTCCTGGGAATGATCGTTGGATTCTACGGCGGTGCCGTACGCCAGGTCCGCTTCAAGCAGATGACCGAAGTGCTGTGGCGCACTGGCAGCCAACGTCGGTTGATGCGTTTGTTAGTGATTGCGCCGACCCCCTACCGTGCACCAGGTCACGGCGCAAAACGCTTGAACTATCGTGACCCCGCGTACCTGCTGACCACCGACCTAACCACACCAGCCGAGGAACTCATCCAATCCTATCTCGCCAGGTGGCAGATTGAGGTTGTTAGCCCCCGGCAGCTTGCTGCCGGGGGTACGGCAGCCCCCTCGCTCGAGGCGCGGAGCGCCGACACAGCATTAGCCTCGAGACGACCGATCACGCGGGGACTGTTCGCGCTGAACGACTGGCTCGCCGAGCAGGCCTCAGGCCACAGGCCACAGGCCACAGGCCACAGGCCTCAGGCCTTAGGGCCACAGGCCCCAGGGCCTCAGAGCTTAGGGCCCACGATCTGGGTTGCCGCTCAGCGCATGCGTTTCGCGGCGCCAAGGTACGTGTCGAGCTGCTTGTCGAGGAAGGACGAGGCGACGTTGCGCCCGGTCAGGACGACGACGGGCGCGCGGTAGAGGCCGCTGATCTTGTGCTCGAAGAAGGCGGCGACGCCGACGGCGGCGCTGCCTTCGACGACCTCGCCCGTCTCTTGGAAGAGCAGCGCCATGGCGCGGCCGATGTTCTCCTCGCTGACGGTGACCAGATCGCTGAGCATTCGGCGCGCGACCTGGTAGGTGCGCGGTGCGACGCCCCCCTCCAGGCCTTCGGCGAGGGTCGGCTGCGTGGGAAACGACACGAGCGCTCGGTTGGCTTCGAAGGAGGCCTTCATGGCGGCGTTGCTTTCGGTCTGCACGCCGATCAGCGCGACGTGAGAGCGGACGTGCTCTTCGACGTAGCGGCAGATGCCGGCGCACAAGCCGCCGCCGCCGACGGGGAAGATCAACGCGTCGGTGTTGGGCTGTTCGTCAAAGATCTCTTTGGCGAGGGTGGCGCCGTTGGCGGCGGCGACCCAGGGATCGTCAAAGGGCGAGACGAAGATTGCGTCGTGGCTGTGGGCCAGAGCGCGGGCGTAGCGCTCGGTCTCGTCGTAGCCCTCATAGGGGGCGATGATGGTGGGGACGAGCTCCTCGATGCGCAGCCGTTTGTTGTCCGGCACGTTCCTGGGCAACACGACGGTCGCAGAGACGCCCAGCAGTTGCGCAGCCCAACCCACGCCGAGGCCGTGGTTGCCGGCGCTCGAGGTGACGACCCCGCGGTGTCGAACGTCTGGTTGCGAGAGCCGCACCAGCGCCCCGCGCGTCTTGAACGAGCCCATCATCTGCCGGCCTTCGAGCTTCGCGCAGACCGTGCCCTCGCCGGTCATCGAGGAGAGCAGAGGAACTTTCACGATGGGCGTGCGATGCAGGTGTTGGCGCACACAACGCCAAGCCTCTTCCATGTGCTCGCGTCCGATAAACGGCTGCGACGCCTGCTCCAAGTGAGGAGCCATGGGCGGGCGCAGTGGAAATGACTTGGGACGACTCGACTCGCTTGCCATCTCACCGTGGGGTGTGTTAGCCGACGCGCTGCGTCAGAGTTGCGGTGGGGTTCACGGCTGCAAAACACGCCAGCGAACGCCCCTTGTTGCCTCACTTCTTCAAGACCGATTTGCGCAGCTCGACACCTTGCGGTGTAAGAATCGGTCGTCCTTGGCAACGGCTCATCGTAGTCGATGCACAGGCTGATCGTCTATATTGATCTCGGTTGAGCCGGCAGTCCCCAAGGAGTTTTCATGAAGCGTTCCCTCAGTGGGATCAAGCCCACCAACATTCCGCACCTCGGTAACCACCTGGGCATGATCCTTCCGGCCATCTCGCTGCAGGCCGATCACGACGTGTTCTACTTCGTCGCCGACTACCACGCGCTGACGACCGTCCGCGACGCGGAGAAGATGCGCGACTGGTCGCGCCAGATCGCCGCCTACTTCTTGGCCTTCGGACTCGATCCGCAGCGCGCCGTCTTCTTCCGGCAGTCGGACATCCCGGAAGTGACCGAGCTGGCTTGGATGCTTTCTTGTGTAGTCAACATGGGAATGCTCGAACGCGCCCACGCCTGGAAGGCCGCCAAGGACCGAGGCAACGAGGGCGCCGAAGTGCACGGGCTCTTCGCCTACCCCGTGCTCATGGCCGCCGACATCCTCATCTACGACTCCGACGTCGTGCCGGTCGGCAAGGACCAGGTGCAACACGTCGAGATGACGCGGGACATGGCCGAGCGCTTCAACCAGACCTTCGGCGAGACGTTCAAGATCCCCGCCGCCAAGGTGCGCGAAGAGGTCGAGGTGGTGCCGGGCCTCGACGGACGAAAGATGAGCAAGTCCTACGACAACACCATCATCCTGATGGACAAGCCCAAGCAGTTGCGCAAGCGTCTGGGTCTTATCGTCACCGATTCGACGCCGCTAGAAGACCCCAAAAACCCGGACACCTGCAACGTCTTCGCTCTCTACAAGCTTTTCGCAACCAAAGCGCAGGCGGACGAGCTCGCCGAGAAATACCGCGCCGGTAACTTCGGCTACGGCCACGCCAAGCTCGCCCTCGCCGAGCGCATCGAGGAGGCCGTGGGCGAAGCGCGCGAGCGCTACTACGAGCTCGTCGCTCGCCCAGACGACATCGAGGACGTGCTCGCCGCCGGCGCCGTCAAGGCAAGGGCCAAGGCGCGCGAGGTGCTCAATCGCGCCCGGGCGAACGTGGGCTTTCGTGCCGGTTGAGCCCTGAGTCAGAATCCAGGCCCGGACCGGCTCGTCGGACCGATTCGAACAGCCGTATCAGTCCGGAGTCCGGAGTCCGGAGCCCGGAGCTGGCTCCTGCTGTTCGTCGGACTATCAGTCCGGAGTCCGGAGCCCGGAGTCCGGAGCTGGCTCCTGCAGCCCGTCGGACTATCAGTCCGGAGTCCGGAGTCCGGAGCCCGGAGCTGGCTCCTGCTGCCCGTCGGACTATCAGTCCGGAGTCCGGAGCCCGGAGTCCGGAGCTGGCTCCTGCAGCCCGTCGGACTATCAGTCCGGAGTCCGGAGCCCGGAGTCCGGAGCTGGCTCCTGCAGCCCGTCGGACTTCAGCAGCGTTCCGTGCAGCAACCGACCGAAGCTCCAGACTCCAGACCCCAGACTGTTCCAGAATCCAGGCCCGGACCGGCTCGTCGGACCGATTCGAACAGCCGTATCAGTCCGGTGGCTGGTCTGAAAGCCGAACCTCACTCGATCTCGTAGCGCTTGAGCTTGTCGTAGAGCGTGCGCAACCCGATCCCCAAGTTCTCTGCGGCCTTTTTGCGGTGCCCGTCGACGGCTTCCAAGGCGGTGACGATGGCCTCGCGCTCTAAGTCGGCGAGGGTGCGGCTGCCACCGCTCGACTCTCCATGCGCCGCGGCTACGAAGGCCGCGGCGGGGGGCGAGGCGAAGAGGGAGGCGTCGAGCAGCAGCCCGTCGGCCAGGATCGCGGCGCGCTCCAGCGCGTTGAGCAGCTCTCGCACGTTGCCCGTCCAAGGGCTGCGGGCGATGACGTCCTTGGCCTCATCGTCGAGCTCCAGTCCAGGCCGGCCCAGGTTTTTCGCCACCCGCGCCAGCAGATGCTCTGCCAGCGGCAAGAGGTCTTGGGTGCGCTCCCGCAGCGGCGGCAACGAGATGGGAAAGACCGCCAGCCGATGATAGAGGTCCTCGCGAAAGCTGCCATCGGCGATCATCGGGCGCAGGTCTCGGTTGGTGGCCGCGAGCCAGCGCACGTCGACCTCGATCGTCAGGGAGCCGCCGACGCGCTCGAAGCTGCGTTGCTCGAGCACCCGCAACAGCTTGGCCTGCAGCTCTGGCTTCATCTCACCGATCTCGTCGAGGAAGAAGGTGCCGCCGTATGCCAGCTCGATGCGTCCCCGCCTTCGGGCCGTGGCGCCGGTGAAGGCGCCCTTTTCGTGGCCGAAGAGCTCGCTCTCGAGCAACGTCTCGGAGAGCGAGGCGCAGTTCACGGTGACGAAAGCCCCGTCGGCTCTCGGGCTGAGCTGATGCAGTCGACGCGCCGCGACCTCCTTGCCAGTTCCCGACTCGCCCAACAACAACACCGTCGCCTTGGTCGCCGCCACCTTCTCGATGGCATGGACCACGGGCGCCATGACAGGGTCGCCGTAGGAGAGCGGGTCGGCCGTGTGTTCGTCGCGCTGCGAGCGGTCCTGCAGAGCCAACAAGCTCCTACGTTCTAGGGCCCTGGCCACCAGCAGCCGCAGCTCGGTCGGGCCGCTGATGGGTTTCTGCAGGTAGTCGAAAGCGCCCGACTTCATGGCGTCCACCGCCGTCGAGACCGAGCCGAAAGCCGTCAGCACGATGACCTGCAGCTCTGGCTGCCTGGTGCGGGCGAGCTTGAGGAGCTCGAGCCCGTTGAGCCCAGGCATGCGGATGTCGGTGAGCATGACGTCGAAGCTTTGGGTCGACACCAGCCGCGCCCCCTCGACGCCGTCGGGTGCCTGGGTGACGCGGTGGCCCTCCATCTCCAGGGCCTCTGCGAGAAACGAGCGCAACCCCTCTTCGTCGTCGACAACCAGGATGTGAGCCATGTCTAGGCGCCCGCTGCTGTGCCGCCGTCGATGGGGAACCTGCGGTTCACTACGACGAAGGCCGTGTAGGTGATGGCGTAGGCGCCGACCACGTCGATGGTGTAGTGCAGATGCGCCAAGAACACCGTGCAGACCACGAAGAGGTGCCCCGCCAAGGCCAGCCAACGCAGCCTCGGCTTGGACCAGCAGTAGAGCAAGAGCAGAAACGTTGTCGATGTGTGGCCCGAGAAGAAGAGGTCTTTGGTCAGGTAGATGTTCGGCGCGTCACCGAGCAAGGCGCCAACGGGGTTGACCAAGGCCCACCAGGCGTGGGTCGCCGTCGCCATGCTCATCCCTGCGTTCACGTCCTCGCCCACCACCGGCCCCAAGCCGGTCATCAGGATGCACACGCCGCGGACCAGGCTGAGCACGCCTCCCAAGTACAGGAAGTGCAGAAAGCGGTGACGATCCAAGCGCCACAACCACAACGCCGGCGGAAAGTAGGCCAGCAGCCACAGCCCGTAGTTGTGGTCGGCGACCCACTTGGTGTAGGGGACCACGCACAGCACGCTGTCGGGCAACTTGGGCGCGGCCCGCATCTCGTTGAGCATGGCCAGCCCGAGCATCAACGAGTGGGACAGATAGCGCCACACCAAGGCCACCCAGACGCGGTCGAAGAAGCTTCTGCGCCGCCCGGCGTCGCCCTTCAAGTCGTCGCTCCCAGGCTAACGATGCGCACTCCGACCTGGCCTTCGAGCTCGACCAGCTCGCCGCGCCCAATGGTCCGGTCGGCCACGCGCAAGAGCACGGCCTCCCCGATGGGAACGCCCAGATCGACGAGGTCTCCGGCGCGCAACGCCGTCAACTCTGCGGCCGTGAACGACTTGCGCGCCAACTCGACGCTCAGCTCGATGGGAGCGGCCTCGATGGCTCGCTCCAAGGACTCACGCTGCGATTCCATGTTCTCCTTCTCTCGTCGGGGTCGCGACGCTCGCTCTTCGAGGTCCAACGATACGGTCCAGGTGCCTTCTGGGTCTTGCATCTCGAGGACGATGAATGCGCTCGCCGCCGCCTCGTTTTCCGGGTGCAGACGACCAAAGAGCCGCCAGGGTGCCCGGGCCTCGGCTCCGAGGAGCAAGACGTCGCCTAGGTCCAACGTCTGCAGGGTTGCGAAGTCGAGCGGCAAGGGCTCGAGCTCGAACACCCAGACGATGCACTCGGCGAACGGCCCAGAGACCGGTCGACCCCTCTCGACTGCCCACTTCGAACGCGCTTGATGCCAGGAGGCGAGCGAGCTCCGCTCGACCAACACGTCGAGCTCTCCTCGGCGTGCGAACTCGCCGGTCCCGGCCCGCAGCTCCAAGGTCAGCCGCAGGAGTAGGTCATCATCTTCGAATTCTCTGTTCCCAAGACGCAGGGCGTTATCGCCCCAAACTAGGCGAGAGTTGAGTGGCCTCGCCGTCGGCACCGACATGGCCTCGGCGAGCAGCGCCGTGAGGGCGGCGCCTTCGACCTCGTGCAAGGGCTGCATGCCGTCGCGGCCGCTGCCGAGCAGGGCGCTGGCCAGGGCTCGCACCGTGGGGCCGTCGAAGCACCAGACGACGTCGAGCTCGTCCCACCTCATCAGGACGCGATAGCCGCTGGGATCGACGCCAGCGCCGTAGAAGTCGCCGGCCAAAATCGGAGGCTGAGAGCGCAGCGCGGTGAGCTCCAGGTCGCCGCCGTGGCGGAGCATTTCGCCGCGCAGAGCCTCGACGAAGAGGCCGACCGCTTCGCGCAAGGGGCGCAGCTCGAGCTCGCTGCGCTCGGCGTGGGGCCAACGTTCGTAGGGGAAGGGGCGAGCCTGGCGCATCAGCGGGTCCGGAGGGTGAGGTCGTCGATGAGCGCCGTTCCGCGGGTCGTGAGCAGCACGAGCACGACTTCGGCGACGCGCTCGGGGGCGAGCATCCCTTTGCGTTTGACGAGGGGATCGGCGCGGTCCCAGAACTCGGTGTCGACGCCGGCGCCGGCGGGGGAGACGCAGCTGACGCGGATGTTGTAGCGGGCCAGGTCGATGCGCAGCGCCTCGGAGAAGCCCTGCACGCCGAATTTGGCGGCGGAGTAAGCGGCTGAGCGAGCGGCGCCCCTTTTGCCGAGTCCGCTGCCGATGTTGATGATGTGTCCGCCTTCGCTCATGAGCTTGGGCACGACGTGGTGGCACATGTAGAGCGTCGAGAGCAGGTTCGACGAGACGACGTCGTCGATGTCGGCCAGCTCGAGCTCGTTGAAGCGTTTGAGGACCCCGACGCCGGCGGCGTTGACCAAGATGTCGACGCGGCCGAAGCGCTCCGCGGCCGCGTTCACAACGCCCTCACAGGCCTTGGCGGTGCTGAGGTCGGCGGCGAGGGTGAAGAGCTTGGACTCTTCGAGCCCCAGTCCAACGAGCTCCTCGCGGCGCCGCTGCAGCTTGGCGTTGGTCTTCCCGGTCAGGGCGAGCGAGGCGCCCGCGACCCCCAACGCCTTGGCGACCGTGCTGCCGATGCCGCCAGAGGCCCCAGTGATGATAGCGGTGGCGCCGGCCAGTGGAGAGGGATTGAACATGGGATTGGGCTCGCGTCGAGGTGGAAAGCGAGGCGGAGGTTAGGAGATCTGGGGCGGGGGCGCCAGAGTTTGCGAAGGGGACGTCGCAGATGACACAGAGCGAGCAAATGTCGATATTGCTTCGATCTTAACGCAGAGGCGCCGAGGCGCAGAGGCGCAGAGGGTTTGAGGTAAGGAGCTGTCTCGTTGTGGGCTCATGGTGGCAACGGTGAGTCGGGGTCTTGGTTTTCTCATCTCTTGGATGACGCGCAGCGTCTCATTGGCTGCCATGAAAATCGGCTCTCGGAAGCCGACGCTGTTCGCCCAAGGCTTCGCCTTGGACTGGGAATTGTTCGGCCCCCAAAGGGGCCGATGCCCAGGGCGTTGCCCTGGGCCTGTCTCAAAGCTTTTCTCACTTCTTGGATGACGCGCAGCGTCTCATTGGCTGCTATGAAAATCGCCGGGTTCTGGCGGTATATTGTTGATATTGCTTCGATCTTATCGCAGAGGCGCAGAGGGCGGCCGAGGCGCAGAGGGTTTGAGGTAAGGAGCTGTCTCGTCGTGAACTCATGGTGGCAACGGTGAGTCGGGCTCTTTGTTTTCTCACCTCTTGGGTGACGCGCAGCGTCTCAGATGACTGCTATGAAAATCGTCGCGCTCGCTAGGTTGGCTACGCGCCATTTCTTGTGGACTCAAGGTGCGATTCAAAGGTTCAGGCTCACCACAGAGAACACAGAGAGCACAGAGGAGGAGCCAACGGTCAGCGGTTGCCCGTGGATATCGGTGACGCGGGGGCCATCTACCAACGGCGCGATCGTGATCGTCTCGATTGGTTCATTGCCTTGATCAACCCATGCAGTACTTTGCCAGCCTCGATTGCGACCGCATAGAGCGGCTCGAACTCCGCCTTGGGCAAGAATTCGAGCCGAATGGACAAGGAAAGCTGGTACTCGACCTCGCGAAGCGAAGCGTAGGCATAACCAAGAAACCGAATGAAGTCAGCTTCATCAGGCCTCGCACAGCCCTCGACGATGTTCGACGCCACAGACACAGACGCCCGGCGAAGCTGAGAGGTAAGGCCAAACTGCTCGGCCCTCGGGAAACTTCGAGTCAATCGATAGGTTCGCAACACCAGATCGTCGGCGAGCTCAAAGGCACGCAGTTTTCTATGGTCCCTCATTGGTGCTCCTGTGCTGGTTGAACAAACAGACAGTTGTCGGCAAATCGGCCGAAAAGGTTGCTGCTTTTTGACTCGTTCGCGTTGTTTTTTTTCCTGAGACCACAGCTGGACTCCGGACTGGTCAAGTCCGGAGTCCGGAGTCCGGAGTCCGGAGCTGGCTTCTGTAGCCCGTCGGACAGCAGCAGACTGCAAGGCAGCAACCGGCAAAAGCTCTAGACTCCAGACTCCAGACTGTTCCAGAATCAAAACCCGGCCCGTCGGACTCATCAAACGGCCTTATCAAAGTCCGGAGTCCGGGGTCCGGAGCTGGCTTCTGTAGCCCGTCGGACAGCAGCAGCATGCAAGGCAGCAACCGGCTAAAGCTCCAGACTCCAGACTGTTCCAGAATCAAAACCCGGCCCGTCGGACTCATCAAACGGCCGTATCGAAGTCCGGAGTCCGGAGTCCGGAGCTGGCTTCTGTAGCCCGTCGGACAGCAGCAGACTGCAAGGCAGCAACCGGCTAAAGCTCCAGACTCCAGACTCCAGACTCCAGACTCCAGACTCCAGACTGAGCCAGAATCGAAACCTGACCGGCCCGTCGGACTCATCAAACGGCCGTGTCAAAGTCCGGTGTCATCGGACTGCCGAACCTCAAGCCGGAATCTCAATCCGGAACACCGCGCCGCCCTGGTCATGATTGTGCGCCGAGATCTTCCCCTCGTGGGCGTCGACGATGCGCCGCGCGATGGCTAGTCCTAGCCCAGTGCCGCGCACGCGGTGGGTCTTGAAGGGCTCGAAGATCAGCTCTTCCTGGCCTGCCTGGATCCCCTCTCCGTGGTCGCGGACCTCGATGACGAGTCGCCGCTTCACCTCACTGACCACGACCTCGACTGCGCTCCCAGGCGGCGAGGCCTGGGCGGCGTTGCGCAGCACGTTGGTCAGCGCCCGGTCCAGGCTGACGACGTCCATGCGCCACGTCTTCGGCGCGTTGGCGATGTCGAGAGTGAGCTCGAGGCCCTCGATCGCGGACACCGCGCCTTCGACGAGCAGGTCCACAGGCGCCTCGATGCGGTCGACTTTCTGCGAGCGCACGAACTCGAGGAGCTCGGTGGTGAGCGTCTCCAAGCGGATGGCTTCTTCGAGGATTCGCTCCGCCTTGCCGCGCTCCCGACTGCCCTCGGCGAGCAGCTCGGCCATAAGCTGGGTGTGGCCCTTGAGGGAGGCCAAGGGATTGCGGATCTCGTGAGCCAACACAGCTGACATTTCACCCAAAGCGGCGAGCCGACGGTCGAGCTCTAAGCGCGCCTCGAGCTTCTCTTTCTGGCCGAGCATTCGCCAGGCCAAGAGGGTCACGGCGAGCAACAAGATGGCGGTGACGATGCCGACGATGAGGCTGCGGGCGGCTTGCTCTCGCAGTTCGATGGCGGCAACGGGCACGAACTCCATGATCACCCGCGGAGGAGGGCCGTTCAGAGCGTCCATCGGCGGTCCCCCACCCGGCGGTGGGTACATGCCGAAGCGCTCTCCTGGTCCGGGCGCCCCTTCTCTTAATCGGCCCAGTCCACGCCCTCGCCCAGGGGCGTCTGGCAGCACAGACTCAATGCGCACGCGGTCGCCCAGACGAGTGAGTCCTCGGACCGGGTCCCGGCCTGGCGTTGCGCCCGTCGCGCTCTCACCGGCTTCGATCCAAGGCCCCTTGTTCACTTCGGGTGGAAGGGAGATGGCGAAGTAACGCAGGCCGATGGCCTCATTCTCGTCGATCCAGAACTGCAGATCGGGCGCCAGTGGCGGCCCTCCGACCGAGGCGAGGTAGGTCAAGGTCGAGTGCATCAAGGCGCTGGCTTGGCCACGTTCCACCAAGTCGGAGCCGCGGTGTGAGCTGCGAAAACTCGACCACGTCGTGAAGACGAGGGCCACCCCCATGACCAAAGCCAGCGCCCCAAGAGCCCAGCGGGCCAGTCCGTAACGTGTTCGCTTCATCGTGAGTCCAGCGCGTCCGAGAGAGGTCACCTGTGAGCATAACGCAAAGTCGCAGAGTTTGGGGAGGCGCCGTTCTTGGAGGGACTCGGATTGGCTCTTGGGGATTGCGGTGGGGCTGGGTTCGAGCTGATCGCAGAGGGCGGCCGAGGCGCAGAGAGTCTTCTTGATGGGGAATTGCTACGGGGGCCGTGCTGCTACCGACCCTGTCGCAGCGGGTGCGTCACTATGGCAATTGGGCGATCAGCCTGGTAAAAGCTGACGGGCAGTCTACACATCCATCAACTCGCTCGCCCATCACCAGATGGTGTTCATGAGATTCCTGTTGTCTACTACTCTCGCATGTGCGGCTCTGCTCTTTGCATCGACGGCACAAGCCGACCCTGGCGTGCACGACGGTTTCTACATGCAGCTCAACGGTGGGTTGGGCTACTTCAGCACCACCGCGGAGGCCGGTGGCGTCGAGGCGTCCTACTCGGGCGTCACAGTTCCGACGTCGTTGCTGCTCGGCGGGTCGTTCATGCCCGGACTGACCATCGGCGGTGGGTTCCTTCTCGACTACGCCCCATCACCAACCTGGGAACAGAACGGCACAGAGTTGGACGTCTCCGCGCAAAACGTCTCACAGTACGTACTCGGGCTGGGTCTGTTCGGCGACTACTACCTCGAGCCGACGGGCGGGCTGCATTTCCAGGGATTCGTCGGGTGGGGGGGCTTGGAGACTTCATCCGACGCCGGCGCCGGTGGCAGCGATCCGACAGGTCTCTCAGCGTACCTCGGCGGGGGATACGACGTTTTTATCGCCGACGAGTGGAGCGTTGGCGGCATGGTGCGCTTGGTCTACGGGCCCTACTCGCTGAACAACTTCGATTATCCCACGATCGCGCCCGCCATGATCGCCACGCTAACCTATCAATAACGCCGGCGGCCGGCGGGCGCTTGCCCTCCGCCACGACCAGCAAACAGAAGACGGCGCCGAATTCGGCGCCGTCTTCTGTTTGCTGGCTGACGCGGCACGTCAGCCGTCATGGAGTCGCGTCGGAGCCCTATTTCCCCAGGAACCGCTTGGCCTTCGCCGCGGCCGCGCTCCACTCGCCGGTCCGCGCGCTCTCCTTCTCCTGCAGGTAGGTGAGCACGGCTTCGGTGATGGCGACGGCCTCGCCCTTCTGGATGATGGCGGCGAGAACCTCGCGCCAGCGCTCGGCTCCCAGAACTTGCTCCAAGACGCTCGAGCGCTCGAAGCTGCCGTCGGCCTTCTGCGTGAGCAGAAGGTCGTAGAGGAGGTCGATGGGCTTGTCGTCGGCTGCGGCCTTTGGGCTGTCGTAGCGGTCGAAGGAATCGAAGGCGCTGAACCCTTTCTCGTTCTCCGCGGGAGCGGACAGGACGGCCCCCTCCTCCCTCAGTGAGAACAGCTCGCTGATAGCCCCCTTTGCCTTTGCCACGAGCCCTCCGCCCGAGCGCGCGTCGCCAGGGGCAGCGGGCATGGCGTCCATCGCGACGCTCCTGCGTGCCCTCTTCAGCGATGGTGCAGGGGCAGCTGCGGGCATGGCGTGGGGCGTGTTGTACGCCATGGATGGTGACGCCAACGCTCTCAACGCCCCCATCGGCCCGCCGATGGCAGCGCGCCCAGTCACGCTGCCGTGCCCCCCCCAGCCCGCGGTCAGCGCCACGGGAATCTTTCGCAGCACAGCCTGCTCGCTGACCTTCTCCTCTTCGGAGCGCTGCTCGACGGCGACGTAGCTCGTGGCGCTCGACAAGAGACCGTAGCGTTTGCCCAGCTCGACCAGCTGCCGCTCGGTGCGGTCTTCTTTGCCGCGAGCCTGGTTGCTCCCGCGTCGCAGTCCTTCGCCCTCCTCCAGGTCGCGAATGCGCTGCCGCGCCCACAGCGCCGGCAGCGGGCCGCCCTCGCTGGCGGCCTCCAGATCCAGTTCGACCTCCCAGCGCTGGTCGTCGGCGCGCAGCACCACCTTCGTCGTCGCGCCGCCCTCGACCCGCGCGAAGATGCGCGTCATGTCCCCCGCGAAGATGGCCGGGCAGGTCGCTGGCGCCTGGGTCACCGAAAGCGTGCCCCACTCCATCGACACGTTGCGGTAAGCCGGCGTCGAGATGCGTCCGACCATCCGCAACACCTTGGGCTCCACCCGCTCACCGGGGTAGATGAACTCTGCCGCCCCACGGCTCGCTCGCGCCACGCCCCGCACCAAGTGCTCGCTGGCGCCAGCGCCGATGCCGAACGTGAAGACGCGGCTCGTCGAGCGATGGTCCTGACACAAGGCGATGACCGCGTCCTCGTTGGACACCTCACCGTCCGTCAGCAGCAGGACCTGGCGCGAGCGCTCGCCCTCCAGCGAGGCCCCGAAGATGGCCTTCAAGGGCTCCAGGATCTCGGTGCCGCCGAGGTTGGCGTAGGAATCCTGGGCGTACTTCGTGGCCTCATCGAGGTGCTTCTGGTCGAACCTCTGCGGGGTCTTCCACAGGCTCTCGTAAGAGCTGCCGAAGCGCACGATGTTGAAGGTGTCGCCCTCGGACAGCGCCCGCAGGCTCAAGGCCAAGGCGCGGCGCGCCTCTTCGATGGAGTCGCCCTGCATGGAGCCCGAGCAGTCGAGCAAGAAGATGACCTCCTTCGGGACGGCCTTCATGTCTTCTGCGGCGGGGCACAGCTCGACCATGATGACGCGCGTCCCGTCTGCCTCTCGGCCGACCAACGCGCGGGGACGGCGCGCTTCGCGCGGCTCGATGAGCAAGACAAAGTCCCGGTCCAGCGCCGCCTTGTCTTGCGACAACGTCACCTTCGCGTGCGCGCCGTCGAACTCGGTGCGCACGGTGTGGCTGGGCGACTCGACCCCCTTGATGCCGCCGTCCATCGTGACGTTGACCGTCAGCGTCAGACCGTAGGGCACCTGGTTCTGCCGCGGCGGGTTGACCCGCTCGCCGTCAGGCTGGCCGATCTCGGGCGCAGTGGCCGGCACGTAGCGAGGCGACACCGTCGTCGGCAGCATCAGCCGCAGCGCGGCGCCCTCGACGTTGAGCGGCGCGACATAGGTGAGCTTCACCTGCACGTCGTCCCCTGGCTTCAAGTTGCCGATGGAGGCCGTAAAGATGTTGGGCCGCTCCTGGTCCAAGAGGAAGGCGCCGTGCCCGTCGGCCATGGCGTCGTCATAAATCTCGAAGGCCTGCTCTTTGGGCTCGACGTGACCCATCACCAGCCGGTCGCCGACCATGGCCTCGAACCCGCAGACCGCCGCGCCCTCTTCCAACGGGAAGACGTAGACGGCCTCGACCGCTCGCTTCTCGTCGTTGCGGTAGCGCTGCGTCACGCTGACCTTCGAGCCCGAGCCGGTCACCTCGACGTCGAGGGCGACGCCCTGCAGTGGGATAGTTCCTCCATCGTTGAGCTCGAGTCTGCTGTGGATCGCTTCGCTCATGACATCCTCCGAATTGCGGTCTGTTTCGTGTGCAGAGACTTAGGTGAAATCGGTCTACTCGTCACTCTTCGTCGAGGGCTTTTCTGATGGCGCGTTCGAGCCGCTGCAGCGTCGCCGAGTCCAAGGCCCGCTCGCGCCGCAGATGCACTTCGATCCCCTCCCCGACCTCGACCCGGAACCAACGCTGCTGCGGGACTATGGGGAGCGGTGTCACGTTAGCCGGCGCCGCTGTTTCTTGTTGGGCGGCGTCCGAGCCGCTGACGCCAAGGCGCGCGGCGATCTCGGTCAGGCTCACGCCCTGCGCTTGCCACTCTCGAATCTGGATCAGGCGGTCGAGGTGCTCACGGGTGTAGTGATTGCCTCGCCCGGTGCCAGTCGGCGTCGGGAGCAGGCCGCGCTGCACGTAGTAGCGCACAGTGCGCCGTGCGACTCCGCCCAACTCGGCGAGCTCTTTGACTCCGAAGTTTTCGGTTTGGCTGTCCATCTGACGACCTCCTGAGCTAAACGTGACAGCTGGGTGTCACGTTGTCAAGTGTCGCGTTTATTTTTCTGCACAGGACGACACAGGGGTTATATACGGCTGATTGATGGGGTTCGAGCGGTCGGCCGCGGTTCCACGTCGTGGGCTCGAGCGGTCGGCCGCGGTTCCACGTCGTGGGCTCGAGCGGTCGGCCGCGCGACCCAGCGCTCCGCGCTGGGCTACTTCCTGGGACCGCCCCTTCAGGGCGGATGCCCAGGTTATGGGCGCCGTCGCGATTCGAGCAGCGTCACACCTGGGCGTTCGCCAGCCACCAGCCCAGGGCAACGCCCTGGGCCCTGGAGTTTGTACAGATCTTTCTCCTACATAACATAGCCGCCGATGCTCGCTGGTCTTTTGGCCTCCCCCCTCTCCCTCGCCCACCCCTGGCGGAGAGGGGGCGGAGAGGCTCCCCTGGCAGAGCTGTGGGCGATATGACTGGCGTGAGCCGCGCTTGGGCGCTCACCAGAATTGCCCCCCCTCGCAATGCCGCTGGGACGGCTGTGGACGTGGCGCGGCTGGCGTCGACCATGGACAAACTGAGCACAGCTGCCGTCAGGTTTTGAGCGAGAATCGGCGTGGATGAAGCACCTGCACTCAGTGTTGCCCACGGCCCCCTTGGACAAGCCGTGGACCTTTGAGCCGAGAGTGCGACGGCTTGAGGGGCTTGTCCACAGCCGCTTGGACAACTGGCCGTTACCACGGAGCCCTTGCGATAGGGCTCGAGGGCCAGTTGACCACACGACCACCGCCTCGACGGCGACGATGTGGGTTTTGAGGTGAGTAAGAGGGGTCAGTTTTTGCGAGCGCCGAAGCCCGTCCCACAAGCAGACGAAAAAGGAGCTGACCTCGGGTCTCCAGCGCGCGATAAAAGCGGGTCCGACGAAGAACACGCACACGAACCGAGACCCGATGCAGCTCCAACTCCAGACCTTACTGAACCTCGTCCACCCGCTCAAGTCTTTCGTCTACGCCGACATCCGGCTCCTGCCGCGCGTCGGCCCGCGAGGCGCCACCATCGAGGTTCGCGTCGAGCCTCGGAAGAACGGCCGCGGCCGTTGCTTCGGCTGCAACCGATCGGGGCCGACGTACGACCACCAGCCCGAGCGGCGCTTCGACTTCGTGCCGTGCTGGGGCCTGCTCGTCTTCCTCTTGTACAGCCCCCGCCGTGTGGAGTGCAGCCGCTGTGGCATCCATGTCGAAGCCATGCCTTGGGCTATGGGCAAGTCGTCGATGACGACGGTCTACATGAGCTTCCTGGCGACCTGGGACCGGCGCCTGTCGTGGACCGAGACTGCGCGCGTCTTCGCCAGCACCTGGGACAACGTCCGCCGGGCCGTCGAATGGGTCGTCGAGTATGGGCTCGAGCATCGCGACCTGAACGGCATCACCGCGATCGGCGTCGACGAAGTTCAATACGGCAAAGGGCACAAGTCCCTCACGCTCGTCTACCAGATTGATGCCGGCTATCGCCGCCTGCTCTGGATCACAGAGACCCGCACGGTGAAGGCGGTTGAGCGCTTCTTCATCTGCCTCGGCGAGGCTCGGTCCAAGGCGCTGCGCGTCGTGTGCAGCGACATGTGGAAGCCCTACCTCAACGTGATCCAGCGCCACGCCGGCCAGGCGTTCAACGTCCTCGACAAGTTTCACATCGTCGCCCATCTCAACAAGGCGGTCGACGAGACCCGTCGCCTCGACGCTGCCGAGCTGCGTCGGCAGGGCGACAAGGTCACGCTCAAGCACACACGCTGGTGCCTGCTCAAGCGCCCCGGCAAGTTGACCAAGAAGCAGACCGGACGGCTCCGCGGCCTCCTTCGGCTGAACCTGAGGACCGCACGCGCATACCTCCTCAAGGAGGACTTCAACCACTTCTGGACCTACGTCTCGCCCACCTGGGCGGGGAAGTTCCTCGACAGGTGGTGCGACATGGCCATGCGCAGCGGCATCGAGCCGATGAAGGCCAAGGCGAGGATGCTGCGGTCCCATCGCGAGCTGCTCCTCAACTACTTCCGCGCAAAGAAGGAATATTCCTCCGGTGTCGTCGAAGGCCTCAACACAAAAGTGAAACTCGGATCGCGCTGTTTCATACCCTTGCCCACCTGCCAAAGCCCGAACACGCCCACAGATTTGCCTGACGAGGCGTTTTTCCTATCCTCATCCTCGGACACAGGTCGCCATGTACCCTCCGCGTACTACAGCGCTCTGTATGGCAGGGTGTTGCCACTCGACGCCGGGCCCACAGGCCGGTGACCGAGTCAGCTCCCCCAAAGGAGCCACACCCAACTGAAACAGTCCTTGACGCCTCTCCCACGCTCATGGAAAATCGAGGTTATCGAGAGAAGCGGGTTTACACAAAGGAAGGCGTCATGCCGGTGAAGCTGTCTGTCTGTCTGTTTGTCTGCGTCTCTGTCATCGTAATGGCTTGCAGCGAAGATGAACCCCCCGTAACGCGCATCATCTACGAGGGCGACCATGCCGCGATGGGACCGCAGGGTGGCACGCTCGTCTTCGAACGCGATGGCCGCCTCCTCAAGCTTGATGTGCCCGCTGGTGCTTTGGAAAGCGAGGTCGCCATCACGCTCTCTCTGGCATCGCAAGACGAGATCGAGGCCGCCTTCCCCACGACACGGGTGCCGCCTCTGTTTGGCTCAGTCTACCACCTGGAGCCCGCGGGTCTACGCTTTGCGCTGCCGGCTAAGCTTCGCATCACCTACCTCGACAGCGATCTCCCGGGCGTCGTGCGACCTCAGGTTCGCATCATGTCATCTTCAAAGGGCGAACTCGAGCTGCTCGACCGCGTTGAGGGTTCGCCTGAAAGCGCAACGGGGCTCGTGCATCACTTCTCGCTCTTCGCAGTGGTGCCTGATCCAGAAGCCGTGCCCGCGCAGCTCTTCGATCAGACGGGCGATGAGTTCATGCTGTCTGGCGTCACGTTGCACAGCTCTGAGAGGCTGCGGCTGCACAGCATGAGCGTCGGAGCTTTCTCGCTCGCCTATCTCGTCGAAGCGCATGACATCGGTGTACTCGAGACCACGCTCACGCTCTCGGGGCTGGCGCCGAATGCGACGATCGTGGCGATCGATGGCAGCTATCGCCGCACGTCGCCCCTTGAAACGGACGCCTCGGGCCGAGCGACGTATGTGCAATCGCTGGCGGGTGGTATCCACGGCGTATGGCTTCAGGAGAGCGTCGGGACGCTCATCATCGATGCGGCAGAGCCCAACGGCGGAGACTGTACGCTCGGGGGACGCGGCTCGTGGGACGCGAGCTCTCGAACCTGTACGCTCTTGGGCGATCTTTTCGGTGTCGACCTGCCCCTCGAGATCGTCTCGGCTCAGACGACGCTCGACTGCGCCGGACATCAACTCTTCCAGTTCGCAAGTACCACAGGTGTCCTGGTGTCGAGCGGTACCCAGGGGGTTGCGGTACGCAATTGTGTGATCGCGAGCAGTGGTCTTGCGGGCATCGCCACGGCCTTCGGTGCGCGCGATGTGCTCATCGAAGACAATGAGCTTGGCGGCAGCGCCGACTATCGTCTCTTCATCAACATGTCATCACGGGTGACCCTTCGTCGCAATCATTTCGCGCCTCGCTCGTTTGGTTACGCCATCAACGTCAATCACAGCGACGAGACGCTCATCGAGGACAACATCATCGCTCTAGGAGCGATTGCCATCGGTGGCGAGTTCGCCCGCAATACAAAGGTGAAGAACAACATCATAGTCAATGACCGTAATTCAGCGGTGCTGGTGATCCAGGACGGAGGTGGGACAACGATAGGACCCGGCAACAGCATCTTGACCCCCAATGGCATCCTCTTGCCAAGTACCACAGGCATCGAGTCCTTCGTGCCTGGTGGCCAGGCGACCCTCACCGGCAACTTCATCCACGGCTTCGAGACCGGCATCTTCCTCGCCGGTGAGAGCCCTCACGTGGTCTCGTTCAATACGATGACGGGCAACACGCGCGCCCTAAAAGTCAGCTTCACGGCGACCAACTCGCGCGTCTTCCTCAACGATATCTTTGGCAACGACTCGCCTCAGGTGGTGGCCTTCGGTGGAGCGCTGGCGCTCGAGCTCTCGGACCAGGACGTCGCCTCGCCGACCTTCGATAAGGGCAATTACTGGGGCCACGACTGCGATCAGAGCGAGCAATTCATCGCCGGTGTGGACGGGGACACCGGCCTTGCGGACAACAACCCTTTCGGATTCCGGGTGTCGTCGTTCCATCTCGTTGACCCCTTGGGGATCCCGACGCCATCAGGCTGCGCACAGCTCGATTTGACGCCGAGCTGTCGCTCTCGGCAAGCTTCACCCTTGCAAACGGGTGGAACGTGCGACACAGACGGTGATGGTCTGCTCGACCACGAGGAGGTCTTCGGAGCCGACGCTGTCGATCCCTTCAACGGCGCTCCCTTAGGCCATGTGGACTATCCGGGGCTGGGCGCGAACCCGCTCGTCAAGGACGTGTTCGTGGAGGTGGACTATGTCGATCGAAGCGGATTGCACCTCCCCGACAGCTTTCTGACGGGTCAAATCGCGCCCACTCTCGAGGAGTTGCTACCCGTTGTGGAGGCCTTTGCCCGACATGGCGTTCATCTCCACATCGATCTCGGCGAGCTCGCTCCCGGAACAGCCTTTGACCTGCGAGATGGTACAGGGAGCTCGTCGGTCATTCAGCCCACCGATATCATCTGGTTGCATGACCGTCGCCTCGATCCGGCCAACAGCAGCTTGTCCTTCATCCGCTTCGGTCCATCCTGCGGCAACCTGTATTGCGACTTCGACCCTGCTTGCGTGGAAGCCTGCTCGCGAGACCCTCGAGATGTGCGAAGTCTCTTCAGTCACCCAGCGCGACGACATGGGTTTCGCTATGTTGTGTACGGCGTCTTACCTAACCCTGGCGCGGGTTCGCAGACATGGTCTCTACAGGACTCTATCGAACCCGATGATGTGACGATGACACTCACAGTGTCAAACCTAATGGCTTATTATCGTTGCTATCAAAGTCCTGGCGTCGGTGAGGTCGAGGGCTTGCCCGGTGAGCCCTATGAGCGCTTCATCTATGAGAGATGCGCCAGAACTGCGGATGGTGGCATTCTCGAAGGGGTCGTGGGGATCGAGCACAAGGCACTGGGAGAGAGCGGCATCGACCGCCAGCACCCGGATGGCGCAAAGATGTTTCTGATTGAACAACAAACGGGTGGTGTCAACTTCTCCGTGGGCGCAGCGGGCCTAGACACCTACCAGAGCACCGATCCAGCCTGCATCTCAGAAGGTTCTTCGTGTACGGAGAGTAATCAGTGCTGCACACTGTTGTGCTCGCCGCTGGGAGCAGGCACCTGCGTTCGCGATTACTCCATCTCATCGAACTTCCTCACCCTCACCGATTTCACGGCGCCCTCAGGCTCCGGCGAATTATTGATACGTGGGCTCGTCTTCATGCACGAGCTCGGGCACAGTCTCGGGTTGCGCCACGGAGGGTTCGAGAACGTTCCACAACAGAAGCCGAACCACCTGAGCGTCATGAGTTATCGGTATAACAACGGCAAGCTCAAGCAAGTCGAACCCGATGGTTCGGAGACCGAGTCGATCTTCGACTACTCAGACGGCTCACGTCCCGACCTGAATGTTGCGAACCTGCCAGAGAACTTGCTCCTCGATGAGGAGCCCTGGCAAGTCACCTTCGTTTGTCCTGATTTGCCCATTACTAGAGGGAGCGAGGGCATCGCCAACGCGCCGATCGACTGGACGTGCGACGGACAGTTTGACGATGTCTGTGGTGTGGATGCGACTTGCATCCTCGACTGTACGCGATGGTCGAATTCAAAGGAGTGTATAGGTACCGAGCTCGCCACAGTGCTCAAGGACTACGACGAGTGGAACAATCTGGACTTCCGAGGAGGTGTCACTGGACTCTCAATCGATGTACCTCCTACTCGAGTGCCACCGCTCGACGAAAGGCCGGAGGGTGCCCCGCTCGCCCTTACGATAGACGTCAAGCCAGGTAGCGATGAGAACCCTGTCAACATCAAGAGCCGTGGTGTGGTTCCTGTCGCGTTGTTGGCTGACCCTGAGCTCGACGTCGCCTGGATCGAAGTCAACACGATCGCCTTTGGTCCCACGGGCACGGAAGCTTCTGCGGAGCGATGTGCCGTGGAGGATGTCAATCAGGATGGCCTCGACGACCTCGTCTGTCATTTCCGCACCCAGCAGGCGGGGCTAAGCGCGGGTGTGCAACAGGTTGTAGTGCGCGCGAGCCTCGTGAGCGGTCTCGCGTTCGTAGGTACGGATTCGATTCGTCTCGTGCCATGAGAAATTCACGACACATAGGCTGGATGAACCGAGCGCTCGCTCTGCTTGCAGTAGCCCTGTTGAGCCTCAGTGGGCTGGGTTGTGATGAGCCTGTGGTACAAGACGAGCTCCTCGACCAGGACTCGAGGGTGGTCGCTGATGAACGCGACGATGAGGACCTCGATGGGAGCCCTGATGAGGACATCGAGCAGAGCGTGGCGTGTCTGCCCACAGGGGCAGCCTGCGAGGACACTGAGGGCTGCTGTCGCGGTCTGTGTCACCAGGGAGTGTGCGTCGAGCCCCAATGCTGTCTCGCCGCCGGTCACCCCTGCGAGAACGATGCGATGTGTTGCTCGCAGTCATGTGATGCAGAGGCTGGTAAGTGCCGTCCCTACAAGCCTCAAGGAGCCTGCAACGCCTCCGAGGAGTGCTCTAGTGGGTTGTGTGACCTGCGCGAGGGTCGCTGTGTGAGCTGTCTCGAGGACTTCCATCGGTGTGAACACGACGAGGAGTGCTGCGGCGGACGCTGTGTGAGTGTCTATTCTTCTTCGTACTATCCAGCCCAAATGGTCTCCATATGTGTCTCTTGCACCCTGCCTGGCGAGGCGTGTTTGGATGACTCCGAGTGCTGCGGAGCGATGCCTTGCAACAGCGAGGGGTTATGTGGCTGTGAAGGAGACTGGGGAGACAAATGCCCCCATGGCAACGAATGTTGTGCGGGGAATTGCATCGAAGGAGATTGTATCTACCCGCTCGGGATTACTGGCGAACCTTGCCAATGGGATGAGGAGTGTGTCAGTTTTCGATGCACCAATGGCGCATGTGTATTTGGCCAAGAAGAGTATTGGTTCTACTCGGAGGTATGCAATGAAGTGGGTCGCTGCGCGTCGTGCGCTGATATCAGACCTAGCGATGAGTCTGGTACGTGTGATCCCTATGATATGGATACAGGTGAATACTATAGTGCAACTTGCGATCTGCACGACGGGTGGTGCTGGATAGAGCATCACGACGGTAGTCCTTGCACTCGTGACGGGGAGTGTCAATCCCATCTCTGTGACCCTGTGACCGAGCTGTGCGCATCGTGTCGAGCCGTCGCTAATGATTGCAGTAGCGATGAAGACTGCTGCTCCAGCCTCTGCGATGGGGTCACCGGGCGATGTGTGGGCTGTCTGCCATCGACTCGACCCTGCGAGAGCGAGCTGGTGTGTTGCTCTGGGTTGTGTGACCCTGTGCTCGGGGTGTGCGCAGGCGCCTGTCCATGAGAAGAACTCGTACCCACAAACACTCAGAGCGGTCTCGCGTTCGTAGGTACGGATTCGATTCGTCTCGTGCCATGAGAAATTCACGACACATGGGCTGGATGAACCGAGCGCTCGCTCTGCTTGCAGTAGTCCTGTTGAGCCTCAGTGGGCTGGGTTGTGATGAGCCTGTGGTACAAGACGAGCTCCTCGACCAGGACTCGAGGGTGGTCGCTGATGAACGCGACGATGAGGACCTCGATGGGAGCCCTCATGAGGACCTCGATAAGAGTGTGCCGTGTCTGCCCACAGGGGCAGCCTGCGAGGACACTGAGGGCTGCTGTCGCGGTCTGTGTCACCAGGGAGTGTGCGTCGAGCCCCAATGCTGTCTCGCCGCCGGTCACCCCTGCGAGAACGATGCGATGTGTTGCTCGCAGTCATGTGATGCAGAGGCTGGTAAGTGCCGTCCCTACAAGCCTCAAGGAGCCTGCAACGCCTCCGAGGAGTGCTCTAGTGGGTTGTGTGACCTGCGCGAGGGTCGCTGTGTGAGCTGTCTCGAGGACTTCCATCGGTGTGAACACGACGAGGAGTGCTGCGGCGGACGCTGTGTGAGTGTCTATTCTTCTTCGTACTATCCAGCCCAAATGGTCTCCATATGTGTCTCTTGCACCCTGCCTGGCGAGGCGTGTTTGGATGACTCCGAGTGCTGCGGAGCGATGCCTTGCAACAGCGAGGGGTTATGTGGCTGTGGAGGAGACAAATGCCCCCATGGCAACGAATGTTGTGCGGGGTTCTGCATCGAAGGAGATTGTATCTACCCGCTCAAGATTGCTGGCGAACCTTGCCAATGGGATGAGGAGTGTGTCAGCCTTCAATGCACAAATGGCGCATGTAGATTTGCCGGAGAACAAGGTGAATTCGGCTGGATCTCATGCACTGAATCGCTGATTGTTTGCGCGTCGTGCATGGACAGGAGAACTTCCGCTGAATTCGGTACGTGTGATCCCTATGATATGGATACAGGTGAATCCTATAGTGCAACTTGCGATCTGCACGACGGGCGGTGCTGGATAGAGCATCACGACGGTAGTCCTTGCACTCGTGACCTGGAGTGTCAATCCCATTTCTGTGACCCTGTGACCGAGCTGTGCGCATCGTGTCGAGCCGTCGCTAATGATTGCAGTAGCGATGAAGACTGCTGCTCCAGCCTCTGCGATGGGGTCACCGGGCGATGTGTGGGCTGTCTGCCATC
>Ga0210044_10001281_pt1 | contig 38281 bp, 40 predicted proteins | sample CryGey13umfilter_2_FD_183959 | JGI IMG/M metagenome (GOLD analysis project Ga0210044, IMG submission 183959) | Groundwater microbial communities from aquifer in Utah, USA - Crystal Geyser 4/9/14 3 um filter (SPAdes) (version 2) | ecosystem: Environmental > Aquatic > Deep subsurface >... | reverse complement strand
TTTTCCAGTTGTTTATTTTTCACGGCCTGCCAGCCCAGGTTGGCGCTGAATAACAACAGGCAGGCGATAAAGGCGGAAAATAAAATTTTATTCAATCGGCCCAGGTTTTTGTACCAGCTAAAAAAGCTGATTAACGCCAGTCTGGCCTTAAGATAGGCGTTTTTAACGGCGGCTGTTAAATTATTAAAAAAATCCGCCATGGCCCGCTTATCGGTGATAATTTTAAAAAGGAAAATTATCAGGCCGATTAAACCGGAGCCGGCGCTTTTAAGGAAAACAAATATTCTGGCCGGCGAGAGCCAGCCGGGTTTCTTTTTGGCGAAAATTTTGTCTTTCAAAGCAAAAGTCGTGGGGCCGGGCTTAGCGGCCGGCCGGAAGCTAAAGCGGTCGGTTAACTGGTTAAACCAAGCCAGCCATTTTTTGGCGCTCACCAGCCCGGCGGGGGTCAACAATTTTTCGGTCTTTTCTTCGGTCACTAGAAGATTTTCAATTGAGGCGTTGGTGGAAGCGGCCACCGGCTCCTTGATTTTTACTTCAGCCATTTCCAGGCCGGCGGTGTTTTTAATGATAATGCCCAAAAAGGGCACGTAAAGGTTGATTTTACTCAGAGTGTTTTTAATTTGTTCGGCGGCGCTGGCCGGGGGCAGAGTGGTGATAATGCCGATGATTTGCTTGGCCGAAAGGTACTCGGCGAAAGTTTCATTGGTAAACAGGAAATAACCCGAGCGCGGCAAAGCGCCGCTCACCACGTTGGAAAAAAGCTTTGTCAGATTGGCGCCTCGCTTGGCCTCGCCGCCGGTTTGCTCCGAGATATCGGCCAGCTTGTATTTGGCGGTTTCTTCGGCCTTGCTTTTATAGATTAACAGCGCTTTGTTTTTTCCCAAACTGGCGAAGTGCAAGCCGTCATTATAAATTACGCCGATGGTAATATTTAATAGGCCGGGGTTAAGCCTGATTTTTTCGCTTTGCAGGAATTCCGCCAATTTTTTATTGGTTTTAGCCAGGGCCGATTCAAAAATATGCTCAATTCTAATGGATTTCAGCCGTTCCCTTAAAATCATTTTTTCGCTCAGATAGTAATTATGGTTGACGGTATTAATCAGGAAATTGATAATTTTTAGATTTTCCGCTTTGGCGGAATCAATTTGGATTAAGGCGAACAGTTTTCCGGCCAGCGCCTCTTTATTGGCGTCCGGCTGGGCCACGAAGATTTCCAGCGTGGCCGGGCTTCTTTGCGGCGGCGTCAGAATAAATTGGGCGATTTTATAATTCATAATCGGTTTTGACTTAATGCTAGGTTTATTATACAATAAAGCCAGAAATAAGTTAAGCTAATTTTTTAAAACATGCTGGAAAAATTGTTCGGTTCAAAAGCCCGGGTAAAGATTTTAAAGCTGTTTTTGCTTCATCCGCAGGATAAATTTTATATCCGGCAGCTGGCGCGCGATTTAAAGCTGCAATTAAATTCGGTGCGGCGCGAGCTGGAAAATTTGGAAAATTTCGGCATTTTAACCTCGGATTTTAAAAGCGAAGCGACCGAGGCGGGGAACCAGCCGACGGCCGGCGGGCAGGAGAAAAAATATTATCGCGCCAATCCGGATTTTGTTCTGTTTGACGAGATTAAGGCGCTAATCGTTAAGGCGCAGATTTTATACGAAAAAGATTTCGTACGCAAACTCAAGAGCATGGGCAAAATAAAATTATTGATTCTGACCGGCATTTTCGCCAATAACCCCAGCACTTTGATAGACATCCTGTTAGTGGGCCGGGTCAATAAAGCCAAGCTGGTCAAGTTAATCAACGAGCTGGAAGTCGAGCTGGGGCGGGAGATAAATTTTACCCTATTTGACCCGCAAGAATTCAAGTACCGCCGCGACATTACGGATATATTTTTGTACGGCATTTTGGAAGGCCGGAAATTGGTGGTGATTGATGAAGTGGGGTTGAGTTAAGAGAATTATTCGGTTATTTTTTTTATAAATCCTCTTAGCTGGGGGATTTTTATTTTTCCTTGACATTTTAACGAATATATGACATAGTAATAAGTTATTTAATTAATCATTTTGCTTATATGAAAAAAGCTTTAATATTAGCAAGTTTAATTGTAATTATTGCAGCCAATTTTTGTTTTTACCAGCCAAATTCGGCGCAAGCCGCTTATGGCTTGAGCGAAAACATTAAGCAAGTTAAAACCGCGGCTGACCCGGCGGTTTATTATCTGGACCATAAGCGCGGGGTTAAAAAACTTTACGCTTCGGAGAAAGCCTTTTTGTCTTACGGCAACAAATGGTCAGACATAAAAATTTTAAGCCAAGAGCAATTGGACAAATGGCCGGAAATGCATTTGGCAAAAAGCAACGGCTCCAATAAAGTTTATTACGTCAATAACGGCCGGAAAGCTTTAATTGAATCCGAGCAAGAATTTATTGACTGCGGCTTTAATTGGCAGGACATCGTCACTATTGCCCAGGCTGATTTAAATGAATATCAGTTAGCCGATTTTGACAGCCCTGGTTTGTTAAAAATAGAATTGGCTTCACTCAATTTGTCGTCTCTCTATTTGCCCACCGGCAGTCGTGGCAACGCGGTGGCGGCTTTTAAATTCGCGGCTTTAGGCGGCGAAGCAAAAATTACCCAATTAACTTTTACCCAGCAGGGCGTGTCTTCGGACGAAATAATTGAGGCGGCATATCTCTCTGATGAAGCCGGAGTGATTTACGGCGACCGATATGCCTTAAACAACAAACATCTTTACCTTAATTTAAGCGGCCAGCCGATTATTATTCCGGCCGGGGAAAATAAAAATTTTTATTTAAAAGTTGACTTGAAGCCGGTCGCCGGCGCCACCGGCCAGACTTTAAAGTTCGGCCTGATTAATTCGCTGGATATCGCCGTGGCCAGTCAGCTGGTTGCCAGCTTCCCCTTAGCCGGCCCGGAATTCAGATTGGCCGACGGGGTCAGCAATTTAGGTAAAATCAAAGCCACTTCGATAACTTTAAATACTAGCGGCGACCAAGCTAATATCGGCGCCACCAATAAAACCCTGGCGGCTTTCCGTTTGGCCGAAGCCAGCGGCAACGAAGACGTTTTAATAAAAAATATCACTTTGACCAATATCGGTTCGGCTCAGGACTCTGACTTGAGAGATTTAGTTTTAGTTGACCAAGACGGCAAGCAGCTGATGAAAATCCAGGCCATGGGCGGCCAAAAGGTGAGCTTCAGATTTGAGCCTGGTTACTTGATTAGAAAAAATCATTACCTTGACCTTAAGCTTAAAGCCGCGGTGGTAAGCGGCGATGGCCGGGACATTAAGTTCGCGATTTCAAACGACAATGATATTACTGCGATGAGTAAGGAAAACGGCTATAGCTTGGCCATCACCAATAATTCAGCTTCGGCTAGCCAGGTTAATCGCTTCGCCATCGTGCGTACGCCCATCTTTTTAACCACCAGTGTTTTAAAAGTGAGCGAGAGCCTGATTTACCGCGACCAAAGAGACGCGGTGCTCGGCTCGTTTGAACTGCGCAATAACATTAGCGACGTTAAATTATCGTCTTTCACCATCGCCATCATAAAATCCAGCGGCGCGCCCAGCTTGGATCAGCCGTTAGTCGCGGTTGAGGCAAAATCCGGCGCGGTTTTAGGCACGATTGATGCGCAGAAAATCACTAATAATTTCGCGGACATCAATTTAGGAAATTTTGAGGCGGCCAAAGGCAAGACCGTAAAGATAAAATTCACCAGCCATATTCCGGACACGGCGCCAAGCGGCTCGAGCTATGTGATTTACGTTAAAAGCGTCAACTACCGCATCGCGGAAAATAACATAGTTTATAGCGACCAGGTTGAATTGAGCGGGCAAAAGATACAGGTTATCAAGCCGACTTTATATTTATATTCCGGGAAGCTGGAAAAAGATGATATCGCGGTGGCCGGCGACGACCAGGTTTATTTGGGCTTTTTCAAAGTTGAAGCCACCGACGAAGAGCATATTAGGGTAACCAGCCTGACCGTAGCCAACGCGGCCGGTTCTACTCCGCTTAATTACGCCAATGGTTTTACCAACCTGGCTTTATATAAAAGCGGTTATCGGGTGAGTGATTTTATCGCCGAACCTAACGCCAACTCATATACGTTTGAAGATTTGAGCATTTACGTCGGCGCCGGCACTTCGGCTGACTTATATGTCCGAGCCGACGTGGCCGCTAACGCCACGGGCAAAGTCAAATTAGTTTTAGAAAACGCCGTGGCCGAAGATTATGTCAGCGGCATACCGGGCGAAGTCAATAATAAGAATGTGGTCAGCCCGGAGGTGGCTTTAAGCCAGACGGCTTTGGAAATCAGAAGCTTAAGCGGCGGCCAAATAACCAAAGGCGAAAGAACCAACCAGATCGCCAGCTTCAGTATTATCAATAAATCTTTAGAGAAAGTCAGAATTAATCATGTCACTTTAAATTCTTCCGGCTTTTTGGGCAACTTGTCCTCTAACAACGGGTTTAGCAATTTAAGGTTCGGTTACGCGGACGAGCGCGGCCGAGTGGTTTCAATCGGTTCATGGGTTAGTAAGCCCGTGGCCGACGTCAATGAAATCAGCTTGGGCAGCTTTACCTACGACCCGGGGGAATCTTTTACCATCAATTTATACGTTGACGCGGCTAATGACGCGGTAACCGGCAATATTAATTTGTTTATCAGAGACATCCAGGCCAAGGGCCAGCTTTCCGACGTTAACGCCAGCATCAGCGGTTTGCCCACGGACGCGGTTAACGTGAGCGTGAATTAAAAATTAAATATCATATAAAAACCGGGCCTGATATAATCAAGCCCGGTTTTTATTTGCCTAAAAAATAGTGGTGGGGTAGAATAAAAATAAGGTCAAATCCCCCTAACCCCCTTTATCAAGGGGGAAATAATTTTATGAATAAGTTGTTTTTATATAACTCATTAACCAGAAAAAAACAGGAGTTCAAACCCATTAAAAAGGGCGCGGTGGGGCTATATACTTGCGGGCCAACGGTTTATAATTACGCGCATATCGGCAATCTGCGCTCTTATATTTTTGAAGATATTTTAAAGCGCGTATTGCTGTATAACGGCTATAAGGTTAAGCATGTCATAAACATTACCGATGTTGGCCATCTGACCGGCGATATGGACATGGGCGAGGATAAATTGGAGGTTGGCGCCAAGCGCGAAGGCAAGAGCGCCCGCGCCATAGCGGAATTTTATACGAACGCTTTTAAAAAAGATATTAAAAAATTAAATATTTTAGAGCCGGATGTCTGGTGCAAAGCCACGGATTATATAAAAGAGCAGATTGATTTAATAAAAGCTTTAGAGAAAAAAGGCTATACTTATAAAACTTCGGACGGCATTTATTATGACACGGCAAAATTTAAAAATTATAATAAGCTAAGCCATCTGCCTCTGGAAAAATTAAAAGAAGGCGCTAGAGTTGAAAAAAATCTTGAGAAAAAAAATCCCACGGATTTCGCGCTGTGGAAATTCTCACCTAAAATCCCCCTAACCCCCTTTGATAAAGGGGGTAAAATAGTGAAGCGTCAGCAGGAATGGCCCAGCCCCTGGGGCGTGGGTTTTCCCGGCTGGCACATTGAATGCTCGGCCATGAGTCTGGCAATACTCAAAGACCAGCTGGACATTCATTGCGGCGGCATTGACCATATCAATGTGCACCACACCAACGAAATCGCCCAGTCTGAAGCGGCCACGGGCAAGAAGTTTTTTAATTTTTGGCTGCATAACGCGTTTTTGAATATTGCCGGCGGAAAAAAAATGGCCAAGAGCGAGGAAAATTTTTTAACTTTGGAAAACGCTTTGATAAAAAAGGGGATTAATCCGCTGGCTTTTAGATTCGCGGCTCTTGGGACGCATTATCGGAAGCCCATGGAATATAGCGAAGAAGGGATTAGGGCGGCGGGGAATGGGCTGAAACATTTAGGGAATCAAATGCGAGACCTCACCCCAGCCCTCTCCTTAGCAAGGAGAGGGAGTATAAATGCTGATTTTAAAAAGAAATTTTTAGAGGCAATTAACGACGACTTAAATATGCCGCAAGCGCTGGCCGTGGCGCAGGAGGTTTTGAAATCTAAATTGGCGGATAAAGAAAAACTGGCCGCGGTTTTGGATTTTGATAAAGTCTTGGGCTTAAATCTGGCGAGCGCTTTAAAAGAAAAAAAGTTGCCGGCTCAAGTTGAAAAATTGGCTGAAGCGCGGCAAGCGGCCAGAAATAAAAAAGATTTTTCTAAATCTGACAAGTTAAGAAAAAAAATTGAAAAATTAGGCTACTTGGTTGAAGATACGAAAGACGGGCAGAGAGTTATAAAAAATAATTGTCGTATTGTCATTTCGAGCGTTAGCGAGAAATCGCTTTAAGATGATAGTGCCGAGTATAAGGGATTTCTCCCCCTCGGCAAGCTCGGGGTCGAAATGACAAAGCTAATATGAAGCGAGAATATAATTTTTACGTTTATATAATGGCCAGTCCGAGTGGAACAATTTATATTGGGGTGACAAATAATTTATTAAAAAGAATCGCTGAACATAAAGAAGGTAAAATTAAGGGATTTACTCAAAAATATTCCTGCAATAAGCTTGTTTACTACGAATATTTTGAAAATGTTTATGACGCTATTAGCCGAGAGAAAGAAATCAAAAAATGGAGAAGAGAGAAGAAAGAAAATTTAATAAGACAAACAAATCCGCATTGGAATGATTTATTTAAAGAACTAATTTAAGGGATTCCTCCTCCCGCTTTAGCGGTTCGCCGGAATGACAATAAGGGGGATTTTTTTATGAAAAATTTTTGGCTAAATTTAAATAAGCCAATCTATGCGCTCGCGCCCATGGCCGGAGTGACGGATAGTGCTTTTCGTCAAATCTGTAAATCGTTCGGCGTGGATGTGGTTTATAGCGAAATGGTGAGCGCTACGGCGCTGGCTTATGGTTCCAAAAAAACTTTGGAGCTTTTAAAGTTTGCCGAAGCCGAAAGGCCGTTTGTGGTCCAGCTTTTTGGCGGTAAGCCGGAGCATTTCGCGATTGCCGCTAAACTGATAAGTAAAAAAATCAAGCCGGATGGCCTTGACATTAATTTCGGCTGTCCGGTTAAAAAAATGGCTCGTCAAGGCGCGGGTGCGGTTTTAATGAACGACTTGAAGCTGGCGCGCGAGATTATTAAAGCGGTAATAAAAAACACCAGCCTGCCCGTGTCTATAAAAATACGGGCTAAAGTAGGGGAGACGGACGCGATAAAATTTTTGCGCGCGGTGAAAGATTTGGACATTAAAGCCGTGATGATTCACGGCCGGAGCTTGGCGCAGGGTCATAGCGGCGCGGTTGACTGGCTAGCGATAAAACAGGCGCGGCCGCTGGTGAAAGGAATATTACTGGCTAATGGCGGAGTCAAAGATAAGGCCAGCGCTGATGATTTAATAAAAAAAACCCGCGCGGACGGCGTGGGCATCGGCCAGGCGGCGCTGGGGCGGCCCTGGATATTTGAGGAAGTAAAATCCCCCCAACCCCCTTTGTTAAAGGGGGAGGAAGAAATTTTTCAAATAGCCATGAAGCACGCGAAGCTAGTGGAAAAATTAAAAGGCAAGCAGGGGATTATAGAAATGCGCAAGCATTTATGCTGGTACGTTGCGGGATTGCCCGGCGCGAGCAAATTGAGGCAGAAGCTGGTTAAGGCGGAAAGCATAAAAGATGTTACAGCCATTTTTTCTTTTTAAACAGAAACAGCATAAACAGCCCGACCAGTCCCATAAGGCCCAGGATTATCCAGAAGCCGTTGTGGTAGTTGACGAACGGCATGCCGTTTTCGGCTTTGATGCTGAAAATCGCGGCGATTAAAGCCAGCGAAGAAAAGGTTACGTAAAACATGGTCAGAATTTTCATGACATTGCCCAAACGGTAATTGGAAATTGATTCGTAAGAGTCATGCAGCACTTCCACCATCTCGCGCTGGTTTTCCAAGGTCTCCCAAATGTTTTTAGTGTAACCCACCAGTTCGCCGTAGTATTTTTTTAACTGCTCGCGGGGGATGATGTTACTTTCCATGGCCATCAGGCGCTTGATGATATTTTTATGGTTCTGCATGATTTTTCTCATGTTGATTAAATTGTGCCTTAGCCCTAAAATCAAGGCGGCCGATTGCCTGGGGTCGCCGGTTAAGACGGTTTGCTCGGCGCGGCTGATGGCGATGCTGTTTTTGTCCAAAAGAGCAAAACTATGCGACAAAAGTTTATTTAAAATTTCGTAAAGCAGAACGGCCGACGATTCAAATTGGTAAGACAAAAGCGAATTAACGTCTTTTTTACACAGGTTAAATAATTCGTTAAGCGGTTCAACGGACGCGCTGGGCAAAGTGATCAAAAAGCCGTGGCCGATGAAAAATTCAATTTCCGTGGCCGTCAGGCGCGAGTGGTTAGGGTCCAAAACCGGAAAATGAAGAATCAGGAAAACATAGCCGTCCTCGCGGTCAATGATCGGCCGCTGGGCGTTGGCTTTGGCCGAGGAAGCTCTTAATTGCGCTAGCTTAAAGCCATAATTTTTCCGCAAATATTCAATTTCCGCCTTGCCGGCGTTGTTAATATTTATCCAGTCAATCGCCTGGGTTTTTTGCGGATTGGAAATTATAACCTGCTGGATGTTTTTGGAAATTTTTTTAAAGTTGGACATTGGAGATGTGGATAAGAGATTTAGTTGGTTATATTATAGCATAATTATTTATTATTGTCATTGCGAGTTTTTGAAAAAAACGAAGCAATCTCAGGTTCGTAGCGCTTAATCAGAGATTGCCGCGTCGCTTGTGCTCCTCGCAATGACAAGAAATTTTAAAGTATTTTAATTTATATTGTTTTATGTTATAATATTGACACTTAGAGAAAAGTAATTTTTTTAATTTTATGGCCGATATCAAGCCGGCTAAATTGGTGGAAAGCCTGGAGTCTTTGAGCGAAAAACTCCCGCCGTCAGCTGGCGAAAATTTGCCGGAAAGGCTGGAGCGGGCGGTTAAAGAGGCGGGCGACCAAGTAAAAAACATTGAACAGGCCAGAAAATCGGTGATTAATGAAATTATTCAGACGGAAAAACTGGCGCCGGCGGCGGTCAGCCAGGCCGGCGGCCTATTGACGGCGCAAGCTAAGCGGCAAAAGCAGATTGAAAACGTTTTGGCCAAGGGCCTAACAGAGGTTTATTTGAATTTGGCGCCGGCGCAACGCCAAGAATTTAAACGAGCCGGCGAAGCCACCGCCAGAAAAATTAACCAGCTGCTCCTCCAGACGAAAATAAACATTGGCAAGATTATTAAATTGATAAAAAAGTGGCTGTTGCTCATACCGGGAGTGAATAAATATTTTTTGGAGCAGGAAGCCAAGATTAAAGCGGATGAGATTGTAAAAATGAAAAATGAAACTTAAGATGAAACTTAAGATGACAATTATAATTCGTGAGATTGCTTCGCCCCGACCAAAGCGTCGGGGCTCGCAATGACAGATGTTTTTATGGACTACGGCTTGTCAGAACAAAATACCCAAGTTATTCATAACTGGAATTTAAGCATCAGCTTGGACGGCTGGCTGATTTATTTGGCCACGGCTTTGGTCGGCGTGGCCCTGATTTTTATCGCGCGGAAAATTGTTCTGCTTTGGGCGCTTAATTCAAAATACCATGAGCACGCCATTTATCTTTTGCGCGTGCCCAAGGAGAAGCCTAATGAAAGAGACCAGCCGGCTAACGCCAATTATCTGCAGAATTTGCGCGAGAAGCTGGCCCGGGCCGAAACTATTTTTAAGGCCATCGGCGGCCTGCGCGCGCAAAGATGGCAGAAAGATTTCTCCTGGCTCTTAGGCCGCAATGACCATTTTTCCTTTGAAATCGTGGCTGGAAGCAAGTTGATTTCTTTTTACGTGGTGGCGCCCAAGGCCCAGGGCCGCTACTTGGAGCAGCAAATTCAGGCGTTTTATCCGGAAGCGGTTTTGGAAGAAGTGGAAGATTATAATATTTTTTTCCCGCGCGGCCAGACCGTGGCCGGATTTTTGCGTACCAAACGCAGTTTTATTTTTCCCCTGAAAACCTACAACAAAATGGAAGCCGACCCGATGGAAGCTTTGGTTAACGTTATGTCCAAGCTGGGGCCGAACGAAAGCCTGGCCATCCAGTATATCGCGAGGAGCGCCCAGCCGGGCTGGCACCGCCAGTCAAACCGCGTGGTTTCGGCAGTGAGCCAAGGCAAAAAGTTGTCCGAGGCTTTGGGCTATAATTTTTTCACTAAAACTTTGTCCTGGCTGGGCGAGTTGGTCAAGACCGCCAAACCCGAGGCCGCCGGCCAGCTGCCGGAAAAAGAAAACCGGCTCACCGCCATGGAGCAGGAGGTTTTGAAACTGATTGAAGAAAAAAATTCCAAAGCCGGGCTGGACGTCAATATCCGCCTGGTGGCCAACGCCAGCGACCGCAGCCGCGCCCGGGTCTATCTAAATAATTTGTTAAGCGCTTTCAGCCAGTATAATTATTACCAGTACGGCAATGTTTTTTCCAATAAAACTTCTTTTTTAAATAAATTCGTCCAGAAATTTTTAATCAGGGATTTCATCTACCGCCGCTTTAAGCCGGGTATTAGCTTTTTACTTAATACCGAAGAGCTGGCCGGCCTGTTTCATCCGCCGTTGGCCGAAACCGAGACGCCGAATATTTTATGGCTGGCGGCCAAATACGCCCCGGCGCCGGCCAACTTGCCGGAGGAGGGCATAATTTTAGGAAAAAATATTTACCGCGACGTAGTTAAAGACGTTAAAATGAAGCGCGAGGACCGGCGCCGCCACACTTATATTATCGGCAAATCCGGCGTGGGCAAATCGGTTTTATTGGCCGCCATGGCGGTTCAGGATATCATCAATGGCGAAGGCGTCTGCGTGATTGACCCGCACGGCGACTTAATCAGCGACATCATCGGCCGCGTGCCGCCGGAGCGGGCCGAGGACGTAATTTTATTCGCCCCGGCCGACACCGCGCGGCCGCTGGCCTTAAATTTACTCGAATTTGACCCGCGCTACCCGGAGCAGAAAACTTTTGTCATCAACGAGATGATTAAAATTTTTGACAAGCTTTACGACCTGAAAGCCACCGGCGGGCCGATTTTTGAACAGTACATAAGAAACGCCATGCTTCTGGTCATGAGCCATCCGGAGAGCGGCTCGACCTTAATGGAAATACCAAAAGTTTTAGCCGACCCGGCGTTTAGGAAAATGAAATTGGAAAAATGCGCCGACCCGACCGTGGTGGATTTCTGGCGCAAAGAAGCGGAGAAAGCCGGCGGCGAAGCGGCTTTGGCCAATGTCGTGCCCTATATTACCTCCAAGCTCACCAGTTTTATTTCCAACGATACCATGCGGCCGATTATCGCCCAGCAGACCAGTTCGTTTAATCTGCGCGACATCATGGACACAAAAAAAATTCTTTTGGTTGATTTGTCCAAAGGCCTGATCGGCGAGATGAACGCGCATTTATTGGGCATGATTTTAGTGGGTAAAATTTTAATGTCCGCCTTGTCGCGCACCGACGAGCCGGCCGAAAAACGGCTGGATTTTTATCTGTACATTGACGAGTTTCAAAATTTCACCACCGATTCGGTTAATTCAATTTTAAGCGAGGCCAGAAAATATAATTTAAACCTGATTATCGCCCACCAATACCTGGGCCAATTAGTCAAAGGCCAGGACACCTCCATTAAAAACGCGGTCTTCGGCAACGTCGGCACTTGGCTGTTATTTAAAATCGGCTCGGAAGACGCCGAAGTCATGGCCAAAGAATTCGCGCCGGTCTTTAACCAGTATGACTTAATCAATATTGAAAAATACACGGCTTACGTGAAACTATTGATTGACAATACGGCCTCGCGTCCCTTTTCCATGTCCGCCATTTGGCCCCTGCCCGGTATCAAGCGGGAAGATATGCCAGCCAAAATAAAATCTTTAAGCCGGCTTAAATACGGCCAAGACCGGAACATAATTGAAGCCGAGATTATGCGGCGGGCCGGCGCGGTTTAACCGCACTTTACAAATCAGGGGTTTTTGGGTAAGATTGTGGCAAATAAAGCTAAATGTCATTGCGAGCCACGTACTCGTGGCGAAGCAATCTCAGGTATGGTAAGTTTTTAACGCTCCTCGCAATGACAGATAAAAATAATAATTTTAAAAAAACAAATTTATGCCAAACCAAAATAAAAACCTAAACGACGACTTGGCTTCAGTGGCCGACAAAGAATATTTAAATACGGATAAAGGCAAAGCGCCGGCCAAAGACGAGGCCGTCAGCCTGCCCAAATCAAAAATGATTTTGGCCAGAAAGCTGCTTAACAACATTAAAGAAAATAATGAGCGCTTGCTCGGGCTTTTGGCCGGCTGCTTAAGCGCCGAAGACGAGGCCGCCATCTCGATCGGCCAAATTAGCGACGAGAGTTTCGCGCCCACGGAAGATTTAGGCGAATTAAGAATCATTGAAGGCGTCTTTGACGGCGAGAACATGATCGGGCCGGACGGCAAGCAATACAGCGTGCCGGCCAACTACGCCAGTAAGTCAAAGCTGGTGGAAGGCGACATTTTAAAACTGACCATTACCGGAAGCGGCACCTTTGTTTATAAGCAAATCGGGCCGATTGAACGGGCGCGCGTGGTCGGGGCGCTGGAGCGCGGCGCCGCGGGCGAATATTTCGCGCTTTCAGACGGCAAAAAATGGCGGCTGTTAACCGCTTCGGTAACCTATTATAAAGGCGAAGCCGGCGACGAAGTGGTAATTTTAGTGCCGAAGAACGGCGAGTCAAAATGGGCGGCGGTGGAGAATATCGTGCGGAAGAGCGAATAGAAAAAAAATAAAAAAACATAAAAACAAGAAAACAAAGGGGATGGTTTTTGGTCATCTTTTCGTTTTATAATCTTATTTGCTTTATTTTTAAAATATTATGGCAACTTTATATCGAAAATACCGCCCGCAGAATTTTACCGAAGTGGTGGGGCAAAATCACATAAAAATAACTTTGGAGCAGGAGATTAAGTCCGGCAAAATCGCCCATGCTTATCTTTTTTGCGGTCCGCGCGCGGTGGGAAAAACCACTCTGGCCCGGGTCCTGGCCAAAGCCGTCAACTGCGCCAAACGGAAAAGCAATTCGGCCGACCCATGCAATAATTGTCCCAGTTGCCGGGAAATCACCGGGGGCCGCGCTTTGGATATCATTGAAATTGACGCCGCTTCCAATACCGGCGTGGATAACGTGCGCGACAACATCATCGCCAACGCCCTGGTGGCGCCGGCCCGCCTACCTTATAAAGTTTTTATCATTGACGAAGTGCACATGCTGTCCATTTCGGCTTTTAACGCGCTACTCAAATTAATTGAAGAGCCGCCCCAAAGAGTGATTTTCATTTTATGCACCACCGAAGTCCATAAAGTGCCGGCCACCATCATTTCGCGCTGCCAGCGTTTTGATTTTAAGCGCATCAGCGTCAAAAACGTGGTCAAAAAATTAAGCTACATCGTTCAGGCGGAAAAAGTTAAAGTCAGCAAAGAAATTTTAGAGGCCATCGCCCGCCAGGCCGACGGCCATATGCGCGACGCCGAGAGCCTCTTGGGGCAGATTATCGCCATCGGCGGCGCGGAAATCACGCCGGAAGAAGCCGACTTGGTAATCCCGCGCTCGGCCATCAATGAGAGTCTGGCCCTGATCGGTTTTTTAATCAAAAAAGACGCGGCCGGCGGCATCAGATTAGTCAACCAGCTAATGGACGAAGGCGTTGATTTAAAAATCTTCGTTAAGGACACGATTGAAATTTTAAGGAAATTGCTGCTCATGAAAATCAGCCCGGCCTTGGTGGAAAAATTGGCTTTGGAAATGGGTGAGACCATTGAATTAAAAATAAACCAGCTGGCGGCCGATTTAAGCGCGGAGCAGGTTCTTAAATTAATGGAGAAGTTTATCAAAGTGAGCTTAGAGCTCAAAACCGACTTTATCCAGCAATTGTCTTTAGAAGTGGCCATCGCCGAAATTTGCACCGCGCCGGCTTTAGTCAAAAGTCCGGCCGGCCCGAGGTTCGCGGCTTATCGGAGCAATCCGGCGCCGCTTAAGGCGGTTGGCGAGGCGGTTAATCTGACCGCTGGCCAGATTGCGGAAAAATGGAACGAAGTTTTAGCCAAAGTCAAGCAGTATAATCATTCCTTGTCTTTCATTTTGCGCGTCTGCCAGCCGCGCGAACTGGTGGGCAACCAACTTTGCCTGGCTTTTAAATATAAATTTCATAAAGACCGCGTCAGCGAGACGGCCATAAAAAATATCGTGGAAAAAGTCATGCGCGAGGTTTACGGCGCGGCCATTGAGATTCAAGCCGTGGTGGATGAAAATTTGGAAGTGGCGGCCAATAAATTGGTGTCGGACGAACCCCTGGATTTAAAAAAATCGCCGGCCGAGCCGGGCGAGCAGAGCAAAATGATTGATAATCTGCTAAAGACGTTCGGCGGGAAGGTGGTGAGTTAAAATAATATTCCGAGGTCGTCCAATGGTAAGACATCGCCCTCTGGAGGCGAGTATCTTGGTTCGAATCCAAGCCTCGGAGCCAGTTTGAAAACGCCTGCCTTCGGCAAGCAAGCGCCCACTCAAATTCAGCTAAAAATCCAAACTTTCCGCCTTGCCAGCCAAAAGCAAACCTTTCTTTTTTTATGCCAATTCATCAACTGCAGACATCACCCCTTGACATTTATAACTATTCTAATTTTGAATATTCTTAATTTGAATATATCATATTAGGGTTCATTAAATTAATATGACTAAAGCAATATATTTAAAGGAATATAGGCAGATTGCTGAAAAATTAAAAAAAGCCAGGATAGAATCTGGCTTGACTCAAGAGATAGCGGCCGAAAAAATTAAAAAGCCACAGTCTTATATTTCAAAAGTTGAACAAGGAGAACAGAGAATTGATATTATTGAATTACAACACTTTGCGAGTTTATTTAATGATTTTAAATAATCAGAAGCGATTAATTTCAAAGCAAAATGGCCATTATCTTGGCGTCCGCCGCTTAAATCAATTGTTTTAATTTCTTTACTATAAATTTTATCTAAATATTCGTTATATTTAGAGGCAGTTGGCTCTGGCATTTTTGTTAAATTTATAGCTTTTTCGTCTAAAGCTAAAATCAGATTATTTAATTTGTCATATTCAATACTGCCGGAATAACCGGAATAAAAAATATAAATTAATTCATTTAGATCGGTTGTCGCGCGCTTAATCATGATATTAATTTTTTAATTTGTTACCGCCGTGAAATTTCGCGTGTATGTTTTTTAGCTGCTGGTTGGTAACATGAGTATATATCTGCGTGGTTATAATATTTTTATGGCCTAAAAATTCTTGAACCATTCTTAAATCAACGCCTTGAGTTAATAAATCAGTGGCATAGGAATGTCTTATGGTATGCGGAGTCGCCATTACCGGCAACCCCGCTATTTTTATGTATTTTTTTACAATATCTTCAATGCTTTTGGTTGTTAAGCGCCTCGAAGCGTCTTTACCGGCCGCGCCTCGCTTATAGTTTATAAATAACGCTTCGTCAAAATCGGCTCGTTTATCTAAGTATTTTTTTAACCACGAGGTGGCCCTTTCTGAAAAATATATGGTTCTTATTTTTTCGCCTTTACCAACCACGGAAATTTCCAGACTTTTTACAATATCTTTTATCTTAATTTGCTCGCGATTTAAGCTAACCAGCTCGGCTACGCGCAAACCCGTGGAAAAGAGGCATTCCAAAATAGCCCGGTCGCGCAGGCCGATAATTTTTTCCGTGTCCGGCGTCAGCAGCAATCTTTCCATTTGTTCAAGGTTTAAAAATTTTATTTCTTTGTCTGCTTTATCTTTAGCCAGTTTGATCTGGGTAGGGGATAGAGAAGCTATTTTTTTTTCTATAAAGAATTCCAGTAAACTGCGTAAAGCTATTAAATAATAATTTTGCGTAGTTTTTTTTAGTAATTTTTTGGTTTTAGGATTCGCATGCCGCGATAAGTAAACCCGGTATTGCCAAATATGGTCAGTAGTAAGCTTTTGGGGCTTAAGTTCTTCCAGGCTATTAGATTTAAGCCAATTAAAAAATTTGTTTAAAAATCTTTTGTAATTTTCTTGAGTTTTGTTTGATAAACCCTTCTCAATTTCTGAATAATCGAGAAAATCGTTTAAATATTTTATTATCGATTTATTGTTAGCCATAACTTCTTAATATAAGAGAGTGGAGCAGTATATTAAATAATTGAAGGTAATATCACTTCGCATAATATAGATTAATAAACATATTATACCATATATAAAATAATATGCAAATATTGGCTTTCTCAACTAACTAACTTATTACCATGCCGAGCAAATTAATTTGCGGCGTGAATAATAAGATTACCTTTAGAAGCAACAGGAATAATAAAATAATTACCATAATAAAGACGATTATTCCCAAAACGAACAGGGTTTTAAAAATTCTTTCCATAAATATTATTTTATGTAAATATTATTGCCGAACCGCAAATCAATATATTCTCTGGTTTTAAAATTATCTTTAAGTTTTTCTTTAATGACTAAATCAAGCTCGGCCGCCTGCTGGCTGATGGCCGCCGTGATGTTAAAAAATATTTTCGGTCCGCCTAAAACCGCCATTTTTACGGTGTTGACGTTGTTGTCGATAATGAATTTCTCAATTTCCAGACCATGTTTTTGCTCTTTAAATTCCCCAAACAGCTCGATAACATAATCCAGGGCGGCCTGGCTGATGTTGGTCTGGCGCTCTTTCAGATTAAGCGAGGTTAAATTTTCAATTAACGGCAGGCTCTGGCGGTTGATATTTAAAGGGTCAACCTGGTTGATAATTTTACCCACATCATCAAGATAATAATATTTGCCCGCTTCCAGCCAGACCGCGACTTGCCTTTTTTCGTGAAGATTTATGGCTAAGGTATGGAATAATTTTCTTTTAACGGTCAGGCTGTCCAAATAATATTTTTCATTTAAACTTTTAACCAGTTCGTCTTTATCAAACAGGAGTAAATTATTTTTATTTAAAAGGCCGTTTCCGGCGATCCCCCGCGCCAGCGCCGCCACTTCTTTGGCCAGATTATCGTCAACGCCGCTTACTTTGATGTCATAGATTTTAAACAAATTGGAAAAAAACACCAACCAGACGATAATCAAGCCGCTAGTGATTAAGCTGGTAATTATCAGCTTTTTTTTGCCGGGCCAGCCGCCGGGATTTATCAGGCGGGTTGTTTGACGGCGGAAGAAGGGATTGTGGTAAGTTTTAGCTGAATAGACATAATGTTTTTTGCCTAAGCGCCTGATTTTATTAAAATTATTCCTCCCGGGTAGCATAGAATTATTAATACCTTCTTTTAATTTTTCTTAGTTTTTCTATTAAATAATTCAGCCAGTATTTTTTAGTTAAGGCATAATCTTGGGCGTGCAGGTACTCTTCGCTAAAACCGCCGAAGCCTTTTTTAAATCTGGTCAAACCGGTCCAGGGGTGATTCGGCGCGGTCTCGGGCGCGATGCCCCAGAAATTGTAAAACTTCAGTCCCCGGCTTTTCGCCTGGCCGATGGCCGTCCATTGAATCAACTCCGAGGCCGCGACTTTGGTAAATTTTCTGGAAGAAGCGCCGTGGTGGTAAAAAGCGGAATCGTGGGAAAAAATAATCATGGCCGTGGCAATCGGTTCGGCCTGATAATAAGCAAAGTATAGCATTATTTTGTCGTTTTTGACAAAAGCCGCCAGCTCTTTTTTCAGATAGTCTTTGGTAAACGGCACAAATTTTTGCCGTTCGGCGGTTTCTTTGTAAAGCTTATAAAATTCAGCCAAAGCGGCCGCGGCGTTGCCGGTTCTTATTGTCACGCCGTCTTTTTGCGCCTTGCGGATGGAATAGCGGGTGCGCTTCTCCAAACCGCTTAGAAGTTCTTCCGGCGTCGGTCTTAAATCCAGTAGCCAAGCCAGTTCCGGGTGCATCAGGTGAACCGGCGCCGGCCGAAAGCCCAAACCGGCGAAAATATTTTTCATTGCCGGCCGGTTCGGCGCCAACGGGCTAAAACGGATAAAATCGGCTCTTTCCTGGCGGCCCAAAGCGATCAGGTATTTTAACAATATCGGCATAATCTCTTCGGCCTCTTCCCAATTAATCAGCGGGCCGTGCGGGCAGAACAGAAATGAGCCGCGCCTGGCTTTAATGAGATAAATAAAAGCCAGGCCGATTAGCCGGTCGTCTTTAAATATGCCTAAACGGAAAATTTTTTGCCCTAAAGCTTGTTGAGCTTCGCCCCATTCCCAGGATTGTAAGAAAGTATGAGGCGCGAGCCTGTTTTCCATTGTCTGCCATTCGGCCTGAGATTCTATCGGTTTTATATTAATAGTCATAAAGATATATGACAGTATGCCGTTTGCGGAATTAGTTATTTTTCTCGCTGCGGAACTCGCTTCGCTCAAACAGTCCTCGCTTCAAAAAATAGCTAATTCCGCAAACGCCTTTTTAAGTTATGAAGGAATTTATAACGTCAATAATTCTTAACGCCTGTTTTTCCGTAATCCGCCGGTCGGTCGGCAGGTTGACTGATTGGGCGGCTAAACTTTCGGCCGTCGGGCACTCCCCCGCCCGGTAGCCGGTTTCTTTAAGGCTAACATCTTTGGGAGCGATTACCGAATTGTACCAATCACCTAAAATTATTCCCCGTTTTTTGGCGTAAGCGGTTAATTTGTCCGCTTGTCGGCTTAATAACGGGTATCTTAAGCAAGCGTTTTCGGCCAAGATTATCCCCGGCTCGCGCCAGGGTAATTTAATTAGCGGCTGATTGATTTTTTCCTGATAAATTTTAGAAATTTTTTGCCGGTGCGCGTTAAGAGCGTCAATTTCGTCAAGCTGGAAATTTAAAATATGCGCCAGCGCGTTGGCCAGTCTAGCCGGATAGAATTTTACCGGCTTCCCCATTTTTTCCGGCCGGTAAATTACTCTATTTAAAATATTAAATTTTTTAGCTAATATTAGTATAAATTTACCGATAAACAAATGATAAATCGGCTTAGCTGTATAAAAAATCGGGAAATGCCATAGGTGCTGGATGGTTTTTGGCAAATTGGGGCGCGCCAGGCCGGCGCAAAAATTTTTTATTTTTTGCCCAAGCTCATCGTTGTTAGTAATTAATGCCCCGCCGCGCGCCGAGGATATTATTTTGTCCGAGCCGAAGCTAAGCATACCCAAATCGCCAAAGCTGCCGGTTAATTTTCCCCGGTAGCGCGCGCCCAAAGAATGGGCGCAGTCTTCTATGATTTTAAGATGATGTTTTCGCGCTATGGCCAAAATCTCGTCAAGCCTGGCCGGCCGGCCGAAAGTATGCTGAATGATAATTATTTTGGTTTTAGCCGTGATTTTATTTTCCAGCGCCGCCGGGTCAAGATTAAAATCGCGGCTGATGTCAATAAAAACCGGTTTGGCGCCGGTCCATTTAATAGCGTTAATCACCACCACGCAAGTATAAGCTTGGACTAAAATTTCATCCCCCGCTCCCGCCCCTAAAGCTTTTAAGCCGTAATAAAGCGCGCTGCGGCCGCTGTCAAAAGCATAAGCATGTTTAACTTGAAAATACCGGCGCAACTTTTCTTCAGCCAGCTCGGGGTAGCGGCCGCTTAAAATTTTTCCCCAGCGCCAGGGCAAAAATAAATAAGCCAGGGCCGTTAGCGCGTCGCGGCCGGTCAGATTGGGCGCGAAGCCGGTAAAAATTGTTTTATGGAAGATGGGCATTAGTTAGTTTTAATTTCCTGCTTAATGATTTTCGGCATTCTGCCTTCAAGCAAAATCACGCTGGATTGTTTTTGTTTTTGTTTTAAATATTTTAGAAGTTTCGCCGATTCAAAAATGGTTTGGATTTTTATTTTTGAATTAACGGCGCCGGATTTAAGCGCCGAGACCGAATCCGGAGAGATAATGATAAATTCATCTGCGATGAGGCCGATGAGTTGGCCGATTTTTTTATGTGCCTCTTGGCTGGCCGGTCCCAGCTCAATCAGGCCGCGGGAAATCACAATTTTTTTGCCGGCCTGGCCGGCCGGCAGGCCGTTTGTCCGGTAGGCGGCTAAAAATTTCAAAGCCGCGGCGAAAGCGGCCGGGTTTGAGTTATAGCTGTCGTCAATCACTAAACTGGCGCCGTATTTTACAAGTTGCAGGGTGGCTTCCGGCAGAGTAAATTGTCCGGCCTGTTCTTCGATTTCAGTTTTATTTAAGCCCAGATAGGCGGCGGCTAAAATTACCGGGGCGACATTCATGGCGTTATGAGCGCCGATAATATTGGTTCTAATTTTATAATCAGGCGTGGCCTTAAGTTCAAGGTTATCGGCGCTGGCGGAAATATTACTGATTAGACAATCAGGTTTAAACTCCGCCAGTTGGCCGAAAGTTTTAATTTGGCATTTTAATTCAGGGATAAATTCGCGGCAGTAGGCGTTGTCGGAGTTGATTATGGCCAGGCCGTCGGGCGGCAGACTGCGTAAAAGCTCATATTTGGCGGTTTGGGTGTTTTTAAGACCGCCGAACAGGGGCAAATGCTGTTCATTTATGGCCGTTAAAATGCCGATTCGCGGCTTAACCATGCCGCAAATCAGTTTTATCTCCCCTATTTTGTAAGCGCCCATTTCCACGATAAAAATGTCGGTTTGGCCAAAGTCGGTTTTTAAAATGAACTTGGCCACGCCCAGTTCGGAATTAACATTTTTCGGCGTCATGACTACCTTGTATTTTCGTTTAAGCAGCTGCTCCAAAAAATGCTTGACCGTGGTTTTGCCGTAACTGCCGGTTACGCCGATGACAATCAAATTCCGGTGGCGCGCCAGTTTTTCGGCCGCTTTTTTGTAATAGTATTTTTTAACCGGATAAGTTAAAAAATTAATTATTAAAACGGCCGAAGCTATTATAAAGAACCGGGAAGCCGCCAATATTAAAATGAGTGCGGCTTTGCTGGCAACCAATAAAATTACGCCTTCAGCTGAAATTGACGCGGCTATTATTAAAATGGCTTTGGCCGTGGGCTTGGGGCGGCGGTAGCGGCTTTTAACGAATTTAAGCAGGCTATCAATTATGTCTAAGCTAAAAATTATGGTTAGCCCGGCGGCTAGTTGATTGGAGCTAAAAATCAGCGCCAGAAATAATACCGGCCTTAAAATTATTTTATAGCTTAAGATAAATTTCCTGCCTAAAATTGTGCCTAGAAAATCTCGAAAGCGGTCCGGCCGGTATTCTTTTAGCTGCCACAAATAAGCCAATTCAGCGTAGTCGAGTATGGCGCTGGCTGAAAAAAGAAAAATTAAAATATAATAATTTTCCATACTTTGTGTTTCAAACGAATTTTTTCATCAAGTTATAAAATTCATCTAAATTTTTTAAATGCAAACCATGGCCGGCGTTTTTAATAATCTCCAATCTGGCGCCGGGAATAAGTTTAGCGATTTTTTTGCCTTGTTTCAGCGGCAGGTAATGGTCAGTTTCGCCCCAAATAATTAAAGTGGGCAGATTAATTTTATGTAAAATTTGGCTTAAGTCCTGGTTAATGATTTTTTTATAAATTTTCCGTTTTCTGCCGGCGGTGTCGTTGTAATCGGAATTGGCCAGCCGGTAAAGCGCTTTTTTCATGAAAGCGGCCAGCCGGTTTAGTAGCGGCAAGCTGAATAATATTTTACCGGTTTTGGCCAAAGCCAGAAAAATTATTTTTTTTAGCTTTGGCGTCCGGCGGAAAACGGCCGCGCCGCTCAAGATTAATTTACTGAATTCAGCCGGGTAATTGGCGGCCAGATAAGCCGCGATTTGCCCGCCGAAGGAATGGCCCAACAGAATCGGCCGGTTAATTTTATTTTCCGCCAGCTGGCGCCTGACGAATTCAGCGTACTCCTCCACTCCCCAGACTTCATCCGGGCCGGGCTCGGCGCCGAAGCCGGGCAAATCAAAACACCAGACCGTAAAATCATTTTCGGCCCGGTCAATAAAATTCCGCCAGCTGGCCCGGCTGCCTCCCCAGCCGGGTATGATTAAGAGTTGGGGTTTCATGATATTAATGTCATTGCGAGGAGCGATAGCGACGAAGCAATCTCACGAACATTAATCTTTTACTTAAACTTGCCATTCGTTAGATTGCTTCGCTCCCTGCGGTCGCTCGCAATGACAGACTATTTTCTTTTGATAACTTTTGGCTTTCCTGGGATATATTTCCGCAAGACTTTAGGAATTTCCACGGAGCCGTCGGCGCGCTGATAATTTTCCATAATAGCAATCGGCGTCCGGCTCATGGCCACAGCCGTGCCGTTTAAAGTGTGGACAAAATTTTTATCGCCGTTTTTGTCTTTATATTTTATGTTTAAGCTTCTGGCTTGGTAATCAGTGCAGTTGGAAGCCGAAGTGATTTCCGCCCAATCCCCCATTTGGCCGTTTTTATTGGGCTTGCCCGGCAACCAAGCTTCCAGGTCAAAAGTGCGGTATGCCGGCGTACCCAAATCGGCCGTAGAATGGTCGACCACTCTGAATGGTATGCCCAAGCCTTTAAAAATTTCTTTTTCAATTTCTAAAATTTCTTGATGCGCGGTTTCGCTTTTATCCGGCGTGGCATATTGAAACATTTCAACTTTCGTGAATTGGTGCACTCTAAAAATGCCTTTGGAAAATTTTGAATAACTGCCGGCCTCGGTGCGGAAGCAATGCGAAACCGCCACGTATTTTTTAGGCAAATCTTTTTCTTCCAGAACTTCGTCCTTATGGTAACCGCCCAAAGTGATTTCCGCCGTGCCAATCAGGCTTAAATCGGAGTTTTCAATATTATATATCTGCGTGGCTTGGTCCCTGGGATTAAATCCCAGGCCGGCGAGAATATCTTGTTTGGCCATATCCGGTGTGATAAAGGGAGTGTAGCCGTGTTTAGTGGCGATTTCTAAAGCGTATTGAATCAGTGCCATTTCCAGTAAAGCCGCCTGGTTTTTCAGATAATAAAATTTGGCGCCGCTAACTTTGACGCCGCGGTCAAAGTCAATTAAATCCAGATTTTGCGCCAATTGCACGTGGTCAAGTGGCGCGAATTTGAATTTTGTCGGCTTGCCGTAGGTTTCCAAAACCGGATTATCTTCTTCATCTTCATCCGCGCTAATCCGGACGTCAGGATGCGTCAGGTTAGGCACAGCGTAAAGCAATTCTTTATACTTGGGCGTTAGATCGGCTAATTTTTCTTCGCCTCGTTTGATTTTCTCCCCGATTTTTTTCATTTCAGCGATAATGTCGGGCGTGGGTTTGGTTTTCGAAGCTCGGTTACGTTTAGCGCGAAGATTGTCCAGCGTTGTTTCCAATTCCCGCCTGGCCGCGTCCAAACGCAATAGTTCGTCAATATCAACCTTGGCGCCGCGGTTATTTACGTTTCGTTTGATTAATTCCGCGTTGTCTCTGATAAATTTGATATCAAGCATATAAAATTAATTTTCAATTTTCAATTTACAATTTACAATGAAAATGCAAAATGAATTATTTTAATTTTAAAATTGACGTTTTATATTTATTAGGTTTGTAAGCTTTTAGGCGGATGATTTTTAGATTGAAATTTTTCAGTTGGTCGGTAAAATATTTTTGGTCATAGCCCAAGGCGATGATGCCGGGCCGGTATTTTCGGATAGCCGCGTATTTATCCTTAAGGCTGCCTAAAACCGCCCTATCGGCTAAATTTAGGCCTAAAACGGCCGTAAGGCGCTGTTTTTCCGTGTGGCGCGGCAATTTACCCTTAACTTGCCTAACCGTTTTATCGCGCGCGATTACTACGATTAAACCGCCGTATTTTTTCGCCTGGCGCAAAAAATTTATGTGTCCCGGGTGCAATAAATCAAAAGTGCCGAAAGCCATGACAAGTTTCATAATTATTTTTTCGGTTTCATCAGCGGGAAAATCTGGCATTCGCGCGCCGGCTTGTCCATGAGATAAGAAAAGACGCGCTCGGACATGCCGAAGCCGCAGGTCGGGGGCATGCCGTATTCCAAAGCTTCCACGAATTCTTGGTCAAACATTTGCGCTTCTTCGTCGCCTTCTTCGCGAAGCTTAGCCTGCTGTTTAAATCTGTCGGCTTGGTCCAGCGGGTCGTTTAACTCGCTGTAGCCATTGCCTAATTCCGAGCCGGCGATAATGACCTGGAATCTTTGGCTTAATTCAGGGTGATTTTCATCGCGCTTGGCCAAAGGCGAAACTTCCACCGGCACGCCCACTAAAAAGCCCGGTCCGGCAATCTGCTTGCGGCAGTATTTCCAAAGATTGTCAATGGCGCGGGTTTTACTGAAACCTGTTTTATCGTATTCAATTTTCAGCTCTTTAAGTTTTTTCTCTATTTCTTTAAGGTCGGTTTTTAAAATGTCTATGCCGGTATATTTTTTAACCGTGTCGCGGTAGTCGTAGCGGCTCCAGGTTTTACTTAAATCTATGTCAAAATTTTTAATTTTAAATTTTAAGGTGCCGAAAGTTTCTTTGGCCAGGTATTTAAACAGCTCTTCAACCAATTTCATGCCCATTTCATAATCCGCGTAGGCCCAGTAAAATTCCATCTGGGTGTAGTCCTGCAGGTGCTCGGCGTCCATGCCTTCGTTTCTGAATTGCCGGCCGATTTCAAAAGTTTTTTCAAAACCCGCGACCATTAAGCGTTTTTGCCATAATTCTCCCATGGAAATTCTTAAATAAACGTCTAAATCAAGCGCGTTATGATGAGTTAAAAAGGGCTTGGCGTCGGCGCCGCCGGTGATATTTTCCAGAACCGGGGTTTCCACTTCCAAAAAATCGTGTTTAATTAAAAAATCGCGCACCGCTTGCCAGAATTTAGCGCGCTTAAGAAACATTTCCTTGGCTTCGGGGTTGAATAAAATGTCCAGATAGCGCTTTCTGAATTTTTCTTCTTCGTCGTTAAGGCCGTGCCATTTTTCCGGCAGGGGCCGGACCGCTTTGGCTAAGAGCGACCACTGCTTGACCATGACGCTTGGTTCGCCGGCATGGGTCTTGAAGACCGCGCCTTTTATCTGGATAAAATCGCCGACATCAATACACTTAGTCAATAGCTTATACCTATCCGGGCCGATTTCTTTTTTGGAAAACGCCAGCTGAATTTTTCCGCTGGCATCCTGTAAATGCGCGAAGGTTAAATTGCCGTGCGTGCGCAGGCTTCTTAATCGGCCTGCCAGTTGAATTGTAGCTGAATTTTTTTGCAATTTTTCAAAATCAGCCAAAACCTGACCGGCAGAGTGGCTTTTACGCGATTCGGCCGGATAAGGATTTATGCCCAGTTTTTTCAGTTCCTCAAGTTTTTTTAGTCTGTCCTCGCGTTCGCTTATTTTTTCGGTCATAAGGATTTTATTTAATGTCGATTATTTTATAAACCACTTGGCCGCGCGGCGTATTGACGGCGATGGTATCGCCTTTCTTTTTTCCTAAAAAAGCCACGCCGATGGGAGATTCGTTAGAAATTTTACCTTCGACCGGGTTGGCTTCATTAAAGCTGACGATGGTAAATTCTTTAGTCTGGCCTTCAACTTCGGCTAAAACGCGCGAGCCCATGCTGATTTTATTTTTATCATGGTTATTCCGCACCACGGTGACGTTTTTCAGGAGCGTGGTTAATTCCGTGATTCGGCCGTCGTTAAAGGCCTGTTCATTTTTGGCTTCGGCATATTCGGCGTTTTCGCTTAAATCGCCCAATTCTTTGGCCGCTTCAATCCGGGAGGCGATCTCCAGGCGCTTGACGTTCAATCTGTCATCCAGCTCTTTTTTTAATTTGTCATAGCCTTCCTGGGAGATAATTTGGTCGGGCATAATGTTGATAAAAATAAATAATATAATCTTTAATATACAGGATTTTGGAATTTAGCGCAAGAGTCCATCATCGCCGCCGCGATTAGCAAATAGCCTATTCCCAACGGATGGTTGACGTAAGGGCTAAAGATATTGACCGCGGCCAGGATAATTAAACCGCCGGTTAAAGATAAGGACAAGGCGGTGTTAATTTTTAAACCGGCAAAAATGATTTTAGCAAATAAAATTAAATATGCCAATAGTCCTAAAATTCCTAATTTTAACCATACATCAAGCCAGCCCCATTCAAAGGCGTAAGTGGTGTAAACACCCGAGGGGCTGGCAGCCAGCACGCGCGGGTCGCTGGTAAGGTAAGTCACCGTGGCGCCGAAGCCTTGGCCCATAATGGGCGCCTGCTTAATTTCTTGCCAAAGCGGCGGCAAAAGCTGCCATCTTGAGGAAGCGCCGGCTTCGCCGGTTAAGCCAGTGGCGCGGTCGCTTAATAAAGCGGTGGCGTTAAAGCCTCCCAAAGTGGTTGGCCAAGGGAAAAACGCCAATCCCAGTGTTAGCGTCAAGCTCGCCAGTATGGACAAAAAAATCATTGAGTTAAAGACTAAAAATTGCCTAAGCTTGATTTTTAATTTGCCAAGCGCTATCAGCCAGACGAAAATTCCTCCGGCCGCCAGACCCAGCCAAAAACTGCGCGAGAAACTGATAATAATAGCGGATAATGACAAAGTAAGAAGTAAGAGGTAGAAGGTAGGGAATTTTTTGACGGCTGACGAAGCGTTAATTATTGTTTTTAATAAGTAAAATAATATTATAAAAAAACCGATCAAAACATAAATATGCGACTGCATGAATATCCGGCTGAAACCCGGGACGACTTGAGTTATCTCCCCGGCTCCGCTTAACCTGACCCAGCGGTAAAGGTCAAGATTAAAAAAGTCAAAGCTATGCGAGAAAAAATAAGCGAGAATCAGAGTTTTAAAACTTAACCAGCTAATAGAGGCTAAAAAGATTTGTTTAATGATTTTTAGATTATTTTCGTCCCGCGCGATTTCGTAAAGCGGGAAAATCAGCAGAAGATACAGCCAGTTATTAAAGTCAAAAAAAATGTTGCTTATAGTGTTGCTGTTTAACAACCCGTTTACCGCTCCCCAGGCCAGGAAAATAAATAAAGCAATAAAATACTTAAAATAAGCTGATCTGAAAAAAATAATATTTAATTTTTTTGTGTTTAGATAATTAAGCGCGGTCTTCGCCAGCCAGACCGACATGACAATCAGCCACAGCGCTATGCGGCTGGAAATTTTAAAACCGCCATTTTCAAAATAAAACAAATAGCCGAACGAGCCGATAAACAGTTCGGTGAGCAATATGTACAAGCCGTATTCCGGCCGGCGTAAAGATAAAATTAAAGCCAAAAGCGCGATAATGAAAAAACAGATAAAATTAATTATCTGCCAATAATAACCCAAAAAGGACAATAGTTCGGCGGTAATTATCAATAAAAAAGTTATTTTAAATATTCTATTGTTTGACATTATGTTTTTTAAAAATTACTTCTTTGGCTTGATTATATTTTTTTACCGCCGGCAACCAGGGCAATAATTTGTAGGCCAGCGACGGCAGCCAGCGGCTCATGGTCTGCGAGCCGCTTAAATTGACGCGATAAAGTATTTGGTTTAGCCAAACGCCGCCATGTCCCCTTGCCGCCATGGTCAGCCACAAATCCCAATCCTGAAAACGTTTTAAGGTTTCGTCAAAACCGGGAAAATGCTCCCGCTTAATCAGCGAGGCGATATTAATATAGGGCCTGGTCTTCAGTTTTTCCGCGTCATAAGGCCAAAGCATGAATTTTTTCTTGCCCCAAATAAATGACGAGTAGCAAAAGCTGGCAGTCGGGTTGTCTTTTAAAACGCTCCGCATTGATTCAAGCAAGGCCGGCTCCATCACGATGTCGGCGTCGCAAAAAATCAAAAATTCGCCTTTGGCTAATCTGGCGCCGTAATTTCTGGCCGCGGCCGCCCCCCGATTTTCCTCTTCCAAGAAAGTCAACTTAAAGCCAAAAATCTGCTTATATTTTTCAATTACTTCTATTAAATTATCAGTTGAGCCGTCGTTAACCACGATAATTTCATAATTATCGTAAATCTGTTTTTTAATGCTCTCTAAGCAATTAATCAGCTGTTCCGCCTGATTGTACACGGGAATAATTACACTGATCATATTGTTGTTTGTCATTGCGAGCGACTGAAAGGAGCGAAGCAATCTCGGGTTCTTTGCGACTAACCAGAGATTGCTTCGTCGCTACGCTCCTCGCAATGACAAGAATGATGCTCGTTATTAAGAAATTGGTAAATTTTATTAATTTGTTTTTCCCAGTTAAATTCATTGATTGCCCTGGTTCGGCCCCGCTTGCCCAATTTTTGCCTTAAATCAGGATTTTGCGCCAATTTAATTATGGCTTGGCTGATTTCGCCAACATCTTCCGGGTCAACCATTAAGCCGTTTAAGCCGTCAATTACCGCGTCGGGCACGCCGCCGCTTTTACCCGCGATTACCGGTTTTCCGGCCAAATTGGCCTCCAAATAAACTATGCCAAAGCCTTCATAATCGCCGTCAATGTTTCTGGCCGGCATAATGAAGATGTCGCAGGCCTGATACCAAGCATCGCGCTCGGCGTCTAAGGCGTCATTAATTACGATGGCGTTTTTAAATTGGGAATTTTTTAACTCGGCCTCATTGCCGATTATAACATAAACCAGATTTGGTATTTTTCTTAAAACTTCCGGTAGGGCGTCAGTCACTTTATCAAAACCTTTGCGCTTCACCAGCCGGCCGACCGACAATAGAATAATTTTATTTTCCAAATTATTTTTTTTTCTTAATTGAAAATTTTTCTGGTCCACTCCCGGGTTAACCACGATAATTTTACCCTCGGCGCCGGCGCCCAAAAATGCTTTCACCAGTCCGGCCGTATAGTTATTAATGACAATTATTTTATGGGCCTGATTTAAAATCAGTTTGGCCGCGGTGGTTTTTCTCCATGATTTTAACGCAAAAGAAAAATCCAGGCCGTGCAAAATGACCGAGTATTTTATTTTAAAAAATCTGGAGCCGAGCCAAGCTACCAGGCCCAGCGGCAATATCTGGCCGACGATAACCTGCTCGATTTTTTCTTGCTTTATTTTCTGGCGTAAAGCAAAATACGCCGGCAGCCATTTTAAAAAAGGCAAGGCCTGATTAATTAAATTATCTTTCAACACAAAAATACCGTCAGGCTTGCCCGCCGAAGCCTTGGCGGAGGCGGGCCAATATTTTACTAAATTGCCGTAGTAATTGGCCACGCCGCCGTGGAAGGGAGGATATTCAAGCGTCAATAGTAGGGTTTTCATGAATAGATTTTTTATTGAATGATTGATAAACGCTGGTTAAGTCCTCTCGGCTGAAACCTTTAAGAAAAAACAAAACCGCAAAATATAGCGCTCCGGCCAGCGGCACGATTAAAATGATATTCAGATAATTTTTCAGATAAATTATCAAGATTATCATTAAAGCCGAAGCCAAAAGGGATTTTCCCAAAACCGCCAATATTTTTTTCGCCCGATATTCAATGATTTTTGGTACTTGAATTAAGCCTAAAACAAGCATAAAAATACTGGACAGGAGAACTGCTAAACTAGCGCCTACGGCTTGAAATTTCGGGATTAAGATTAAATTTAAAATCACGCTTGCTAAAACCGTCAAGCCCATGATAACGGTGTTCAGCTTTTGCTTGTCGCAAGCGTTTAACAGCGAGCCAACCGGGTAAGCCGTGAACATAAACAACAAAGCGGCGATGCTTAATTGCAGCGGCAGAATCGCCTCGCCGTAGCCTGATTTAAAAATTAAAATAATTTTATCCGCCAGCATGATCACGCCGCCGGAAATAGGCAAAGAGATGATAATCAGGTAATTCATGGCCCGCTCGAAAGTAATGGCCAGTTGCTGGCGGTTATCTAGCCAATAAGCGCTCATGGCCGGATAGAGCGAAGCCACGAAAGCCAAGGGCAAGAATTGGATGGCGTTGATGATTTTAAAAGAAATTTGGTAGATACCCACATAATAATCACCAGCCAGGGTTGCTAAAAGCACGGTGTCAAAATAGCTGTAAACTTTTTGGAAAATCGCGTAGATGCCGAAAGGCAAGGACAAACGCAAAACCAGTTTAACCAGACGCCAATCAAAAATCGGCTTCAGGCTTAATTTCCAGGTTTTGGCCACAATCGTCAGCGAATAGCTGAAATTAAAAATGCTGGCTAAAACCAAAGAACCGATCAGCCAGACTAAACCTAAATTTAATTTTATGACCGAGAGGCCGAAGCTAAGCACAATCAGCTGGAAAACCACCGCCGCCAGGCTTTCATATTTAAGATTATGAAAGCCGCGCGAGACGGAAAAAAAAGTGGCGGTGAACGAGTCTAAGACGATGCAAATGGTTGAAAAATAGATTAAAGCCCTGGTTAATTCGCTATAACCTAAAAAATTGGCCAAGGCGATTATTATCAGCGCGGTGGCCGCGGCCAGGGGCAATTTAACGCCTAAAACCGCGCCGAAAAGATTATTGGCTTCTCTTTTGGCCTTGGCGATTTCGCGGGTTAAGAGGTTGGTTTGGCCCAAATCGGTGAGGATGGAAAAAATCGCGGCGAAAGAAATGGCAAAATAATACTTACCCAAATCTTCCGGCCCCAGGGCGCGGGCGATTAAAGTGAAATAAGTGAAAGAAATTACTTTTTGCAGGATTAAGGCCAAGGTAAAATACGAGGTATTTTTGGCAATATTAGTTATTTTTTCAGGCATGTTATAATTTTAACACAAGCGCTGAAATAATAAAACCCCGCTGATGGCGGAGTTTTATCTATAATTAATTTGCTTTTAACGTTTGGCCCACTGGGGCGCGCGCCTGGCTTTTTTCAGCCCTGGTTTCTTTCTTTCTTTCTTGCGGGCGTCGCGGGTAATATAGCCTTTGGCTTTAAGGGACGGCCGTAATTCTTCATTGACGAGTAGCAGGGCGCGGGCGATGCCGTGCCTGACGGCTTCGGCTTGAGCTTTTTTCCCGCCGCCGGAGATGTTCGCGGTGATATTAAAATCAGCGGCCAGCCCGACCAATTTCAGCGGCTGGCTGATGATGGAAAATAATTCTTCTTCTTTAAAATATTTATCGGCTTTAACGCCGTTGACCATAAAGGCGCCGGCGCCGCTTTTATACAGCCTGATTTTGGCGGTAGCGGTTTTACGGCGGCCCACGGCGCCGACAAATTTACCTTTTAGTTTTATCGCTTCAGCTTCCGTCATAATAAATGCTAGTTAATAATCAGCCTCTTCAGCAGGTCGGGCCGCCGCTTGATTGGCGGCAGCATATTTTTAACGGCTTTGGTCAAAATCTCGGCCGGCTTTAATTCAATAATTTTTTTAGTCTTCAGGCCGCCCGGATAGCCGGAATAACTGTAATATTTTTTTTGTTCAAGTTTTTTGCCGGTGAATTTAAGCTTATCAATGTTGCTGACCTGGACGATGCCGCCCTGGTCCAGCTGCGGCTGGTAGCCGGCCTTATTTTTGCCGCGCAAAATTAAAGCAATCTGGCTGGCGATCCGGCCGACCGCTTGATTGCTCGCGTCAATTTTATAGGTTTGTCTTTTTGCCATAATAATTTATTTAAACCAGCTCAAGCTGCGCCACCTTGGCGCCGTCGCCCGGCCTTGAGCCTAACTTGATGATGCGGCTATAGCCGCCGCGCCGGTCCTGATATTTGCCGGCTAAAACTTCCATGGCTTTTTTAATCGCCAATGGTTGAGGCAGTCGCCTAATTAATTCGCGGCGGGCGTTAAGGCCGCCTTTAATCGCTAAAGTAATGGCTTTTTCCACTAAAGGCCTAACCGCCTTGGCCTTGGCCTCGGTGGTTTTTACTTTTTCATAAATAATCACGCTGGCGGCCAGATTTTTCAGCATTGACTCCCTGGGCGCCTTGGTTCGGTCTAATTTTTTTCCTTTAATTCGGTGTTTCATATTTATTGTTTTTTGGGGCGGCCTCTTTTTTTAACTTTTTTTTCTTCCTCGATTTCAGCCGGAACCTCCTCTTTTTCACCGGTTGCCCGAGCCGCGGCCGTGGGTTCGCCGGCGCCTTGGGTTTTTCCCACCAAAGCGTTAAATTGATTTATTAAAATTTCTACCGCTTGGTTAAAGACTTCTTCCGGCGTGACGGTGCCGTCGGTCACAATGTCTAAAATTAATTTGTCCCAGTTGGTCATTTTGCCGACGCGGACGTTTTCCACGTTTATGCCCACGGATAAAATCGGCGAAAAAATGGAATCCATTTCAATGTAGCCGATTTCATGCTTGTCGCTTTCCCGGCTTTCCACGGTGATATAGCCTAAGCCCTTAGCTACCGAAATTTCCATGATTAAGCTGCCGGCCATATCGGTAATATGCCCTAAAACTAAATCGGGATTGGCGATTTCCACCAGGCTCGATTTTTTAATATCCGAAGCCTTGACCTCTTTTTCTCCCCTGGCGTCAAGTTCAAGTTTAACCGCTTCATCGCTAAATATTTTCAAACGCAGTTTTTTTAAATTTAAAATCAGTTCCAAAACATCTTCCTTAACATGGGGCAAAACGGCGAATTCATGGTCGGCCCCTTTAATCTTAACGCCGACCACCGCCGCCCCGGGCAAAGAAGAGAGCAGCGTCCGCCGCAAAGCATTGCCGATAGTCGTGCCATAACCAGGATAGCAGGGTTCAATGATAACTTGTTGGTGGTTCGGTTCCGCGCCGTTGACAAATTCTACCTTGCCGGGCATTGCGATTATTTGCATATGATTTGCTTATTTTTACCCAGTCAAATAATTTTGCCTTTGGCAAAATTAGCGCGGAGCGCTATTTGACGGGGTAAATATTATTTTATCGGGAATAAAATTCAACGATCAGCTGGGGGTTGATTTTTGCTTCAAAATTCTCTTGGCGAGGCAACTCTAAAACTTTGGCGCTAAATTTTTTGGCGTCCCAATAGAGCCAGCCGGGAATTTCCATTTTTTTCAGCCGGTCGGATAAATTGGCGAATCGCTTGGAAGTTTGGCTTGATTTTTTTATTTTGATAATTTCGCCGGTCTTGACATTATAAGACGGAATACTTACTTTTTTGCCATTGATTTGAAAATGACCGTGATTAACCAAGGTTCTGGCCTCGGCGCGGGAGGCGGCCAAGCCCAAACGATAAATCACGTTGTCCAATCTGGTTTCCAATAATTTCATTAAATTTTCTCCGGCATCGCCCTTTTGCTTGCTGGCGCGCTTAAAACTTAATTTAAATTGCTTTTCCAGCAAATTATAAAGCCGCTTGGCTTTTTGCTTCTCCCTTAACTGCAAATTATAGCCGCTCTGCCTGGCGCGGCCCTTGGGCCCATGCAAGCCCGGCGGATAAGGCCGTTTGACAATGGCGCATTTGCCGGTATAGCAACGCTCGCCTTTAAGCATTAATTTTTCGCCTTCGCGGCGGCATAACTTGCATTTTGCCCCTAAATATTTTGCCATAAAATAGTTTAATGATTTTATACCCGCCGCGGCTTTTTTGAGCGGCAGCCGTTGTGCGGAATCGGCGTAACGTCTTTAATGGAATTAACGATTAAGCCATTGGCGTTTAGCGCCCTGACGGCCGATTCGCGCCCGGTGCCCACTCCCTTAACCAAAACACTGACTTCTTGTAGGCCGAAGGCTTTGGCTTTTTCCACGGCGATTCTGGTGATGATTTGCGCGGCGTAAGGGGTTGATTTTTTCGGGCCCTTAAAGCCGGCCATACCGGCCGACGCCCAAGCAAGAATATTGCCGGCTTGGTCGGTTAAAGAGACGATGGTGTTATTATAAGTGGCTTTAATGTGAGCCACGCCCACGGAAACTTTTTTATCAATTTTTTTCTTCCGGATTTTCCGTTTATTGGTTTTACTTTCCTCTTTGGTTTTTTCCAATTTTTTTCTGACTTCTTCCGGCAATTCTTCCGGAGCGTTTAGGTCGCTTTTAACCACCAGGTCCGTTTCCGGAACTGGCGCGTTAGCTACTAATTTTATTTCAACATCTTGTTTTTTTTCGTCTGCCATAAAGTTAATTATCGCTTAGGTTTTTTGCGCCGCCGGCTTCTTGCCCGAGATGGCGGTTTTTCTGACGTTGCCGCGGACCGTCCGGCTATTGGTTTTTGTTCTTTGCCCTCTGGTTGGCAGGCTTTTGCCGTGCCGGCCGCCTCGGTATGAATTAATCTCTTTTAATCTTTTGATGTTGGCGAAAACCTCGCGCTTTAAATCGCCTTCCACTTTATGTTGTTTTTCAATTACCTCTCTTAATTTATTGGCTTGAGCGTCGGTCAGATCCTTAACCCTGGTATCCGGATTGACTTTGGCCAACCCTAAAACTTGATTGGCTTTAGTTTTACCAATGCCGTAAATATAAGTTAAAGCGATTTCCACTCTTTTTTCATTTGGGATGGTGACGCCCGCGATTCTTGTTGCCATAAAATTTTTTACATTAGCCTTGTCTTTGTTTATGTTTTGGGGTTTTACAAATAACGCAAACCCGGCCGTTACGCCTGATGACTTTACAATCTTTGCAGATTTTTTTTACGCTGCTTCTTACTTTCATAATTATAGCCGATAAGTTATGCGCCCTTTGGTTAAATCATAAGGGCTGATTTGGATTTTAACTTTGTCGCCGGGCAATAGCCTGATTTTATTCATTCTCATTTTGCCGGAAAGGTGCGTTAAAATTTCATGGCCGTTTTCCAGCTTAACCCGGAAGCTGGCGGCCGGCATTAATTCAATTACCTCGCCTTGCATTTCAATAAAATCTTTAGAGCTGATTGGTTGGTTAGCCTCAGTCATTTATAAACAAAAACAGCTTTGGCAAAAATCGCCTTTCTAGCGTTAGTCGCCAAAACTTTTGAATAAAATAAATAATATTACAATAAATTCATTATTATTTATCGCAAATAAATTATATAGTTTATTTCGAAAGATGTCAAGAGCTAAATTATCTTACTCTAAGATTGCCTTAATTCTCCTGACGCCGGCGGATGAGCTTTCTTCTTTTTGTATTTTAAAATGCCCTAATATTCCGGTATGCTCAACATGCGGGCCGCCGCAGATTTCCTTGCTGAAACATAGGGTTTCATCCCCGATAGTATAAACCGTTACTTTTTCGCCGTATTTGGCGTCAAAAATGCCGTGCGCGCCTTTGGTCCTGGCCTGGTCAAGCGTCAGCTCTTCGCCGGTTACGGGCAAATCTTGTTTGATGGCGCCGTTCACCAATTCTTCCACTTTTTGTTTTTCTTCATCGGACATTTTGCCCGGATGGGCGAAGTCAAAACGCAGGCGTTCGGCCGTGATATTACTGCCCTTTTGGATAACCTGCTCGCCTAAAACTTTTCTTAAGGCGGCCAACAGAAGGTGTGCCGCGGTGTGATATTTGACCGTGGCTTCGGAAGCGTCGGCCAAGCCGCCTTTAAACATGCCGGCCGAGGCGGTGCGGGAAAGCTTTTGATGCTTTTCCAGTTCTTTGGCAAAAGCGGCGGCGTCAACCGTTAAACTTTTTTCCTTAGCCAATTCCTCTATTATTTCTAAAGGGAAGCCATAGGTTTGATATAAATTAAAAGCTTGGTTGCCGCTGATTTTTCCTTCAACGCCCAATTTTTCAAACTCTTTTAAGCCCAGCTCCAAAGTTTTTTTAAATTTGGCTTCCTCTTCTGTAAGCTGCTCTATTACCTTGTTGATATTGCGGCGCAGTTCAGGATAAACCTCCTGATAATCGTGCGCCACCACTTTAGCGATTTCTTTGGTCCAAGATTCTTCTTTTATGCCAAGCTGGCGGCCGTACCTGATGGCGCGCCTGATTAAGCGGCGCACCACGTAGCCTTGCCCCAAATTTGACGGCGCCACTCCCCGGTCGTCGCCCATAATGAAGGTCGCGGCTTTAAGGTGGTCGGCGATAATGCGCATGGCTTTGGTAATTTCCTGGTCAGTCCCGTAAGCCTTGTTTGACAGTCGCTCAATTCTGGAAATAATATTTTTAAACAAATCGGTTTTATAATCATCGCCGTAGCCGTTTATGACGGCTAAAATTCTTTCCAGCCCCAGGCCGGTGTCCACGTTTTTTTGCTTTAACGGCTCATAAGTTCCGGCGGCGGTTTTATTGTATTGCATAAAAACGTCATTCCAGATTTCTATCCATAATGGATTGTCATCGTTAAAGCTAGCCGGAATTTTATCAGCCTGGCCTGCCCAATAAAACATTTCCGTGTCCGGCCCGCAGGGACCGGTTAGGCCGGCCGGCCCCCACCAATTATTTTTTTTCGGCAGACGGGCGATTTTTTCTTCCGGCACGCCGATGATGTTTTTCCAAATATCATAAGCCTCTTGGTCAAAAGGCGCGTCGCTATCGCCTTTAAATACCGAAACCGCCAGGCGATTTTTATCCAGCCCGAGCCAGGCCGGTGAAGTTAAAAATTCCCAGCTCAATTCTATGGCTTCTTTTTTAAAATAATCCCCCAGCGACCAGTTGCCCAGCATTTCAAAAAAAGTATGATGAGTCGGATTGCCGACTTCATCAATATCGCCGGTGCGGATGCATTTTTGCGCGCTGGCCAGCCGGCGGCCGCCCGGATGTTTTTCGCCCATTAAGTAAGGCGCTAACGGATGCATGCCGGCGGTAGTGAATAAAACTGTGGGGTCATTTTCCGGAATTAAAGAAGCGCTGGGAATAATGGTATGCCCCTTGGCTTTGAAAAACTCCAGATATTTTTGCCGCAGTTCTTTTGAAGTCATATTATAGCCTCCTTATTTCCCAGACAAATTTGGTTTTTAAAATTCCAATATAAGGCGCTGATAAATTGTAAATTTTCCGAAGATTTATTATCGCTAGTTATTAGCTTCTGTATATTCCTGATAAAATATTGTTTGGAATTAACCGAGGCTTCACCGGCACTACGGCCTTTTAACAAGGAAATGGCGACCTGATTCGACGGCTCTAAAAATAATTTAGCCTTTTTATCTTCCAGAGGATGATAAACTTTAGTTTCGTCATAATAGAAAATAAAATCCTCAAGATAACCGACGTAGGCTCTATTGCCTTGGTTGGTTACCGATTTGCCTAAAATTTTCGCGGAACGGCAAGAAATGGCATAGACTATGGCGCCTGATAAAATTTCATGATTATCGCCGGCCATTACCAGGACTTCCATGTTTTGGCCGGTTACTAAATTATAGTCGCCATGACCGTTTAAAATAATTAAATTAGGGTCATTTTTTTTAATCATTTTTTCCAATTCCTGCCGACAAGCTCTTTTAGCGAATAAATTTAAAACAGTCGCCCCCTTTTTTCGGGCGACTTCAATAATATTCTGGCTCCAGACCTCTAAATATTTCAAACTAATATCGCCTTGCGGCCTGGTTATCAAAACGGATTTAGGAATATTTGGCAATGGCTTCATAAATTTCTCCGGTCTTCAGGGATTGTAAAAATTGCCAATCCATGGCTACGAATTGGCGCCCAATCTCGTCACCAGCCTCAATATGAGCAATCAATTCGTCGCGTTTAATCGGGCCGGACGATCCAACGGAGATACCGGTTTCCGGAGAAAGAACGCTTACTCTAGCTTTAACTAGAGCTTGCAATTCCGAAAATTGTTCCTTAGTTGGTTCCGACATAATTAAATTATTTTTAAATTAACCAATTTTTCCAAAATAGTCTGGCTAAGTTCGGTATCATTAGAAACTTCCAAATAAGCCGCGTTCCAAGTAAGCGGCCCGCGGCCATCTAAAACCAAAACGATATCTTCGCGCAGTCCCAAGGGAAGGTTAGCGTAGATTTTTAGAAATTTCTCTTTATTCATAACAATAATTATTATAGCATAAACAGAAAAATAGGCAAATAAATGCGATATCCTTTGCTATTATAAAAACTCCGCTGTTTAGCGAAGCCGTTGTTAGGGCGGGTAATTTTTACTTTTCCGGATATTTGGCCAAAGTAAGGTCAGCCACGTCAAAGATTTCTTTTTTAAAATATTTTTTTCTAAGTTCGGTTAAAGTTAATATGGGCTGGCGTTTACCTTTATTTAAAACGTAAATTCTTTTGTTCGGGCCTCTTAATAAATCGCCATCGGCAAATGTCATATAATGTCTGATGACTAAATCACTGACATCGTAAATTGGCTGGCCCTGATATTCGCGCAGCTGGGCCAAAGTTCTAATGACTACTAATTTATTATTGGCGATTAAATAGATTTTTTTGTCTTTGCCGCGGATAAGCGCGCCGTCAGCATAAATTTTTTCGCCCAAGAGTTGCGGGGTTGGCGCTATGGGAGCTTCCTCCTTTGGGGGAGTAACCACCGGCTTTGGCTGC
>Ga0210044_10001279_pt1 | contig 38290 bp, 31 predicted proteins | sample CryGey13umfilter_2_FD_183959 | JGI IMG/M metagenome (GOLD analysis project Ga0210044, IMG submission 183959) | Groundwater microbial communities from aquifer in Utah, USA - Crystal Geyser 4/9/14 3 um filter (SPAdes) (version 2) | ecosystem: Environmental > Aquatic > Deep subsurface >... | reverse complement strand
CCAATGTGTTTTGTATCTCCGGCAGAAATTCATCAACACGGAATTTATCAAGCAAAACTTTTCTTGCCAAAGAATAACCGTTTGTGTGCAAGCCATTCGATTTAAATCCAATTAAAATATTTCCTGACTGAACATTTCTTCCATCAATAATTTTATCTTTTTCAACTATGCCGACAATTGTTCCCGACATATCATATTCATTATCATTATATAAACCAGGCATCTCAGCTGTTTCTCCGCCAATTAATGAAACAGCATTTTCACGGCAGGCAGTTGCAAAGCCAGCGATAATTTTTTCGGCTTTTTCAGGAATAAGTTTTCCAAACGCAAGATAATCCAAAAAATAAAGTGGCTTCGCTCCACAAACAGCAATATCGTTTACGCAATGGTTAACCAAATCCTGGCCGACTGAATTATGTGTATTCATCGCAAAAGCAATTTTTAGTTTTGTGCCTACTCCATCAGTGCTTGAAACCAAAACCGGATTTTTATAACCGGAGGGCACTTCAAAAAAACCACCGAAATGACCAATATCAGAGAGTACATTTTTAGTGAAAGTTGATTTTACATGTTTCTTGATTAAATCTACTGTCTCTTCGCCGGCTTTAATATCAACACCGGCTGATTTATAAGTGTTACTCAAAAATCCCTCACTTCTTTAATGATTTTATTTAAAAATACAAAAATTTTATCTCTTAATATTTCAGTTTCAACAAATCCAATATAAAATTTTATAATTTATCTTTGTGCTAGTAATTTTTGATTAAATAAAGTCAGAATTAAAATGATTATAAATATTCCTGAAAATAATTTATCTCAATCTGTGGCAAAGATTAATTCATCAAATTCCGCTGTTATTTCACAGTCAAAAAATTTAACGTTTTCAGATCTTGATCTCATGTCATCACAATTACAAAATTATCTTATTTCCAAAGGAATTAAGGGTGATGAAAAAGTTCTAATATTTTCAGATAATTCAATTGAATATATTCTGCATATTCTAGCTTTGTGGAAAATTTCTGCCATTCCTGTATTGGTTAATTCAAAGTTGGAAAAAGAAGAGCTCCAAAAAACAGTTGAAATTGCGAAGGCAAAATTTATTCTAACCGATAAAGTCACTTTTGATTTTCCTGATAATTTAAAAGTCCTAAATGGAAATGAAACTTATTATAATACAAATTTAGAAACACAGTCGGATGCAACAAATCTCAATTCGAAAATCATTTTGTTCACATCGGGGAGTCTTGGAAATCCCAAAGGTGTATTACACACTTTAGGTAATATTTACAATAGTGTAAACAACATTGATCAAATTGAGCACTACAAACAAAATGATACATTCTTGTTATCTCTTCCATTGTATCATATTGGCGGGTTAATGATATTTTTTAGAAGTTGGTTTGCAGGGGCAAGAGTGTGCATTCCACAAAAGTTAAAAACAGAAGAACTGATTGATGAAATAAAAAATCAAAATATTACCATTCTGTCATTAGTGCCTACACAATTGCAGAAGATTGTGGAGCTTAGAGCTTCTTGTCCTCCCGAATTGCGATCAGTGTATTTGGGGGGTGCGGCTTCAGATGAATCTGTAATAATCGAAGCGATAAAACTCGGTTGGAAAATTAAAAAAGTTTATGGCTCATCAGAAACGTGTTCAATGGCGGCATATTTTGATGTATCTAATCATAAAGAAAAAATAAATTCCAGCGGGCAGCCACTACCTAATAATCAGTTTTTTGTTTTTAATAATAACAAGCAATTGTGCAGGATTAATGAAACAGGCGAAATTGGAATCCGAAGCAATTGTCTGTTCAAATTTTATTTTCCCGATGGAGAGTACGAAGTTGATAAAAATGAAAGCGATACTTTTTTGACAGGTGATTTAGGGTTTATAGATGAACAGGGATTCTTGTTTTTGCAAAGCAGAAAGAAAAGGATTATAATTTCCGGTGGTGAAAATATTGATCCTTCTGAGGTGGAATTAACAATAAATAAACTGAACGGGATTAGCGATGTTTTTGTCTTTGGACGAAAAGATGAAGAGTGGGGGGAAATATTATGTGCAGCTATCGAATCGGATTATGAATTTACACTCGGGGAATTAAAGAAAGAGTTGGGTGGTAAGATTGCGCGATTCAAAATGCCAAAGGAAATAAGAATAATAAAATCTTTTCCTCGTACAGAATTGGGTAAAATAAAATATGAATATTTGATTAATTTGTTTCAGAAAAATATTTAGCGAGTAATTTTTTGAAATTTACAGGGATTGGAATTTTTTTGTCATTACTTTTGTCAATAAAGACATGAACAGTTTGTACCTCCGCAAAAACCACTTTATTTGTTTCAAAATAATAAGTGATGGAAAATGAATGTTCTCTAATTTCAGTAATCCTGAGAATCACATCTATCTTTGAGTGCATTAATATTGGTTTGAGAAAAACTGCTGAAGATTTTACAATCGGAACTGCAAATTCAGGAGAGTTAAAAAAATCATTACCACTATATTTTTCATTAATAAATTCCTCAAATGTCTGATGGGCGTAATCGAATATTCGGGCAAAGAAAATCCGTCCGCCGGCATCACAATCTGAAAATTTTATTTTGATTTCACTTTTATACATTTCAACAAAAAATATTTCTTTTGATTTCAAGTTAATAATTCTTTTGATTAGGTTTGTAAAAAAAAACAAATAAATGAAAATAATTTTAACAATAATAATACTGTCAAATTTACTGTTTGCTCAATCTGTGGAAATAAAAAAGACTTTCTATTCAAACGGAAAGTTAAAGAGCGAGGGGGAATACATTTATGACAAGCGGAATGGAATTTATAAGGAATTTTTTCAAAACGGAAAATTAGCAAAGGAATGGGTTTTTGTAGATGACAGGGAAGAAGGGATTTCAAAATGGTATTTCGACGATGGAAAATTGAGCATGGAATGGCACTACACAAATGGAAAATTAGAAGGTGAATCAAGATGGTATTATGAAACAGGAGAACTTTGGGCAGAACCATACTATAAAAATAATTTGCAAGATGGATTCACAAAAACTTATTACAAATGTGGAGCGATTCAAGGAATATGGAGCTATGTTCAAGGTGAACTCAAAGGGATTTCAAAAATATTTTTTGAAAAAGGTGGAATTGAAGTTGAACGCAATTACATAAATGGTAAAATGAATGGCATAACAAAAGTTTATTATGATTACGGTGCTCTTGCACTGGAAGCAAATTATAAAGACGATTTGCTGAACGGAACATCATATCTTTATTATCCAGACGGACAAATAAAAGTTATTGATACATATAAAGATGGACAAGTAGTAAAGCGTGTAAAATTCGATTACGGTAGTAAAGTTAAAAAAGTGGAAGAGAGTTTTACTGAATATCATCCAACAGGTTCGGTCAAAGCAAAATTAAAATTTAGGGAAGGGGTCATGAATGGAGTTAATCTCTTTTATTATGACACAGGCATTCTCGAATCAATTGTAAATTACAAAAATGAGGTTTTGGACAGCACCTGTGTTTTTTTTAGAGTGAATGGATGTGTCTCTCAAATTGTTGATTATTCATTTGGAAAGTTGAATGGAATCAGAAAAACATTTAATGAGTTTGGACTGTTAATTCTTGAAGAAAATTATTTCATTGGCGAAAAATATGGGCTTGAAAAAGTTTATTATTCATCAGGCGCAATAAGATCGATAAAAAATTATAAATATGGAAAAATTGATGGAGTAATAAAATCCTATTATGAAAATGGCAATTTGATTGCAGAGGAAAATTACAGCAACGGAAAATTGGATGGAATTTCAAAATGGTATTATGAAGATGGTGGAATCATGGAATTCATATCATATAAAAACAACCTGCTTGATGGCACCATTTTCAGTTACAACTCAAATGGAGAATTAACAAGAGAAGCCCGATATGAAAACGGAGTATTAATTGAAGAGATAACCCACTGATTTTAGTATGAATAAACTTTTACTTCAAATATGAAGAAAGTGTTTTATATATTTTTTCTTTTGGAAATTCTTCACCAGTCCACAATTCAAAAGATTTTGCTCCTTGCTCTACAAACATTCTTAATCCATTTACTATACGAACACCTTTCTTCTCAGCGATTTGCAAAAATTTTGTTTTGATTGGATTATAAACAATATCAAAAACAATTTGTCCTTTTTGAAAGCAATCATCGATGGTTGTCGGTGAATCATCAACTTCGGGAGACATACCGATTGTAGATGCATTTACGATTAAATTGCTATTCCTGAAGACATCAACTAGATCGGGTGGAACAAGCGAATACGTTTTAATATCATCAAATAACATTTTCGCAGTGAAATAATTTTTCAGTGATTCTGCCTTTTGTTCGGTGCGGTTAACAATATTAATTTCCTTTGGTTTGAAATGCCGGATCAAAGTATAAATTACACTTCTGGCAGCGCCGCCGGCTCCAACTATTGTCACAGAGGATCCTGTTAATTCATCTTTATATGGGTTTAAAGTTTCAAAGACTCCGGAAACATCGGTATTGTAACCCCGCAATGCACCATTTTCATTTACGACAGTATTCACCGCACCAATCACGTTTGCTTCTTCAGAAACGTCGCTTAAAAAATCAATGATTTTTTCCTTAAGTGGCAAAGTAACATTTACACCTTTAATTCCGAGAGCTAGAATGCCTTTCAAAGCATCTTTTAAACTTGAGATAGGAACATCAAATGGAAGATAAGCATAGTCCAATTTTAAAAGATCAAATGCTAAATTATGCATCAATGGCGAAAATGAATGTTTAATTGGATGACCAATTACTCCAATTATTTTTGTATTGTGATTAAACTTATTTGAAGAGTTCATGATTAATCCCGTTTTCCTTCAACTAATTTTTCGAATAATTTAGAGGTTTTTACCTCCGGATAATCTTTAGCAAAATTATTTTTGATTTCCGGATCCAACTTAAATGCTTTTTGAAGATTATCAATTGCTTCTTTGGTTCTTCTCAACAGAAAATCAACTTTAGCTTTTCCTAAATAAGCATTTGCATTTACAGGTTTCAATCCGATGCACTTTTCGTAAGCATTACCTGAATTTATCCAATCACCAACTTCCATATATGCTTCGGCAAGTTTCATCCAAACAATAGAATCCCCGGGATTCAAATCAACCAACTTTTTATAGCTCAAAATAGAATTATTAATTTCACCAATTGAATATTCCAGTTCAGCTTTTGCCTTCCATGCATCAATAGAGTTTTCTGTAAGTTCGATTGCATTATTAAAATCTTTTAATGCAAGATGATATTTTCCGATCATATCGTAGCAATTGCCCCTTGAAAGATATGCTTCATAGTATTGATCATCAATTTCTATTGCTTTTGAAAAACATCGAATCGCATTCTGAATATCTTTTTTGTCTTCATAAGTTTGACCCAGTAAAAACCAAATGGTCTCATCATACGGATCAAGCTCTGATGCGGTTGTCAAACTTTCAACGGCTTTATCGAGCAATCCCAAGTTAGCATTGGCAACACCAAGATTAAACCAAGCACTCGAAAAATCTTCTTTGATTGCGACAGAAAGTTCAAAACAATCTTTAGCAAGTTTAAAATCACCCTTTCTGATTAAAGCAATTCCTTTATTGTAATGAGCAGTTGAGCTATAAGGTTCATAATCAAGGAATTTATCGTATGATTCAATTGCTTTTGTTAAATTGTTGATTGATTCATAGCAAAACCCAAGTTCATACCATGCGTCCACGTAAGATTCATCAATCTGAAGAACTAATTCAAAGAAGTAAATAGCATTCTCAAAATCATCGCGTCTTTCATAAAACAATCCCAAATTAAACAAAGCTTCATCATTTTCAGGTTCAATTTCCAAAACTTTTTTTAATGATTTCAAAGCATCATCCTCAAATCCGAGATTATCTTCAACAATTGATTTATTCAATAAAGCTTCGGTATCATTTGGGTTTAATGATATACATTTTTCAAATGCTTCAAGCGATCCAATAAAATCAAGTTTGTTACTTAATAATTCTCCCTTAAAATTCCAATATTCCGAACTATACGGTGTAATCGCAATAAGATTTTCTACAATAAAAAGTCCTTCATCTATATAGTTGCTTTCAATACTCTCTTCCAAAACATCTTCAAGAAACTCAATATTACTAAATATTTGCCCGTCTTTTATTATGTTTGTTGCTTTTTCAATAGAATCTTTCAGATCAGAATCCGGATTTTCCATAAAGTCATTATTTTCATTAAACTCTTCAAAAATATTCATCTATACTCCAAATAATTAGTTGAAAATCTATATCTATGGAGTGATAAAATCAAGTTGATTTTAATAAAATAATTTTATGCTAAAGGGAAGTTCATTAAATTTTCAAATTTGTACTACCGCCGAATGAAGTAAATATATGATAATTGAGCTTAAATGAATATTTATCGCTGTATTTTTCCGAAATTGAGGCAATAATTTTGGAAGCATCTTTCTTGCGGGCAATACAAATCACGCTCTCAATATTTGAACAGCTAATTATCTTTGCTCCAATCACTCCGGTTTCTTTTGCTAATGTATTTACAATCATATCAAGTCTTTCGTTTCCAATGTCGTAGTCATTTCTAAGCCCTTCGTGTGATTCGAATAATAACTTCCCAAATCCATTGAAATAAGTGTTCTCAATATATTCCGTAGCTGTTTCCACGCGGATTTTTTCTTTAACAGTGTATAAAATCCTTTTATAAATTAAATTGGGAATCACATGAGTATGACGGGCAAGAAACTCTAAGGAAACATCTCGCAAATTTTTGATTCCCCAAATATATAATCGTAACGCTTGCACACCGATTGTACACTCTTCAATTCTTTCATTGCAAATTTTTCGGGGGTTGGGAATTTCATTTGAATTATCAAATAGGAGCAATTTATAGTCTTTTAAAATATCACGATACAATTTGAATGTCTTGAAGCGTAAATCCACTTTAATTATTGAACTTGGTTCTGAATTTAATATTGCATAATAATGAGAGGGATTAGACATCTTTCCAAGATATAATTTCTCGGCTTCAAGACACAATTGAAGTATTTCATCAGAGGTCAATTTGAATTCAAAAAGTTGACTGAGAGCATCAACAAAAGAAAGTTGGTTTGCAGCCACGAAACCCATTCCGATACTTTGAGGAATATTAGAATAAAGCAAAAGGTTGAATCCTTTTTTCAGTATGCCTTTGTTTTTAAGTACTGAAATCAGATTGCCCAAATATAAATTTCCACACTTTATTGAGGATTCTGCAGGATTGTTAGAATTTTCCGAAACAGAAAAATCAGGAGATTCCACGGCAATATTAATTTGTCCATCTTCAGTCGCAGAGCAAACGGCAACAGAAAAAGCATTTGCTGTGGTCAGAAGCATTATCCCATCATTGTAGTGTGTATGATCACCTAATAGAATCAAACTTGCTGGAAAAGCCGAGATGCAAGAATTACCCTTCGCTTGAAATTTCGCGTTAAAGATTTTTTTTGCATCACGAATTAATTTTTTTAATTCAGGATTAGTCAAAATATTTTTAGAAGTAATGGACACTTGTTTTTATGTTTCCTGTTAAAAGCATCAAAATCTATAATTAGAAATAACTTCAATAATTCGACAAATTATTTAGAATAAAACCTGCTATTTGATTCCCATACTCAAGTGCCGGCAAATCTCGCTGATTCATCAACACTACCACGGATAAATTCTTATCAGGAAATCTCATAAAAACATTGCTGAATCCGCATGTGCTTCCGGTATGATAAATTCTTTTCAAATTCATAAAATCATCAAGTCTCCAACCAAAACCATAATAGGATGAATCGGTTTCAGCCTTTGTGTGCCTGAAAAAAGAAAGATTCAGATTGCCACTGCTTAATATTTTGTTCTCATATAGGGACTGATCCCACAAAAACATATCTTCAACTGATGAATAAATTCCGCCATCGCCAAGCACGGCGCTTGTTAAACTTTGATCTGCAAATTCAATTTTCCCATCGATTATTGCGTATCCGAAAGCTCTATTAACAATTTCTGAAATCCCTTTTTCATAAGCGATTGTATTATTCATAGACAGAGGTTTGAAAATATTTAGATTCAGAAAATCGGCAAAACTTAATCCGGATAATTTTTCAACTATAAGGGAAAGAAGGGCATAAGCCGAGTTTGAATATCTGTAATTTGAGCCAGCAACAAAATATGTTGAATCATTTTCGCATAATATTTTAAGCACGTCTTTATCTTTTAATTGTTCATTTTGGTCAGAGGGCATGAAATCTTCATAGTCAATAATTCCCGAAGTGTGAGTCAATAGATTTTTAATTGTAACATTTTCACCAAGATAATTTAAACAGGGGAAATATTTTATTACCGGATCATCTGTTTTTAATAGGTTTCTCTGAGCCAGAATTAATATTGACGCTGAAGTGAATTGCTTGGTAACAGAGGCAAGTCGAAAATTTGTTTTAGGAGTAATTTTAATTTTATTTTGTAAATCAGCAAAGCCATATCCTTTTGAAAAAATAATCTTGCCGTCTTTAAAAACTCCAACAGCAGCACCAGAAGAATTACCAATAAACTCCTGAAATATAGAATCAATTTTCTGCTCCAAATTTTGTCCCATAATTAATGTCGAAAAAAATAAAAGCAAAATAATGTTTTTCATAAGCTCCTTTAATTATAAATTACAGCAGAAAGATAACCAACCACGCTTGTATTATCACCTGAAAAATCTCCTGAATCTGTTCTTGATAAAATTTTTGATTTAGTAAAACCCTTTAGATTAGCAGCTTTCATCAACGAAACAATTGCGCCACCGCCGCAAGCCTCACAATTTTGAATTTCAAAATCCGCCTGTAATTCCTCAAAATCAAAATCTCTGATTCTTTCCTCTACCAATTCATCAAGTTTGCCAGCCATTTCTTTGTTATAAAAATGTGATAGATCGGAACTTGCAATAATCACAGTTTCGGGACTGTAACATTCAGCAATTTTGGCTGAAAGTTCATCCAGATATTTTCTTCGCTGGTCGCCGATAACAACAGGTAGAATTTTAAAATTACCTTTAATTATTTGCAAGAAAGGTATTTGCACTTCAATGGCATGTTCAGCACGATGACCAATATCAGCCGAATAAATATTTTTTGAATTATTAAGAAAAAGCGTTCGTAAATCTTTATCAACTGCAACTTTACCAAGTGGAGTTTCGTAGAAATCACCACTGTAAACAGAAATGCCCTGAAAATAATCATGGTGACTTGGAGATAAAATTATTGCTGTCGTAAATTCCTTTTCGGATAAAACATTATAAGCAAATGCAGCTGTGTATCCCGAATAAATATAACCAGCATGAGGTGAAACGAGCCCAAAAATATTTTCACCATTAATTTCACTTTTAGTTTTAGAAAGCAAATCGGTTATCATGCTTTTTAATGCATCTGCATTTTTGGGATAAAACAGACCTGCAACAGCCGGCTTACGAATTATTTCATTCATTATTAAATACCTCCTTCTCAGAAAAAACTGTTGCGGTAAACATTTTTATATTTAATAATTTTTCTTTCCACAAATTCGATCGTAATCCTGCTTTTCGGCACAGAGAAGTTAAATATTCATCCTTATCCATATTGTGTTCAATCGGAACTTGAGGAAGCAAAAGTCCCTTTCCTTCTTTTTCATCAACAATTAATCCGTGTTTACCGATAATTATTTCTTCGTAAGAATTCATCTTAAAAGGAGGCGACAAAACGGAAACTTCAATTTGAATATGATTGAATTCCTTTTCAGAAAGAATAGGAAATCTTGGATCACCGACAGCAGCTTCAACTGCAGCAGTGCAAACAGTATCAAATAGATAGTTATCAGAAAAGATGAAGCCGATACATCCGCGAAGACGGTTATTAATAGTAAGAGTAACAAAGGCGCCGGCTTTTTGTTTCATGTTTGTGAATAATTCAAAATCAGGCTTATTAACTAAAGTTCGTTTGAATATATTTTTAATAGAGTTTCTGGCTGCTATTAATAATATTTTCTTATCCTCAATTGTGAGTTCCATTATATCACTCAAATTTATATATGTAAATCTCTAATTTATCTTTAAGAAATATTATAAGATTTTTATAAATAAAGAAAGAATCCGGTGCAGGATAGGAAACTTCAGTATTAATTATTTTGTCAATTAATAATTTTCTTCGGGGAATATTATAACAAATGAATTTATTAATTAAAAATCTATCATCAGATTTGAAATAAAAATTAAAACACAAAAAGTCATTCTTCACCGCAAATTCGATATTGCCAACGATATCTTTGCTAATTATGCTGCTCTGTATAAATTCATTTAATAAAGTGTCTGCATTTTTGTCATCCCAAAAAGAAGGAAAAGTGTAATTGGAAAAATCTTCCTTCTTAAGTGCTGTTTGGCGGAATGAATTAATCTTATCATTTGAAAAATCAAGTTGCTCAATGTTTTGTCCTGATAACAAATCAAACTTATAATGAATCCTGCCTTCAAATTTTCGAACGAAACCAAAAACACTTTCATCATCTAAAAAGAGAAATGTTAAATCATCATTCTGCCAAATAATTTTTTTTTGTACAACATCAAATGCTATTATGCCTTTATGGTCGGGCATGTCAGGCTTAGTGAATCGATGCAAAAGCAAAATGTTTTTGTGAAATTTTTCAATTCCCAGCCAATATTTCTCTTCAAACTGCATATTCAAAAACAATTTTTGGCTTTTATTCAAATCAAAACAATTGAAGAAAACCTCTTTATTATTCGTATCTCTGGTTTCAATAAGCAGATAATCATTTTCTGAAATAAGCAAACGCCAAATTTGATTTTGCGATTTATAATGCAATGATTTTTTGATTTTCATTTGATGTCAATTTTATATTTTTTCAAATCTTGCGGTAAAGTGACGAAGCATCGGAGCTTCATATATAAATTTATATCCACGCAATTCATTCCTGTTTTTAAAGACTTCTATAATAACTTCAGCAACATAATCAATATGGCTTTGTGTATAAACTCTTCGTGGGATGGCAAGGCGGACAAGTTCCATCATTGCAGGGATTAATTTCCCGCTGGAATCATATTTGCCAAACATTACTGAACCAATTTCTACAGCACGGAGTCCACCCTCAATATAAAGTTCGCAAGTGATCGATTGCCCCGGATATTGTTCGGGGGGAATTTGGGGGACAAATCTTCTTGCGTCTATATATATTGCGTGTCCTCCGGGTGGTTCAATAATTGGAATACCATTATTTAATAATTTTTCTCCAAGATATTCTGTGCTTCTAATTCTATATTGGAGATAATTTTCATCAACTATTTCCTGAAGTCCTTGTGCAATTGCCTCAAGATCTCTACCGGCTAATCCACCATAAGTAGGAAATCCTTCTGTCACAATCAGAAGGTTTCTGCATTTCATGGCAAGCTCGTCATCATTCAAAGAAAGCCAGCCGCCAATATTAACCAAAGCATCCTTTTTTGCACTCATTGTTGAACCGTCTGCATACGAAAACATTTCCTGGCAAATCGCTAAAACACTTTTTGATTGAAATTCCTCTTCGCGCATTTTGATAAAATAAGCGTTCTCTGCAAACCTGCATGAATCAAGAAAAAGAGGGATGCTATTTTTCTTGCAAATGTTTTTCACTTCGCGGATATTACTCATTGAAACAGGCTGTCCGCCGCCGGAATTATTTGTGATTGTTAAAAAAACTGCGGGAATATTTTTACTTCCAACTTTATTGATAAAATTATTGAGTGCCTCAGTGTTCATATTTCCTTTAAATGGTGCTCTTTGTTCCGGATGTTTTCCGATTTCACAAAGAAGATCAACAGCTTCAGAGCCTGTAAATTCAATATTGGCACGAGTGGTATCAAAAAAAGTATTTGCAACAAAATATTTTCCTTTTCCGCCAAGAACAGAAAAAAGTATTTTCTCTGCTGCTCTTCCTTGATGAGTTGGAATAATAAATTTATCGCCGGTAATCTTTTTAACTGCAGATTCGAATGCATAAAAGCTTTTTGCTCCGGCATAACTTTCATCTCCGCGCATTATTCCAGCCCATTGTTCGGAACTCATTGCAGATGTTCCGCTGTCGGTTAACAAATCAATTAATACATCATCTGCACGTATTAAAAACGGATTGTAACCTGCATTTTTAAGTATCTTAATCCGCTCTTCCTTTGTCGTAAATCTTATTGGTTCAACAGATTTGATTTTGAATGGTTCAATAATTGTTTTCATTTTTGTCTTAAACTAGTTTTATTATCAAATAAAAAATTTCCTTGCTTTAATATAAAAAATATTTTGCTCCTTTAAATCTTCATTCTCAATTATTATCTTTGTTTGTAAACTAACTTAAAAAGGAGTATGTCAATGAGTGACGAACAAAATCAATCTTTTGAATTGCCTCCGGATATAGAAGAAGAAATCCAGTTGACACATGCTGATAAACTTGTTGGTGTTTTTACTGAACCGACAAAAACATTTGAGAAGATGGCAAAAGAAACAACCAAATTTTATGACTGGTTTCTTCCCCTGCTTCTTTTAATTGTAATAACAAACGCTGCTGTTATTATTTTAATGACTAATCCGCAAATTAAATATGCAGTTCAGGAAAAAACAGTTTCGCAGATCCAAAACCAGTATGACGAAATGGTACAAAAAGGGCAGATGAGCAAAGAGCAGGCAGATGAGCAAATCGAAAAAATCAGGGATCAATTCGATAAGGCAGGACAAGGGCAAAGAATAATTGGAATAATTACATCAGCTGTGGGTATTTTCATTATGTTTTTTATTGTCAGTGGTGTCTTTTTTCTGTTTGCAAAATTTGCCTTGAAAGGAGATGGAACATATCAGCACGCAATGACAGCTTACGGACTGCCAATGTATGTATTCTCTATTCAATGGATACTTATTGTTATTATTGGATTGACAGTTGGAAAGATGTACTTGGATACAAGCGTAACTTCATTTATGGATTTGGACAAATCAACTTTTGTTGGATTTATTTTATCCAAATTAGATTTGTTTTCAATATGGTTTTATTGGCTTATTGCTGTAGCTTTTGCGAAATTATTCAAGTCAGATCAATTGACGAAATATGTGGTAATGGTTTTTGGTGTATGGCTTGGATTCAGCGTGCTATTTTATTGGCTCGGGCTGGTAGTCCCGTTCATAAAATTCTTTACTGGAAATATGTAATAAATAAATGAACATTTAGAGTTTTGGACTGTCAGCAATATTGTTTGCTGACAGCCCGAATTCAGTTTTAATTTCTTTTAACTTGATAATTTTCTCACCCGTCTTTCTATTTCTTATCAGTGAACAATTTAATAAAATCAAGAATATCGATAAGTTCTTTATAAAGATGTTCCGACTTATAAACAATATTCAAAAATAGCATTGTAATCCGTGTTTTTGATTCGCCTTTTTGTAATGTTTCAATAATATTTTTATCAATTGTTTTAATAATACTTTTTAGTTCTGAGCGCCTTTCAATTATTAGCAGAAGTTTATCAGGGTCTTTCTTTTTGATGTAGCTGATGGCTAAATCAAAAATTTTTATTAGTTCACTATTAAGTATTGTGTAATTTTCCCTTGCATTTTTGGATAATCCGGAATGGTTGTTATCAATATGTTCGAAAACTTTATCCGAAACTGAAAAGACGGAGGAGTTGATTTCATTAATTGAAGAGATAATTCGCCCGCAATCAATTTTATTTGCAAAATAATTTTCCGGAAGTGAAGTGGTAACTTTGATTATCTTTGATGTCAAATTGCGTCCTGATTTTTCTAAGTCATCAGCGAGTTCCAAAGCTTTTTTTAGTTTTTTCCTATTCTCAGAAACCAACCCCTCAAAAATTAAGCTGTTCGATTTCTTTATGCTTTCCAAATAGTTTTTGAAATCATTATCAATAAGATCTTTAATATCGTTTTTTTCAATGCTTTCTAAAGAGGATTTTATTGAAGAAATTTTCTTCTCTTTTTTAGAATGCAGAATGTTTGTCCTTATAATTAATCCCAAAGCAGTCAGACAAAAAATAACAATAATAGGAATTCCGCCAAAGTACATTCCCGAAGCAAAAACACCGCTGATTAAGAAAGCGATAAATGCAGTCAAAAACCATCCGCTGATAACAGAAAGAACCCCACTTACACGATAAACAGCACTTTCTCTGCCCCACGATTTATCAGCAAATGAAGTTGCCATTGCAACCATAAAAGTTACGTAGGTAGTTGATAATGGTAGTTTGTAAGTTGTTCCAACCGAGATTAAAACGCTTGCTACCATCAGATTTACAGAAGCTCTCAATAAATCAAATGGCGGTTTTTCCTTCTTAGCTTTTTTCGTCTCATCGGATTTGGGTAAAAATCTACTTTCAATAAAGATTAGAACCACATCAGGAATTATTTTTTTTATGCTTTTTCCAAAACCAATACTCGTTCGTACAATTTCTTTTGCAGATCTGTTTGAATTAAATTTTTCAAAACCATCAAATTGTCGTCCCAAATCTATCTCGGTTTGTGTAACAGTTCTGGCTTTCTTGTTTACCCAAAGAGTAATAACCATAATAATTCCGGCAGCAATTAAAAATAAATTATTAACACTCACAGGTTCTTTCAAAGCCTGCATTGATATATGAAACGGATTATTGCTTGATGCGACAATTTGATATGAACTTAACCCTGCCAGCGGAACCCCTATAAAATTTACAAGATCATTTGCTGCAAAAGCCAATGCAAGAGCAAATGTGCCGGTTAATACAATTGGCTTCAGAATATTTATTCTTGTTGATAAAATTATAATTTCAAGTATGAATGCAAAAGTCATCCAGCAAATACCCAATAACATGACAGTGTTTTCATTTATCCACTTTATGTTTGAGTCTGTTAAAAATGAAGCTCCTTTGGCACCTTTAATTAATATAAAATATGAAATTGAAGTTAAAGCAAATGCCCCCCAAACCGCACCATATCTTTTTAATTTCTTCTCATAGTTAAAAGTAAAAATTAATCTGCTTATATATTGAACAGCCGCTCCAACAACAAAGGAAACAATAACCGAAACAATTATTGCTGTGAAGATTCCTATGGTTTTTCCTGTGTTAATATAATTACCGAGTGATTCAATAAACATTCCGCTCTGGTGAATTTTGATAATTGCAATTGCCACACTTCCACCAAGCAGTGCAGAAATAAGTGAAACGGTAGTTGACGTTGGAAATCCGAATGTATTATAAAAATCAAGCAGGATTATGTCTGTGAACATTACTGCCAGAAAAATGCAAACGACATCATTAAATCTGAACATTTCGGGATTGAATATTCCTTTGCGGGCAACTTCCATCATCCCGGATGAAAATAATGTTCCAACAAAAACGCCAACTGCTGCAACAGATAAAATAATATGGCGGGGTGCAACTTTTGAACCGATTGCAGAATTCAAAAAATTCACAGCGTCGTTTGCAACACCAACAGTAAGATCACTTGCAGCAAGTATGAAAAGTATAATAATTAGAATTAGGTATGTTTCCACAAAAAAATCCAAATGGTTTTTAATTTGTTTGCAAAATTTACTAAAAATTGTTTGAGTTAAATAATTGATTGAGGGTCAATGTCTATAATTAATTTAACTTTTTTGAATCTCGATTTTTTTTCAAAATTTTCAACAGCATAGTTGATTGCTCTTCGCAGATTTTGTCCGACTGGGTCATTTTCTTTTGAACTTTTTATCAGAATCTGAAACCGGTAATGACCTTTGATTCTTGAAATAACAGCCGGATTTGGAGGTAAAGTATTAATCTTAGTTTTGAAAAGGTTTAAATGTTTATAGAAATCATTTATCGCTCCGAAGGCTTTTTCTTCAGATAAATCATTTGTTTCTATTAAAGCAATTTTTGAAAATGGGGGATACATACTTGTTTTTCTTAGCTGTATTTCACTCTGATAAAATCCATTGTAATCATTTAATAAAACTTTTTGCAAAACAAAGTTTTTGTGATTTTGTGTTTGAATTAAAACCTCACCTTCATTTTCACTTCTGCCCGCCCGTCCCGAAACTTGTGTGAGCAATTGAAAAGTTTTTTCATCCGCACGAAAATCCGGAAGCCAAAGTGTTGTTTCAGCAGAAATTACGCCGACCAATGTTACATTCGAGAAGTCCAAACCTTTTGCAACAATCTGAGTTCCAACAAGAATATCTATTTCACCTTTTTTGAAATCATTTAAAATATTTCCCAGTTTTCCTTTGCCGGAAATTGTATCTGAGTCAACACGCTGAATTTTTGCCGATGGAAAATAATATGATATTTCATCTTCAACTTTCTGCGTTCCGGCGCCAAAAAATTTTATTGAGGATGAACCACAAACTGTACATGCTTTCGGAACGACTTTCGTAACTCCACAATAATGGCACTGAAGAGTATTCCTTGCAATGTGATGAACCATTGGAACCGAGCAGTCATCACACATTTCAATTGAACCGCAATCATCACAATAAACCTGCGTTGAAAATCCTCTTCTGTTTTGCAATAATATTACACTTTCTTTTTTAGCAATCCTTTTGCCGATTTCATCAATAAGAATTTTTGAAAAAACATTTTCCATTCCATTACGTTTTTTCTCAATTGTTATGTCAACCAATTTTATCTGCGGAAGTTTTGCATTATCTATTCTTTCACGCAGTTCAATTAAATTATACTTTCCTATTATTGAATTGTGCATTGATTCAATCGAAGGTGTTGCTGAGCCAAGAATTACAGGGCAGCCAGAATATTTAGCCCTAATCACTGCCGAATCACGGGCATTATATTTTGGAGTTATCTCGTACTGTTTATAACTTCCGTCATGCTCTTCATCAACAACAATTAATCCAATATTTTTCAGTGGTGCAAACAGCGCCGAGCGAGGTCCAATCACAACTTTATATTTGCCTTTTATTATTCCCCGCCAGGCATCATACCTTTCACCAAGTGATAACCGGCTGTGCAGTACAGTGGTAATGTCACCGAAATTATTTATAAAGCGCGAAGTAATTTGCGGGGTCAATGATATTTCCGGTACTAAAATTATTACGGTCTTTTTCTGCTTCAGAACTTTTTTTGCAAGTTCAATATATACTTGCGTCTTGCCGCTCGCAGTAACTCCGAACAAAAGAAATGCTGCAAATTTCTGTTCATAAATATATGGCTGAATTTTGCTGATTGCGCCTATCTGTTCCTTTGTCAGAATTAATTCTTTGAATTCTTCCACATAAATCTCTTTTGAAATTCTCTCAACTTCTTTATCAATAATTTTCACAAATTTTTTCTGCTGAAGTGAAACAACAGAGGAATGATTTGTTTTTGTCCGGTTCAATAATTCTGACAATGGCAATTCATGTTTTTTATCTGATAATAATTCAAATAAAATCAGTGCCTGTTTCGGAGATGACTTTTCAATTTGTGGAATGAGATCATAAATTTCATAAATTGCTTTTGATATTTTTACGTGCTTTACAAGTTTGATTCGAACTTTGCCATGTTCAATTTCATCGAGAATTGATACTGCTCCTATTTTTTCCAACGACTTGAGAATAAAATAAATATTCTTTCGCCGCAAGGCTTTTTGTACAGAATGAAAAGTATGAGTTTCCTTTTGAGATAATATTTCCAGAACCATGGCCTTGACTGTGGATTTGTTTCTTTCATGCAGAAATAATTCCTTGCAAAGTTTTTGATCGGAAATGATTTTCTTTTTTGATTCAACCTCAATCCCATAAGGAATGGAATTCTTTAATGCTTCACCGAGAGAACTGATATAGTATTCTGAAATCCACTGATAAAATTTCAGGGATTCGGAGTCAAAGATTTCAAAATCATCAAGAACATCTTCAATTGGTTTGATTTTTTCTTTAACGGTAGTTGAATCAGAAATTTTAATTACAAAACCCGTTGTTTTCCGTTTACCAAAAGGAACTAATACCCGCTTCCCGATTTTGATTTGATCAAATAGTTCATCTGGAATTGAATAAGTAAAAGAGTTCTTAAATGGTTGAGGAAAAACAACTTCGGCAAACATATCTATACATTCACCGCTGATTCTAAAAATGTAAGAGATAAATTATCAGCATCAATTTCGGCTTCAATCCCGAATGGGATTGTGATTTTATTTGTAACATGACCAAAAGACATTCCGTAAAACACAGGTATTTCAAGTCCGCCTAATCTATCAAGCAGGACTTCTTTCAATCCAAATGTCTTTTCAAACGAAGGGTTGTTTCTTTTTCTTTCACAATTTTTGAAAACTCCAAGCACAATTCCAGCGGCACTTTTTAATTTACCGGATACTATCAACTGAGTTAACATTCTGTCGATTCTGTATGGCTCTTCTCCTACTTCTTCAAAAAATAAAATTTTGTTTTTATAATCAACATCATATTTTGTTCCTATCATAGAAACTGCAATCGATAAATTTCCGCCAACAAGAATCCCTTTCGCTTTGCCGGAATTAATTGTAAATGGTTCATAAGCTGGATCCGGATTAAAAGCATCATCTTCGGCAAGCGGTGCAATGTATCTGTTTTTGCCATACATCAAAACATTAACAAAACTATCAATTGAAAAATTATTAAAAGTAGATATTCCGACCGGACCATGAAAGGATATTAATCCTGTTTGAGAATATACAGCAAACAATAATGCAGTGATGTCGCTATAGCCGATTAATATTTTGGGGTTATCCTTAATTGCCTTGTAATCAAGGAAATCAAGAATTCGAGCACAGCCATATCCACCGCGGGTACAAACTATTGCGTCAATTTCTTTATTCCTGAACATTTCATTTAAATCATCAGCACGTTCTTTGTCTGTCCCGGCTAAATAGCCATGTTTGGATAATACTTTATCGGTATAGAACACATTAAATCTAAGTGCGCTGAGATTTTCGATCGAGTCATTCAATTCTGATTTATCAATATAACTTGCCGGTGAAACAAGCCCGATTTTATTGCCTTCAAGAAGTGGTTTGGGTTTAAGCTTCCTTATTTTTGACTGTGATTTCTTTGGTGTTGCAAATAAAGAATTGGTATTTATCAGTGATATTCCACCAATGATTGCTGAGTTCTGAAGAAATTGTTTTCTGTTCATTGTTTACCTTAAAAATTCTATGTGTAAAATAAAAAAAACATTGTTCATATTATTTTGAAAACTTTACAATTAGCAATAAATTTGATTCGTTAAATCAAAAACATGAGGAAATTATGAAAAAAGCATTTTATTCAATCTTTCTTTTAATCTTATTTGTAAGTTTAATTGAAGCCGGAAACGGGAAAAAATATGGGAAAGAAATTTCTCTTAAAAATAAAACTAAAGTTAGCGACATTTTAGCAAATCCTTCTAAATTCGAGGGGAAAAAAGTTCTTGTAGAAGGTACTATTGTTGGGGTTTGCGAAACTCGCGGCTGCTGGATTGAATTATCAGGCGATAAAGATTTTCAAAAAATAAAAGTTAAAGTAAATGATGGTGAAATTGTTTTTCCTTTAGAAGTAAAAGGCAAAAAAGCATTGGTTGAGGGAGAAGTTTATTCATTAGAAGTAGAAAAGAAATCGGACTGCAGCGGAAAATGCAATGATGAAAAGAAAAAGAATGAAGAAGAATGCGAGCATGGAAAGCAAAAAGAAAAAGTTTATCAGATAAAAGGATTTGGAGCAAAAATTTAATAAAACAATTTTTTTATTAAAGCTGCCTTGAAGTTGTTTAATAATTTTAAGACAGCTTTTTTTATAAGGTGACTTAATGAATTGGCGAAAATGGAATAATATTCTTCATAGAGATATTGGTTATTTAAGTGTCGGGTTAATTGTTGTGTATTCTGTTTCGGGAATAGCCGTTAATCATGTTTCTGATTGGAATCCAAATTATGTAATAACAAAGTTAACCGTAAAATTTAATTCAATCACAGATACTACTTTAGCAACAGAGCAAATTGTGCCAATCATTACCAAGGCTGTCAACATTGAAGATTCTGTCCAATCATCATTTCGAAGCAGCAAAAGTAAAATAAAAATATTTTTTGAGGGAAAATCTGTCACAGCCGATTTTCTAAAGGGTGAAGCTGAAGTTGAGATTATAAAACCAAGATATGGAATCAAAGAAACAAACTTTCTGCATTTAAACAATCCTAAAAAATTATGGACTTATGTTGCAGATATTTTCGCAGTTGCATTAATATTTTTAGCGGTTTCAGGTCTGTTTGTGCTCAAAGGAAAGAAAGGGTTTGAAGGCAGAGGAAAATGGCTGATGCTTTTGGGATTTTTAATTCCAATTATTTTTCTGATTATTTACTTATAAATATTCAGCGAAGCACAACCATTTTTTTTGTTGCAGAAAAATAAGGAGAAGTTAAACGATAAAAATAAATTCCTGAAGCAATTGAAGAATCAAAAGAAAGTATTTTTTTATAATACCCAGAATCATGAAAACCATTTGTTAATGTTACAATTTCTTCTCCAAGCAGATTAAAAATCTTTAGTTCAAGCTGGCATGGTTTAGAAACAGAGTATGAAATTTCTGTGCTTGGATTAAAGGGATTCGGAAAATTCTGATAAAGATTAAATCCTGTTGGAATTGATTCTTCCTTTGTGGATGTCGATTTTGAAGGAATAAAATATTCTAATATTCTATCAATATTTGCACGCCAAAGACCCCAACTGTGTCCTTCGGGAAATTCATAGGATTGGATATCATAGTTTTTGTTCTTTAACACAGAATAAAAATTTCTCATGTTTTCATAAAGACTTTCATAAGAACCATAAACAGAAAAGTAACGGATATTCTTTTTGTCACCATTTATTATAAGATTATAAACTTCATTATTATTTGGCCAGAAGGCAGCTGAATGCAAACCGCATTTTGCAAATAACTCCGGATAAAGCCAGCTAATAAGTGCACTGATATTTCCTCCCCATGAATCGCCGATTATAATTCTTCTGTTAGGAGATTTTTCTGTTCTGTACAAGCTATCAATATGCGGAACTAATTCTTCTGCAAAAAATTTGGAATAGTTATTTCTGTTGTTTTCGGCATATTCATCTTGCCTATTTGTAGGTGTGACAAAAACTCCGATTACTTTTTCAATCTTGTTGCTGTCTATTAAATTATCAATTACGTTGGCAGCAGAGCCGAGAGAAATATATTCACTTCCGTCTTGAAAATAGGCGGCTGGATAACTATTAGTTGATGTCTCGTATTCCGGTGGTAAATAAATTTTAACAAGATAATTACGATTCATAATTTTGCTTGTGTAAGTACAGAACGAAATATTTCCATGTTTGATGTTTGACTTGTAATTGATTTCCCATGGCTGAATATATTCCGGCATAGCAAGTTCTGAATTGGGACCAAATCCACCGCTTACTCTGTGCGGATTTTCCGGATCAAGAATCCACTGAGAAGAATTAATAATTAATTTGTAGTCAAGCCGAGCATTCAGTTCGTATTCGTTTGTGAAATAGAAAAAATCGGTGCCACTTAATTTCAAAAAATCTCTTGGATGAGGCGACCAACCTGTCATATCACCTGCAATTTGTACCCGGGTAGCATTTCCTCTATAAATAAAACAGGCGTAATTATTTTCAATAAATGGAATTCCTTTCGCACGAGCATAAACCATAAAACTATCAACAGCTTTACCCTTATTGCTTGAAGAAAGTGAATTAACATGATTAATAAAACTATGAAACTCACTTTGAGCAAGTATTTGTAAGCTTGAAATCATGAGAAGAACAATCAATTGTTTTTTCATATTATTTCACCTAAACAATTTTATAAATCTGATCTTTAGGTTTTACTTCACTTTCACAAGTAAATGTTAACTCGCCACCTTTATTACAAACAAATGCAGGTGCATCATTAACAAACATTGAAACAATTTTATGCTCAACGGTTCCGGTTCGATTTCCGATAATATATATATCATCGTTAATTGCTAATTCACCGGCTTCAAGTTTTGCATGAACAATATTTGTTTTCTTAAAGTAGTTTAAAACTTTTCCAACATATACTTTTTTCGTTGTTGCAACAGAACCATACTGTGCTGCAAAATCGTCCTTGTCGGGCGTGCCAAAATAAAAGCCCGTTGAAAAACCCCTGTTATAAACTTTCTGAAGTTCTGCATACAATTTGTTTTTTAATTCATCATTAAAACTATTTTCAAAATATGAATCAATTGCTTTTCTATAAATAGAAACAGTTTTTGCAATATATTCAGGACTTCTTTTTCTGCCTTCAATTTTGAATGAATCAATTCCTGCTTCAATCAGTTTGTCAATGAATTTAACCGCACACAAATCCTTTGGTGACATCACATAATCTTCACCAAGCAAAAATTTCACATCACCATCCTTATCATAAATTTCATATTCTCTTCTGCAAGGCTGAATACATTCTCCGCGATTAGCGGAAAATCCAAATGCTGAATGACTCATAAAACATCTGCCGCTTACAGCCACGCACATGGCACCATGAATAAATGCTTCAATCTGAATGGATGTGTTTGAACGTATCTCTTTTATTTGTTCAAGGGTACACTCACGAGCAAGGACAATTCTTTTTGCCCCAAGCGATTCAAACATTTTAACAGACTCGGAATTTGAAATTGAAGCCTGCGTGCTTATACAAAAAGGCAAACCATAACTTCTGCATTTTGCGATCACAGAAAAATCCCAGCAGATAATCAAATCAACCTTGGCTTCTTTTGCTTTTGATAAAATTTCATCAAGAACATTAATTTCAGATTGGTACACAATTGAATTTAATGTCAGATGAGCTTCAACATTTTTGCTGTGGCAAAATTCAACAATTTCTTTAAGTTCACTCAATTTAAAATTGTGAGCCTTCGCCCGCATATTAAGTCTTTCAATACCAAAATAAACTGCATTTGCGCCACTGTTTATGGCAGTGGTAAGCATTGTCCAGTCACCGGCGGGAGCTAACAATTCTGGTTTGTTTGTTTTTTTCATACTCAAAAATAATAAAATATTATTGCGAATTCGATTTAAGGGTTTGTTTTTTATTGATGATAATTTTAGTTTATAAGCAAATAAATTTACAAATAAGAGACGGATGTGAGAAAGTATTTGGAGCTGTCAGATTTAGAGCTCCTCCAAAAAATCATAAAAAAAGATGCGCGTGCTTTAGAAGAACTCTATGAGAGATATTCTCCCGTGATATATGCTATAATTAAAAAAATTATTGGTGAAGATAAAAATGCTGAAGAAATAATCATTAAAGTATTCATGATTTTATGGAACAGAGCAAATTTATTCCCGCTGCATACTCAGAATGTGTATGTCTGGTTGATTTATTTAACAAGAAATTTGGCGATTGACACACTTCGAAGAAAACTTGATCCCGATAATTCGTTAGTATATAATGATGAATATGAGCTCAAATATATTTTGCCGGTGATTGATGGTAAAATTGATCCACTTGATTTAAAAACAGCTTTGGAAATAAAACTCAAATTTGATGATGAATTAAATAAATTATCTGAAGAGCAAAAACAAATAATACACCTGTCTTTTTATGAAGGATATACAATAGATGAAATTTCCGAAAAACTATTTGTGCCGGTTGTTAAAATGAGAGAGAAAATTTCAGATTGCGTGTTTCAGCTTAGAAAAAATTTGTTGAGCGAATAATGTCTGAAGATGTAAAACAAATTATTGCTGCATACGTTTTAGGTTGTCTGGATAAAGAAAACCTAAACAGATTTGTTGAGTATATTCAACACGGAGGAAAGGAAACGGAAGGTGAATTGGGCGAATTACAAAATATAATTTCTCTGATTCCAATTCTTCTCAGCCCTGAAAATCCTGGCGAAAATATCAAAGAAAAAATTGCACAAAAAATTTTGGAAATGGAATTTCAAACAAAGAATATTGAACATAAAGCTAACAAGACAGAAAATATTGAACCGGATAATTCTGATGAACTCAAAAAACCACTTCCCTTTGTAAATCAGCCTTTGCATGATAAGCTTGATTCTGCGGGGACAAAAATTGATGAAACTCTAAAGAAGAAAAATAAATTTCTTTTCTCCCTTTACGTTTTAATGATTATCGGTTTAGCTTCTCTCTCTTTTTATTTTTATAAAATTAATTTGGATGCAAATTCAAAGATTGAAAAACTTAACAATAAAATTCTGCAACTGAATCAAAAGATGTCACTTGCCAATAATTTTTTGTCAGAACATTCATTGCTGATTGATTTTTTGAACTCGGATGAAATCAGCATTTATAATTTTACAAACTTAGATACAAGTATTACAGCCTCAGCAAAACTGTTTTTGTCTTTTTCAAAAGGTGAAGGAATATTAGCGGCGAATATTTCAGGAAAAATATCTTCTGATGAATCGTTGGTAGTTTGGGCAGTTATAAAGAGCAAAAATATTTTACTTGGAGAGATTGTTTATAACCCGCTTGTGAAGTATTACAAATTAGAAAAACTTCCTTTAATAGATAAAAACAGCATAAAAATATTAAGTATCACAATTCAAAAACGCAGAAGTGGTGAAGACACTGAAAGCAGAATATTTATGATGGGAAAAACCAACTAAACATCTTTTCTTTTTGCAATTAATCCGAAACCAATTATTCCTAAAATTATATACCAATTCTGAGAAATAGATTTATTAATTGAAATTATTCGCTCATGAAATGGAATTAATTTTACGAGAAATATTGAGCAGAATGCAATCAGTATAAAAACAATTGAAAGATGAAGAAATATTTTATTCCTACTTGAATTGACAAACAAGAAGAAATAAATCATAGCAAGAATAAATAAAAGAACACTGAAAATGGGCTTATAAAAAAACAAAATATTATAGTGATTAAAAATAAAAATTGCTATGCCACTAAAAAAAGACAGAACCCCAATGACAATCAAATTTCTTCGTTCGCCTTCAATTTCCTTATAGATTAAATAGAGTCCAGAATAAACAAGCACAAATGAAATTAAGTATGATCGTTCAATTTCTATAAGACCAAAATGAATCAGAAGATTGGCGGTTCCAAAGAGAATACTGCTAAATGCAAATGGTAAATTTCTATAAAACAATTTCACTGCTGCCTTGGGTTTTCATAGCGATATAAAAGTAAACTAAAACAATTAAACCTAAAGTCATTACGGCGAGAAGAATAAAAACCATTCGTAGTATTAACACATCAATATTTAAATATTTGGAAAAGCCGCTGCAAACACCGAGTAATTTTTTGTCGGGTAAAGAGCGGACAAAAATATTGTTTGGAATATTTATCCCAGAATATATTTTTGCAAAAAAAAGATTATAGAAACCCGCACAGATAAAAAGCAAGGAGAATATTAATTCGTCAGAAAAATAAAAAAAACTGAAGTCACTTTTTATATTGAATAATTTTAAGAAATAATAAACGCTTACTGAAATAAATAATATTCCCCAAAAATATTTTTTGTTTGAATTTAGTTTGTTCTCAAATTCTTTTTCACTGACAATTACTTGAGATTTTGGCAAGAGGAGTGAAGCAACAATGTACACGACAGCAACCCACGGAATTAGGAAAACACTTAATAAAAGAATGCTTCTTAACCAAGTTGGATCGAAGGATTGATATTCACCTAATCCTCCGCATAATCCCCAAAAAACAAAGTCGGAGTTTGAACGGCTAAATTTATTGCCGGTCAATTTATTGTTTGGAGTCAATGTTTCTGAATTGTTTTCGTTTAAATTATCTTCATCCAAAATGTTATTCCGTATTAATCAGTTTTAATTGATGTAGTTTGTTAATAAAAAATTTGTTGAAAATTGCCACGCCTGTTTTGTTCATATGGTGGTCATCATAAAAATTTGTGCTGTCATTCAAAAGTATCTCTCGATTGAAATTAATATATAATCCCTTTCGCTTAAAATAATTGTCAATCTCTTTGTTGTTTAAATGAGAATCAAACAAAGATTTGGTAATGGGAGTCTGAATAAGAATATAATTTCTTGAATTAAATTTAAGCATTGAAATTGTTTCTTCAAAAATATGCAGCGAAGTAGGATTCAATTCCCAATTTGTATTTTCAAATCTGTAATTAGTTGATTTTATTGTATCGTCTCTTTCTACATATCCGCCGCTAAAATAAATGTCTTTTCCTTTTTTCTGATTTTCATTGAAATCATTATTAAGCCCAAATAATTTTGCAACTAATGAATATGCTAAAGTATTATACACTTTTATATGATTAGTTTGTATTGCCATTTTTATTATATCCCAATTCATATCGGAATTAGAAATCAAATCGAGTGATGATTCAACTCCATCACTAGAGAACGTTGGAGGATAAACTTCATAGACGATTAACTTGGGATTCAAATAATTCAGATAGCGATTAAGCAACAATTTTGTTTGGACAGGAGTTTGACTGCTCGAACCAAGATTGAAGGTCGTAATTCCATGTTCCTTGAAAAATCGTGGATCAAAACTTCTGTAAGCATGTGATGAACCAACAAACACAATGTCAACATTTTTATATTTCTTTATTTCATTTAATCTTGAGAACAAATGTCCATTTGAACCGATTTTAAAATTCATGTTTTTATTTATTCGGTTGTCAAAGAAAGTTCCCCACAAAAAGATGAATGCTAAATACATAACAAATGAAAACATAAGAAAGCCAAATAGTTTTTTTAGGAATACTTTCATGGTTACTCTAAAATTGAAAATAAATGAAAGGAGTTTCTTTGGTTTGCATATACATCACGATTAAAAAAATCAAAAAAGAAAAGAATGTCCATCTGTAAAACAATTTACAGCTAAGATATACTTTTTCAATTGCAAAGTTGTTTTCTCTGCCAATCCATTCAAGCACAATGAAAATCAACAATAAATACGGCAGCACTGAGAATTGCTTGGGAAAATATGGAGCTGACAAAATGGAGTAAGAAAACAATTCTCCAATAATGGCAAAAGCTTGTTGAGTATTTTCGGCACGAAAAAATATCCACGCAATTAATGTTAATGAAAAGGTAAAAAGAATCTGAATAAATTCTTTGATACTTGGTAAGAATTTCCCTTTTGCGGCAATGTCAAGATTTACCCGATTTTTATTTGAAATCAACAAAGGAAGAAAATATGCTGCATTTAAAAAACCCCAAATTATAAATGTCCAGTTTGCCCCGTGCCAAAAACCGCTTACAATAAAAATAATAAATGTATTTCTGATTTTAGACAACAAATTTCCCTTGCTTCCGCCTAATGGAATGTAAAGGTAATCCCGGAACCATGTCGATAATGAAATATGCCATCTACGCCAGAACTCAGCTATATCCCTGGAAAAATAAGGGAATGCAAAATTTTTCATTAAACGAAACCCAAAGAGTTTTGCTGTTCCAATTGCAATATCCGAGTAGCCGGAAAAATCTCCATAAATTTGGAAGGCAAAAAACAGAGTGCCGATTAAAAGTGAACTTCCTGAATGACTTGAAGAATTCGAGAAAATTATATTCACATACTCTGCGCAGTTATCTGCAATTACTACTTTCTTAAATAATCCCCAAAGAATTTGCCTCAATCCGTTGGAGGCGTCTTTGTTATTGAAAATTCTTTTTCTGTAAAATTGTGGTAATAGGTTTGAAGCTCGTTCTATAGGACCGGCAACTAACTGCGGGAAGAAACTTACAAAAGCCAAAAAAGAAATTAGGTCATTTGTCGGTTCCATTTTTTTTCGATAAACATCGATTGAATAACTAAGAGTTTGAAATGTGTAAAAACTGATTCCAACAGGAAGAACAATACTCAATCGATTTGGATTAAGTGCAATTCCAAACAATGAAAATGCTTGCGAAAAATTATCAATGAAAAAATTAAAATATTTGAAAACGCCCAGCAGTCCAAGATTTAATGCAAGGCTTGCGCCAATTAAAAATTTTCTAGACGACGGCTTTTCACAAATGGAAAGTTTCTTGCCAATAAAAAAATCAATTAGAGAGCTGAAAATTATTAATGATAAAAAACGCCAATCCCACCAGCCATAAAAAATGTAACTTGATACGACAATTAAAAAATTCTGAAGACGTAAATTTTTATTTGCGACAAACCAATACAATAAAAAAACAATTGGAAGGAAAACCGCAAAATCTATTGAATTAAAAAGCATTTGGATATTTCAAATAATTGGAAAAATTTTGGGTAGAATCATACAAAATGAAACAGGTCAAACAAAATATTATAGACTCCAATAAGCAGAGATGCTGCCGCCAAAATATCTGTAACTGTTAGTTATTCGGTATGTATTGCCGTATGAAAGTTCTCCTGTCATTTGGAATGATTCTGAATATATGTAATAAACTTTTATATGTCCTTCGAGAGTTGTCTGCTGACTTAACGGAATATATCCCAGTTTGCCGCCAATCGAAATATCAGAATAGTCAGTTTTCTCAATCGAATATTCAGCCCATGCAGAGTGAGACTCGAAATTACTTGGCGAATAGTAATAAGGTGAATTAACTCCGGTGTATTTGAAATTAGAGAAATAATATTCATATCCTGCAATTAATTCATCATCAACATATCGTCCGATGCGAAACAAGAAATCATTTCCTTCATTACCATCGGTTGAATTTATATATTGAAAGTATCCTGAGAGTTTCCAAAGTTTGTTTATATAATAATCGCCCTGAAACTTTAATTGATTTGCAAATAATCTTTGAGAATTAATTTTTAAGTCAATTAAGTAAGGTGAATACAATATTAATGCACCTTCGGATCTGAGATAACTTGCAACAAAAGTGTATCGACTTTTTCTCTCATATCTCCCATAAATTTCAGTTTCATTTCCTCTTCGGAAACCTTGCATATTAATGATACCACTTCCGGCACCAATTGAAAAATAATCTGAGAATCTTAAAAATATCCAGCCTTTAAAAGTTGTGAAACTATTATCACCGACAAAAACAATTCCGTGTTCAGAAAACATTCGGTTAAGTACTACTGAATCCAAAGAACTTTTTGCTGCGGTTATATACGTTTTAAAAAAAGAAACTCCAACGGTTAATAAGCTATTGACACCTAAATCAAGCCGCCCGCCAAATTTTTTGATCCTGAAACTTAAATTATCAGAATAAAATGAAATTGAAGGTGAGAAACCAATACTTGCAGGAAATGACTGTAAAATCCCGGTGAATCCTGAAGGCGGGATCCAATCTTTTCTCTGTTGTATTAGACTAGTCTGCGTTGAATCCAAATCCCATGTAAGCAATGTATCGTAAACTGCATCAGCACTGTCATATTCGGCAAGTTTTACGTATGAATCGCCAAGATACATTCTCGGCTCAAATTCATTGGGATTTTCGCTTGAAAGTTTTCTGAAAATATTTGCTGCATTTAATGAATCGCCTGATGAATAATATACTTTCCCTTTTTGCAAATATGCATCGTAAGTATCGCCCTGTTCAATTGCTTTATCATAAGCCTCAATTGCTTTATCATATTGTTTTGCGCAATAAAGAACATCGCCAAATTCTTTTAAGATAAGATTATTGGGCTGTGATTCAGCCAAATATTTTTCATAGTAACTGATTGCTTCTTCACAGTCACCACTCATTACTTTTTTCCTTCCATCTTCAAGTATTGCAAATCTTCTTTCCTCTTCAACCCGCATTCTTTGAAATTCGATATTGGTCTGATTAAGCAAAACCTCACTGTTGTTAGGATCAATCTTTGAAGCAAAATCAAGATACGCCTGTGCCGAATCAAAATTCTGTTCAACAAGATAGAGAGAACTCATTGCGAGAATTGCATCGAAATCATCAGTACGCAAGCGAAGAACATTATTTAAGTATTTTTTAGCAAGAGGAATATCCTGTGTGCTCCATACGGAAAGCTGAGCACGCAATAATTGATAATTTGTATTTTTAGGATAATCAATTAAAAGTTCATCAACCACTTCAATAGCTCGGTTAAAATCCTTTGTCCACGCAATTGTGTTTGCGTATTGAAATCTTAACTTAGCATCTTTTTCCTCCGGCACAGTCTGAAAGTATGCATCAAGCACCTGATATGCACTATCATATTCTTCAAGATACTGATAATATTCAGCCAACTTCGAAACGGCAATTTTATCTTTGGCATTTTGCTGCCATACTTTTTTATACTCTGCAACTCTTTGCAAATATGTTTCAGTCTTAAATTTTACAACATAATTCCATCTTTCTTCAAAACGTGGATCAGAAGAATTTTTCACCTTCAGAATCAGAAGTTGCTGATAAGCCTCTTCAATTCTCTCGGCTGCTATTAATTCATCAACCAGTTTAAAACGTGTTTCAGTATCATTTTTATTGCTTCGGAGAATACGATAATATTTATCAATTGGAAATTCTTTTTCGTCGCGTCTTGGATCGATTTGAGTAACATAAGCTTTTCTTGTTGCGAGATCTAAACCATCAAGTGCTTCCTGAAAGAACGGTTTGAATTTTAATGCAGAGTTAAATGCATTTTCGGCATTTTTATAATTGCCAAGCCACATTGTGAAATAACCATATTTGCTCCACAATCTCCAATCCTCAGGATATTTTTGAAGCCATTTTTTTAATATAATTTCGCCTTTCTTGATGTGCCTTGTTTTTGCAAGTATATCAGTGTACCTGATTATTTCATCAGCTGATGCATTTTCATCTCTTTCCAAATATTTATCGTACCATTCTTCTGCCGTCGCCCATTCTTCCATATTTCGATATGATTTTCCAATCTCAAGATAATTGATTGCAGCATTTGGATTAATTGCAATTTCTCTTTCGTGCCCCCTGATTTTTTTCTTTAAAATTGCATACCATACATCAATTATTCTTTTTAGATTCTTTACAGCTTCAGAGTGTTTTGGATTAATTGCAATAGCGCGGCGATAATCAACAACACCATTATAATATTGTCCGCGATTTTCAAAACAGATTCCACGGTAATTATATCCATCCGGGTCAGAAGGCTTTGCAGCGATATACTTATTAAGCAAATCAATTGCTTCGCCAAATCTTCCTTCATTTATTTGTGAAAGTGCCTCTGTTTTCAGTTTGCTTTCTGCCGAGATATTCTTTTGTGCGTACAGAAAAGAATTTATCGATATTGTAAAAAGAAAAATGTAAAGACAATATTTAGTTTTTGATTGTTTCATAAAGAATATCTGTTCATCGGCTTAAAACTGGAAATAAATAAATGGCTGCAATTCGGCTGACCTGATTTGGGCAGCAAACCAAATTACAAATGCTAAAATTAATGCTTGAAAAACAGGGTTGATTTTTCCTAAGATACTTGCAGATTTTACCTCCAATGATTTTGGAAGAAAATGAATTGTGTAACCTAAAACGATCAAAATGAATGAAGGAGTATATCCCTCAACAAATTGAGGAATGATTTTGTAATCAAAAAAATTAAATATTTGTCCAAAAATATTTAATGCCTCTTCAAATGATTTTACTCGGAAAAACACCCATGATATTGCAAGCAAGTGAAATGTGATTAGTACTTGAAAAACCTTTAAAACTTTTGAATTTAGGATGCCAAGTTTCTGATACAACATTCGCTTTGGTTTTTGCAGGAACATCGAAACGGACATATAGAAGCCGTGCAGCAATCCCCAAAAAACAAACATCCAGCTTGCACCGTGCCAAAGTCCGCACAAAACAAATGTGACCAAAATTGCAATTACGTTGCTGAACATTTTAAGGTTTCTAAACTTCATTTGTATTGGTCTGAATAAATAATCAAGCAGCCAGGATGAAAGTGAGATATGCCATCGTCTCCAAAAATCTGCTATGCTTGTTGCTTGATAAGGTGAATTGAAATTATCCATAAGCTTGAAACCAAGCAGCAAAGAAATTCCAATCGCAATATCGGAGTAACCTGAAAAATCACAGTATATTTGAAGTCCGTAGCCATACAGTGCAAATAAATTTTCAACGCCTGTAAACCGAAGAGGTGAATCAAAAACCCGATCAATAAAATTTAAACTCAGATAATCAGCAATAACAACTTTTTTCAATAGACCCGACATAATTAATAATAAAGCTTTGCCAATATCCTCTTTCGAAATCACCAAATCATTCTGTTCTATTTGTGGAATGAATTGTGAAGCCCTGTCAATTGGCCCAGCAAGAATATTGGGAAAGAAAAATACAAACAGACTAAAATCACGAAAACTTTTTGTTGGCTCCATTGATTCAAGATAAATATCGAGAACATAATTCATTGCTTTAAATGTATAAAATGAAATTCCAAGCGGCAGAAAAATATCAATCGGATCAAATGTGCCAAGTTTAAAATCATTTATAATTTCGATGAAGAAATTTGTGTACTTAAAATACCCGAGCAAGCCAAGATTTAAGGTGATGTTAAATATTAATAACAGCCTTTTGATTCCGGCAGACTTGGATTCAAAAATAAATTTACCAAAAGCAAAGTTTACAGCGGAGGATGCGATTAGCAGTAAAAAATAAATTCCGCTTGCTTTATAATAGAAAAACAATGAGAAGAAAAGGAGCAATAAAATTCTTGCATTCTTTGAAGTTGCAAATATTCGATAGAACAATATCAAAAAGAAAAAGACAATCAAGAATAAACTTGAACCAAAGAGCAACGGATCAGAAGGATCGAATTTTAAGAGATTGACAATTTTTGTGAAATCAACATTAAACATTTTACTCACTTGTTAATTTTTGAATCAACTAATTTTTGAAGGTCGCCGACATTTTTGCATTTAAGCACTTCGATGCTTTTGAACCTTACGGCGAAATCCTTTTCTATTGCTGTTATTACATTTACATGATTTAAAGAATCCCAGCCAGGGACCTGATTTGCCAAAGTATCATCCTTGATTTCTACTTCATCTTCCTGAAGTCCCAATGTGCTGCAAATTATTTTATGTAATCTTTCGGAAATCATTTTTCACTCCAAATTTGTTTGTCGTTATCATTCATTATTCTTTCTTTGTTAGCTTTTCTGCTTGGCTTTCCGGCAGAACTCTTAATTAACCATCTCGGAGGGACAAGATAAACGTGATGAATGTTGATGTCAACCTCCATTGCGGTTTTAATAATATCCATCTTTAATTTCTTTAACTCTGCAACATTTGTAAAATTTGTTTCCGCAATTACGCTGATTTGTTCTGTACCCAAATCCGGATCATCTTCACCAAAAGCAACCACTCTGCCGGGGAATACATTTTTTACCTGACTTACAATGTCTTCTACATCTTCGGGATAAATATTTTTTCCTGCAACAATTATTATATCTTTCTTTCTGCCGATTACAAATAATTCGTTTTCAAAAATGAAACCATAATCGCCGGTATAATACCATCCGTTCGAATCAAGTACCGCCTCAGTTTTTTCGGGATAGTTTCTATAGCCATCAAACATCGAAACCGAATTGACAGCTATTTCACCCACCAAATTTCCAGAGACTTCCACTCTGTTTTCATCAACAATTTTTACGCTGCAACCATTGATTATTTTACCAGACGAGACACAAGTTCTGAAATTTAAAGAGTCATTATTGAAATCAACTAATCCTTGGGAAAGTTTAACTCTATCGACTTTAATTTCTTTTGCGCGTAAATTTCTTTCGGTTTGTGTTACTGCAAATGTTGTTTCTGCCATTGCATAACTTGCGCCTAAAGCATTAGGATTGAACCCGTAATTCAAAAATCTTTTTGAGAATTTATCATGACTTTCTGCCCGTACAGGTTCACTGCAATTTATAAACATCTTTACACTTTCAAGCGAAATGTCTTCTAAATCCTCATCTTTAATTTTATCAGCCATAATATTATAAGCAAAATTTGGCAACCAGCAGAATGTAGCTTTTTGCTGATGAATTGCTTCGAGTAAAATTACCGGAGCAATAACCCATTCGAATGGGTCAAGTTGAATTATCGGAATTCCAAATGCAAGCGGAGTATGCAAACATCCAATTAATCCCATATCATGATAAAGGGGAAGCCAAGTTGCAACTTTATCTGTTTCATCAAGCTGAAGTACTTTTGCTAAATTATTTACATGTTGCAAAATAGCTTGATGTGAAAGCACAACGGGTTTTTGAATCCCTGTAGTTCCTGATGAATGCTGTAATAACAGTGCATCTGTTGGCTTTATTTCATCTCGCAATGAATTTAATTTGTCTTCATTCTTTGCTAAGTCAATTGAATCCAAATTCCACTCTAATGGGAAAAATAAATCTTTCACAGTGGAGTGTTCGCTTTCAATAAATGGACTGATTATTGGCTCTAAATCTTTTTCGGTGAAAATATGATTCAGTCCGGATCTTTGTGACATTCCCGCAAGACCTTGTCGAAATTTATCGGGATGCAGTCTTGGATTCGGATAGGCAAGAACAGCAGGTAAAGCTCCGATGCCGGAAATACCAAGATATAATGGATAGAAAAAGGGATTGTGCCTCATAATGATTGCACATACTTCACCTTTCTTTATTCCTTTTTCAAAAACCAAATGAGAAAATTTGTTTGCTGCCTCAAGTAGTTTTGAATAAGTCCAAATATATGGTTTCTCGCCTGCAACCCAATGAATAATGGCTGTTTTATCCGGGTACTTATTTGCTAATTCATTCCACCTTTTCCACAGAGTTGTATTTTCGTTTATCATTTTTCCGTTGTAATTGTTAGTTAATTCCTTTTTTCAAACCAAATTGTTTTATCATTCCCGGCAAGTATTCTTTCTTTGTTCGTTTTTCGTGCTGGCTTTCCGGATGAACTTTTTATCAGCCATCGTGGCGGCACTAAGTAAACATTATAAATGTTCACATCTATCGACATTCCTGCTTTGATGATTTCCAATTTTAATTTATGAAATTCTTGTCCAGAAGTTAAATTTGTTTCAGCGACAATACTTATTACTTCTGTCCCTAATTCCTCGTTTTCTTCGCCAAAAGCTACAACACGACCTTGAATGATATTTGGTACTTGATTAATTACATCCTCAATATCTTCAGGATAAATATTCTTGCCGGCAAAGATAATGATATCTTTCTTTCTGCCGATTACATAAATTTCATTTTGATAAACAAAACCAATATCTCCCGAATAATACCATCCGTCAAAGAGAACTTCTTTAGTTTTTTCCGGATTGTTTTTATAACCGTCAAATAAAGAAATTGATTTAACAGCTATCTCACCAACGGAATTACCATCAAGTTCATTTCGGTTTTCATCAACAATTTTTAATTCAGTGTCCGGAATCAAAATACCGGATGAAACGCAAACCCTTTTCACTTTTGTAGAATTATCTGCGAGTTGAAGTTTCCCTTCGGCGAGTTTTTGACGATCAACAATCAATTCCGAAATTGGTTTGTTCGGTGGATTTTGTGACAGTGCCAACGTAACTTCTGCCATTCCATAAAGTGTGGAAAGTACGTTGGGTTTTAAATTGTACTTTGAGAATCGTTCAGTAAATTTGCGATGACTCTCGGAGCGGATTGGCTCACTTGCATTTATTATCATTCGAAAATTTGATAAATCATTTCCTGCTATTTCATCTTCAGGAATTTTATCCGCCATTAAATTGTAAGCAAAATTTGGCAGCCAGCACATCGTAGCATTTTCATCAGAAGCAGCTTCGAACAATAAATTCGGGGCTAAAATCCATTCAAAAGTATCAATCTGGATAGATGTAATTCCGGAAGCAAGCGGAAGTTGAAAAGCTCCAATCAATCCCATATCATGATAAAGCGGAAGCCAACTAACAACTTTGTCTGAATCATCAAGTTCAAGTGCAGTTCCATATTGTGTTACGTGGTCTAATAAAGCCTGATGAGATAACACAACAGGCTTTTGCAACCCGGTTGTTCCTGATGAATGCTGTAATAAAAATGAATCGGTAGGTTTAATATTCTCTCTGATTTCTCTTGCTTTTTCAAAAGAATCTACCGAAGAATTATTTAAATCCCATTCAAGGGGAAAAAGTATTTGCTTAATTGTGCTTTCTCCTGATTCGACAAATGGTTTTAGTGTAGATTCCAAATCTATTTGAGTAATGATAACATCAAGTCCCGAATATTTTGTCATTCCGGATAAACCCTGCTTGAATTTGTCGGGATGCAAGCGTGGATTGGGGAAAGCCAATACCGATGGAATTGCTCCGATACCGACAATTCCCATATACATCGGATAAAAATATGGATTGTGTTTCATGATAATTGCACAAACATCTTTCGCCCTGATTCCTTGCTCATATAATTTAACGGAAAAATTGTTTGCTGTCTCAATCAGATTTTTATACGTCCATCTGATTGGTTCTTCCCCGGCAACCCAATGAACTATTGCTTCTTTCTCTGGAAACTTTTCAGCAATTGCAGCCCATCGGTGCCACATTGTTTTTGAATATGCGTATTCAATTCGTGACATTATTTCATCTCTTTTAATAAAACCGAACTGAACATTTCAGCAATTTTTTTTACGCCCTCTTCATTGAAATGAATATAATCCCGGTACGCAAATGGCGGATTATGTTCAACCCATTTTGGCATTGAATTCTTTCCGCCCATCGATTCAAATTCATTCCAGTATAAAACATCTGCCGATTTGGAAATATTCAGCTGTGTTTTAATTAAATCTTCCAGCGAAGGATCAGTGATAAAATCCGCACCTTTCTTCACACTTCTGTCGGATGCTCCAATCATGATTATTGGTACATTCGGGAAAGCGTGTTTGATTTGATTAATCACTTTTACCATTTCCTTTTCGTATCGATCATAATTTCCCGTTCTTGAACTCAATGCATTTAATCCAAACTGAAGCAGTATTAATTTATAATCTAATTCTTTATTAAATGATTTATAAATTTCATTTGGTATATCCCGCAAAGCGATTCCCGTATTTCCGCGTAAAGCAAAGTTATCTACATAAACCCCGTTATTGCTTTCAAGACTTATTCCGTAAAAATATGCCTGCTTTGCCTGTGGAATTTCAAAACGGATTGATGTTGATTTCGGAGTTTGAATCACAAGTACTTTTAAATCACTGCCGGATTCAAGTTTTGCTGCTTCTTTGTTTTTGCCATTCAATGAATAATAAATCGTACTGCTGTTTGCATTCGAATAGAATAATCGTACAACATCAAAATCACGTGAGTTTTTATATCTGGTTTTTGTTGAATATTCAAAAAATGCCGGTTCATTATTAATAAAAACTTTACCTGAAATACCAACCGGAAGCCTATTAGGATTTTTTGAGTTTACTCCAAACATTTCCCATGATTTGCTGTAATCAAAATTGATTGACTGACGGTAATTCACGCCTTCAGAAAAAACAGGCACAAAACCAACACATTTGCCTCCAAATTTGCTTTGCAGGATTTCACGCAAATCTGCAGAAACCATATCTGTCTCTATTCCGGAGTCGCCATAATGTGCAATTCTTACTTGTTTGTTTTTTGAATTTTTAAGCTCATTAAAAAAAGAAGACAATTGAGAAGTGTTCCCGACCAATTCTTCAGGATTCAATTTAAGATCAGAATTGTTTTCTCCAATCTTTTCCAATTCTGATTTAAGAAAATTTTGTGAAATATTCATCAGCACATAAACATCAGTAAAGCCGGCTTTAGAAATTGAATTTTGTTCATTGATGATATTCTTTCCTACTTCATCCGTTTCGGTGGATTCCTCATCAGATTTAACATCGCTAAAAATATCCATAGGCTTGATACTTATTCCAAATATTGTAGTATCCTCCGGAATAAAATGCACAGCCCAAAGCAAAATTATGGTAATTCCCAAAATGATTAGCGGAGCGTTTTTAATGTTACTTTTCATATTACCCTCGATTATAAACCATATTTAATTAAAATTTTTTCTACTTCTTTAACCCAGATTTTATATCCCTTGTAATTAAGATGAAGGTCGTCCTGCGATAGTTCAGGTATTAAAAATCCTTCACTTGAGAGTTTTGAATTTATGTCAATAAAATCGATGTTAGATTTAGCAGCGTAATCTTTCAATAAATTGTTCAATTTTTCAATTTCCAGGTTTTTATTTCGGTTAAATTCAGGTGTCAAATTCCAATTGCTGCCCCAGTTTTTTCCGCTGTAAAAACATGATTGAACAACGGGAACAATTTTTTGCTTCTTTAAGGACTCAATAATTTTGACATAATTAATAAAAACATTATCAACCGTGATGCCTGAATAAATATCATTCACACCGGCAAGGATAAAACAAATTTTCGGATTT
>Ga0210044_10001274_pt1 | contig 38359 bp, 20 predicted proteins | sample CryGey13umfilter_2_FD_183959 | JGI IMG/M metagenome (GOLD analysis project Ga0210044, IMG submission 183959) | Groundwater microbial communities from aquifer in Utah, USA - Crystal Geyser 4/9/14 3 um filter (SPAdes) (version 2) | ecosystem: Environmental > Aquatic > Deep subsurface >... | reverse complement strand
CCGTGGTCTTCACGTCCACCACCAGGTCGGGGACCTCCTGCTTGAACATCAGGGCCGGGTTGGGGGTGTTGGCCGGGTCCTTCTGGTCCTGCAGACCGCCTCCGGTGCCGACGAAGATCTTGGCGCTGGAGTAGTCCATCACGCCGGCGCCGGTGTCCACCTTGTTCAGCGTGCGGGGGTCGATGATCCGCGGGCTGTTGCAGTTGGGGTCGGACCACGTCTTCTTCGACGTGTCGCACAGCTCGGTCACGAGGTTCTTCATCACGGTGGGGAACGCCCGTCCGCTGGAGGTCACCATCTTGTTCAGCTGGGTGCACCCCTTGTCCCTGGGACAGCGCAGCACCTTCCAGCCGTAGGGCCGGCCGGGCGGGAGGAAGATCGTCCGCTCCCACACGCCCACGTGGTCCTGGCGCTCCAGCATCTGCAACACCACGTTCTCGCCGCCGGCGAAGGAGTCGGTGGCGTTCTGCCCGAAGGCATCCTCGGCCACGCCGAACTCGCCGGTGAGGAACACCGCCTCGCCCTGGTACACGCCCTTGTTGTTGCCGTCGGTGTCGAGCCAGGCCGCGGAGGCGTCCACGCGGAAGGTGACGGGGACCATGTCCTTGTTGCCCACCAGGATCGTGGCGCTCACTGCCTTCTCGTCGGGCACCACGAAGTCCGCCGAGCGCGCCGAGTAGGGCGTCGTGCCGTCCACCAGGTACACCGAGTAGGGCTGGGTCGCGGCCTTGGATCCGTCGAGCGTGCGTGCGGGGTCGATGCGGACCTTGGCCGTGCCTTCCCAGACGTTGTCGCCGTCCGGGTCGGCCAGGGCGATGGAGCCGGGGAACGACGCATCGAAAACGCCGCCAGAGTCGAAGCTGGCCTTGAGCGAGGGCTTGCTCAGCGCCACCGCCGGCCGGTCGTCGACCTTGAACGTGACCGTCACCAGCCCCTCGGGTGGGGGCGGAGGGGGCACGCTGAGCAGCGGGACCTTCACCGTCTGCGGCGAGCTGTCCGGCACCTCGAACGCCACCAGCTGGGACAGCGGCCGGTCGGCGTCGTCAACCGCGCGCACGGTGTAGGCCACATACTGTGGCCCGAGTCGGTCGTCGCCGGTGTCCGCGGTGCGGGACGGATCCGCGGCGATGGACAGCACGGCCTCGAAGATGTGGTCTCCGTCGGGATCGGATAGCGGAATGTGCCCCGCGAACTGGGAGAACACACCGGTCAGCGGATCGATGCTGGCCAGTAGCTCGACCTGCTTCAGGTTGGTGTTGTAGCGGTCGTCGACCTGGAACGTGACCCTGGCCGCGTCGGCCTGGCCCACGCCGACGAAGTTGACGCTGCCGTCCAGGCGGTTGCCGTCGTCGTCCCGTACCCCGCTCAGCCCCAGGGTGTAGGTCACCAGCGCGGTCTGCGCCGCGGTGGACAGCACGACCCGGTCGTCGTCGGTGCGAGAGGCGCCCAGCACGGCGAGGCTGCGGACGGGGGCGGTGGTGTAGTCGCCGATGGTGAAGCTCGAGCTGTCCTCGGCGCTGCCGCGGTCGACGCGGCAGGCGAAGACCAGCTCGACGTGGGACTCGTCCGTCGCCCGCGCCAGGGTGAAGGGCCGCCCGCGAGGGCAGGAGCCCGGCAGATCGGAGCAGGCGGAGAGCAGGGCGAGGGCGAGGAGGGCGAATGTGGCGGGGGCGGAGGTGCGCCGACGCGGAGCCATGGCGGGGGATGGTACGGGGGCGGAAGTGCGGTCGCGCGGAGCTCGAATGGAACCGGGCAACACGAACGCAGGGGCGGCATGCCGCGCCGCTCGAGACGCTGGCGAACATTGGGCACGGGAAGGCGGCTTGGCGGCTCCGCGCAACCGCACATCCGCTCGAGAGGCTGCGGCCGTGCGCCGACACGGAACAGCCAAGTCGGCTTCCAAACTGCAGTTGTCCCGGACGTCGCTTCCGACGCGGCATGCTTTCCCGGCGCCTACACCACCCGGCTTGCTTTTGTGGGCTCCGTGTTGGCGCACGGCCGCCTCTGCTATCTGGCCCATCAAGGCACCCACTTCACGTCATCCACGACCCACACGAAGGGCGGGTTGTCGGTGAGCTTCTTGTACGTCGTCTCGTTACCGAAGAGGTTGTTGATTCGCACCACGCCGTCGCCGTTCTTGTCGCCCAGGATGCGGATCCCGTTCTCGTTGCCGGGGTACTCCTGGCCGTCGGAGAACACGGACGGGCCCGGCGTGGAGTCGGCGAACGCCGCCTGGGCGTCGCCGGGGTTGGCGTTCTTGTAGGCCACGGTGAACGGCGCGAACACCTTCCACTGCACGGAGGTCCCCAGGGGCACGCCCTTGATGCGGATGGTGTAGATGTCGTCGCCGGCCTTGGCGTCGTCGCCCTGACCGTCGTCCTTGAGCTGGGGCTCGACCCCCGTCAGGGGTTGCCCCTCGGGGGGAAAGTACCCCATCTGCACGTTCACCGCGCTCTGGGGGTCGCCCTTGAGCTTGCCGTCGGTGCTGACGGTGCAGCCCAGCATGAACACCCCCTCGCGCTGGGCCGCCAGCGTGGTCGGGCTGATGGCGCGTGCCGGGATCTTGCCCGCCACCGTGTCGCTGCCTGAGATGCGGTAGGTCAGGATCACGTCCACCGTCGGCACCGCGGCCACGCCCTTGAACGTGATGCTGTTGGTGCAGGCGTTGTTGGACAGGTCGGTGACGCCGGAAGGCGTCAGGCTGTAGGTCTGCCCGGCTGTCATCTTGGTCACGGTGAGCACCACGACGTCGTCGGCGAAGATCGCGTTCTGCGCGTCGAAGGCCGCGGCCTTGCGCGTGCTGTCGCCGGAGAAGTCGACCTGCTGCACGGCCAGGCCGCCGCCCAGCTTGTAGCTCGTGGCGGCCGTGGCGGTGAGCGGAGACAGCGCCTCGTCGAACGCCACCGCCACCTCGGTGGGGGAGATGGCCGCCGCGTGGACCACCTTGGGCGCGGTGAAGTCGCCGAAGCCCTTGAACGCGATCTTCTGCTCGGTCAGCACGTTGGGCACCGGCGCCACGTCGGAGACGTTGGTCACCACCAGGGTGTACGGCGCCTCCGGGGCCTGGAGCCCGGTGGCCAGCAGCACCGCCGTGCCGCCGCCCTGAAGCGTGGCGCCGACCACGGCCGGGGCGCTTCCGCCCGTGGCCTGGATCGTGAAGTTGCTGGTCTTGGCGTCGGCGGCGAGGATCTTCTCGTCGAACTGCACCACCAGCGCCGTGGGGCTCTTGGGCAGGATGTTGATCACCTTGGGCGGGCTGTTGTCGTCCAGCGGGGTGAACGGCTTGTACGCCGCGGGGGCGACCCAGCTCTGGTCCAGCGCCTTGGGCTGCTTGTTGCCGAAGACGTCAGCCATGCCGTCGAAGGTCAGGGTGTAGGGCGCGCTGTTGTCCATCTTGGCCGTGCGCAGCAGCAGCTGGTGTGGCAGCAGGGGCGATCCGATGCTGCCGATGGTCTCCAGCTGGACCTTGATCGGCGCCTGGGTCTTGGCCTGTTTCGCCGAGAGCTTGATCGCGTCGGCGCTCACCGAGAGTCGCTCGTCGAACGAGAGCAGCAGGCTCTCGCTGTCGCGGACGGTGAGGGTCACCATCTCGGGGGCGAAGAGGTCGGTCGTCAGACGCACCGGGTCCACCTCGGGCAGGCCGTCGTCGTAGTCGGTCGTCTTGCCGCCCAGGACGAAGTCGGCGATGTCGCGCCAGGTGCCGAGCACGATCCCCGGACAGCTGGTGTCCCCGGTGCGGGCGGAGCAGACCTCGTCGGGGTTCTCGCGCTTGAACATGATCGAAGGCGCGGGGAGCGTGCTTCCGCTGGCCACGGTGAACGGTCCGGGCGCGTCGTCCCCCGTGGTGGAGAGCTTGGCTGTCCCATAGTCCAGGAAGCTGATCGGCTTGCCGTCGGACCCCGGCAGGGGCAGGGCGGTGAGGGTCGCCGGATCGATGTTGACCCCCGTGGGGTCGTTGGTTGTGCACAGGCTCTTGTGCACCTTCTCCAGCGTCGGCGGCGGAGCGGTGTACTCGCCGGGGATGCCGTGCGCCACCTTCCAGGCGTAGGTCCCGGGCGGGGCGAGCACGGTCACGGAGTACACCGGCTGGCCCTTGTACAGCGTGGTGCTGGGCGTCATCTCGAACTCCGGCACGCCGGTCACGTCGGTGCGCCCGGCGACGGAGATCGGATTGCCCGACAGATCGCGGGCCACGGAGAGGACGGTGCCGGTGAGGTACAGCTTCTCGCCGTCGGGCACCCCGCGCTTGCTCCCCTGGAGATCGAGCAGGGCGAAGCCGGGGACGGCGCTGAAGGTCACGCGGTACAGCGCGAATCCGGTGAAGCGGAACGGGTCCCCCACCGTGACCACGTTGCCCGCCAGGTCGCGCACGCTGAACACCTGGAGCTGGTACGGCTTGCGCTTGCCCTGCTCGGCGGTCACCAGGAACACGTCGCGGTGGTTCTTCAGGTGCCCCGCGTACAGCGCCAGCGTCTCGCCCGACAGCGCCTTGACCTTGTAGTTGCCCACGTTCTGCGCCGAGGTCGGGTCGAGCTCCTCGTCGAACGTCACCCGCAGCACCTGTCCCACGGTGGGGTCGGGGACCTGGGCCCCCGGGTTGAGGTCGGACAGCGGCAAGGCCTGCACCGAGACCACCTGGGGCGGCGTGCGATCGGGGCCGATGTCCACGTTGTCCGGACCGGCGAGGGGATTGGCGTTGGCGCTGGCGTCCTTCAGGCGCTTGACGTGCAACACGTAGGTCTGTCCGAAGTCGGGTGCCGCCACCGAGAGGCTGACGATGTTCCCGGCGGCGGCCACGGTGGAGATGCCGAGCGCGCGGCCGGCAGCGTCCAGGATCAGGTAGTTGCTGGCCGCGGAGGCGCTGGTGAACTCCAGCGCCTCGGAGAAGCTGACCACCACCCGCGAGGTGGAGGTGAACTCGGCCGAGACCAGCTGCGGCGGTGTCTTGTCGTTGGTGTCCACGGTGAGCGGCGCCGGGCAGAGGGTGCAGATGCCGTTCTCCTGCGCCTCGGGTAGCCCGGTAGGGCTCAACGGTGGCGTGCTCCGGATCTGTCCCAGGTCCAGGCCGCCGACGTAGCGGCCCCCGGCGACCTCCGCCGCGGTGGTGCCGCCCAGATCCTGGTCGAAGCTCAGCGTTCCGCCGCTGGACTTGATCTTGCTGTGCATGTTGACGAAGTTCTTGTTGCTCGCCTCGTCGCCGAAGGCATCGCGCCGGATCACGAGGCAGTCGGGGGTGCCGTCGGAGTGACGGCTCAGCACATCCTTCACCTGGAGCAGGCGGGCGTTGCCCGGCCACTCCTCGGTGCGGGTCCAGCCCTCGCCGGCGGAGCCGTTGGTGTACTTGTACTTGATGCGCATCCCCCGGGGCAGGACCAGGACCCGGGTGAAGACGCCGTCGCCGGCGACCTCGTCACCGCCGGTGCCGTCGTCAAACATCTCGGTGTCGCGGTCGTTGGGTATCATCTGGCTCTTGAGCGTTCCCGCGCTGTCCGCGATGGAGGAGCTGTCGTCCACCGTGATCGCCAGGAACACGCCGCCCTTGGTCGGTTGACGGATGAGCTGCGGCGCGCCGTTGCCGTCCAGCGCTTCGCCCGACACGTCCACCGTGAACATCACCTTGACCAGCGCGGCGTCGCAGACGAGGGAGATCGACAGCTGGTTCACCGCCGCGGTGAGCTTGTTGCGGTAGTCGGCCGCGACATCCTTGGGCAGCTGACCGGCGTGGGCCGAGACGAACGCGTCGTTCAGCGCCGCGTCGGTGTCGTTGAACGCGGAGACCGAGCCGGTGGTGCGGGTCTTGCCGTTGATCAGCTGGACCACGTCGATCAGCTGCTTGATCTGCGGGGTACCTTTCTGACGGTGGTTGGCGATCTGCTGCAGCAGGTCGGCGATTACGCTGTCGGGCATGGAGGAGAAGGTGCCACCCTGTCCCGCGACCTTCTCCTGCACCATCTGCGTCAGGGCGGTGCTGGTCCCGTTCACCTGGCCCAGGTCCAGCGTGTCGGTCATCGTCACCGAGGCCGTCACCGCCTTGAGCAGGCGCTCGCCCGCCCGCGCGGTCAGGCGCAGGCTGCCGAAGTCCCGGTTGGCGGTGAGCACCACCTCCGCGGGCCCGGGGCCGTCCACCTGGGCCGAGCCCACGGGCAGGTCGTTCTCGTCGTACACCGTGGCCGTGGCGGCCGTCCCGGCTGGCAGCTCCAGGGTGAACTGGACCCGAGCCGCGGGCGCCGGGGTCGCGTCGTAGCCCAGGCAACCAGCGGCCAGGACCGGCAGCAGCATGGCTCTCGAGCACCACCGCAGGCAGAGGGTTGTCATGGCACCACCAGTGCCAGGCGAGCGGCCTCGAGGCGGACCCGTTCTCCGCCGTCGATGGCGCCCAGCGGGCTGTCCAGCGACACGGTGGTCTGCGTCCCGGCGGCGCCCACGCGCTGCAGGCGGAAGCGGAACAGCGAGCCGCGGGCCGGCAGCATCACCTGCCGGGTGTCGGTCAGGCCCAGTACCAGGCTGCCCGCCGCCGTGGACAGGCTGGAATGAAACAGGCGGTCCAGCCGCTCCACATCCTTGCCCGGCTCCACGCTGGCGATCTTCAACAGCGCCGGGTCGTAGACCAGTGTGCCCTGCAGGCCGCGCAGGCTGTAGGCCCCCGCGATCTCCAGCTGCACCAGGTCCGGCTGTACCAGCACCATTTGCAGCACGGGGGCGGGGATCTCGGCGGTGCGATCGATGCTCTGCTCGCAGCCGGACTGAACGAGGAGCAGCAGCGCGAAGCAGCACTTGATGGGGTTACTTGCCATGGATCCTGTCCACTTCCTTGACCAGGTCGAGGATGTCCACTTCGCCGTCACCGTTGAGATCCAGCGCGGCGTCCCTGGACTGCGCCTTGATCGCGGCGATGATTGCGTCCACCGTCTTGAGCTGCGCCGGGTCGGGCGGCACACAGCCGTCGGCGTCCACCGTCTTGGGGGCGGCGGCGGCGGTGAGCGGGCACAGGTCACACACGTCACCCACCTTGTCGCCGTCGAAGTCGGCCTGTTCGGCGTTGGCGCCCAGCGGGCAGTTGTCCTCCGCGTTGAGCACCCCGTCGCCGTCCATGTCCTCGGGCTTGGTCAGATCCGGTGCCGTCTGGCTGCGGTCCACCACGAACGGCACGGCGAAGGTCGTGATCACCGGAGGCCGGCCCGTCTGGCTGTCCACCGCGCGGATCAGCAGGACGTGGTTTCCGTCGGTGAGCCCCGTGAGGTCCACCTGTTCCAGGGTGTAGGCGTGGTCACCCGAGACATCCTGGCCCTTCTTCATCGGGACGAAGCCATCCCACAGCCCCTCGGGAGAGCCCTTCACCGCCTGGACCCCCGCCAGCGCGACGCCGCCGGCGTTGATGCGGGCATAGGCTGCATTCCCGGTGGGGCCGACCCGCAGGCGGAGGTCCACCAGCTTGCCCGTCACCTGGGGCATGCTCAGGATCTTGGGTGGAACGCGGATCCCCGCCCCCGTGCGGCGCTCGCCGACGATCTGAACCTTGACGTCGGCCACCTGCTGGCCCGCCTGCCAGATGCTCACCGGCCGCGCGCCGTTGGCGGGATCTGCCGGCGGTGCGATGCCGTAGGCCGCGAAGTTCTTGCTCGGCCCGGAGGGAACGGCGATGTGGACCAGCCCGTAGTTCGAGGGCAGGGCAGCCCCGGCGGTGGCCGCGTTGTAGGCCGAGGTGGCGGCCTGAACCTGGGACGCGGGCAGCGTCTTGGGGTCGATCACGGTGGTGCTGGCCACGGGCGAGTTGCCCGTGAGGTCGATCAGCTTGGTGCCGGGGGCGAACCCGGTGACCACCAGTGGCCGGGGATCGAAGCCGCCGAAGTGGGCGACGCCGTCGGGCCCGACCCGCGAGTCGGTGCCCATGTTGTCGTGCAGCACCATCAGCAGCGTCGTGCCCTGGCCCTTCACCGCCCGCTCGTAGACGTACGCGTCGTCGTCCACGTAGCGGTTGAACATCCCACCCCGGGCGTAGTGGTTGTGGATGTAGACCAGGTTGGTGATGGTCTGATCCAGATCGCCCAGGGCGTCGGGCCGACCGGGGGCGACCCAGCTCTTGGTGTCGAAGTTGTTGCCGTCAAAGAAGACGACGGAGTCGCCGGGGCGGGTGAGGATGAAGGCGAAGGCCAGGTCCTCCAGCAGGTCTGGCGGGTTCTGGTCGTGGCTCTGGGCGAAGTGCACCCCATCCCACCGACCGAGGCCGCCGAACTCCTCCAGCAGGCCGTCGTAGCCGCCGTGCGGAAAGCTCAGCTGTCCGATGTCTCCGCCGCCGTACTTCCCGCTGCCGAACAGATCGAGCAGCTTGAACATCAGCGGAAAGTTGAGCAGCTTCATCCCGGTGTCGCGGTACGGCTTGAGCGCGCCCTGGATGTCGCCGGTGTAGCTCTCGCCGAAGATGATCGCGTCCTGCACGTCGTCGTCGTCGTTGGCGTCGGTGTTGCCGCGGCGCGTGTCGTAGTCGTCCTGGATCGCCTTGTTGAAGGCGATGGTGTCGCCGTTGAAGTCGTGGTTGAAGAAGGTCGTGGGGACGTGCTTGATCGCGTCCAGGCGGTAGCCGTCCGCGTCGGTCACCTTGCCCAGCCACCAGATCCAGCGGTGCAGGTACTGCCGGATGTCCTCTGCCACCGGCTTGCCCCCGGGGTAGCACTCGGTGCAGCTCGGCTGCCGGACGTAGACCGGCAGCGGCGTGCCCAGCAGGTCGTTCTTGCCGTCGAGCGCGGGATCGACGCCGGTCTTGCTCCCGTTGATGTGCTGCTCGGTGGCGAAGTCGATCAGCCCCAGCAGGGAGTAGTTCTGATCGAGGAACACCGTGCTGTAGTCGTCCCATGGCGCTCGCACCATGTGGGTGTACCCCGGGAAGCTGACCCCCGCCGGCATCGGGACCGAGGCGACGAAGGTCTCGGGGTTCCAGCTGGTGTTGGGCAGGACCCACAGGTTCCCGCCGCCCAGCGCCGCGGGCAGCAGCGTCTGATACGTGGTGCCGCCGTCGTAGGTCCGGGCCGGGAGCAGGTGGTAGTCCAGCGGCCTGGTGTGGGGAAACTGGTCGATGGGGACCGGCTTGAGCAGGTCCGCCACGTGCTGGTTCTCGACGCGCGACGGGTTTCCGTTGTGGTTCATCACCACGTCGAAGATCACGCGCAGCCCGAAGCGATGCACCGCCCGGGTCAGGTCCTCGAGCTCCTTGCGCGTGCCATAGCGTGTGACCACCGTCCCGCGCTGGTTCTTGTCCCCCAGGTCGAAGCGGTCGTACACCGCATAGCCCACGTCGGCCGTGCCCTCGCAGCCCTTGTTGGGCGGGGGGAGCCACAGCACCCCGTATCCGTGCAGGGCGAGCTCGGGCAGACGGTCCTTCATCTCGTTGTAGCTCGTCTCGAAGTACTGCAGGTAGACCGTCGCCACCGCCCGGCGCGGCAGCAGCAGGACACACGCCAGGCCGATGGTGGCCAGGCCCGTCAGGAGAATCGCGACGCTGTTGCGCCTCATTCGGTCGCTCCTCGCTGGACCACGACTAGAACGCGGCCGAGATCGTGCCCAGGCCGCGGACGATGTTGCTGTAGGCGAAGCTTCTCTTCTCGTCCGCCACGCCGTCTCGGGTGACCTGGACGTCCTTGTTCAACCACTCCATGTACCATCCAAGCGTAGCACCGCCGAATCTGTACTTGATGTCCAAAAACACGTTGGTCTTGAACGTGCGGTAGTCGGGGTAGTCCGGGGCGCCGGAGCTGACCATGCCCCGGCTGCGGTGCTTCTCGTCCCACCAGTCGAACCGGGCGCCCACGGCGAGGCCCAGCTCGTCGGTCAGCTGCGTGGCGAGGCGGGTCTTGAAGAACAGCAGGTGGCCGAGGTAGTCGTCCTGCTCCACGTCGAGATCGCGTAGATCCTGGTCCATGATGTACTTCACCTTGGTGTCCCACTTCAGCCCACGACCCACGTCGAACTGGTACCCCACCTTGAACACGCCGATGAGGGTTCGTCGGGCCTGATTCTGGTGGTACACCGAGCGTGGATCACGGCCCCGGTCGTTGGTGTTGGCGTAGGTGTAGAAGTCGGTGTCGGTCATGCCGTCGCCGAACAGGAAATCGGGGTAGACGCCGTAGAACCGACCGGTGGTGGGGTCCTGGGGACAGACCAGCGAGGCGATGGGGACGCCGTTCTCGTCGGTGATCCCGTTGCGCGTGCAGCGATCCTGGGCGTCGGTGTTGTATTCGATGAGGGTGAACTCGAGCTCGCTCTCCAGCGCCCCGCGCACCAGCTTGGGTGAGACCGTGAAGCCGTGCCAGCCGATGATCGCCTCGTAGAACGGGTCGGTGAAGTCGATGAACTCGTTGGCGATGTTGAGCGTCGGGACCTGGCCGTCGACGAAGCCGTCGGTGAGCAGCACGTCGGTCTCGCGCCGGGCGCCGAACGTGGCGACCCAGTCGGCGCCGATGTTGAAGTACTCCAGACGGATGTCCAGGCCGATGCCGAACGGATCCAGCACGTCGGCCCGGGCCTTGATCGCGTAGGAGTTGGCGGTCTTCATCGGGATCGGGCTGATGCCCTGGTTTCCGTCGACGCTGTTGAACACGTAGCTCAGATCGGGGTCGCTGCGCGAGAAGGCGCCCAGGATGTTGGCGTCCACCTTCCAGCGTGAGAAGGCGAGCTCCAGCGTGGAGTTGAGGTTCTGGTAGCGGGGCAGGGTGGCGACCACCCCGTCGAGGCTGTCGACGTAGTTCGTGGATCCCCGGGCGTCGGGGTCGTTGAGGTCGGCCTCCTCGTCCAGCAGGTAGGAGGTGATCAGCGTCCAGTTGAACCAGTCCAGCGGCTGCTGCGCGATCTTCAGCGCGTAGCTGGCGTCGCGGGTCCAGAACGGGTTCTGCACCAGCGGGTCGTCGATGCCGCTGTTCCAGCCGGCCGAGGAGTAGAGCTTGGGCAGCGCGATGCGCGCCAGGGAGTAGCCGATGTTCCAGAATCCGCCGTCGACGAAGATCCCGTTGGCGTTGTCCCGGTCGATGTAGCGCACCTTGCCCACGGTCCAGGCGTTGAACATGGCGAGGTCGCTGGAGCCGAAGAGGATCGACTTGATCGTGGGGATCGGCGGTGACATGCGCAGGTAGAGCCCGCGCAGCTGGATATAGGCCGCGTGGTTCATGCCCATGCTCTCCCCGGTGCTGTCGGCCCCGGCGGGCAGGCCGCTCTTGGGGTCCACCGCCATGTCGCCGTTCTCGTAGAAGTCGGCCCACTGTCGATGGAAGCGGCTCTTGATCCGGGCCCCCACCTCGACCTTGTCGGACACCCGGCCGTCGAGGTACAGCGCGAGCTCCGAGGCGAAGCCGTTGGCGCCGGTGTAGTTGTCGCCGCGCGGATGGGGCGTGCCGAGCCAGATCGATCCCTGGGACTGGTCGTTCTGGTACAGGATCTTGGTGTAGGTCTCGGCGCGCCACTTCAGCGACAGCAGCGGTGGTTCGGGCTTCGGCACCTCGCTGAGCACCTGGCCCTTGAACTTGGCGCTCCATTCCTTGAGGAACTTCTTCTGCTCCTCGGTGAAGGGCGCGGTGTCCAGCCCCAGCTCGTCGGCATCGCGGTTGTCGTCCTCTTCCTCCTCCTCGGCGTCCCCGGGCTGGGTGTTCTTCGTGTCCCTGGCCGGTGGCCTCCGGGTCTCGTCCGCCTTGCCCGCCTTCGCTGGCTTGTCCGGCTTGTCCGCCTTGTCCGTCTTCTGGGTAGGAGGGCTGGCCGTTCTGGCGCCAGGTGCGGGCGCCTGGGCTGCGGCCGGGGTGGGCCAGAGCAGGATCAGGGTCAGTAGCAGGTGGAGGGGGAGGATTCGCTTCAGTTGCATTGGGTTGCGCTCCTGGTACCGGCGGTGCGCCAGGTCAGCAAGAAACCTGCCAACGACAACAGTCCAAGATCACGTGGTTTTGATCCCGGGGACGCCAGATCTGTTGCGCATGACAACGCGGGAGGGCACGGGGTTCGTCCGTAATCTGTTGTGTTAAACAACATGGCGGATGCCGGAGACTTTTCGCCTTGCAGCGCGCCCCATCCATCCGTAGTATTTGCATCCCAATGCGTCTTGGCATCTTCTCCGACGTCCATTCCAACCTACCGGCGCTGGAAGCCGTGACGGCGGCCTATGAGAAGGAGAAGATCGACAGGTTCGTCTGCCTCGGCGACGTGGTGGGCTACGGGGCGCGGCCGCAGGAGTGCGCCGATCGCGTGAGGCAGCTGGCCTCGGTCACGATCCTCGGCAACCACGACGCCGCCGTGGCCGGTCGGATGGACTACTCCTATTACTACGACGCGGCTCGCAACGCTCTGGACCTGCATGTGACCTGGCTGTCCCAGGAGAACATCGAGTGGCTGTGCTCGTTGCCCTACGAGCACCGCCAGGACGGGTTCGCGTTCTGCCACGGATCGCCGCTGAACCTGGCCGAGTTCGAGTACATCTTCTCCGTCGAGCAGGCCCAGGGGCTGCTCGGGTGCTACGACGATCTGGCGCGCGTGACCTTCATCGGCCACTCCCACCTGTGCAAGAGCTTCGCGCTTTCACCCTCGGGGGTACACGAGGTCGTGGCCACCGAGTTCGTGATCCGGGAGAACTACAAGTACATCATCTCCGTTGGCAGCGTCGGACAACCGCGGGACTACGACAACCGCGCGAGCTACACCGTGTTCGACACGAGCGAGATGACCTTCTCGTTCAAGCGCGTGGAGTACGACGTGGAGACGGCAGCGCGCCAGATCTTCGACGCCGATCTGGAGCGTAACTTCGGCAACCGTCTGTTCCTCGGCGTGTGACAGCCCGCGTTGCGTCCGGGATGTGCTAGCGCTTCAGCAGCGTCAGGGTCGCCGCGCTCCAGTGCTTCTGTTGCTCACGGCTGATGCTGCCGGCCCGGCGCATCATGCGCAGCAGCATCTGCAGCTTCTCGGTCCAGGCCAGGCCGGGATCGACCCCACGCTGGAACCGCTGACCCAAGTGCCGCGGGCTGGGGGTCAGGGCGGCGAGGTGCGCGGCCTGGAGCGGGGTCAGGGATCGAACGGAGCGGCCGAAGTAGTGCTTCGCGGCCTGGGCCACGCCGTAGACCCCGGGGCCCATCTCCACCAGGTTGAGGTACAGCTCGAGGATCCGCTGCTTGGGAACCACCTGCTCCGTGCGCCAGGTGATCACCGCCTCCTGGAACTTGCGGGACAGGGTGCGTTTGTGGTTGAGGAAGATGTTCTTGACCAGCTGCTGGCTGATGGTGCTGGCGCCGCGCAGCAGGCGGCCCTGCGCCAGGTTGGCGACGAAGGCTCGTTTGAGCTGGGCCGGGTCGAACCCGTCATGCTCGAAGAAACGCCCGTCCTCGGCCACCACGAAGGCCGTGCGCACCTGGCGCGAGATGCGTTGGTAAGGTTGCCAGTCCGGGTTGGAGGGACCCAGCGGCCACTGCATGCCCTGTCCCCGAGGACCGCTCACCGGGACCGTGACCTCTCCCAGCAGACTGTGCGCGTCAGCCCCGGGCGGATCGGCCAGGACGCGGCACTTGAGTGGGTCCATCGATAGCTGGATCTCGGTCGCCTCGAGGTTGGCGCTGTCCAGCCGCAGGCGCCCCTTCACGCCCAGCTCACCCTGCAGCGCCATGCCGTCGAGGCTGGGCGCGAAGCGGGGGGGGAGCGACGCGAGGATCTGCTGGCACTGTGTGGTGGGCACGACGATGTCCAGATCCAGCCGGGTGCCCCGCGTGCTGGCCATGGCCTGTCCCGCGAGCTCCAGGGCGATGTCCCCCGTGGTCAACCTCAGCCGGTGCACCCGGATCGCCTGGTGCTCCGGTGAGAAGGTGATCTCGCTCTGGAGCTGTCCGTCGAACGGGCCGACGGTCTGCGACGAGAGCAGGGGGTGGCGCAGCCGGACCCCACGTCCCGAGACCTCGGCCATCAGCCGGTGCCCCCCGCCATCACGGCGCTCCAGGCGCACCTCCCCGGTGACCCGGGTCTGGGTCGAGCGCAGCCCGGCCCGCTCCAGCAGCGGCTCCAGCGCCGCCAGGGCCACGTCGTGCAGCGACAGCGTGACCCGCTGCGGGTCGAGGTCGCGATCCATCCGACAGCTCAGCTCGAACCGCCCGGTTCGACGACCGGCGGTCTTCCCCGCCATCTGCAGCAGGTACCCGTCCAGCTCCCGCTGGAGCACGATGCGGTGCAGCCCGAGCACCGAATCCGGCGAACCGGGCAGGTGCACGCTGGCGGCCAGCGCGGCGATCCGGGGGGGGAACGCCAGCCGGTCGGAGTTCAGGTCAGCCGCGGTGGAGGACACGGACAGCACGGGATCGTCATCCCACGAGACCTGCGTGGATCCCAGCACCAGGCGCAGGGTGTCGGGCGCGTGCCCCACTCCGCGCGCGGGGTTCCGGTGCAGGAAGATGCCCCGACTCACGACACGAGCACGGCCCACGTCGAGGGACAGACTCCCGTCGCGGATCACGATCGACGGCAGGTGCTGTCGCCGGGCGGATCGAAGGACCGATGGCCGCGTGGTCCGACCGCGATCTCCCGCGGGCCAGCGGGAGGGGTCGAGCTGCAGCCGGGGACGGACGAGCTCGAGGTGCTGCACCGTGGGCCGCAGGGCGAGCCTGAGCGCGGCCTCGGCGCGATCCACCGTCATCGTCACGCCCCGATGGTGGGCTTCGACTCGCAGCCCCTCGATCACGATCCCGGCGGGCAACGTGCCGTGAAGCCCCTCGATCTGGATCGTCGCATGGGCCCGCGCCGAGAGGCGAGCGCTCAGCTGCCGCAGCACCATGCAGTGGAGCAGATAGGCGCCCGCGCCGAGGAGCGGCAGCAGCAGGGCACAGGTGGCCAGCGCAGCAGGTGCAACGCAGCGGCGTCGTGGATGTCCATTCACCGTACCCATGATAGGGGCACGGTGCCGGTGGGCAAATTTTTGTGGGTTGGCCACGTCGGCCGGCGACCTGCGGGGAATCAAGAGCCACCACCACCCTTTCCGGCCACGGCGCGGTACGCCTGACCAGGGTGGGTTGGTTGGTCGGGATACCGCAGCTCCAGGCTGCCGTTCTCGACGAGCCGGGCGACGTAGTGAACCCGGATCGTGTCGTAGGTCCTTCCCGTCAGCCGGGCCAGGTCCGGTAGGGTCAGAAAGCGCCCCGTGCAGAGGGCAAGGAGAACCTTGTCGACATCTGCGGGCTTGGCTCGCTTCCGGCCGCGTAGCTCGGCGGCCATGGCTTCCAGCTCCGAACTCAGCGGCGGCGTGAACCCGTTATGTTCGGAGCTTGCTTCCTTGTGTTCGGAGCTCGGCCCGTTATGTTCGGAGCCGGGTTCCTTATGTTCGGAGCTTGGCCCTGATCTCGACGTTCCACCCTCCAGCCCCGGCAGCTCGAAGCTGACCGGCGTCGCCTCGGCCGCGGGCCGTTCTCCCGGCAGGAAGTAGAAGGTCCGCTTGTGGGCCCCGCCGGACTCCAGCATGCCCCTCTGCACGAGCGAAGACAGAGCCACGGTGACGTCCCGGGGGTGGGCGTCGGTCATCGACCGCAGCCGGGCATGGGTGACCGATCGCTCAACGGCGGCCGCCACGAGGGCGAGCTTCTGGACCTCGGAGGCCTGATCGAAGGCCGTCCCGAAGCGTTGCTCCAGGGCCTGCACGACCTCGGTGGGCAACAGGCTCGCCATGCGCAGGGTGAAGATGGTCTGCTCGTACGGCTCAACCTGCTCGACCATCTCTGGCGAGCGCCAGTGCTGGGTGCGCCAGGCCGACTGGATCTTCGGGATGCCCGAGCCGGCCTGCTCGCCGAGGCCCACGTACCGAAACATGTCCTGGAGCCGCCGGTTGCGGCAGTCGCTGACACCTCCGCGCAGGGCGGTCTCGACGGGCATGCGCATGGCCCCGGGGTTGCGGAAGGCGAAGAGGTCGGAGCGCTTCACCACGAGCACCGACACCCGGCCGGTGTAGTCGGCGTGGATGAGCGTGTTGACGAGCGCCTCGCGCAGGGCCTCGTGAACCGGGGTCTCGTCGATGCGGGTGTCGCCGCGGAGCTGGAACGGCACGCGCAGATCGCGGAAGAGCCGCTGGATCACGAGCGCGTAGAAGTCGAAGAGGTTCCCCGACCAGGCGCCGTCCGTGGTCAGCCGATCGACCCACCGACTGTCGGGCAGGGCGTCGGCGCGCTCCTGGTAGTCGAGCATGTAGTTCGGAAAGGCGTCCTTGATCGGGACGAGCTTGCCGAACATGAGCAGGCCCGCCGAGGTCAGGCCCTCGATGCCGGCCTCCCGGTCGCTGCCAAAGGCGCCGATGGAGCGCAGGAACTCCTTCTCGTCGAGGCTGTTCCACGGGTGGTCGGGGCTGCGCGTCTGGTAGCGCTGGCGGTACTTGGCGATTGTGGTCGTGTCCAGGTCGCCGACGCCGAAGCCGCGCAGGACGTGGGCATCGCGGGTGTCCTCGACCTGCTCGGCGATCATCCGCCGCACCACCTCTTCGGGGCAGCGGTAGTCGCCCTCGTTGTTGCGGCGGAACGAGCCGGTGAGCGGGTTCTGGCCCACGTAGACCGGCCGCTGGTGGCGTGAGGTGCGTGGCACCGCGATGCGAATGACCGCCTTCCCCTCCACGTCCAGGGTCTCGACGTCCTGTTCGCGCAGCAAGTTGGCGTTCACGCGCTGCGGGTTGTTGAGCCCGTCCCAGAGCGCGCGGACCACCTTGGCCGGCTCGGTGATCCCCTTGGCGACGAGGCTGCCGTACGGGAGCTCCTCGACGCCGAGGAGCACGACGCCACCGTCGGTGTTGGCGAAGGCCGAGTAGGTCTCGAAGAACGACGTGGGCAGCTCACCGCGACCATCCCGCCCAGCGGCGAGCTTCGCCTCGAGGTCAGACCCCTCGACGAGCTGTTCGAGATCCGCTGTGGTCATGGACGTCATCTACGCGACCTCCTGGAAGTCACCCGTCGGTTGCCCATCCGCAGAGCTCGGTCGCGGACGACGGGGCTTCTGGGCCTGGCCCGGCTCGGGCGGCATCTGGTCCCAGGTCTGGCCTTCGAGGAGGCGGCCGGCCTTCTTCTTGTTCGTCCCGCCCCACTGCTTGAAAAAGAAGGGCACCTTGGCCCGGCTGCACTGGTCGCGGAGGTCGGTGACCCACTCGGGATCCATGGGACGCGAGCGCGGCCCGGACTCGCCGCCCACGATCACCCAGTCGATGCCCCGGAGGTCGATGTCGGGCAGCGGCCCGAGCAGCGGCTCGATCGAGAGGAACTTGGTCTGCGCGTCGGTCGAGCGCAGCTCGTCGATCCGTCCGCGGTACGTGTCGGTCTCGACGCTGACGCCCATCCAGATGTTCGGCGCCCACTCGAGGCTGGGACTCAGCTCGGCCAGGCGCTCGGCCCGCTTGGTCAGCACCTGGAAGCGGTGCCAGTGTGCGCGGCGCATCACGTCGAAGACGCGCTTGGTGTACTCGAGGGGCACGTCCTTGTGGAACAGGTCGCTCATCGAGTTCACGAACACGGTCTGCGGCTTCTTCCAGCCGAGCGGCAGCTCGAGCATCTGCGGCTGCAGGGTGAGCTCGAAGCCGTTCACGTAGTTCGCCTGCCCCATCGCCTGCAGGCGCTCGGCCATGCGCTCGGCGTAGCAGTGCTTGCAGCCGGAGCTCACCTTCGTGCAGCCGGTGACGGGGTTCCAGGTGGACTCGGTCCACTCGATCGCAGATCGCTGAGCCATCATCACCCCGGCGCCCCAGGCGGGAGCGAAAAGCGGTGTCCATCGTCGTTCGTCGCCATGGTCAGTCCCACTCGACTTCGCAGGCGAGGTATTCGCCGATCACGATGCGCACCAGAAGTGGGAGGCCCGGTGATGCGAGGAACCTGTACCGGTCTGGCTGGACCACGATCCAGCTGGGCGAAGGTACTCCATGTTCGAACATCCGGATCATGGCCCGGGAACCGACCTCTGGGTACAGGCAGACGTCCGGAGGAGCTTCGAACGACGCCCGTGCATCTTCGTCGAGGAGCCCGAGCGGACCTATCGCCACCCGTGCCGGCTCATCGTCCTCGGGCGAATGGAGTTCGAACGCAGCGTGACCTCTCGCCAGTTTGAGAACCACGTTCCTTACACGAGAAGCATCGGGCTCGAACACGATATCGCCGCTGGCAGGGTCCACAGAACGTGCCTTCTCCAACGCTGCGGCCAGAGCGGGCTTTCTCTCGAGGATGCTACGTATCTTCTCGCGATGGTGTCCTGACGGCTCGACCGAGCCGACAGCGACGCAGTCCACCAGGGCGGCGAGGTACTCCTCGTCCAGCGAGAAGGACTCGTTGCATACCCGACAACTGGGCACCACCGGCAGATTCTCAGGGTATGGCTCGTCCAGCAAAACCCGAGAGGGAACGTGGTCACGGGAGTCGGGATAGGCCCCGCAGTAGATACAACCCGCGAGCACACGTTCGTCACCCAACGGGCGAATCTGCTTCATGGCCGCCTGTCCGATTCGCAGCGATCAGCCGATGTCCGGATAGACTCACGCACGGCCGATCACCCCTACATCGATGAGCGCCTCGAGGTGACTCCGCAAGGTCCGGGGAACCGGCCCGCCGTGAATCGCCACCCCGGCTTCCATGTTCTTCTCCAGCGCATAACCCGTGAGGTTGGCGCTCGTTATGAAGGCGCGCGCGCCGTCGACTACCGCCACCTTCGCGTGGACCTTGCCGTCGACGAAGGGCTCGGGCTTCTCCTTCCAGGTGTAGATCTCCGCTACGGGGACGCACGAGCGCATCGTCGCGGCCGGGTCGACGCTGAGGCTGCCCCCGTGGCTCGTCGAGGCTTCGAGCAGCACGCGAATGCGAACGCTACGTGCGCTCGCCTCGTTCATCGCCTTCACGACGCTGGGCACGTCGTAGGCGACGAAGCTCACGAGAAAGAGATCCTTGCCAGCGCTCCGAATCATGTCGAGCAGGACCTGTTCGGTGCGACGCGTAGCAACGAAGCGCGTCGTCGGGCCGGTCCAGACCAGTTCGACGTTGAGCTCGTTCTCGACTCGCCGCCGTGCTTCGGACGCTCCGAGTAGCATGCCGGCGACCTCGTCCCCGTTGGCGGGCGTGCTCGCCCACGCTTCCAGAAGACGTACCACCGAAGCGCGGGCGGCCGGCGTTCCTACCAGCGAATCAGCGCCCGGCGCGTCGGCGGGACTCGAGATGCCCCGCAACGCTCCAGCGACGGCCCCGACCTTTGTCGGCGAGACCAACGCGACCAGATCCACGATGGCGTCGAGGAGAGCCTGCATCAGAGCCCCTCGAAGAACGCGGCGTCGGTTACTTGGAGCGTTGGGATGACGAGGGCGCGGTCGAGATAGCGGTTGCCGCACTCGCACGATGTCTCGGAAACAAACGAGCACGCATGGCACGAGGCGGCGTGGAGCGATTGGTCCTTCCTGGGGTCGTGCTCGGCGCACAGGGGATCCGAGGCGCACACCTTTGCGCGATCGAGAGCCTGCCTGAGCAACCGGGCGAGATTCTCCGGTTTGCCGAGCTCGACGAGTCCGCCCAGCGTTCCATCCGAGTCGGCGGCTGCCGTGTAGATCAGGATGCCCGCCTGCGACTTGCCGTCTTCGGTGTCGGCGTAGACGCGCTCACGGATGCTCGCCGCGTTGTAGCCACAGTCGAGCGCCAGCTCACGGATGAGCAGATGGGCAATCGTGTGAAGCAGCGCGAAGCGAACACCGGGGAAGCCGGGGTCCGGCTCGAGGCCACGTCGAGCGCGCCAGCCACGGTGACCTCGGCGCAGGATAGAGCCCTGCGCTCGGGAACCGGTGCCAGCCGCCCAGTTCACGAGTGCGTCCTCGGAGAATTGCAGAAAGATCCCCTCACCATGGACCTGCGTCGCGGGCACCCAGGTCGGCGCGCCTCTGCCAATCGGTGCGCGGGGGGCGCGGTCGTCACCGCCTTCTGTCGGTGATTCCACCCGAGTGAAGCCGAGCAGGGCGTTCACTTCTCTCAGCCGCTCCAAGAGCAGCACCCTGGCGATGTACGGCTCGAACCCTGTCGGGACATCCACCTCCTTGCTCATGAAGAACGGGTAGTCGGTGGGTGGGGTCGGAGCCGTGAGCACATCCCACTCGGGGCCCTTCAGATCGAAGTCTTGGTCCGCGCTGGAGCCCTTGCGATGCGCTTCGATCGCGGCCCAGACCTGATCGCCGTCGAACGCTTCGATGCCTGGGAGCTGCGCGGACTTCTTCAACGTCTTCACGACGGTCGCCGCCTCTACAGCGCTCTCGACGTCTTCGAAGAACGTCCAGCCGTCGGCCACTAGCTGGGCGAGCGGACTCCCGGTCTGCGGAATCGCCAACACCGAGAGCGTCAGAGGGAACCAACCGTTCGTCGCGCCGAGCAGAATCGCCCTGGGTACCTCGGTGCAACCGTCCTCGAAGCGATCGAGGTGCGGATGCCGTCCGCGGCACCCGGGCAGGTTGTCCTTGCCGACCTGGCCGAACGCTTGCGCCATGCTCTTGGCCGCAGAGCACGAGTCGCATCGCACCCACAGGTTCTCCGTCTGGAGCGAAGCGCCGCTCTCGAAGAACCGGAGCGTACCCTTGCATCCGCTCGCACCGCCATGGACGAACCAGTGCCACGGGAAGTCGTCGAGGTGGCCAGCGCGGCAAGCGAGCAAGAAACGCGCGGGAACGGCATCGGCGTCCCGTGGCGGCAGATCCCCCCGCGAACCACGACATCCCTTGTGGACGAATCGCGTGAACTCGGGACGGAACCGGTTCGCCTTGAGCTCGAAGAGCCCGGCATCGAAAGGCGACAGCAGACCGCACTTCACGCAGCGCATCCAGCGCGGGAACGGCTTCACGGGAACGCCGACGTATGCCTCTGCAGAGAAGGGATCGACGTTGTCCTCGTCCGTCATCGGGGGCATGCGCAAGGATTCCACCTGGCCGCCGAGTGCCCGACGAACGTTGGCGAGCAACCGGGCTTCCTGGATGGGCTGACACCGGTTGCGCTCCCAGCGGTCGATGCCCATCGTCACCACGGAGAGGTTCGGTAGGTCCACCAGTGACCCGGGACCATAGGTCCACAGGAGCTGGCTGGGCCGAACGTCGCCTACGGGTGTCTTGCTCATGGCGCCTCCTCATCGTTCGTCGGGCGGGGCTGCCATGCAGGGTCCGTCAGCGAGCGGTCGTCCTCCATGACGAGACGAACAGCAGGCTCGACTTCGCGCATCGAAGTGGGCACCGTCCAGGTCGACCACGGCCGGATTCCCGGCGATTCGAGCAGGGGGTATGCCGTGGGACCCGCCCCGTACTTCTGATACACGAGGGTGCGCCCACCGACTCCCGCTTCCTGAGCCCAGGCATCGGCACGACTCTTCAGCTCCGCTTCCGCCAGGGTCTTCTTCGCCGAGTCCTCCGTCACATCCCACCCACGCGCGGCAAGCGCCTGTATGGTCGAAATCATCTCCGAGCGGCTGGGGCTGGTCATCGCCCCGGCCCCCGTGTTCGGGGAGAACGGCTCGAAGCGATTCCGAATCAGCGAGAGCATGGTGCCCGTCAGCCCGCGATCCATGGCGCGGGGAGAGAACGGCGTGACCGATTGGGCTTCGACGTGCTGGTAGAAGGTCGCGTGGTAGTGCTCATACGTCTCGTAGTGCGAAAGGTCGCGCGGGCGAGCCCATGTCAGCACCGACACGACGAGCCCCGGGAACGCGCGACCGACTCGACTCGTCGCCTGGATGTACTCGGCGGTCCCCTTGGGCTGGCCGTTCACGACCATGACGCCCAGCCGGTTCACATCGACGCCGACCGACAACATGTTGGTCGCGAGAACGACGTCTATCGGACGCGGTTCGTTCTCTCCGCGTCGGAACACCCACTTCCGCTCGGCGATGTCGTACGTGCCGTCGAAACGGACCTCGAGCTGATCCAAGTACTTCGGAATGTCGGAGTTCGAGACGCGCGAAGTGAGCTCCACGACGCTGCCGACTCGCCGCTGAGCCAGTCCGGGTCGTTCGACCAGACTCATCCTCACGCGGAACGAACGCGTCTGCACATCGTCCTCGGCCAGTCGCTTCATGCCTCCCAACTCTCGCAGCGAGTTGAAGTAACCGACGAGGGTCATGTACGGGTCGGCGACCGGACCGAAGCTGTCGAACAAGGCCTCCGCCGCCGTGAGGATCGCGGTGTAGGTCCGGATCAACACAGCGGGTCGCGAACTGCCAGGCGCGCAGACTCCGACGTAGCATCGTCCGGGCCTGCTCTCGATGGGGCGCTGCACCGAGAAGAAGTCGTCTTCGACGTCGAGCGCCTTAGGCGGAAAGAGCGCGAGTTTTCGCATGAAGACGTTCCGCACCTGATCCGCGGCCCGCCGGGCGGTCGCGGTCGAGGCTACGACCTTCGGACGGATCTTCGTCTCTCCGAAATCCCAACTGCAGAGGTCGTCGACCGCACTCTCGTACAGCCCGACCATCGTCCCCAAGGGGCCGCTGATGAGGTGGAACTCGTCCTGGATGACGAGGTCTGGCGGACGCACCGCGCGTGCGGGCGACACCTTCGCCGCTGGATGCGGCTTCCGCGCGCGGTGACCTGTTCCGCAGTCGTGCCCCGGCCAGAGCATTCCATGTCGGCCGCACTCCTCTCGAACCCGACCGAACAGCGTACGGACTTCGGGTCGCCACGCCATCATCGCGAACTTGTCGACGGTCGCGATCATCATGCTCGGAGGTCGGTGGTAGATCTCCTCGTCTACGACTTCGACAGGGATGCCCGGATGCCGGCGGTCGGCCGAAAGAGCCTTGGAGAATGGACACCGACTCAGCTTGTCTCCGCAGTAGATCGACGTTCTGCAGACGGTCTTGTCCACCTCGATGTTGCGCCCCGGAGAGATCTCGGCACCGCACCAGGGGCAGCTCGTGAGCTGGGCGGGCGATGCGATCCCCGAGCGGTTGCGGTCCTTGTCCCGGATCGCCTCGATCGCCTGGTGAGACCGCTCGGTGGTGCCCGGGGTCACGCGGTTGCCGACCCAGAGGCCCAGCGTGAAAGGTTCCCTTCCCCAGGTGTCCTCCTCCTCCCAGCGGATTGTCTCCATGGCGCATAGCAACGTCGCCGCCCGTTGAAACTGCTGCAGGGTGAGGAGCCGTAGTGTGTAGCGCATGATCACTGCGAGTCCACGCGAGCCATCGAGCTCGGCCACGACACCCTGGAGACGTCGGATGCCCATCGCGAAGGCGGCGACCCCGAGATACGCCTCTGTCTTGCCGCCGCCGGTCGGGAACCACAGCAGATCGGCGAAGGCGTCGGCCGGACTGGTGCGGTCGGCGTGCCTCGGATCGGTCAGGGATGGTATCGAGAGCAAGAGGAACGCCAGCTGGAAAGGACGCCACGACCGGTTCCCTGGGATGTCGATGTCTTCGATCTCGACCGCTTCCTTGCGCCGCCTCTTGAGCGCAAAGATGGAATGGACGCGCTGTAGCGCCATCGCCCGGTTGGCGAATCTGAAGGCGGTGAGCGCGTTCGGATCCGCTAGAAGCACGATCATTCCAGCTCGAAGACGCTTCAGGGTCGCTTCGCATCGATCGAGCGCCGCATTCGCCGGATCGTCGTATCCGACGATCTCGGTGCCTACGCGGGCCCGCTGCTCTCCGATCCACGACTCGTAGTCGTCGACGAGAGTCGAAAGCGCTCGACGGAGCTCGGTAGGTTCCATCTCTGCGATGGACGACATGTCGAGCCAGCCGCGCTCGACCATCTCGCGCATCGCCGGGCGGTCCGCCGCATCGAGCCCCGGGGTCTCCGTGACGGGAACCTCCAACCGAGGGATGACCTCGGTTCGAACTTCCACCGCAAGCGTCGGGTCGTCCGGTGCCGTCTCGGCATGGACGGCGACCCCGTGCCCGACGGCGAATTCGACGCGCCGGCGGTAGATGAGACCGAGGTGCTCCCGCTCGGAGTCGTCGACCACGACGTCGTTGCTCGGCCGACGCCGGAAAACTGCTGGCTCGTCAGGGTGCCGGCTCCTCACGACAACTTCCGGCTGGAAGAGCCAGGCCCGATCCTTGTTCGTCTCGGGCTCCAGTTGACCGTTGACGAGGAACAGTGTCACGAGGCGTTCGCCGTTCGCGTTCATGCGGACCGTGCCCTGTATGCGCACATCCTGCTCACCAGCGTCGGGAACGAAAGGCCGTACCTGGCCGTCGGCCAATGGCAAGACCGACGTGCCGCCACAAGGCACCCGCCGCCAGACCTTGACCTTCACCGCTTCCTGCTCGCCCGTCTTGCGGTTCTTCCGGGGCTTCGTGTACCCGTGCTCGTCGTTCGGTACACGCTCGTACCGGCCCCATCGGGCCGTCACTTCGATTTCCTCGACATCGGGTCCGACGCAGAACGTGAGCCCCATGCTCGAGGGGACCAGCGACTGGTTGTTCGTGGTGTCGATCTCGTCGAGAGCATCGTCCTCGGCTTCGACCCGTCCGCTGGCCCGATTGAACTCCGCACCAGGCTCATGGAGCGGAGCTCGCCTTTCCTCTTCGAGAGGCAGCTCCGTTTCGTCCGCGGCTGCGGCGGGCTCCACTTGTACCGTGTCCACTTCGCCTGGTCGTCTCGGTGCCAGCTTGCCGACGAGGTACCGGTCGCGAACGCTCATGTCGATGACGAACTCCTCCGGCCCGTTCGCCGGGCCGAGCAGATCGTCCCGTGTCGCGAGTTCGAGCAACTCGCGCACGTACACGGCATCTTGGATGAGGGGCACGTCCTCCGATGTCGCGACTCCGTCGCGGGCGAGGACGCTTGCCAGGTCCTCGGGGCGCAGCCGCGCGATGGGCCCAGAGGGCAACGTGAGCCCGACGTCGGCGAGCGAGCCCGCTGTTCGCACCGGATGCAGCCGGTCGAAGTAGAGAGTGGTGGACTCGCGGTCCGAGCGGATTCGCAAGACGCGCCCGATGCGATTCACCGCTCCCGCCGCATCGACGACGACGATCCAGTGGCCTCGGTCGAGCGCAGCGAAGGTCGTGCGATCCCCACCGAGCCGAACGACGAACGAGCCGAGCGTCGTCGCCTCCTTGGCGAGCCATGCCTGTATGTTCTGTGCGGTGGCCATCGTCATGAGTTCCTCACCGAAACCAGCGTCCCCAAGTGCGCGATATTTTTGTCGCGCGGCTTCTTGGTGTAGGCCAGCGCATCACATACCGCCTCGATCTTCTGGCAGAAGATGTCCGCATTCAGCGGATCCATCGAGAGGTCACCACTAGCCTTGTCACGGTTGGTGTTCTGCCATTGCACTTCGTCGTTGAGCGGGTGTTCGGGTCGGAACGGACGGATGTTAAAAATCTTGTGGTCGATCTTCGTAATCCAGGACGCACCGACCTCGGTGATGGCTCCCCACGAAATCTTCGTGTTCTCGCTCGTCACGAAGAGCACGAAGATCTTCTGGGTCGAATAGCTCTCGACGAAGAACTCGCGGAGGTGCTCGTAGACTTCACGGCCTTCCGGCACGCGGCACACCTCGTCGTCGCAGTTCGTGTAGAGCACGTCATCCGGAGGGACATCGTTGAACACCAGCATCTGGTGGATGATGTCGGCGAACGGCTTGTCCGGGTACGTCTGGCTGATGAGGATCTTCTTCTTTTGGGCGTCCACCGCTGCTTTTAGCCCCAGATCTGGACTGTTGGCATTGATGGATGCGGAGATTGCCTTCTCCATCGACTCGCGCGAAACCTTCACCCCCATCTTGGCCAGTGCGGCGGCCGCCTCCTTGCTGGCCTTCTTGCGGAACCCGTCCACCGACGCCTTCAATCTAGCCTCGGCATCGCGCTGAGACTTTTCCTTCTCTTTCTTCTTCTTGGCGTTGACGAGATCCGTGTACGTCTCCCGCCGCTTGAGAATGTCGGCAAGCAGTTCCTTCCTCACGTAGTCGCGCACCGCCTCGTAACGCGGATCGTCAGACTTGTAGCCCTGACGGTTGCTCAAGGCCATGTCCGGCAGCTCGGTCAGCTCGAACAGATCCACGTGCAACTGCCCGACGACGTAGACTTCGTTCAGCTTGTTCTGGCCTACGACGGGGAGGATATTGAACTCACCCATCTTCTGGTTGGCAAACAAGGAGATGAAGTTGTCCGGGAAGTCCGTCATCTCGGCTTTTCGCCCGCGCGTGGTCTTGTAGGTTCCGATCCAGCCATGAACCTCGAGCGAGTATTCGTACAGCTGTCCGTCGTTCGCCTTCATCTCGACGGGTAGAGTCTTCGCCTTCTGTGCCAAGACGAGGGCTTTCCTGTGCTTTGGATAGCTGTCAGGAACGAGGTCGACCAGCGACTTGAATCTGTCCCCCAGCGTGATCAGCGTGCATAGCTCGCCCATGACGCTGCGGTCGAAGTCATCGATCGTCTCGCTTTCCTTGCCTCGGATGATGTGGATTCGAAAAGTCGAGTCGATCAGCGGGAAGATCTTGAGGAGGTTCCGCTTCACGGCGGATAACGTCTTGTGGAGGCGATACTGCGGGTGGCGCATGATGATGGCGGAGCCGTGGCTCTTGATGCGCTCGAAGACGATCTTCTCGTCGGGGATCGCCTTCAACTCATGCCCGCTCTCCGGATGACGCGTCAGCACGAAGCCGGACTTCTCACCTTTGGCGATGGTCAGGACATCGACGTTTTCGGAGACGGAAAGCGCCGCCAGCTTGCCGACGCCCTTGCGGCCCATCTTCCGCCGCTTCTTGGACTTCGTGAACGAGTCCTTCTCCGTCGTCCTCGATACGCCAGCCACATTCAGGTATCGGGTGATGTCCCCTGCTTCGTAGGACATTCCGTGGCCGTCATCTTCGACGCGGATGTCGTCCTTGCCAGCGATGACATAGACGTTCTTCGCGTCGGCGTCGTAGGCGTTGGCTATCAGTTCCGCCAAGACGTAGTAGATGTTCGTGTAGAGATTCGGCCCGAGCAGTTCGAGGATGCGCGGATCGACTTCCAGCCGGTACGTCTTGGTCATCTGGAGCTCCGTTTGCTGCCCTTCTTCGCAGACGTGGCGGCCTTGGTCTTGGAAGTCTTGGGCGTGGCATCAGGGGCCCCGTCGAGGGCGAGCGCGCGCTGTCCATCGAACGCGGCCTTCGCACGACCCTTCGACGTGCGGGATGCCTTCTTGGTGCCCGCAGCCTGCTCCTCGGCATTTCGCTGATGGTTCAGGTCCGTGAGCCGCCGCAACAGCTCGGTGCGCACTCGTTCCGACACGGTCAACCGCACCCGGTCGCTTTCGGGTAGAAAGGGCACCTCATGGAAGTCGAGTTCAAGGTCCAGATCGCTCCAATCGAAAGCGCTCAACACAGCAGTGTCCACTTCGCGGTGAAGACTCCGAAGGGCCTCGATACTCGGATCGGCGTCGGCGGGATCGTGAAAGCGGTTGTAGAGGTCGGTCAGGCCGATTGACTCTTTCAGCCGAATTTCATCACGGAGCTCCGCATACCGGCGACCTACATCCTCGAGCTCGTCCGGGAGTCGCGGCATTGGCCACGTCTCAAGTGTGGCTGTGGTGGAATAGCGCAGCGTAGAGGCTCCGAGCGTTCCTGCTCGCCAGCGAGCCCATATGTCGTGAAGCGTGCTCTGGAGGACGGCCAGTTCGCGGAATCCATCGAAGAACAGGACCTTGACTTCGTGATTGTAGACGGCGTTCGTTCTAACTCTGCTGACAGACAAGTACTTCGTAACCCAGCCGATCGCGAGCGCATGAGACTTGTGCTCGAAGTGCCTCATCAATCCTGGTCGCAAGTCCCATAGCTTCCAGAAGCAGTGCTGGTGAATCTGGCCAGTCAACGAGTCCCGATATGGCTTGACAAGTTCCTGGACTCTGCGAAACGCAGGGCCGTACCTTCGGGCCTTCTCCTCGGGCCAGTCCCTGAAATATATGACCCAGCGATAGGGCTTCAGTTCTGGCAGCGTGTTGAGATCTTGCCCGTGGTAGAGCGGTAGGACTACCTCGGAGCACTTGGGGTCCTTTGCGAGAATCTCCTCTCGCTCCTTCGCATCTAGCTCGAATCCGCGCCCCATCGTCTTCTGGCCCTCAGAGAAGAACCCCTTCAGAGCCTTCAGCTTGAGCGGTGTCTTGAGTGCCCGATCTTCCTCTAGACCGCCATCGATAGTGTCGACCCGGCGATTGTCGAGAACAGCTGAACCCGCCCACGGCCCATGAGCGATCCAGACAATCGACACGACAACAGCGGCCCGACCGGGCCACGGGAATCGCGAGTAGGCGCAGTAGATGCATCCGCCTGACGTGATGATCTGATCGAGACACACCACCCGGGAACCAGTTTCCGAAATGGACTTCGTTGCGAGGAGCCCGAAGAATCCTCTGGGCTGAAGTAAGCTGAAAGCGCGCAGGAAGAAGTAGGCGCAGAGGTCGGGAGAGCCGACGACGTTGTTGCGGATGATCTTCAGGTGCTCCTGGTACGCCATCCCGAGCCGCCGACCGAGGATTCGTCCACCCATGAATGGTGGGTTGCCGACGATCGCGTCAAAGCCTCCGTCGGCACGCTGAAACACCTCGGGGAATTCAAGCGGCCAGTGAAACGGCTTGCGCGGAGCACCGTTGGGCGCGTCAATGGCGAGGTCGGAAGCGGCGCGACGGCGCAGCGCCTTCAGGCTGTCCTCGTTGCCCTTGGCAATCCGGTCGGCCTCCACGGCGAAGCCCGCGAGCCGCGATTCGAGTGCCCGATCGCTCTCGGCCGTGAAGACCGTTGCGACGAACGCATCAGCCAGCTCCTCGGAGACGCGCAGCTTCTCGCGCGCGACGGCGTCAAGCGATGCCATCGCCTCCACGTCACGCATGTCGCGGATGGGCATTCCCCGTAGCTGAACGCGGATCGCCATTGCATCCTCGACGGCCTGCCGGACGTTCTTACCGAAGAGTCGTCCCTGAGTCTGCTCCTTCGGAGCCATTGACAGCTCCGTGAGCTGCTTCACGCGGCTGATTCCGAGCAAGCTGTCGCCACAACGGAGGTTGTGGTCGAGGAATCCGAAGGGGCGGCCCTTCGCGAGCGTGACGAGCCAGAGCGACAGCTTGGCGAGCTCGACGGCGAGCGGATTCAGGTCGACTCCGTACAGGCAGCGCTCCGCGACGAGGCGACGAGCTTGCTCGGCCCGCGCCTCTGCGGTGTTGGGGAGCGGTTCCACGTCCGCACCCGCTTCGTGGACTCGGCCCTCGATATCGACTGCACTCCCAGCGGCCTCTGCGATGCCCCACGCTTCGACCAGCCTCGCGCTGAGGAAGCGGCACGCCTGGACGAGGAACGCTCCCGATCCCATCGCGGGATCGCAGACCTTCAGATCGAGGAGTTCCGCAGGTGACTTCAGCGCCCAAGATCCTTTGGGCGCTCCCTTTGCCGGCCCATCGTAGACCAGGGGTGTCAGCGTCTCTTCGACGATCTTCTCGGTCAGGCTTTTCGGTGTGTAGTGGGTCCCGGTCTCTCGCCGATCGATTCCCATCACGACGACGAACGCGCCCTTGGGATGGACCAGCGGATAACCCCATGGATCTGTGCGCAGAAGCCACGCGTAGGGCTCGAGGCGATCTCGCAGCGCGACGTCTCCGCGGCACGCCGTCAGGAGCCGAGCGCCGAGGCGCGCTTCGACCTCGCGCGTGAGTGAATTCCGAATAGAGGACTCGGAACGGCGTGTCCTCTCCACGAAGAGGGCCACGACGGCGTCCTCGCCGTCCAGGCGAGCCGACTCCAGCTCTCCGAGAGTCACCCTGGGGTCTTTCGCCTGGGCGCCACCCTCCAGCTCCAGGGTCACGTCGTCGACCCGCTTTACGGTTCTCTCCAGCAGACCCTCGTATACATGGCCTATCTGTTCCACATCGAGAGCGCGATACGAAAGCGTGCGCCCCTCGAAGGTCTGGATTGCGTCGAGCAGGAGGAGCACAGTCCTGTCGTCGATGGGCAGAGGAGCGGCCGGATGATGTCTCCAGCTCGAGCCCTTGAGCCGGCCTTCGAGGAACGGGAACCGGTCGGGATCGAAGAGCGAGCCCCCCATCGCAGGGAGGTGGAGGGTCGGGTGGTCGATGCCCCCGAAGATCGCGCGGAACACCGCCAGCAAGCGCGACCACGCCGAGCGTCGCCGTTCGAGGATCTCCTCGTTCTCGGCTCTGAGCTGCATTCGCAACGTAGAGACCGCGTAGAACGAGTCGTACAGCGGCTCGCCCAGTAGGAGGAGCCCACGCTCCTCGGCCGCCAGGAGGAAGACGAGGCGCATCATGATCGTCAGGCCGGCCTCGTAGAGGTCCTGGGACCGCACATCTCTGAGCAATTCCCGGTTGCGGTCTTGGTCGGCACGGTCGAGGGCCTGGACCAGCACCTCGACGGCACGGCGCACCTGTTCGCCGAGGGCATCGGTCACTTCGTCCTGGTGCTTCAAGGACCTCTCGAAGAGGCTGGGAAGACGGTCCTGCTCCCGGCCGAAGAGACGCCGCACGCCGAGCAGCGACACGAACGCTCGCAGCGTCTCCGGTTCCTGACCCCAGAGACGTGCGTACGAACTCGCGAAGGTGGACACCTGGCCCACCGGAGCATGGACAACCATCCAGCGCTCGCCATTCGTCACGACGCCCAGCGGACAGCCTACTGCACGCAGGTACATGGCCATGCGATCTGCTGGCGAGCACGACAGTCCTCCGAATCGCATCGAAGCGACCAGATCGGTGTCGGGAAAGAACACGTGCACTGGAACCAGAAGCGCATCCGAGCGAGCGGGGTCTACCAGAGCCAAGTCCGGCACGATCGCCGTATCGTGTTCGGGCAGAGCCACGCCAGCAGCGGAAGGGATGCGGTCGCCGCGACGGAGCAGCTCGTCATCCACCTCGAGCCCAGTGCGCAGAACCTCCTCGATCCAAGCCTCGTGGAGCCGTCCGAGATCGCTGTCCTCCGAGTCCACAGCATCCCGCCACTCTTCATAGGCACTGCGGAGCCGCTTGGCGCGGAGGGCGTCCAGTTCCTCCAGTCCCTGCGGGAACGCCTCCCGGAGGACCGGGAGAGCCAGGAAGGGGCCCGAGACCTCGATGAGGTCCAGCCACTCGTGATTACGACTCATCGCTTCCTCCCCTCGCTGAGCGACTCGGGCACGAGGAGGACCACAGCCACCGGGAAGGTGTGCTCTACGAGATCCGAGTGACGTTCTTCTATCGCCATCCTTTCGCGCTCGCGTTCGTCCGGTATCCGCGCGAGCCGCGCCTCGAGAGCCGCTCGGTCGCGCCGAAGCTGGGTCCGCTCGTCCTCGGAGAAGAGCGATAGCTGCCGCGGCTCCTCGTCCTTCTTCAGCTCGGACTCGAGGTTGGCGACGAGGTCGTCGAGGAGCTGCATCATGTCCTCGATCTCGCGCCGCTTGCGGATCTCGATGGTGTTGCCGAGGATCCGGAGCCGCTCCCTCGAACGGGCCTCCACCGCGCCCAGCGCCGCATTCGTGTGCTTCTCGAAGCGAGCACGCAGCGCGTCGAACAGGGACGCTGGTATCTCTCCCGGTCGCGAGGAGTCGAGCCACTCGCGCACCGCCGTCACACGGTCCTCCCGCTTGAAGCTGGCGTCACGCAGATAGCCGCCAGCCTCGGTGAGCTCTTCGTGAAGACGGTGGTGGTTTCCGCCCGTGACCACGAGACGTGAAAGCACGGCGACGGCAGGCGCCTCGAGCTTCGCGTCCGGCAACGTCCGGATGGTTACGCGATTCAGCTTCTTCACGTCGTCGCGGGCCCAGACCTCAGCCCGGAGGAGTCGCAGGCTCATCTGGACCAAGGGATGGTTCAGATGCACGAGAACGACGTCATCGCGACCTTTGGCGACCTCGTGGTCGAATGTGATCGGGCGCACCCGCTTCGTGTAGGGGTGCTCGAGGCCGTCGAGACAACGCGACCAGGAACCGGCCAGAGGCGGGAGGTGGAAGACCCTGGCGGCGGAAGCGCCATCCAATACGGCCGGGACGAGGTCCGGCTTGTCTGTCAATCGCAACGCCGTCCTGACCGTGCGCTCGATGCGATCCGGTGTGAGGTGCTGCTCGCTCCGCGTCGTGCTCAATCGCTCGTGCAGTTTTGCAATCCTCTCGCGGAGGTCGCGCTCGGCCTTGACGTATTTCCGGGCGCGCTCCATCCGTTTCTCGGCCAGGGCGGTGTCCAGCTCTCGCCGCCGGCCCTTGAGCAGAGCGGGCAGTTGCGGCGCGATCACGGGATTCACGCTTCCCATGTCGGCCCGCATCGCGTCGAGCTTCTTCAGTGCGCGAAGGATGTCGTCCCCGTGGTTTCCACTCGCATCGACGGGGTGCCAGATCACGACTTCTCTCTGCTTCTGGCCGTGGCGATCGATACGCCCGTTGCGCTGCTCCATTACGTTGGGGTTGTAGGGGATCTCGATGTGTATCAGCAGATTGCAGTGGTTCTGGAGGTCGATGCCTTCCGAAGCGGCGTCGGTGGCGAGAAGGATGCGGACCGGAGATTCCTTCGGATTCGCCTGGAACGCTGCTTTGATGGCCTCCCGGTCCTTCGAGTCCATCCCCCCGAAGATCAGCGCGAGGCGCTCGCCCCCGAAACCTTGAGTTGCGAGTATCTCGTGGAGCCACGCCTGCGTCGTGCGGTACTCCGTGAAGAGGATGACGCGGCTGTCCGTCCAGCGACCGCCGGGGCGGATGTGTTCTTCGAGCCACGCGACTAGCGCTCGCGCTTTGGTGTCGGGCTGTCGGGCGGCCCGTTGCGCCCACGAGCGCAACGCCTCGACTTGTCGACGCTCGTCCGGGGACAACGGACGCAATCGTCGACTGGCTTCCTCGACAGCGTCGCCTTCGGCCGACTCGCGGGTCTTGTCGTCGGCGTAATCCTCCTCCGTCTTGGCGATGGCACGCCTGAGGATACGGTCGTCGAGCCGTGATGAACGGCGGGGGCTCTGCTGCCGGCCTTCTACGGTTGCTATGTGTCGCTCGAACGTGGACGCGAACGCCGCGGGCGACGAGGCCAGTCGTTTGCGGAGCAGTTGATGGACGAAATGCGATGCGGCGCCATCCTCGTCGTCCTTCTTCTCGCGGCTCGCGATGTACTCGTCCAGCAGGCGACGGGCATCTCGTTCATCCTTCGTGTAGTCGATCTTCAGCGCTTCGAGCCGTCTGTCGGGAAAGATGCGATTCCCATCGCCGTCGACCAGGTCGCCCTTGAGACGACGGACCATGACTCGTGCGAGCTGTTCCTCCGGTGGAAGGACGTTGCGCGAGAATCGCTGGTCGTCGAGCAGCTCGAGCAGCGCAGTGAACGACTCCGTGTATCCGTCGTGCGGTGTCGCGGTCAGGAACAGCTTGTGCTGGAAGTGCGGCGCCAACAAGCGGACGAGCCGGGTCCGGAGGCTCTCGACGGCATACTTGCCTACGGTCGGTGCGATGTTGTGAGCCTCGTCCACGATCAGCAGGTCGAAGCGCCTCGGGAAGCTCGGGTGCGGTGGAAGCGTGTCTCGCAGGAGGCGGATGCCCTCGCCTTGTTTCACCCAGTCGATCGACGTGATAAGCCGCGGAAACGAAGTCCACGGATTGGCGTGTACGCCGCGATCTCGGCGTAATCGCTTGACGAAGTCGGTGTCGACGACTCTGAAGTCGAGACCGAACTTCTCGATCATCTCGGTGCGCCATTTCTCCTGCAGAGACGCCGGGCACAGGACGAGAATGGTGCGGGCCCGATGGCGAAGCAGCATCTCCTGGACGACGAGACCCGCCTCGATGGTCTTGCCGAGGCCGACGTCGTCCGCGATCAGCAGGTTGGTCCGGGCCATGTCTATCGCGCGGACCAGCGGATCGAGCTGGTAGTCCTCGATGCTGATGCCGCTGCGGAAGGGAGCCTGGAGATAGCCGCGATCCGCGTTGGTCGCGGCACCCCATCGGACGGCGTCGAGGAATGCCTCCAAATCATCCGGGGCGTCGAGAGCCGTAATGGCCGGCAGACCCGCACGCTCGATCACATGCGCTCCCGGCTCGAGCTCCCAGAGGACCTCGAGTTCTTCGCCGAGCGCGTCTTCGTCTATGGATGCGAGCTTGACGAGATTGCGCTTTGGAAGCTCAGGGGCTACGGCAGCGGCATCGACGTCGGACACGATCCACTGTCGGCGTCGAACTTCGACGAGTTGTCCGGGTTCGGGTGCGGTACCATTCATCGTCGCCGTCCGTTCTCGCCGATGCCCGGCGCCGGTTTCCCGCAGGCGCGGGCGATGCGTGCCACGACTCGTCGGTTCACTGGCCGACAGTTGTGTTCCCAGACTCGGATGACCGTCCATCCCGCCTGCTCGAGGCATGCACTCTGACGACGGTCGCGTTGCTTGTTCTCCTCCAGCTTGGGCAGCCAGTAGGAGGTGTTCGTCTTCGGGTGGGTCGCATGGGTCGGACACCCGTGCCAGAAGCATCCATCGACGAGGACCGCGACCTTGGCGCCGGGGAACACGATGTCGACGGCGATTCTCTCGATGCGGCGGTGCAGGCGAAACCTGAGGCCCTCAGCATGCAAGGCAGAACGAAGAGCGACCTCCGCACCCGAGTTCTTCTGCTTGACCCGCTTCATGATCTGGGAGCGAGTGAGCGGCTTGCGGGCTTCACGCGCCCGTTTCGGGAATCTGGTCGGACATCTGCTCTCGATCTCAGGCATCCGCATTCCCCCCTACCCGTGTCGAGAGACGTGATCCAAGAGAGCTTCGCCAAGAGCCTTGGCGAGTCTTGGAGGAACGGCGTTTCCGATCATCCGGCCGACCGCTTTGCGGTTGAGCTTCTGCTCAGGCGGCCAAAACTCGTAGGTGCGCGGAAAGCTCTGGAAGAGAGCCGCTTCCCGGAGCGAAATGGCGCGATCCTGATCGGGGTGGCCGAAGCGTCCGTTGCCGATCCCGGTGCAGAGCGTCGTCATGGTGGGCGATGGTTGGTCCCACCACATCCTCGCGTAGATGGAGCCGTAGGACTTTCCCGACTCCTTCCGATGGCAGTCGAGCACGAGATCGTCTGGCCAGTCCCGGCGAGTCCCACCATCGTGGCGAGTTGCACGGATCCTCTTGAGATTCATGGGCGAGAGTAGCGCCGCGACATGTAGAGGGTCGTTCGGATCCTCTTCCCCTGACGTCAGCGGCGGCAGATCCGAGATCGTTTTTCGCACCGTCTTCCACTGACTGGGGTATCGATATCGACCCTCGGGGACCGCGATGGGGCCGAGGCGCGATGCGAGAAGCACCAGGCGCTGTCGAGCCTGGGGGATGCCGTACTCCGTGCAACGGACAAGCTTCCAGTCGACGTGGTAGTCGTGGCGTTCGAGAGTCTCCACGAACCGTTCGAAAACCTCACTCCCGCGGTCGGCGAGTTCCGGTACGTTCTCCATCGTCACCAACTCTGGGAGGATGCCCACCACGAAGCGGCCGAAGTTGTCGAGGAGATCCCACGCCTCGTGTTCGCGAATGCCGTTGGTCAAACGCGAGAACGGCTGACACGGCGCGCATCCCGCGAGGAGTCTGATCTTGTCGTTGTCGTAGAGCTTCTCGATGCTGGGGTAGTTCTTCCGTGCCACGTCCCAGCAGAGGAAGGCCGAACCAGGGTTGTTCTTCACGAAGGCATGCTTGGCCTGCTCGTCGATGTCGATGCCTGCATTGACCTTGATCCCCGCCTGTAGGAGGCCATGCGTTAGGCCGCCCGCACCGCAGAAGAGATCCACAGCGCAAATCGGGCTCGCAGACTGAGCGTCGGCCAAGCGGTCGTTCATTCCCCGCCTTCCTGATCGACCGGTCCCGTCGGCTGGGGTCGTCGCGTGTACGGGACACGCATGTGCATCATCCGCTTCACTGTTTGTCGTTCCCCTCTCCTGAGGTGGCCATCGCCGCACCGCCGGCACGGACCCACTCGTCGATCTCCTCGCGCTTGAACTTCCAGAAGCGGCCGACCTTGTGACCGGGCATGCCCTTGTTGCTCACCCAGCCGTAGATGGTGTCCTTGGAAACCCCAAGATATTCAGCTATTTCATCCACGGACAGCCATCGGTCTTGCATCGCAACCTCTCGGTCGACGGACAAATCAAGCCACGGTGAACCTAGCATCACGACGACCTCGGCGTCAATGGCAACGAGGCCGAACTGCTAGGAATAGCCAAGATCTGCTCGTAAGAGGTCTGATCCTGTCCGGGTTTCGGTGCGCAGCCCCGCAGCAGCCGCCACACCGCCCGCTGCTCGGCCCAGACCGGGCTGCGCAGGACCTGCCGCAGGTGGCGCTCAGTGACTGGCTCGCGGCCGGGCGGGAAGCGGAGGGCCAGGACCTCGGCCTGGATGTCGGGGGCCAGGAGCAGAAGGTTCATGACCTGGGTCAGGCGGGCGCGGGTGAGGCCGTGGTGGCGGGCGACGTCGACGTAGTCGCGAAAATCGCCGGCCTGGACGCGGACCTCAAGGTCGTGGGCCTGGGCCAGCAGACGGGCGACACGGGCGGGGTGGGTCCGCCGCAGGCCGGCCTCGCGGCGTGCGCGTCGCGCTCGACCGATCCCGAGGCGCGATCCGGCCAACGCGAAAAAATTTGAGTTCCACCACCCGTTAGGGTATGCGTCGAAGAGGCTACATGGGTGTGTCCATTGGGCCTCGGCGGTGGTAACCTGCTGCTTTCTGGGGTTATCTCCACAGGCATGGCTGTTGCAGCGGAGTTGTTGGCAGGAGGCGCTGCATGTTGAATCTGAAGAAGATCGGTGTCCTGATGGGTGGTCTCTCCGCGGAGCGCGAGGTCTCGCTGCGCAGCGGGGAGGCGGTCTATCGGGCGCTCAAGTCCCGCGGCCACAACGTCACCCGCATCTTCGTCGATCGTGACATCGACATGCTGCTGCGACAGATCGACGTCGATCTGGTGTTCAACGCGCTGCATGGCCGCTACGGCGAGGACGGCTGCATCCAGGGCCTGCTGGAGATGCTCGGCATCCCCTACAGCGGCAGCGGGGTGCTGGCCAGCTCGCTGGCGATGCACAAGGTCAAGGCCAAGGAGCTGTTCCGGCTGCACAACCTCCCCACGCCCCCATACTATGTGATGGAGCGGGAGAAGTTCGTGTCGCTGGAGGAGGTCCACGGCGCCTTCGGCTTCCCCGTGGTGGTCAAGCCCATCGGCGAGGGATCCAGCGTCGGGGTCTCCCTGGCGCAGGACCTGGAGGAGTTGGAGATCGCCTGCGAGGAGGCGTTCCACTTCGACAACTCGATCCTCGTCGAGCGCTTCATTTCGGGCAAGGAGGTCCACGTCGGGATCCTCAACGACAAGGCGCTGGGAGCCATCGAGGTCGTCCCACACCGCCCGATCTTCGACTACCAGGCCAAGTACACCCCGGGACACGCGGACTACTTTCTGCCGCCCCGGCTCTCACCCGAACGGCAGCGCGGGATCTTGACCCAGGCGCTCCGGTCGCACCAGGCTCTGGGCTGCAGCGGGGCGACGCGGGTCAACATGATCGTCAGCGACCTGGGCAACGAGTACGTGCTCGAGGTCAACACCCTGCCGGGCATGACCGACAGCAGCCTGCTGCCCAAGATCGCGCTGGGCGCCGGCCTGTCCTTCGAGGATCTGGTGGAGGCCATCCTGGCCGACGCCTGCCTGCGCGCCAGCGGAACCCGGGACCAGGGCGACCGTCGCGTACGCCAGGCCACCTTCGTCGGGCCCGAGCGCCGGGCCACGGCAGGCATGGCCCCGCACTGAGGGTCCAGAAGTCGTTCCATCCGCCCGACACCCGATACTCCCGGTTGCGTCGCGGTCCGCGAGGGGCCAAATTACTTCCCCTGGAGGAACGATGAGCGAGTGGACGCTGGACAGGAACGGCCTCACCCCCCGCAAGGGGCCGGTGCTGGTGGTGGTGATGGACGGGGTGGGGCTGGGCAAGCCCAACGAGGGCAACGCGGTACACCTGGCGCGGACCCCCGTGCTCGACCGCATCTGGGCCGGCTCTCCGACGATCCAGCTCCGGGCCCATGGCACGGCGGTGGGGTTGCCCTCCGACGGCGACATGGGCAACTCCGAGGTCGGCCACAACGCGCTGGGCGCCGGGCGGGTGTTCCACCAGGGGGCGATGCTGGTCAATGCGGCGATCGAGGACGGGCGGCTGTTCGAGGGTGAGACCTGGCGGCGGATGGTGCAGAGCTGCAATGGACATCACACGCCGATGCATTTCATCGGGCTGCTGTCCGACGGCAACGTGCACAGCCACATCGACCAGCTGTTCGCCCTGATCCGCAACTGCGACGCGGCGGGCGTGCAGCAGGTGCGGGTGCATCCGCTGCTGGATGGGCGGGACGTGCCGGAGACCTCGGCGCTGGAGTACGTCGACGCGCTGGAGCGGATGCTGGCGCAGATCAACGACAAGCGGGAGCGCGACTATCGCATCGCCTCGGGGGGCGGCCGGATGCTGGTGACGATGGATCGC